>Ga0233447_1000258_pt1 | contig 65360 bp, 57 predicted proteins | sample SI_124_October20_3_FD_183014 | JGI IMG/M metagenome (GOLD analysis project Ga0233447, IMG submission 183014) | Seawater microbial communities from Saanich Inlet, British Columbia, Canada - SI_124_October2016_135_MG | ecosystem: Environmental > Aquatic > Marine > Inlet | place: Canada: British...
TTCATTTGAGCGATAATTGTGGACAAGTTGATTCAAACAATGCAATAACAAAGGATTCCGAAATGTTCAGAAGCCTGAAAAAAAACAATCTCAAAAATAAAACAATATGCCTGGAAATTTATTCCGGCTTAAACGAAGTTTTAAAAACCATCGAATTATTAAAACCATTGGTAGTATAGCAACTATGAGATATCCAGTTTACAAACCCGAGATTACAAAAAATGAAAAGATATATGTAAACGAATGTCTCGATTCAACCTGGATTTCTTCACGGGGTAAGTTTATTGAAAAATTTGAAAGTGCAGTTGCTTCATTTGTTGATGTTGAAAATGCTATTGCTGTTTGCAATGGAACTGTTGCTCTCCATCTGGCAATTGAAGCCTATGGAATTGGGGCAGGTGATGAAGTTATTATCCCCGATTTTACATACATTGCTACTGCCAATGCAGTTAAATATACTGGGGCGCAAGTTGTTTTAGCTGATGTAAACCTGAACAGCTGGAATATTACAGTAGAAAATATTGACCGTTGTTTAACCCCAAAAACAAAAGCCGTAATTGTTACCGATATTTATGGGACACCTCCTGAAATGGACGAAATCCGGGAATATTGTTCAATTAAAAATTTAATTCTTATTGAAGATGCAGCTGAATCATTAGGGGCGGTTTATAAAACCCAAAAAGCTGGTAATTTAGCCGATGTGGCAACCCTTAGTTTTTTTGGGAATAAAACAATAACCACTGGAGAAGGTGGTATGGTGCTTACCAATAACAACGAAATTGCCCAAAAAATCAGGAAGCTCATGAATCAGGGGAATTCTGAAAAAGTCCGTTATTATCACGACATTCTTGGTTATAATTATAGAATGACTAATATCCAGGCTGCAATCGGCTATGCCCAAATGCAGCGAATTGGCAGTATTATTAATCGTAAAAGAAAAATCTTTGAAATTTACAAAAATGAACTTGATGGTTTGGTTCAATTTCAAGAAATACAGGAACATACAAAATCGTCTTATTGGATGGTAAGTTTTTTACTTAGAGATAAGTTTTCACGAAATAAATTAATGACAAAATTAGAAGAGAATGGAATTGAAACCAGGCCATTTTTTTATCCTGTTAATAAAATGCCTTTTTACGAGAATTGTGGTAATCTAGATACCGAAAAGCTTTCTGATACTGGCATTAATGTGCCAAGCTATCCTACTTTAAAAGAAGAAGATATTAAATGGATTTGTTCAATTATTAAGAATAATTTATAAACCACTGTAAATAATTATGAAAAAAGCACTTATAACGGGAGTTACAGGGCAGGATGGTTCTTATCTGGCTGAATTTTTATTAGACAAAGGTTATGAAGTACATGGTTTAGTTCGAAGATCAAGTTTGGAGCAAAAACTTAGAATAGAACATCTTTATCATGATCCGCATTATAATGGTAAATTCAAAGTACATTATGGGGATATGACAGATTCTTCAAATATAATTAGGATATTAGATACTGTCAGGCCAAATGAAATTTATAATCTTGCAGCTCAAAGCCATGTACGCGTAAGTTTCGAGATACCAGAATATACGGCTAATGCAGATGCTATTGGACCATTAAGGATTTTAGAAGCGATTCGCATTTTAGGGTTACAAAATCATTCCCGGTTTTATCAGGCTTCAACAAGCGAGCTTTACGGAAAAGTTCATGAAATCCCTCAAAAAGAAACAACCCCGTTCTATCCAAGAAGTCCGTACGGGGTTGCAAAACTATACGCATATTGGTTAACGCGGAATTATCGCGAAGCTTATAATATTTATGCTTCGAATGGAATATTGTTTAATCATGAATCTCCCCGACGAGGAAATAGTTTTGTAACCAAAAAAATTGCCATCGCTGCCGCTCAAATTGCAGCGGGGCAACGGGAAAAACTATTTTTAGGGAATTTAAATGCCTGTAGGGACTGGGGTTATGCCCCCGATTATGTTCGTTCTATGTGGATGATGCTTCAACACAACGAACCCGATGATTTTGTTGTGGCGACCGGTGAAACCCGATCTGTGCGTGAATTTGTAGAAAAATCTTTTTTAATGGCAGGCGTTCAAATACAATGGGAAGGAGAGGCAGAAAACGAAAAAGGCATTGACAAAAAAAACGGCAAAATAATAATTGAAGTAGATCCTTGGTATTACAGACCAACGGAAGTAGATCTTTTAGTTGGCGATTACACTAAAGCAAAAGAGAAGCTTGGATGGGAACCACAATACACTTTTGACGATCTAATTCAAATAATGATGGAATTTGAACTTAATAACATAAAAAAATAAATATTGAATAACGGTAAAAATATAGTAGCCCTTATACCTGCCCGCGGGGGTAGCAAGGGGATAAAAGGCAAAAATATAAAATTGCTAAATGGAAAGCCGTTAATTGCCTTTAGCATTGAAGCTGCATTAAAATGCAAAGTAATTAATCGTATTATTGTTTCAACCGACAATGCAGAAATTGCATCCATCGCAATAAAATATGGGGCAGAAGTCCCTTTTATGAGGCCTCCGGAAATTTCAACCGACCAAACCCCGGATCAACCGGTAATGCAACATTGTATTAATTGGCTTAATGTAAACGAAAATTTTCAGCCTGAATATTTGGCCTACCTTAGACCCACTACTCCGTTTAAAACTGCCATTTTGATAGAAAACTGTTTTATTAAGATTTCTAACTCAAAAACTGCAACATCGCTACGCACAGTTACAAAATCAGAGGGGGTTTTTCATCCTTACTGGATGTATAAAACTGAAAAGGATGAGTTAAAACCTTTTATTGATGGAATCAATATTAAAGAATATTATCGCCGACAAATGTTACCCGAGTGTTATCGGTTAAATGGTGTTATTGACATATTGCGGCCTGAAATATTTATGAATCAGAATGATATTTACGGAAAAAATATAATTTATAACGAACTGAATGAAAAACAATCAGTAGATATTGATAATGAATTTGATTTCGCTTTTGCTGAATTTCTAATGAAAAATAAATAAGCGCTCCAGAATCCTAAAAATAAATTTAAACAATTTACAGAATAAAAAATAGGCTGGTAATAAAATGCCCAATAATTTAGACTGGTATAATTATTAAAAATGATTGTGGTGTGTAATTTACTTAGGCAATTTATCCCGAAATAAGCGGAAGGGCCAGTTTGATACCAAATGGTCTGAGGTAATTCGTGAATTACAATTAAACATACACATAGCATCTGCTATTTAAGGAAAATTCAACGAAGAATAAATGAAAAAGACGCATAATTAAATGAAAGGATAATTTTTAAACAGTCTCTTAATATTTTACTTATTATTGATATTATTAGATATAAGCATGAATTCAATCAAAATCACAGATAATATTTCATTAAAAAAACTTGCGGAATTTTTCTGGAAGTTGGAAAAGGAATTCGATTTAATCCATTATGAAATAAACGATGTTAAAGTTTGGCAATATCAAAGATTTAGAATCTTTCTCACCATCGCCAGGCAACTTGGAGTGTTTAATCATGCCCATACTAAAAAAACCAAGTTTTTAGAAATTCTTAGTGCTGCACCTTCATTATTATATAATTCAATCTTTTCTAATCCGATATTGGGAAATTATAATAAAGAAACATTAGTGTTTAGTTCAGGAAGAAAAATAAAAGTTAATGAATGGTTTATCGATATTTACACAGAATATTTTATTGACAAACTTAAAAACGGTTCATTTGAAATAATTGAAGAATTATATTTAAACCGGCATCTTCCATCGGAAACAAAAAACAGGAAACACCAGGACTACCAGCAAATCAGCACGTTCCTAAAGAGCAAACTAAGTATTTTTAAGCTAAACAAAAAACAACTTCTCTTTATCTCTGAAATAGAAAAATTTATTAAAACAAAATTAGGGGCAGAAATAAATCTCAAAACCCTTTTTCGAAATGGATACCTTACTTTTAAAAATGATTTTGAATTTTATAACAAGCTGATTAGAAAGAGAAAGCCAACAAAAATATTTCTGATTTGTTCTTACGGTTATAAAATGGCCTTAGTTGCTGCTGCCAAACAAAACCAAGTGGAAACTATCGAAATCCAACATGGCACGGTAAATAAATATCACCTTGGATATAGTTATCCAAATCATTCTTACATCGATTATTTCCCCGATAAAATCTACTTTTGGAGTGAATATTGGAAAAATTGCATGCATTTTCCACTGGCAGAAGAAAATAAATTTGTGTCTGGTTTTCCATATTTCCGAAATCAAAAAGAGCGATTTCAAGGAGTTTCCAAAATCCCAAAACAGGTGCTAATAATATCTCAAGGCACCATCGGTAATCAATTAAGCGAATTTATTTGGAAAAGCAGAGATGTGCTTAAAAATTATAAGGTAATTTATAAATTGCACCCCGGAGAATTTGATAGATGGGTTAATGAATACCCGTGTTTAAACAAACTAAATGAACTGGATAATATCTCCATTATCGATAATAATAACTCAAACTTATATTCCTATTTGGCCAAATCAGAGTTTGTGGTGGGTGTATATTCAACGGCTGTTTACGATGCCCTTTCATTTAATTGTAAAGTTATTTTGGCCGATCTTCCGGGAGTGGAATTTTTAGAAGATTTAGCTAAATTAAATTATATAAAAAAAGTGTTTAATACTAATGATTTACAAAATAGCCTGATTTCTGATACATTTAATAAACTTGCCCCTGATTATTTTTTTTAAAAAATTTATATGTTCTCCTTTATTATTGTATCAATTTATTAAACAAATGGAAAAAATTCCTAAACCTCCTATATCCTCCATTTAATTCAGAAATAATATTTCTTTTCAAATCAGTATTTCTGATATTTGGAAGATGTTTTATTTTCAATACTGTTAGCATCAATGTTTACAATTTACAGTCTGTAGAAGTTGTATATTATCGCAGATAAATTCACAATAGTGAAAGACAAATCTGCAAAACACTTGTTTTGACCAAGTTATTTAATTGAATCGAATAAAATTGAAATTCTTAAAAAAGCGTTGCAAGTTGCTAATTTTAATAAAACGTTTGCCGAAAAACCTTTCGGAAAAGGAAATGCAGCCGATAAAATTGCTTCTTTTTTAAATAAATTGTAATCCTGATTATTTCATTTTTTTAGGAAAATCGGTTTATCACACTAATTTTGCTAAATGTAAGTTTTTATAATAATTACAAAATATAACAAGTATGCAAACCATCCACATGTCTGATTTATATGGCCAATATTTAACCATGAAAGAGGAAATTGATGCAGCCATTCAGGATGTAATAAAATCTACTCGATTTATTAAAAGTGGCAAGGTCCTCGATTTTGAAGAAAAACTTTCGACCTATTTAAATACAAATGTAATTGCATGCGCCAATGGAACCGATGCTTTGCAAATCGCTTTAATGGCCCTTGATCTTCAGCCCGGTGACGAGGTAATTACAACACCATTTACTTTTATTGCAACAGTTGAGGTACTCGTTTTATTAGGATTAAAACCCGTTTTTGTTGACACGGAACCAGATACGTTTAATTTAGATGTATCGAAAATTGAACAAGCAATTTCTGAAAAAACAAAAGTAATTCTTCCTGTCCACCTTTTTGGGCAATGTGCAGATTTAGAATCAATAATTTCATTGACAAGAAAAAGAAATATTACAATCATTGAAGATGCTTGCCAGGCATTAGGAACTGATTATGTTTTTACTGACGGAACAAAAAAGAAAGCTGGCACCATTGGTAAAATAGGGTGCAATTCATTTTTCCCTTCAAAAAACCTGGGTGCATTTGGCGATGGCGGAGCAATTTATACAAGCAACGAAAAACTGGCTAAAAAAATTCGTTCTATTGCAAATCACGGTATGAAACAAAAATACCAGTACGAACAAATCGGTGTAAATTCCAGATTAGATAGTTTACAGGCTGCAATTCTGGAAGTAAAATTAAAATACTTCGAAAAACATATTAAGGCACGGCAAAATGCGGCAGCATTTTACGATGAACATTTGGCAAATATTGAAGAAATTCAAATCCCTAAAAGAGTAAAATACAGCACACACACATTTCATCAATATACCATTAAAACAGAAAAAAGGGATGAGCTTCAGCAATTCCTGAAAACAAAAGAAATTCCGTCGATGGTGTATTATCCCGGCGTTATTCATTTACAGGAAGCATATAAATTCTTAGGATATAAAAAGGGGGATTTCCCGGTAAGCGAATTACTTGCAGAAACAGTTCTATCTTTGCCAATGCACACTGAATTAACCGAAGAACAGTTGAAATATATTGTTATGGTGGTTAAGGAATTTTATTCAAATTAAAAAGGAAAATTCCCAGCAAAGGCGCAGAGACGCTAAAGGAAAATGAAAATTGAAAATGGTGATAACATTTGAAGCGAAAATAACATGAATGAAAATGAAATTGCAAAAATTATTGTCAATACATGTTATAATATTCATGTTGAACTTGGTCCCGGATTACTTGAATCGGTTTATGAAGAGATTTTGTTCCATGAGTTATCTACCTTGGGATTGAGAATTGACCGACAAAAAACAATACCTTTAACATGGAAGGGTATAAAAATGGAAGTCGGTTTTAGGGCTGACTTAATTGTTGAAAATAAGGTAATTATAGAATTAAAGTCAGTTGAAAATATTGCCCCTGTTCATCCCAAACAACTTCTAACTTACTTAAAAATAACCAGGCTAAAACTGGGTTTGTTGATTAATTTTAATGAAAAATTAATTAAGGATGGAATAACGAGAATAGTGAATAATTTATAACTATGTAATATAACTGCTTTGCGTCTTTGCGCCTTAGCGAGAAGTTTTTAAAATGAATAAAAAATATTACAACCACGAAACAGCCATTATTGACGAAGGTGCTCAAATTGGAGAGGGTTCAAAAGTATGGCATTTTTGCCATGTTATGGGAACAGCCCAAATTGGACAGAATTGTATTTTTGGACAGAATGTTTTTGTAGGGAACAATGTAAAAATCGGAAATAATGTAAAAGTGCAAAATAATGTTTCGTTGTATGAAGGCGTAATTTGCGAAGACGATATTTTTCTTGGACCGTCAATGGTTTTTACAAATGTTATAAACCCTAGAAGCGCTGTTAACAGAAAAGAAGAATTCAAAAAAACACTGGTTAAAAAAGGAACTTCTATTGGTGCAAATGCTACCATTGTTTGTGGAGTTACTTTAGGCGAATATAGTTTTATTGGAGCTGGTGCAGTTGTTACAAAAAATGTAAACCCTTTTGCATTAATGGTTGGTGTTCCTGCAAAACAAAAAGGCTGGGTAAGCAGGGCAGGTGCCATTTTACACGATGATTTAGTTTGTCCCGAAACTAAAGAAAAGTATAAATTAACAAGAGGTTTTTTAGAACTAATCAAAAATGAACATTAAAAAAGAGATACTTTATAAAGTCAATAATAAACAACTTCTAATTGGAGTTGTAGGCTTGGGTTATGTTGGATTACCACTCTCAGTAAGTTTCGCTCAAGAGAATAATCAGGTTTTAGGTTTTGATAAATCTGAAGAAAAGATTAAAAAAATAAATTCGGGCGAAAATTATATAGGAGATATTCAAGATGATGATTTAATATCTGTTGTAAACAAGGGTTTACTTTCTGCTTCAAATGATTTTTCACTGATAAAAAAGTGTGATGTCCTGTTAATTTGTGTTCCAACTCCCTTGGATAAATTTCGCAAACCTGACATGAGTTACATTGAATCGGCTTGTATTGAGATTGGAAAGAATATGAAAAGAGGTACTTTTATTTGTTTAGAAAGTACAACCTACCCAACAACAACAGAACATTTTATGTTGCCAATTATCGAGCGTGAATCTGGATTTAAACATGAAAATGATTTTTGGCTGGCTTTTTCCCCCGAACGGGTTGACCCCGGAAATAAAGAATATTTTACTAAAAATACACCAAAGGTCTTAGGTGCTTTAACAAAAGATGGATTAGAAATAGGGGAAGCTATTTATAAACTGGCCATTGAGAATGTTCATTTAGTTAGTTCTCCCAGGGTAGCAGAAATGGTTAAAATCCTGGAAAATACTTACCGCTTGGTAAATATCAGTTTAATTAATGAACTGGCATTACTTTCCGGTAAAATGGACATCAATATCTGGGAGGTAATAGAAGCAGCAAAAACAAAACCATTTGGTTTTCAGGCATTTTATCCCGGCCCTGGAGTTGGCGGACACTGTATTCCTTTAGATCCATTTTATTTAGAGCATATTGCCAAAAAGTTTAATTTCGATTTAACAATGATAAATACTGCAGGTCATATTGATATGTTAATGGCTCATCGGATGACATTAAAAATTACCTCTGCTTTAAACCGACATAAAAAGTCCATTAACGGAAGTATAATTTTATTTTTAGGCGTCGCTTACAAACCCAACATTAATGATGAACGTGAATCTCCTGCTTTAAAAATTATAGATGAAGTAATCAATAAAGGAGGAAATGTTCGATATCACGATCCGTATATTTCTGAAATAAAAACCCCGGAAAATAAACAGCTGAAAAGTATTAAACTATCACCGGATTCTTTAAAAATTTTTGATTGTGTTGTAATTACAACAAATCACTCTGAATTCGATGCAAGTTTTATTGAAAGAAATTCAAAAATGATTGTTGATTTACGAAATCTAATAAAAGTAGCATCTAATAAAGTCTATAAACTTTAGACTTAAAATCCAGGTTAGAAAATACACAAAATTCAATACTAAATTATGAAACGATTTGCATTAATAGGTGCGGCAGGTTACATTGCCGACCGCCACATGAAAGCGATAAAAGAAACAGGAAATCAACTGGTGTGTGCATCAGACCGATTTGATGTAATGGGCAGAATCGATCGATATTCCCCCGAAACAGAGTTTTTCCTGGAACATGAAAACCTCGATAAATACATGGACGACTTACGTATGAGAGGCGCCCCAATTGATTACGTAAGTATTTGTACACCAAATTATATGCACCCATCGCATATTCGATTTGCTTTACGAAATGGTGCTGATGCCATTTGCGAAAAACCATTGGTTATTTTCCCTGAAGACATACACATTATTAAAGACATTGAAACTGAAACCGGAAAAAAGGTTTACACTGTTTTGCAACTACGTTACCACCCTACAATTTTAAAACTAAAAAAAGAAATTGAAGAGGCTGGCAATAAAATACACGATATTGATTTAAGTTATATTACAACACGTGGGAAATGGTATTTTAAAAGCTGGAAGGGGGATATTCAAAAATCGGGCGGCGTCGCAACTAACATTGGGATTCATTTTTTCGACATGCTTACCTGGATTTTTGGAAATGTAAAAGAAAATATTGTTCATGTGTATGATCACAATAAAGCTGCCGGTTATTTGCAATTAGAAAAAGCCCGTGTACGTTGGTTTTTGAGCCTCGATTCAAACGATCTCCCCAAAGCCGCCACCGATAAGGGAATGCGAACATTTCGCTCGATTACAGTTGATAACAAAGAAGTTGAATTTAGTGGCGGATTTACCGATTTGCACACTATTACCTACCAAAATATTTTAAACGGAAATGGCTTCGGTATCGACGATGCCCGGGAAAGTATCGAATTAACAAACTTTGTTCGAAACTCAAAGCCGGTTGGATTAAGGGGCGAGTATCATCCTTTTCTTGTAAAATAGATTTAAGCCTTTAAATTAATTCTAATAAATTTTTTGTTAGATTGTCTCTGGAATATTTAAGAGCCTCTGAAAAGTCAGAGTCTGTTTTTGTTGAGTGAAAAAAGATTTCTATACTTTCTGCTATTTTATCTTTGTCGTTACAAGAACAAATTATTCCACTTTTGGTTTCTTCAATAATCGCTGCTGCATTGCCATTAACAGGGCCTAAAAATAAAATTGGTCGCTTACTTGCTAAATACTCAAATAATTTACCTGTTAGAATGCCCATATTGTTTTTTACATTCGGAATTATTAACAATAAAACATCAGAAGACATCATGTAACTTATTGCTTTTGAATGCTCTACATAACCAACTATTTCAATTTGCCCTTTTAACCCGGTATCATTTAGTTTTTCTACAAGTTCAGATGAGATCTTCCCTATAAAACGTAAACGTATTTTCGTTTTAATAATCCCAGATAATTGTTTTATACCATTTATAAGGCCATCGATATTATAATCATTAGAAATAGTTCCAACATATGAGATATAAAATAAATTATTACGCTTTGCCTTATTAATATTTAAAAAATCATCAATGTCAAAACCATTTGGAATTACCTCTGTTTTATCTCTAACATTATTCAATTTGCTCGAAAAGAGTCTTTTTAATTCGCGACTTACAGTTATTGTTTTATTAGAATTTTGAAGAACTTTCCTTTCAAAATTTTTATTTATTGCTGTAGCAAGTTTAGTTGGATACAATTGTTTATAATAATAAATATCAGTCCATGGATCCCGAAAATCAGCAAGCCATTTAATGTTCAATTGTTTTTTGAGTTTTAATCCAATTAGCTGTGTTGAATGTGGCGGGCTGGTTGTAATTATGGTTTCAATATTATTATTTCTAATAATTTCCCTGGCCTTTTTTACAGCAAATTTGTTCCAACCTCTTCGTGGGTCTGGCAGAAAAAAATTCCCTCTAACAAATCGAAGAATTTTTTCCATAAAATTGGCTTTTTTTGAATTTGCAAAACCTCCGTAAGGTACTTCTTTGTTGGGTGAGAATTTTTTGTAAACCGAATACAATTCGAAAGATTTTGTATAATAAACTCTTACAGACTCTGGAATATCTTTTAAAAGAGATTCGTCGATTTGAGGATAAGTTGCAAACTTTGGATCTACTGTTAAAACAAAAGTCTCAACATTCATCTTCGATAAGTATTTCGCAAATTTAACCCACCGTTGAACACCTGCCCCACCACTTGGAGGCCAATAGTATGTAATAATCAATACTTTTTTTACCACACTAAATTAATTCTTCTAAATTTCTTTATTTAATTCCAGTATCGTTTGAACAAAAATTTCCCATGAATATTTCTTTTTTTCCAAAGCTGCATTTTTACTAAATTCCTCTTCCTTGTTTAATTCATAAAATTTGTAAATCGCCTCTGCTACTTGCTCAATGTTATTTTTAACAACAAAACCAACTTTGTTATCTGGTATTAATTCAGCTAATCCACCTACATCTGTTGTAACCATTGGTTTGTTAAAATGGTATGCTACTTGAGTTATTCCACTTTGAGTAGCAGTTTTATAGGGTTGAACAACCACATCGGAAGCACAAAAATATTTATGGACATCGGTGTTTGGAATAAATTCGGTGTGCAATTCAACTAACTTTTCCAGCTTGTGTTTTTTTATGATGTCTAAAAATTTATCAGGTTTAGTATAAAATTCTCCTGCAATTAAAAGCTTTACCGGGAACTTTCTAAGTCGTTTATCTGCAAAAGCTTCCAACAAAGTATCCAAACCTTTGTAGTCTCTTATAAATCCAAAAAATAAAATGTAATTTGAATTATTATCCAATTTTAATTGCTTCTTTGCATCTGCTTTGGAAATAATTTCACCAAAGTTATCGTAAAGCGGATGAGGGGTATATTTTCTTGGTTTGCTTGTGTCAAATAAACTAAGGTCGTTCAAAACACTTTTTGAGAGAGTTATAAATGCATCTACATTTTTTATAAAATAACGCGACAGTAATTTATCACCCGGTTTATTTTCGTGAGGAATAACATTGTCGGTAATCGCAATAACTTTCGTTTTTTTGTTCTTTCTAATGATTTTTGCAATTGTACCCAAACTCGGAGCAACAAAAGGAATCCAGTACCTAAAAATAACAATGTCGGGAGCCAGTTTTTTTAACCGACGCCCTACTTTAATCCAGTTCAAAGGATTTATCGAATTTACCAATACTTCAATATCCAATCCTTCCGGTGGCTCCTCTTCTGAATATTGGGTTTTACCAGGAAATAGAATAGAAGGATATTGTAGGCTAAATGTATATATTTTTACCTCATCGCCATTTTCAATAAATGCCTTTGCCATTCTTTCGTTAAAAGTTGCAATTCCTCCACCACGCAATGGAAACGCAGATCCAACGATTGCAATTTTTCTTTTTCCTTTTGGCAAACTGGTTATCATGTATTTTATAATTCCTCAAACAACTTCTTAAAATTAACCTGCTCTCCAATAATCTTTCCTAGATCTTCAATCGAGACCCTTTCTTGTTCCATGGTATCGCGATATCGAATAGTAACGGTGTTATCCTCAGCCGACTGATGATCAACAGTAACACAAAAAGGCGTGCCAATTGCATCCTGCCTTCTATAACGTTTTCCAATCGAGTCTTTCTCATCGTACTGACAATTAAAATCAAATTTTAATTCGTTTATTATTTCACGTGCCTTTTCAGGCAACCCATCTTTTTTAACCAGCGGCAAAACAGCAAGTTTTATTGGGGCCAGAGCTACCGGTAATTTTAAAACAACACGCTTATCTTTTTCCAATTGCTCTTCGCAATAAGCTGCCGATATAATTTGTAAAAACATACGATCAACCCCAATCGAAGTTTCAACTACAAATGGAACATACGACTCGTTTAATTCCGGATCGAAATAACGAATTTTTTTGCCCGAATATTCTTCGTGTTGCGAAAGATCAAAGTCAGTTCGCGAGTGAATCCCTTCCACTTCTTTAAAACCAAAAGGGAATTTGTACTCTACATCAACAGCAGCATTGGCATAATGCGCTAATTTCTCGTGTTCGTGAAATCGATAATTTTCATCCCCAAAACCAAGTGCTTTGTGCCATTTCATTCTTGTATCTTTCCATTTTTCGAACCAATCGAGTTCTGTTCCCGGTCGTACAAAAAACTGCATTTCCATTTGTTCAAACTCGCGCATTCTGAAAATAAACTGACGGGCAACAATTTCGTTTCTAAATGCTTTTCCGATTTGGGCAATTCCAAATGGAATTTTCATTCGTCCTGTTTTTTGCACATTCAAATAATTTACAAAAATTCCCTGCGCTGTTTCCGGGCGAAGATAAATTTTTGAAGCACCTTCGGCAGTAGCTCCCATTTCGGTGGCAAACATCAAATTAAACTGTCTCACCTCTGTCCAGTTACGCGAACCGGAAACAGGGCAAACAATTGCCTGGTCCACAATTATTTGTTTCAACTCATTTAGGTCGCTGTCGTTTAGTGCTTTTGCAAAACGAGAATGAAGTGCATCCCACTTTTCTTTATTGGCTAAAACCCTCGGATTGGTTTCTCTAAATTGTTGTTCGTTAAAACTATCGCCAAACCGTTTTTTTGCTTTGGCAACTTCCTTATTTATTTTTTCCTCAATCTTGGCAAGTTGTTCCTCTATTAAAACATCAGCTCGATATCGTTTTTTTGAATCTTTATTGTCGATAAGTGGATCGCTAAATGCATCGACATGACCAGAGGCTTTCCAAATTGTTGGGTGCATAAAAATTGCAGAGTCAAGGCCAACCACATTTTCATGAAGTTTTACCATGCTGTCCCACCAATATTTTTTGATGTTATTTTTTAGCTCAACACCATTTTGTCCGTAATCGTAAACTGCCCCAAGTCCATCGTATATTTCGCTCGATTGAAAAACGTAACCATATTCTTTGCAGTGTGCTACCACTTTTTTGAAAATATCTTCTTGTGCCATAATTTTTTTATACTGAAATTAAATGAACGACAAAAATAGAATATAATTGATTGTTGCGAAAGAAATGGAAGAAATTAAGTAATACCGATTTGACAACAAAATGTCGCAAACTTTCACTTTGTTCAGTCTGCTTCTTTGTTGTATTATCGGCATTAACCATTGTAACTTCAAAATTTGCTATGCGGCATTTTGAAGAACAATTGGTATAAGTTAGGAGAATTCGATAATAAAGAACAGATAAAAAATAGCTGATAAAACTTTATTAAGCAGACTGTTGGAAATTAATGTAAGCAACAATTCATATAAATTTGGAAAGCAAAAAAAAACAGTTTGGCAATTTTAGAGATGTAAAATAAAACCCTTAAAGTTGACTATCTCCATTCGGGTCCAAAGAGTATTTTCGGTAGTTTTATTTCATCAAAAAAACCAACAACAAGCCACAAGAAATTATTTGATTATAAATTTATATTCAAAAAATAACCGTTATGTTTTCGAATATTTAAAACCATTTCGTTATTGAAAATTAAATATTGCCCTTTTATCCCCTTTAAAATTCCTTCAATAATTGGTAATTTATCAAATCCAATACTTTTAATTTTTTGTGGAAATTGTAGTACCGGATAATCTATTTTTGTAATCTGGTTATCTGGATCAAGGTATTTTTGAAGTTCGCTGGGGAGAAGTTGGATTACTTTTTCTTTTTCTTCAAGAAGATTAGTATTCCGGGAGATTTCGTTTTTTAACATTGCCCTCCAATTGGTTTTATCAGTAAAGTATTTTTTCAGAAAAACTTCAATTACCCCTGCAATGTGTCGGTTTGGCGTTGTAGCCAGTTTTATCGCAAAGCTCGCACCCTGATCGATCCATCGTGTTGGGATTTGATTGTTGCGTGTCACGCCCACTTTAACTTCGCTCGAAACTGCCAGATAAACAATATGATCGACAAGATCGTGTTTTTTTGCCCACTCAATATCACGAGCAATTCCCAGGTGCGATTTCGAAAGCTCTGGCCTGATTATCGACTCGCTTGCTTCGGGCGCTGTTTGGAGGCAGTTGTAACAGAATCCCTGATGGAAAGAAGTTTTGGTTCGTTTTCCACATGAGATACAATTGATTTGACCCGAAAAATTCATTTGAATTTTATTACCAATTAACGAATTCATCTCAATTTCGTTTTCGCCAATCGGTAAAAAATAGCCAACTGGATTTGCAATTTCTGTTCGCATTTTTTGGATGTTGCCCTCGTATTGCATAATTAATTTTTTAAAAATAACCTTTGTTCAATTGAATAAATAATTACAATCCCTCATCATTAGCCACACTCAAAATACTTAGATAAAGTAATTTGGCAGCATCTTCCATAATTTCCGGAGTAAGTACATTTATTTTGTCCATTGGCAAATGATAGTGAACTGGAAAAACAGAATTACGGGTCCACAAACCCAATGTATTAATTCCGGCATCTTCAAATATCGAAGCATCGGAACGAGGACGGCCATAATTTTTTCTGGTTTCCGATGCATTCATTGTCCGATGAAGAAAATTATCGTTTGCATCTTCAAAGTGTTTATAAATTTCAGGAAAACTTTTTCCCGATGCAACAAAAAATCCTGTGCCATTTCCAACCATATCAAGATTAATCATCATTTTAGTTTTTTCGATGGGGAAAAGAGGGTTTTCAACATAAAACTTACTGCCGTATAAACCGCATTCTTCGCCACCAATTAGAATGAAAAGCACTGAACGTTTTGGTTTTACTTCCGAAAAGGCGAGTGCTTTTGCAGCTCCCAAAATATCGGCAACACCAGAAGCATTATCCAAAGCACCCGGAAATAGTACTTCCCCCATTTGTCCCTGCCCATCGAGATGGCCGCCAATAATAATAACTTCGTCTTTTAATACTGGATCCGTTCCTTCTAACAACCCAACAACATTGTATGATTTTGCATTGGGAAAATATTTGGTTTTTGCTGAAATTGATATTTTTTGATTTTTATTTAACGCAAACGAAGGAGCCTCCCTTTTTTGTAATAATTTTTTTACAGCCTTGTAATCTTTTCCAGCATCGGCAAAAATTTGTTCAACCACTTTGTTGCTTATATGCGCATAAATAAAATCATCAAGATTAACTGTATTCGGATTGGCAATTTTGCTGGCATAAATCATTCCGGCAGCTCCGTGTTTTACCGCGTTTTTGAATTTGTATCGATGATAAGCGTAGGGTGTCCATTTCGTTAATGTAGTATCATTTTTTGTATAAGGAACCCCCGATTCCAGAATAATTATTTTCCCTTTTACATCAACATTTTTAAAATCATCGTAATTTAGTTCCGGGGCAGTAATTCCGTATCCAACATAAACCATTTCTCCCGAAACTGATCCCGATGCAGAGTTTGAACCCGGTAAATAATCATCTGGAAATCGGTAATTAATCTCCTTGCCTTTTTGCGATGAATAAACTAATTTTCCGACCGAAGAAACTTCGCTGTATTCGTTTGGAAAATCTTGAAAATAACTACCTGCGTTTGCCGGCTTAATCCCCCATTCGGCAAATTTATCTGCACACCATTTTGCAGCATCTAAATATTCCGGCGATCCTGAAAGCCGGCCTTTATATTTTGGGGAACTTAATTCTTCAGCAAAACCAAGAAGTTCGTGACTTGAAATTGAGTGAAATGTTTTAAGAATTTTTTCTGTTTCTGTTTCTTGCGAAAAACCGGGAAAAACAAATAACACAAAAAATAACAAGCAAAATAGATGTTTATAATTCATTGATTCAATTATTATTTTAACCGATAAAAGTACAAAAATTTAAAAGGGAATGGTTTATTTCAACGCCAGGAAAAGTAATTCTAAATTAGCTTTGTCGGACATTTTGCAATAACTAACTTCGCAATTGTTTCAACCTAAATAATATACTTATGAATTTCGTTAAAAAATCACTACTCGGGTTTTTTCTACTTGCAATTTTTTTTGCTTGTAGCATTGAAAAATCACAAACAGAGAAACCCAACGTAATTATAATTTATACTGACGATCAAGGGGCCATCGATTTGAATTGTTATGGTGCAATTGATCTGATTACTCCCAACATGGATGCATTGGTAAACAGCGGAGTAAAATTTACCCAGTTTTATGGTGCCCCGGTTTGTTCACCTTCACGAGCCGGTTTGCTTACAGGGAAAACACCACAGCGAGCCGGGGTTCCTGGAAATGTAAGCCCGACCAATCCCAGAAGCGGGATGCCCGGAAGCGAATTTACAATGGCAGAAATGTTTAAAGATGCCGGTTATAAAACGGGTCACATTGGTAAATGGCATTTAGGGCATCCAACTGAAAAGCAACCAAATGCACAAGGTTTCGATTATTCGTTTGGGCACCTGGTGGGTTGCATCGATAATTTCTCGCATTACTTTTACTGGAATGGCCCTAACCGCCACGATTTATTTCGAAACGGCGAAGAGGTTTTTTATCCCGGACAGTTTTTCCCTGATTTGCTGGTAAAAGAAGCTTCAGCATTTATGAAAGAAAACAAGGACAATCCGTTTTTTATCTATTTTGCGTTGAACACACCACACTATCCGTACCAGGGAACTCCGGAGTGGTTAAAATATTATCAGGATAATGGAGTAGAATACCCGCGCGATTTATATGCAGCTTTTCTTTCTACACAGGATGACAAAATTGGTGAGTTAATCCTAAAAGTTGAAGAGTTGGGTTTACTTGAAAACACAATCATTGTTTTTCAATCAGACAATGGATATTCAACTGAGGAACGGGCTCATTTTGGTGGAGGAAATGCCGGTGTTTTAAGGGGTTCAAAATCGTGTTTGTTTGAAGGAGGAATTCGTGTACCGGCAGCAATTAGCTGGCCCGCCAAAATTAAAGCAGGCGAGGTCAGAAACCAATTTGCCGTAAATGCCGACTGGATGCCAACACTTGCCGAATTGTGCGGGATTGATTTAAAAACCAGCAGCTTAGATGGAAAAAGTTTGGTGTCGATAATAAACGATAAAAACAGTCAATCGGAACATATCAATAATTTTTGCTGGCAACATGGAAAACAATGGGCTGCACGAAGTGGCAATTGGAAATTACTTGGAAATCCTTCGATTAGATTTGAGGAGTTTGCCCCGGAAGATTCTTTGTTTTTAGTGAATTTAAAAGACGATCCTGGCGAAATGACAAACCTGGCAAGTGAAAATCCTGAAAAAGTAAAAGAGTTGAAATTTCAATTTGAAAAATGGTTGGAAAGAAACTAAAGTTTTTTAAAATTACCATTCAAACAAAAACCCTTAAACAATATTTTTAAATTTTAGACTCTGTTTTAGTGTAAAAAATGTTTTTCTCTTTTCAATTTAAAACTTGAATTTAAAAAATATTTATTCCTAAAATATTAAGCAGTTATAAAACATTTATAATTTTGAGGTTTACTTGACATTTCTCTTACATTGAAAACAGAAAAAATTATTAATTTGTACTTGATTTTATAAAATGGCCTGAGTTTTAAAAAACAATTTGAAATAAATATAAAAATGGAAAATATCGACTGGAAAAAACTCGGATTTGGATACCTCGATGCAGACTATAATGTTCGTTGTTATTACCGAAATGGAGAGTGGGGCGAACTGGAAGTCACCTCATCAAACCAAATTAATATTCACATGGCGGCAACTTCGTTGCATTACGGGCAGGAAGCCTTTGAAGGACTTAAAGCTTTTAAAGGAAAAGATGGAAAAATTCGTGTTTTCAGGATGGACGAAAATGCAAAGCGCATGCAGGATTCTGCCAATGGAATTTTAATGGAAAAACTTCCCGTCGATAAATTTACCGATGCCGTTCGTAAAGCAGTAAAAATGAACGAACGGTTTGTGCCACCTTACGATTCAGGAGCCGCTTTATATATTCGCCCTCTGTTAATCGGAACAGGACCTCAAATTGGTGTTAGTCCGGCAGACGAGTATTTGTTCCTGGTTTTTGTAATGCCAGTTGGACCTTATTTCCCGGAAGGATTTACTCCAACCGATTTGGTGATTATGCGCGAATTCGACCGCGCTGCACCGCAAGGAACCGGAAAATACAAAGTTGGCGGTAATTATGCAGCAAGTATGTACGAAGGGAAAAAAGCAAAAGCCGGTGGTTTTTCTGCCGTACTTTATCTCGACAGTAAAGAAAAAAAATACCTCGACGAATGTGGCCCAGCAAATTTCTTTGGAATTAAAAACAACACTTATATTACTCCTGAGTCTGACTCGATATTACCATCCATTACCAATAAAAGTTTAATGGTTTTAGCTGAAGAAATGGGATTAAATGTTGAACGTAGAAAAGTCCCGTACGAAGAACTTGCAGAATTTGATGAGGTTGGTGCATGTGGAACGGCTGCTGTAATTTCGCCAATTAAAGGTGTTTACGATGCCGATAACGACAAGTGGTTCAAATACGGTGATGAACCCGGAGAATGGTCAACAAAACTTTACAACAAGCTACGCGCTATTCAATATGGAGATGAGCCGGATGCGTACGATTGGGTAGAAATAATTGATTAAAAAATAATCGCATAAAATACAAGCTTCGAAAATATCGAAGCTTTTTTTATGCCGTCTTGTAACATAAAGTAGGGTTGTTCGTCTTATCTTTTGAACAGTGTTTAGAAACCGAATGACCGTAAACGAATACAATCAGGCAGTTAACAATTTTTCAGACCGAATTTACCGGTATGTTCTGAAGAGTATTAGAGATGTGCATAAAGCAGAGGACATTGTTCAAGACAGCTACGAAAAACTATGGAAAAATGTAGAAAATGTGAATGCTGAAAAAGTAAAATCGTATCTTTTTACAACTGCATACCACACCATGATTGATAGAATTCGTAAAGAAAAACGTTCTTCATTTTCGGAGGAAATAAACCTGAAGGAACCAGGCCATGAAAACAATTACTCTGATTTAAAGGAAATTCTGGATGAGGCCGTTAAGCGCTTGCCGGAACTTCAGCGCATGGTTTTATTGTTGCGCGATTACGAAGGATATTCGTATAAAGAAATTGGAGAAATGGCGAATTTAAGCGAATCGCAGGTGAAAGTTTATATTTATCGGGCGAGGGTATTTCTGAAAAAGTATATTGGCAAAATTGAAGTTTTAGTATAAAATGAAAATCAATAAAAACAATTACGAAGCTTATTTTATCGATTACCTGGAAGGTAAACTCGATGAAAAATTGGTGGATGATTTTATTGAATTCCTTCAACAAAATCCTGAATTAAAAGAGGAACTTTCATTGTTTGAGTCGATTTCAATTGAACCTGAAAATGTTTTATTCAATAAAAAAGAAACGCTTCACAAACAAAAATTAGACTCTGAAGCAGAATTTAATAAAGCTGCAATTGCAAATTTAGAAGGAGATATTTCGCAAACTGAGAAAACAGAATTTGAAAGTTATATTAACGAACATCCTGAAAAAAAGAGAGATGTTTCGTTGTATGCCAAAACAAAACTTCATCCCGACGAAGCCATTTTGTTCAACAAAAAGAAAAAACTTTATCACTATTCCGTGGGGAAAACAATATTTCTATGGTCAGGTCGGGTGGCCGCTGTTTTAGTTTTAGCATTTGCATTTTTTACTTTTTTCGATAAACCCGTAACCCAAATTATTCCTGACAACAAAATTGCGTTGCTGGAAGACAAGACAAATAAAAAAGAGGTTAATTCAGCAGCAAAAAAGCTACCAAGCGAAATCAAGAAAAGCGACACTAAAAAATTACAAAAGAATAACTCAAAGCCAAAATCGGAAAAAATTAAACCACAGGCAAAACCCAAAAAAAGTGTAAGAGAATCAACACAGGGAAGACTGAACCATGAAGATTTGGCACTAAATAGAATCCCCCTGGAAATTCCGGCAGAATTAAAAAGGATAACTGCATCGTTAAACACTCAGTTGCCCACCGCATCATTGGCAACTATTAAGAGATATAATACAGGTATTGAACAAAATATTTATGAAGAACGCTTGCTTGCTAATATTGTAAAAGAGAAAACCGGAATTGATAAATTTCAGTTCAATAAAATTACTAAAGCAGGTTTAAATTTGGTATCCAGCATTTCGAAAGACAAATTTAAATACGAGACAAACGAAGATGGAAAAGTGTCTGAATACAAATATGATTCTCGCTTGCTTGCTTTTTCTATTCCATCAAAAAGCGAAAGAAATAGCGAGTAAAAACACATCCATTTTAGTTTGCAAAACATTCACCAAAAAGAGAAAGACAAGATCTTTAATCTCAATTCATTTTCCAATATTCTTGTGTAACTTTTCCAATCACCTCTCCGTCTTAGCATCATAATAATTTAAACAGAAAGAAAATGAAACAATTAATTACTTTAATATTATGCAGCGTTTTTGTGTTGAACTTATCGGCACAAAAACAAGATACCACAGAGGTTAAAGTGCTAAAAAAGAATGTGGTAACCGTTATTGAAGACAGCGACAAAGTTCATGTAAAAGTAGGCAACGACCGTGGAGTTGAAGTAATTACCGACGATTGGGGCGACACAACGCACGTTCGGGTTGGTCGTCGTACTTTTCGTGTAATTGAAGGCGATAACGGAACTTATGTAAAAGTAGATAAAGAAATACGCGACAAAAAATGGTCTGGTAGTTTTAATGCTCATTGGGCAGGTTTAGAAGTTGGCATGAACATGTTTCACGAAACCAACTATTCAGTATATGACGGCTCGGGTTATGGCGAATTTTTTGATCTCAATCCCGGCAAATCTCTTACCTGGAATCTTAATTTCGCGGAATGGGCTTTTAAAAATAAACGCAAAACATTTGCTGTTGTTACCGGATTAGGAATTAGCTTTTCGGATTATACTTTTGACCAAACAATTTCCATTGAAAAAGAATTTGGTAATGGAATGATTGTTCCTGTTTCTTTGGATCCGGCAGACTTAAAAAAATCGAAACTACATGCTACTTATTTAACTGCTCCGTTACTACTCGAAATCAAAACTCCATTACGAATGGGAAGCTCAAGATTGTATATAGCGGGCGGAGTTATTGGTGGTGTGAATATTGGCTCGCACACAAAAATTAAATATAAAAACGACAAAGAAAAGACTAAAAGCAACTACAATCTCAGCCCGTTTAAATACGATATTACCGGGCGAATTGGATTTGGCGATTTCTGTGTTTTCGCAAATTACAGCATGACTTCATTGTTTAAAGATGGAAAAGGGCCTGAACTATATCCTTTGATGATTGGCGTTTCTTTTCCTAATATTTAGTTTTTTGTTGAAAGCAATTTGTTGAAAAATATTGGTACTCCCCGGTTTTCACCGGGGATTTTTTTTGTCCAGAATTTTTAAATAGCGTACTTTCACTTTTCAATTAAACCGTATGAAATTATTTGACGTTTTCCCGTTGGTTAGTTTTTTAATTCTGTTGTTAATGATTACCGGAAGAATTATTTTTCTGAAAAAGAAAAACGTTCCAATAAGTTCAAAGTCAAAAAAAAGTGTTTTCGTAAGGTTTTTTCTTTACCCCTTTTTTTTACTCGTTTTTCATTTGTTAATTTTTGAATTAAACAAACCGGCATTTCAAATTTCCTTTTCTGTTTTACCCGCTTTAATTTCTGAAAGTCTTTTTGATTCAATATTTCTGAAAATTTCCGGGACAGTTCTAATTGCAATTTCATTAGGATTTATGGGATTTACACTTCACTGTTTTAACAAATCGTTGCGTTTTGGAATGGACCCCAACAATCTTGGAGAATTAATAACCACAGGAATATTCTCTGTTTCTCGCAATCCTTTTTTTGTTTCTATTGAACTCTATTTTGTGGGAATTGCCTTACTTATTCCCAACCTGTTTTTTATTGCAATCGTGCTTTCAACAATAATTAGCATACATTTATTTATTCTGAAAGAGGAAAAATTCCTTAAGAAAAATTACAACAAAGCGTATAAAAATTATTCAAAAAAAGTAAGACGATATTTTTGAACATTCAACCTAAAAACATAAAAATGAAAATCTGGAATTTTGGAATAGTCGGCGCAGGCAATATTGCCGATTTCCATGCAAAAGCAGTTCAGTCTCTTGGCAATGCAAAATTAGCTGGCATTTGCGGAACAAATCCTGACAAAGTAAAAATCCTTGCCACAAAATATTCGTGCCGGGTTTTTAATAATACAGATGAAATTATTCAGTCTTCGGATGTCGATATAATTATAATTGCAACACCAAGCGGGGCGCATTTTGTTCCCACAATTGAAGCAGCTAAAAACGGAAAACATGTGTTATGTGAAAAACCTCTTGAAATTAGTCTAGAACGAATAGATTTAATGATAAAAGAGCACGAAAAAAATGAAACAAAATTAGGCGGAATTTTCAATTTTCGATTTAATGAAGCAGTGCGGGTATTAAAAAATGCGGTCGATTCCGGGCGCTTTGGAACAATTACGAATGCTTCGGTTTTTGTGCCCTGGTGGCGAAACGACGAGTATTACGAAAGTAGCTGGCGAGGTACCTGGAAACTCGACGGTGGCGGTGCATTAATGAACCAATCAATTCACATGGTCGATTTGCTCCAATATATGGTTGGCCCGGTTGAATCGTTGCAGGCTTTTATTGCCACACTTGGTCACCCTCAAATTGAAGTGGAAGATACCTCGATGGCTATTCTTAAATTCAAAAATAAAGCATTGGGAATGATTTACGGAACGACTTCTTCTTTCCCCGGACAATTCAGAAGACTGGAAATTACTGGTACAAAAGGCACGGTAATTATGGAGGAAAATAGTTTTAAAGTTTGGCAATTTGCTGAACCAATTGAGGAAGATTCTGAAATATTAAAAAAGTACAGCACAATTGAAGGCGGTGGCGGAGTTTCTGATCCGATGGCAATTCCATTTGAACCACATGCCAGAAATATTGCTGCTTTTATCGACTCGATTGAAAAAAATGAACCTTTTGAAGTTGACGGAAATGAAGCAAGAAAATCAGTTGAAATTGTTCTTGGAATTTATGAGTCCGCAAAAGAGCATAAAGAGGTATTTTTTAGTTGACTTTTTTTGACTAATTATTTTTAAACAAATATTTAAATCCCACCGAAAGAGTATTTACAAGTTCAAAATCGTCGGTTACCACCGTCATTGCATTATATTCTCCGGTAAGATACAAATTTGGCAAGGTATTAAAAGGGTTAATTTGAATACCAACCGGGACATTAATACTTGCCCAACCAACTTCCAGTGAAAGTAGCGGAAGTCCAACACCCAGCCCGGTATATAAACCGGCTTTTTCTTCATCAATCAATTTAAAACAATAATAAGCCTGGGTAATTCCCCGCTCTGCATAACTCCATGGAGAATGAATGTACGAAGTTGTATTAACCCTGAATTCCCACCAGTGTTTTTGTGCCGGACTGGTTGAAATGCCCACAGTATTCCCATCGTAATAATAATTGACCGAAAGTTGAGCTTTTAATAAAAATGAAAAAGCAACTAATAATAGAAACAGAACTAATTTTTTCATTATTTATTGATTTAAAATGAATATCCCTTCCTCTGTACAAAACCAAATGTTATTTCGGTTATCAACTTTTACACTTTTTATAAAAACCTCGGGAATTTGACCTTCTTCGGAACGGTGCCATTCATTACCGTCAAAAACAAAATAGCCGGAATAATCACCCTGAACACTTCCCTGAACCCAAATATAATCGCGTTTATCAATAAACATCCTGTTAAAAAAATTAATATCAAAATCACGTTCAAGTACTTTCCATTTCCCACTCTGATAAATAGCAACTTCATTTTCATAACAACCCCAACAAGATGAAAGTGAATGATCGGTTACTACAACAGGTTCAGATTTTGAAGTTAAATCTAGGGCAGCAATCCAGTAAAAAATAACTTCTACTCCTAATTTTGACCATTTATTTTTGCCATCTGTTTTAAATACTTTTGCTTCAGTTACCGTGCCTTCCGAAAAAAAATAAATTTCTCCTTTTGCATTAATTTTCAAACCTAAAATCAAATTATGATTAATAATGGAATTGTCGGGAGTGAAAAGTTCAAAGTCGCCATCGTAATGCATCAACCCTCCCAATTGATGTGCCGAACTGCTGAACCAAACCGAGCCATCGGGAGATGTTTCTACATCAAAAATTAAATCGCGGGGAAGCCCTGAATTTTCAGAATTAAAAAAAGTAAATTCTCTGTTTGAGAAACTCGCCAATCCTTTATCTTTTGTTCCTAACCACACTCTACCATCGTTTGCAACAGAAATATCTAAGATAAGCGAGCCGACATCGTACGTTTTTATCTTACTATTATTATAAAAGATTAATTCATTACCCGACGCAATCCACACATTTTCGTCATTATCAAAATCCACACACGTAATATTCCTGCCCTCTAAAATCCATTCTGAAACATCAAAGTTTATTTTAGAAAAATTATCCACCAGGTTTTCTTTACTACAGGAAAATAAAAACAATAAAACAACCAAAATAGAAATTCGGAAATTCATCGTGATTTTTCTAATAAAGATAGAAATTTAACTCTTAAGGTTGCGTTGTTAAAAAAATTCACAAATAAAATCACAATTCGAATACTTTCTCTTCTACACCCACGAACATAAAAATTTTAGTGTATAAAACTTCTTTTTACAAAGCAGTCATTCAATCAGTCCCGAGAAAAAAAATCAGCCCATATTCCTTTTTCAAAGTTTTTTTTCATTGCAAGCAAGAAGATAATTTAAAAATCTATTTTTGCTTGCTTTATCTTGAATATGAATAAAACATATCTATGAAGGTTTTACTGGTTTACAATTCACACGCCGGACATGGTTTTGCAGGGAAAATACTGCAGCAGGTTGAAACTACATTCAACAAAAACTCGATTGAATTTGACATACAATTCACAAATTATCCGGGCCATGGAATTGAAATTGTTAAAAATGCCGACCTAAGCAAATACGATGGAATAGTTGCTGCAGGAGGCGATGGCACTTTATTCGAAGTTATTAACGGGTATTTTCAAAATCCGTCGGAAATAAAAATTCCGATTGGCGTTTTACCTGTTGGCACGGGAAATGCTTTTGCCCGCGATCTGGAACTTGATAACACATTGTGGAAAAGTGCAATAAAAATAATTGGAAAGCAAAATACCCGAAAAGTTGATGTCGGTAAATTTCACACACACGGACAGGATTATTATTACCTGAATATTTTAGGGCTTGGTTTTGTTGCCGATGTTACTAAAATTGCACGTAGCTTAAAAGTATTTGGCAATATTGCTTACACTTTTGGAGTATTGTTTCGCACCCTGTTTTTATCATCCGAGCGTATGATTTTCGAAATAGATGGGCAAAAATTTGAACATGATTGTACATTTGTTGAAATTTCGAACACAAGATATACAGCCAATTTTTTAATGGCTCCAAATGCTGTAATCGACGACGGTTTGTTGGATGTTACCATCGCAAAAAAACTCAGCCGTATAAGATTAATAAAAAGTTTTCCAAAAATTTTCACCGGCGAACATGTTAATCTGCCGGAAATAGAAACCTTTCAGGCAAAATCTATAAAAATAAAAAGTGAGTCACCAAAAATACTTTCACCAGATGGCGAGTTGATTGGAATCACGCCAGTTAAAATTGAATGTCTTCCACAGGCAATAGAAATTTTTTGGAAATGAAAATAATTATTTCAATTTTTATTTGGGTAATCAGTTTAATTTATTTGCTGTTCTTTTTGTTGTTCACACTTGCCTGCACCTATATTTTCCCCGAAAATGTTTATAATCCATGGATTAAAAAAATGATGCGGTTCTTGTTTGTACTTGCCGGAACAAAAGTAAAAGTAGAAGGATTAGAAAACCTTGAGTCAAACAAAACTTACCTGTTTATGGCAAATCATGTCAGCCTTTACGACGCGCCTTTGTTGGGTGGTTTTGTTCCGGGTATGGCACGTGCCGTGGAAGCAAACCGCCAACACCGTTGGCCTCTTTATGGCAAAGTAATGCGCAGGATTGGAAACATTCCAATTGAACGTGAAAGTACGCATGGTTCAGTTTCAAGTTTCAAGAAAACATTACTCATAATAAACAATGGGCGTTCGATGATACTTCTTCCTGAAGGCCATCGCACTCTTGATGGAAAAATGAGGCCTTTCAAAAGATTGCCATTTTTCCTTGCCAAACAAATCAACAAAGAAATTGTGCCAATTGGACTATCGGGTTTGTACAAACTAAAACCAAAGGAGTCGTGGATAATTAGTCCGACAACCATTAAAATCAGTTTTGGTAAAGTAATCAGCAAAGAGACAATTGATAAATTGTCATCTGATGAATTGCGCGATTATGTACAAAAGGAAATTGTTAATTTAGTGGACAAACCTTAGTAAAATTTCATTTTATAACTCAAACACTTTCTCCCCAGCAATCCAGGTGCTTAGTATTTTAGCGTTTAAAACTTCTTGGGGAGAAGCTGTCATTAAATCTGTATCGAGAACAACAAAATCGGCCCACATACCATTTTCAAGGCTGCCTTTTTCATTTTCTTCGAACGAAGATTTTGCCGCCCAGATAGTCATCGACCGCAAAGTTTGCTCACGCGAAAGTCCTTCGCTTGTTCTCCAACCACCTTCCGGCCAGCCTTTGTGGTCAGTGCGAAATACCGAAGAATAAAAAGTAAAAAGAGGCTCAATATTTTCCACCGGAAAATCAGTTCCGTTTGGTATCCAACCCAATTGATTCAATAAAGTTTGATAAGAATACGCTCCTTTAATTCGCTCCTCTCCCACCCGATTTTCTGCCCAAGGCATGTCTGATGTACAGTGCGTTGCCTGAATTGATGGCACAATTGAAAATTTGGCAAATTTGGCAAAATCATCAAGATGAATTATTTGTGAATGCTCAATTCTCCAACGACGATCGTTTTCACCTTTAAGAAATTTTCCATAAATGTCGAGTATTAATCGGTTGGCACTGTCGCCAATACAATGTGTGGCAACCATGTAATTATTATCATACGCCAGTTGGCAAATTTCATCGTAATATTTTTGGTTGGCAATTTGCAGTCCGCTATTTCCCGGGTCGTCAGAATAATCCTCAATCATCAATGCTCCCCGCGAACCGAGTGCACCATCGGCAAAAAGTTTTATAGTATTGATTACCAGCCTGTCGGTTTTATATATTCCCTTTTTCACAAAGTAGTTAAAGTTTTCTTCCGAAGGACTCAGCATGGCATTGATTCGCATTTTTAGAATACCCTGCTTTTGCATTTCGTCCATCAACAAAACAGTTTTATTACCCAATCCGGCATCGGTTACCGAAGTTAATCCAGCAGCAAAACAATTTTTCTGCGCTGCCAGCAATCCTTTTTCTTGTTGCTCGGAAGTAATTCCGGGAACAAATTCTCCAATCAATCCCATCGCATTATCGATTAAAACTCCTGTTGGATTTCCGTTATTTAAAATCACTTCCCCACCCTGAACTTTTGATTTGACATTAATCCCTGCAATTTCCATTGCCTTTGAATTACACCAGCCAGCATGTCCATCAACCCGAACCAAATAAACCGGAATATCAGGAAACAATTCATCCAAACCACTTTTGTCGGGAAATTCTTTTACCGCCCAATCGTTTTGATCCCAGCTTCTTCCTAAAATCCAGTCGCCGCCAAATTTCTCGTAATGTTTTGCTAAGATTTCGTAAATCTCTTCAGGGCTTTCGGTTCCGCGCAAATCTGCGTACTGCATTAAATTCACTCCGTAACCGTTAAAATGGCAATGTGCATCGTTAAAACCCGGATAGATAAATTTACCTTTCCCATCAACAACATTTTCACTTGTATATTTATTCTGAATTGCCTTTGTTGTGCCCGATTCCACAATCTTACCATCAATTACAACAAAACTTTCAACGATTGAAAAAGCCTCATCAACTGTATAAATTATAGCGTTAGTTACGATTAAATCGGCTGTTGTTTTTTGATTGCAAGAGTTCATAACAAATAGAATTAACAGGGCGATTAGAACAACAGAAATACTTTTCATTTTAAATATTTTTTATGCCAACAAATGTAGTTTTTCTTGTCCTTACAAAACAAAGAAATCTATAAATTTTATCTCAGCAAAACCTTTGCTTCTCCAGTTTTTAATCCCTCTGATTTTGCAGAAACAATTATTTCATTTTCTTCTTCACACGAACGTACTATTAACTGGCAACGACCACGAAAAGAAGTAACACGGGGTTGCAAAAAACTTTTCATATCGTTTGGATTTCCATTTCCAACAGCTTGTAACTTACATTTTCCCTGAATATTAAATTCCACCGGAATTTCTGCATTCGGAACCAACATCCCGTTTTCATCCACCACTTCCACATTAAAATAAACCAGATCGTTTCCAGACACTAAGATTGTTTCACTTTCGGCAGTTATTTTTAATCTTGCCGGTTTACCTGTAGTTTTTAAAATTTGTCGAACTATTTCTTTCCCGTCAATCAATCCAATAGCCACAAGTTCGCCTGGTTGATAAGTTACTTCAAATTGTGTGGTTAATGCACTAATTTTCCTAGATTCCCTTGGTACTTCCATTTGTGCCGGCAATTTAATTTCTTCTGACGTAGTTTTCGTTCCGATAATTTTTCCATCCAATTCCAGTCGAACCTCCTCACATCGCGAATAAACAGAAACCAGCAATGTTTTATTTTCATTTCCCTCCCAGTTCCAACTTTTCCATTCTTCGGGCCAACCCCACATACTAACAATTTCTGTTCGTCCTTCAGGAATAGGCGCATGAACTAACATTTCCAAATTACTATTCCTCCAAACCACATCTCGGAAATACATTTGTGGTTTTTTATAACCAAGAATACTAACATCGCCACAATTTGAATTAAACCAAGGCCATGGTGGAAGAAACTGAATATCGGAATTATCCAGTTTATTATGTCCAATGCCGGATTCACCCAAATAATCCATTCCTGTCCAAACAAAATCGCCAATAACATACGGATATTTTTCAACCAATTGCCAATTTTCAAAAGCTTCTTTTGGAAACGATTCGGTGCCAACAATTATTCTTTCAGGATATTTTTCGTGATCTGAATTATATTTTTGCCAATAATAATTATATCCATGCACATCCAAATGTTCAAAGGCTGGAGCATTATCTTCCCACTTTGAGCCAGGAAGTTGCCACAATACACAAACAGCCTGTGTAACAGGGCGGGTAGTATCTAATTCTTTTACTTTTGCCTTTAGGTATTGAACAATTTTTTCACCTGCCGGATCAGACCTTTCCGCTATTTCATTTCCGACACTCCAAATAATAATCGATGGATGATTTCGATCGCGTAAGACCATCGATTCCATGTCTTTTTCCCACCATTTGTCGAAATATAAATTATAATCCTGAGGTTTTTTAGGAAGCTGCCACTGATCAAAAGACTCGTTCATAACTAGCATTCCCAACTCGTCGCACGCATTTAAAAACAGTTCCGATGGCGGGTTGTGTGCACATCGAATGGCATTAAAACCATTCTCCTTCATAATTTTTACCCTACGGTATTCTGCTGTTTTAAAAGCTGCGGCGCCCAAAATTCCATTATCGTGATGAAGACAGCCACCCTTTAACAACACACTTTCTCCATTCAGTAAAAATCCTTTTTCGGGTGAAAACTCAATGCTTCTTATGCCAAATTTTGTTTTGGTTTCATCAATAATATTTTTTCCTTTTTTAAGCTGTACAATTGCAGTATATAAATTTGGGGTTTCTGTGTTCCATAATTCAGGATTTGCCAGTTCAATTTCCTGCTGAACCAAAATATCTTTTAATGCTTCTGTTCTAATCTCTTTTTCTGAAGAAGCAACAATTTTTTCCTGTAAATTTTGAATATCAATTGATACAATTATTTCGTTGTTTTGATTGGTTGAATTAAACACTTTAGTTTCAATTCTTACCACTGCTTTTTCGTTTGAAACCTCGGGTGTGGTAATAAAATTACCCCACAAATTAACATGAACCGGATTTGTTTTAATTAAGGTAACATTTCTGTAAATACCCGAACCACTGTACCATCGCGAATTTTCACCCTCGTTTTTTACCTGAACAACCAGAATATTCTCTTCACCGGCCGGATTTAAAAATTCTGTTAAATTATAAGAAAAAGCGGTGTAACCATACGGGTGATTTCCAAGATGATTTCCGTTTATCCAAACATCAGAATTCATATAAATACCATCAAACAAAATTTGGATTATTTTGCCTTTATCCGATTTATCCAATGTAAAATGTTTTCGGTACCAGGCAGTTCCTCCTACAACATTTCCTGTTGAAGGTCCGCCTTCGCTTTCTTCAGAAAATGGGCCAATTTGTTTTACCCTTCCTTTTTCAGGTAAATCTTCTATGCTATAATCGTGTGGTAAATTTACAACTCGCCAAGCTGAATCATCAAAACCATTTTGTTCTGCCCCTGCAACATCTAAACGGATAAATCTCCAATCATCATTAAACTGGATTTCACGTTCAACTGAATTGTTTTGGAAAGTACATGAATTTTGAAAAAATATACCAACCAGACACAGAAATAAAACAAAATAGGTTTTCATGGTTTTATGTTTCAGTTATTTTTTTTGAAACTTATAACTAACGATTATTTAACTACTACCGTTTTAGCATTCATAAATTCTTTTATGCCGAACGAAGAAAGTTCACGACCGTAGCCACTTTCTTTTATTCCACCAAAAGGTAAACGCGGATCAGATTTTACAAAATCGTTTACAAAACAACATCCTGCTTCCAATTGAATTTCGGCAATATTTTCACCTTTTTTTATATCGGCTGTAAAAACTGCTGCACCCAAACCAAACCCTGTATCATTAGCCACTTTTATGGCTTCTTTCTCGTCCTTCACACGAATTACAGCAGCCACCGGACCAAATAACTCTTCATCGTAAGCAGGCATTCCGGGTTGAATATTTTCAAGAATTGTTGGTGGATAAAATGCACCTTTCCTATTTGGGATTTCACCTCCAATAACAACTTCGGCCCCTTTATTTACCGAATCTACAACCTGGTTGTGGAGTTCATTTCTTAAATCTTCACGAGCAAGCGGGCCCATTGTTGTTTCCGGGTCGCAGGGGTCTCCAAAATGTGCTTCATTCATTTCGTGTGTGAAATGTTCAAGAAACTCAAAATACACTTCATCTACTACAATAAATCGCTTTGCTGCGATACAACTTTGCCCGGCATTTAATAAGCGACCGGTAGCACATATTTTTGCAGCTTCTTCTAAATTAGCATCTTTTAAAATAAGGTAAGGATCGCTGCCCCCTAATTCCAAAACACATTTTTTAAGTACACTTCCAGCTATCGATGCAACACTTTTCCCGGCTGGTGTACTTCCCGTTAAACTCACAGCTTTTATTGCCGGGTGTTTTATAACGTTTTCAACCTGTCTGCTGCCAATTAATAAGGTACGAAATACGTTTTCAGGAAAACCGGCTTCACGAAAAAGATCTTCAATTTCCAATGCACAACCCGGTACATTGCTTGCATGTTTTAAAACCGCAGTATTTCCGGCCATTATTGTTGGTGCTGCAAAACGAAAAACCTGCCAAAATGGGAAATTCCAGGGCATAACCGCTAAAATAGTTCCAATGGGCTGATACGACACAAACGATTTTTTTGCTTCAGTTTTAATTAATTCGTTTTCCAAAAAGCTTTCGGCATTTTGTGCATAATAATCACAAACCCAGGCGCATTTTTCTATTTCAGCGATTCCTTCCTTTTTAACTTTTCCCATTTCAATAGCCATTAAATGGGCTAACTTTTCCTTTTTACTTTTTAAAAGACTGGCCAGGTTTTGCATTATTTGTGACCGGTGCGAAAAAGATGTTTTCTGCCAACTATGCCAACATTTGTCGGCCGCATTTATTATTTTTTCTACTCCCTTTTCCGAATAGGTTTCAAACGAATTAATTGTTTCCCCTGTTGTTGGATTGATTGATTTCATCATAATTTCACGGATTTTTTTCAGAAATGAAAGTTACAAAAAACCTGTTAATTTGTTTAATATCTTTGTTACATAAATTCTGGGAGGGCTGGGGTAAAAAAGTTTATTTTGGGGTTTTTCAATTTTTTATTTGTTTGACCTGAAATATTATAAATCTATAATGGATTTCTTCACATATTTTCAATAATTTTATAGCATAATAATATCATATCTAATTATTTAAATAAATAGTTTTTGAAAATTAAACGAAATTGTATCTTTAAATTTTTTAAAGCAAAGTTCATTTTAAATTTACACATTTTACTGAATCAAGATGAGAAGTGCAATTAAAAGGCCAACGGAAGAAGAAACGAATTTAAGTGGGTTTCAACTGTTTAACAAATTAACAGCCGATGAATTCAATCGGTTACATTACGAAAAAACCTGCTCTTTGTATAATAAGGGTACTGTAATTTACCGAGAAGGAAGTAGGTTAACCGGTTTTTTTTGTGTCACAAAAGGAATTATTAAGATTTTTAAAACGGGAATTGATGGAAAGGAACAAATTATCCGTTTTGCCAAAAAAGGCGAAATAATTGCATATCGTTCGTTGTTAAGCCAGGAACTGGCATGTACAACTGCCAAAGTTTTAGACGATGCTGTTTTATGCCACATTCCGTATCAAACGTTGCTTTTCCTGATTCAAAGCAATTGGCAGTTTTCGCACCACATGCTACAAATTGTTTGTCGCGAACTTCGCGAAGCCAATGATTATATTACCGATATTGCACAAAAAACTGTTCGCGAAAGATTGGCAGAAGTTTTACTTCTTTTAAAAGAAAATTTTGAACTTGACAATCAAAATACATTACAAATATCTCTAACCCGCGAAGAACTTGCAAATATGGTTGGAACTGCTACCGAATCGGTAATTCGTTTACTCTCTGAATTTAAACAAGATAAATTAATTGAGCTGCAGGGTAGAAAAATTAAATTCATCGATATTCCAAACTTACGGCGTGTTGCAAATATTTAAACCATAATTGATTATTTAACAATCCATTGCTCGGGATCAAGTTTTTGATTTTCCCGCCAGATTTGAAATTTCAAAATTGATTTATTGCCATCTTCATGGTCGGTAAAAATTGTACCGATATTTTGTTTTGTTTTTATAATGTCCCCCTTTTTTACATTTACTTCACGCAGGTTTGAATAGACACTTAAAAATTTACCATGCCGGATAATTACAGCTGTGTTTCCACCAGTAATTCCAAAAACACGGCTTACTTCGCCATTAAAAACGGCCCGTATTTTTGCCCCAATTTCTGTTGCAATATTAATCCCGTTGTTCCTGATTTGTACATTTGTCAACACCGGGTGCTGATGAATCCCAAAATGTTCGGTAATAATTCCACGCTCAGTTGGCCAGGGTAACCTTTGTTTGTTTTGTTCGAAATTATCGCCAACTAACTTTTGCTCAGGTGTTAAAGCAAATCCTAAACTTCCATCTGATAAATTTTTTCTTGCCTCTTCCTCAATAAACCGTTGTATTTCACTTTCTAATTGTCGTTCTATCTGGTGTTGTAGTTTTAATTTTTGGCTCAATTCTTTTTGTTGTGATTGTAATTTCTGAATAACGGAACTTTGTTGATTTTTTTCTTTCCCTAACTGAGTTGTTTCGTGTTGTGTTTGCCCAATTAATTTTTCTTTAATCTGTTTTTGTTGTTCCAGTTTTGCTGATTTTTTTGATAAAATTGTTTGAATAATTTCAATGGTTTCAGCCTGTTTTTTGCGATAAGACGTATATCTTTTCAAATATAAAAACCTTCGGTGGGCCTGGTTAAAATTTTCGGCCGAAAGCAAAAACAATATTTCGTCGTTTGCATTTTTATTTCTGTATGCCGAACGGATTAAAATTGCATATTCATTTTTAATTCTTACAATGTCCTCACTAAGCATTTCAACAACAAAATTATTGTTTTCAATAAATTCCTGAAATAATTTTGTTTCCTCGTTTATACTTGAAATAAGAACATTGCGCTGGTTTATTTTAGTGCTTAATAATCGAAGCCTGGTTAGTGATTCTTTTTCGTTTTTTTGAACTTGGTTTAGCAGGTTGGTAGTGTATTTAATTTCTTTTACGGCATTTTGTTTTTTTTCTTGTAAATCGGTTATCGACTGAGCGAAACCGACTTTTTGAAAAATTAAAAATAAAGATATCAGGACCAATGCTTTCATTCTGAAATTTATTTGCCTTTGCGAATGTAACAGAATCAACACTTAATTTACCCTGATTTGTTCATATTTTTGAGGAATATTAATACTAAAAGAGTTGATTTTTTCGGTAGAAAAACCACTCATCCTGATTTTCAGGTTTACTTTATTTAATGTTGATAGAAAACTCATATTGATAGATCCGGGATAATCTTTATTTTTTATTTGAACAAAATCGTCGAAATCCATCTCCATTGTCCGATTATTCGATTTATCGTCGATTATTAATTTAATAAGGGCAAAACTTGCTGGGCTAAAATACATTTTTTGCAAAATAAGTGCTTCGTCATCCAAACGTTTTAGCCTTCGTTCAATTTTTCCCTCTTTATCTTTTTCCTCCATTTTAAATATTTTACGCTCTTTTTCCGATTGTAAAACATACACACCTGATTCAATATTAGTGTTAAAAGTTTTAAAATCCTTATTCTTCGGATCGTTTCTGTACGAAAACGCATTGTTTGATATTATAGATTGGATAGTAGCAAAATCCAGGTCGATATTTAAAAAATCGCTTAAATAAGAATAGTCATCGATAAAATAGTTCCGCTCCAGGTAATTTACATATTTTACACTGTCGGGGGTCAATAAAACCCTTCCAACAGGAATATTCAATTTACTTATTGAAACCAAAATTTTTTCATCCTTCAAAGCTTTTAAATTTACTTTAAAATTAGCGCTTGTTTCGTTTGATGAAAACTGGCAATTAATACGTTTTATGGTAAAATAATTATAATCGAATGCATTTTGTTCTACCTTTTTTAAGAGTTTGCCACTACTAATTGGCTTGGCATCTACAGTTGCAATTTCACGGGTTGTGCGGCACGAAGAAAATAACAGGGCAATTGACAAAGCTATAATTATGGTAAACCTTAATCCGATCCGATTTTTTGCCATCATTTAATCTTCAAAGTATTTTTGTTCTTTTATTTTACGTTTTAGCACCTCTGAAGAACCGCCATTGTTTTTAGCTTTTTCCCAAAACTGTGCTGCTTCTTCTAATTTTTCGAGCATAAACAAAATATCGCCGTAATGTTCCAACAATGTCGGATTATTTTCCCCTCCGTTATTTATTGCCGATTCCATATAAAATTTGGCCAGTGTGTAATCCCCTTTTTTAAATAATACCCAGGCATGTGTATCGAGATAGGTTGAATTGTCAGGAAATCGTTCAACCACTTTCCCGCTCATTCGTTCTGCTTTATCTAAATTTTGTCCGCTCAACGATAAATAATATGCGTAATTATTTAAAGCAATGTGGTTTTCGGGATCCAGTTCAATGGTTTTATCAAAAAGTTTAAAAGCTTCCTCAAACCGATTTAATTTATAAACAGCCTCTCCTTTTAACATTAAAAACTGTCCTTCCAATTGTGGATTGTCAATTACGTAAACAGATCCCTCATCGGAAATTGAAATAGTTTCTTTATATTTTTCAAGCTGAATACAAGCCACTGCATTTAAAAAATAAACCTGTGCCTGATTAGGAAAAAGTTCTACAGTTTGAAGGCTATGTTTGTACAATCCGTCCCAATCTTGCAAATCGTTATCGATAAACAAAACCCGTTCCCAAAGAGTGTAATCGTTTGGTTCGATTTCGAGAGCCTTTAATAACGCTGTCCTTGCTTCTGCCAGTTTATTCTTTTTTAATAAATTTTCAGCATAAACTGTGTACACCAAATATTCATCAGGATGTTTTTCTAAAAGAAGTTGAATCAACTGCTCTTCTTTTTCGTCGGTTAGCTTCGATTTGTCCCTGTTCGCCGTAAGCATCATGTACAATTGCAATTTTGTTTGAATATCAACGGCTTCGCTTAAAAATCCTTTTTTTGTTTCTTCAAAAGATTTTAGTTCATCTCCTTGTTCAAGAAAATAATTCGACAGCGAAAAATGTACAAAACCATTTTCCGGATCCATCGATAAAATTTTATTGTAATTTTTAAGAGCGTTTTCACTATCGCCCTGGCTTTGGTATAAATCGGCAAGTAATCCGTAATATTTTGCTTCTTCAGGACTAAATTCTATTAACTTAAATATTTCTTTAAACGCCTCATCCTCTTTACCTTCCAAAACATACAACTGTTGTTTAGCCACCGAAATTTGTTCGTTTACCCCGGTTTTTTGTTCCATTATATTATAAGCCCTGATGGCTTCGTCGAATTTTTGGGCATTCGATAACAGCATTGCTTTTGTATAATGATATTCAAGATTATCAGGTTCGTTTTGCAGAAGTTGAGAATAAATTTCAGCAGCTTCCGAAAATTTGCTGATTTGCTGATATATTTGAGCCAACAACAATTTGTACCATTTATTTTCAGGATTAATACTAATAGCTTTTTCAAGTAACAAAGAAGAGCTTGTAAAATCGTTGTTTGCAGCATGGATGTTTGCCAGTTCAAACATAGCTGCTGATGAATTGGGATCGATTTCCAAACAACTTGATAACAACTGAATGGCTTTTTGTGCATTACCAAACATTTTTTGTTTTAGCGCCTCCACAAACAAAAATTCAAATTCTTTTTGTTTTTGCTCTTCCAATTCAGATTCTGCCTGGATTGCTTCTGTTTCAATAATGGCTTTTTGTTTAGTAATTTTTTTTCCTCCCGAACAGGAGACAATAAAACCCAATAAAACAATAAAAGCTACCCAATATATTTTTTTATTCATTTTTTTACTTTTTTCCAGTGTGCCCAAATCCGCCAGTCCCCCGGTTGGTTTCTTCGAGTTCATTTACTAAACTCCATTTTACGGTTTCATGTGAAGCAATTACCATTTGACAAATACGTTCTCCGTTTTCTATAACAAATTCTTCGTGCGAAAGGTTAATTAAAATAATACAAATTTCTCCCCGATAGTCTGCATCAATTGTGCCGGGAGTGTTTAAAACAGTAATTCCTTTTTTCAGCGCGAGTCCACTTCTTGGCCTAATTTGTGCTTCAAATCCTTTTGGCAATTCAATAAACAAACCCGTAGGCACAAGTTTTCTTTCCAATGGTTTTAAAATTACAGGGACCTTAAGATCCGCCCGCAAATCCATCCCTGCCGACATTTCGGTGCTATAATCCGGCAATTGATTATTCGACTTATTTACTACTTTAACCTGCATTCAGCTGCATTTTTAAAAAAGAATCGCAAATATATGGAAATTAAAAGAGACTGTTATCTGAATTAACAATAATTATTAAATTACATTTATAATTCAAGTAGTTGGAAAACAATTAAATAATCATCAGGTTTGCCATTATTTCATCTGAAATAAAAAGGCCGTCAGGCGAGAGGGTAAAAATCCTATTTTGCCGAATAACAAATTCTGATTTTTCATACTTTTCAATATTTTTAATAAAATGAGTAACCTTTTCCGTTCCAAATTCTTTTTCAATAAAATTTATTGAAACGCCCCATTTTGTACGAATCCGGGTTAAAATGTATTCGTTGTATTTTTCATTTTCAGTTAATATTTCTTCTTCAAAATAAGTAGAATTGTTTTCTATTGCGTTTAGATAACCTTCCAGATTAGCAACATTCCATTGCCGTGAAACACCATTAAACGAATGTGCCGAGGGTCCCAATCCTAAATATTTATTACCTTGCCAATACGACATATTATGCTTTGAATACATTTTATTTTTAGCAAAATTAGATATTTCATATTGTTCGAAACCAAGATCTGAGGCAATTTCAATTAACAACTTAAACTGCTTTATACTTTCTTTTTCTACCAGCTCTTTTAAAGTCCCTTTTTTTAACCGATCGTAAAACGTTGTACCCCGGTGATACGTTAAATGATAAGCGGAAAGATGTTGTACCGGTAAGTTAAAAACCTGATTTAAATTAGATTGCCACTGTCTGGCTGTTAAATTTGGCAAACCATAAATCAAATCGACACTTATATTTTCGAATCCTGCCTTAACAGCATTTTCAACCGAAACAATTGCCTGGTTTACATTGTGCCGGCGGTTCATAATTTTTAAATGTTCATTCTGAAACGATTGTATCCCAATACTTAAGCGGTTAATTCCAGCATAGTATAAATTTTTCAAATATGAATAATTAAGATCATCCGGATTAGCTTCAAAAGTAATTTCTGCATCTGGCAAAACAGAAAATTCTTTATGCAAAAATGCCATTATTTGAAGTAATTCATATTTATTTAAAACAGAGGGGGTACCTCCGCCAAAATAAATAGTATCGATAGGTTCGTTGAATAAATAATTTTTACGTTGAACTGCTTCTACTTTTAAAATTGAAAAAAAATTTCCTGTTAAGCTTGTATCGAGGGTTTTATAAAAATCGCAATAAAAACACTTTTGCCGGCAAAAAGGAATGTGAATATATATACCTGCCATACTTTTTGTTACTTTGCCGTTTCAAATTGAAAACTTCCTGCAAATGAAATTTATTATTTTCTGGAAACCTATAATCTGGCTTGCTTTAATTTGTTATAGTTTGTTTTTACCAGCAAACAACCTTCCGGTAAAACCATTTATTAATATCCCACATTTCGATAAAATGGTGCATTTTGCGCTTTTTTTTGGCCTTTGCCTACTCCTGTTCAGGCCATTTAAAATTTTAAAGTTAAAATACTTTTTCCTGGCTCCTGCAATTGCAATAATTTTAGCTGCTTTGCTGGAATCATTTCAACATTTTATTTCATCAACCCGCAGTAGTGATTTTTTCGATTTCCTCGCAAACTTAGCCGGAATATCCTTTTCGTTATTGTTTTTTTACTTTTTTGTAAGCGAAAGAAAATGGGAAAAACTTTTCTAAAGTTTCATTAAATCTTCAAATTTATCAATATCCTGGCTTATAATTTCCAGGGTTGTTTCCTGATAAAATTTACCTATTTCTCCCCGCAATTTCTCATACTGGGCATGTACCGGGCAAAGTGGCCTTGACGGATCGTGGGTACGACAAGGCTCCAAACTAATTAAACAATTAGTAAAAAATTCTTCGCCATCAACTTTTATAACGATGTCGTACAGCGTTATATCTTTTGCTTTTTTTGCCAAGGCAAAACCCCCATTTGGGCCCTTTGTAGAAACCAATAATTTTTGTTTAACCAGGTTTTGTAGAATCTTGCCTAAAAATGGTGAAGAAAGCCCGAGGTCTTCCGAAATTTTTTTAATACCAATCCTTTGATCTTCTACCGAAAACTTCCCAAGATAAATAAGTGCCCTTAAAGCATATTTACAAGTATTAGATAACATGAGTTTTATTTTAAATTTAACTTCCAGTTTTTGCTAAACGAATTTTTTGAAAACACAGGGAATTCTTTTTCTTTCCCCAAAATATTTTTATTTGCTTTTACCGCCATGTTTTTTACTTTGCCATTTACGGCATCAAGGTTTTTACGTTTTTTTAATGCCATTTCAAAAGCTTTCATTCCGGTATTCCATGCCCAGCTCCCCAATTTTCCATCTACACTTTTTTTACGGTTTAGCAACAATAAATTATGAAGAGGGATTTTTACAGGGCAAACTTCGCTGCAAGCACCGCATACAGTACAAGCAAAACTTAAATGGTTATATTTGTCGAAACCCTGAAAAAAGGGCGTAATAACCGCACCAATGGGCCCACTGTAAGTTGTATTGTACGTGTAACCACCCACATTTTTATAAATGGGGCAAGCATTTAAACAGGCACCGCACCGCACACATTTTAAGGCTTGTGAATGTTCTTTTTCTTGTGCAATATCAGTTCGACCATTATCGAGTAAAACCACAACCATTTTTTCTGGTCCGTTGATTTCGTTGTATTTTTTAGGCCCAGTTAACAAGGAATTATAAACCGTTACCTGTTGCCCGGTTCCCAAAGTAGAAAGCATAGGGAAAAACAAAGGTAAGTGTTTTATTGAAGGAAGGATTTTTTCAAGCCCGGTAATTACAATATGAACCTTAGGAAATGCAAGCGACATAAAACCATTTCCCTCGTTTTCAGTTAAGGCAACTCCCCCAACATCGGCAATTAAAAAATTTGCACCCGTTATTCCAATTTCGGCTGATGTAAATTTTTTACGAAGTTTTTTTCTAACAAATAAAGTTAATTCTTCGGGGCTTGAATCTGGAGGGGTTTCAAATTTTTCGTTAAAAAGTTTTGCTACATCTTCCTTCGATTTATGCATTGCCGGGGTTAAAATGTGGTACGGTTTTTCTCCGGCCACCTGTACAATAAATTCACCCAGATCTGTTTCAACCGGTTCAACATTTACTTTTTCAATTTCATTGTTTAACTCAATTTCTTCAGAAATCATCGATTTACTTTTTACCACTAATTTGGCATCAACTTTCTTTAAAATTTTTATTATTTCTGAAACTGCCTCTTTTCCATTTCTTGCCCAAATTATTTCAATACCATTTTTCTTTGCATTTTTTTCAAATTCCTCGATATATTTAGCCAGGTTTGCAACTACTTTTCCCTTTAAAAAAGATGCACGTTCTTTTGCCAAATCTAAATTACTGTAACGTAGTTTTCCCTTTTTAACAGCTTCGTGATATTTTGAAATATTAAAGTTTATTGTTTTTCTATGCTTTTTATCAAAAGCAATTTTAGAGTCAGCAAGAAATATGTCTTTTAATTTTGCCATCTACTATTTTAAAGGAATTTTTGCTATTCTTTTGGCGTGCCTGCCTCCTTCAAATTCAGCATTAAAAAAAGCTTCAACTATTGCAATTGCCTCGTCGTCAGAAACATATCTTCCTGGAATAGCACAGATATTAGCATTATTGTGTTGTTTTGCCAAGGCAGCAATTTCGGCATTCCAGCAAGTTGCCGAACGTACATTTTGATGTTTATTTGCTGTAATACTAATTCCCTGGCCACTACCACAAAAAGTAATTCCTAATTTATATTCCCCTTTATCTATGGCATATCCAATCGGGTGGGCAAAATCGGGATAATCGCAACTTTCATTTGAATAACATCCAAAATCTTTATATTCAATCCCCTTTTGATCCAAATATTTCAGAATTACCTGTTTTTTTTCAAATCCAGCGTGATCGCTGGCAACAGCTATTATTCTATTTTTCAAATCTTCCATCCTGACAAATTTAATACTTTTCGGTGTTTATTTCTTTTTATTGATTTTAAATAAGGGTTTCAACTCTCTTTTTTCCAACATAATAATTGAAATTAAAAAAATTAAAATTAAAAAGGTGTGACTCAAATATTTCGTAATTGCTGGCTGGGCCGATGTAATCGTTGACACAATAAAAATAACTGCCGTTATTAAAAAATAGAAAGCAATCCGTTTTACATTGTATGGAATTGGGTAATATTTTTGCCCAAGAAAATAAGAGATAAGAGCCATTGTAAAAAAGCAAATCAAAACTGTAAAAGCCGAACCTTTGTATCCAAAAACCGGGATTAATATTACATTTAACGAGATAGTAATTATTGCACCAAAAATAGCAATATACGCTCCATACCGAGTCATATCGGTAAGTTTATACCACATCGAAAGGGCAAAATAAATCCCAAAAAACAAATTGGCCAACAATATAACAGGTACAATCGAAAATCCTTCGTGGTACTCTGTATTTGGAATAATTAGTTTTATTACATCAATATAAAGTACCATTCCCAGAAAAATCAGTAATCCAAAAATGATAAAATACTTCATAATGTCTGCATGAATTTTTTTATCGTTTTTGCCTTCGGATTGGGAAAAAAAGAAAGGTTCGAACGCGTACCTGAATGCCTGAATAAACATGTTCATTAAAACTGCAATTTTTACCCCGGCCCCGTAAATTCCTAATTGTTGCATTGGATTTTGATCTTCAGGAATAAGAAATGGAATTAATATTTTATCGATATGTTGGTTAATAATTCCTGCCAAACCTACAATTAAAATAGGAAATGAATAGCTTAAAATTTTACGGAGTAAACGCAATTCAAATCGAAAAGAAATTTTTACTATATCGGGAAAAAGCATTAATAAAGTGATAAAAGATGCTAAGAGATTAGAAATAAAAACATATCCAACACCAATTTCTTTTGAATAAAAAATAGTAATAAATGAGTCTGGATTATTCTCGGCAAGTTTTGGGCAAAGCAATAAAAAAAACAAATTAAATGCGATATTAAAACCAATGTTTACCAATTTAATAAAAGCAAATTTTATTGGGCGGTTGTTTAATCGTAACCGTGCAAACGGAATGGCAGTAATCGCATCGATCCCGAGAATAATTGCGAGCCAAAGAATATATTCAGAATGGTTAGGGTAATTTATAGCGTTTGCTAAATTGCTTTTAAGAAATAAAACTAAAATAATAAAAACCAAAGATGTAAAAACCAAAGAAACCAGAGAAGTTGAATATACTTTTTCTGAATCGGCATTTTTTGAAGCAAACCTAAAAAAACCGGTCTCCATTCCGTAGGTTAGAAACACCATAAAAAAAGCAACATACGAATATAAATTAGTTACAATTCCATAAATATCGGGTGCAAATAAACTTACATAAAGCGGCATTAGCCACCAGTTTAAAAACCGGCCAACAATACTACTCATTCCGTAAATTACCGTGTCGCTTGCTAATTTTTTAAACGGGTTCAAAATTATTTCAATTTTAAACAAAGATATAATTCATTTACATTGTACCTGCCTTATTATTTAACAACGTTCGTTTAATAGTTTTATCTTTGAATAAAATATTATAAAAATGAAAAAATCGGTTTTTCCTTTTGTACTTGTTTTTTGTTTGTTTATCACTTTTTTATCGTGTTCAAACAAACCAAAACGCTCGCGTAAACCAATTAGTACGATAACAGTTCAGCCAACTAAAAAAAATTATTTGTTTGGTGAAACTGTTTCGGTAAACGTACAAACAAAAGTTAAAAACGGTGAAATCGAAAATATACAAGTCTATTACAAAAATGAACTTTTAAAAGAAAGCAAAAACCTCAATTTTACTGTCGATAATATTGAGTTGAGTTTATTAGGTTCAAACAGCTTTAATGTAATTGCAACCAAAACTGATGGTGTAAATAATTCAAGGATAAAATCAATAGCCGTTATTTCTGATGTTGTTCCTGAAAAATTTACCTATCAAACTATTAATAATTATCCACACTCGAAAGAATTTTATACGCAGGGACTGGAATTTTACAAGGGATTTTTATACGAAGGAACTGGCGATAATGGTTCATCCGGAATATTCAAAGTTAATTTAGAAACCGGAAACTCTGTTCAATCTAAATTAATGCCCGACAAATATTTTGGTGAAGGAATTACCATATTAAACGATAAAATTTATCAACTCACTTACCGGGCACAAAAAGGCTTTGTTTATAACCTGGACAATTTTGCATTAATCGATAGTTTTCAATACAAATCGAAAGAAGGGTGGGGGCTTACAAACGATGGTACAAACCTGATTATGAGTAATGGAACTCATTTATTAACCTGGTTAAATCCTGTAGATTTTTCGATTTTAAAAACTATCCAGGTAGCTAATAACAAAGGTGTAATTGCAAATTTAAATGAATTGGAATACATCGATGAAACTATTTACGCCAATATTTATAATACTGATTTAATAATTCAAATTGATCCGAAAACCGGGAAAGTTATATCCGAGATCAACTTAAAAGGAATATTAAATATGTTTACGAATCCAACAGACAATCCGGAAGTAATGAATGGAATAGCTTACGATACTAAAACTAACAGACTATTTATTACCGGAAAATGGTGGCCACGATTATTTGAAATTGAATTAAAACCGTTAGAATAAAGTTGGTGATTCTCCATACTTTATTCTCCCTAAATGTTTATAAGCCAATTCTGTGGCTTCTCTCCCACGGGGAGTACGTTTAACAAAACCTTCTTTTATTAAAAATGGTTCATACACTTCTTCAATTGTTCCACTGTCTTCGCTAACAGCAGTGGCAATTGTAGAAATACCAACCGGACCTCCCTTAAATTTATCGATAATACACAACAAAATGCGGTTGTCCATTTCGTCAAGTCCATATTCATCTATTTTTAAAGCAGTTAACGCATGTTTTGTAATTTCCATGTCAATATTCCCATCTCCTTTTACCTGTGCAAAATCGCGAACTCGACGTAATAAAGAATTTACGATCCGAGGTGTACCCCTACTTCTGAAAGCAATTTCTTTTGCTGCATCATCTTTAATCCCAACCTCCAAAATTTTAGCCGAGCGTTTTACTATTCCTGTAAGTACCGAAACATCGTAATATTCGAGGTGTGAATTAATTCCGAACCGTGCACGAAGTGGGGCCGTTAATAATCCTGAGCGGGTAGTAGCTCCAACTAATGTAAATTGATTTAATTCGAGTTGTATAGAACGGGCGCTTGGTCCTTTGTCAATCATTATATCAATCCTGAAATCTTCCATTGCCGAATATAAATATTCTTCTATTACCGGCGATAAGCGGTGGATTTCATCAATAAAAAGTACATCCCGGAATTCCAGGTTGGTTAATAATCCCGCAAGATCGCCAGGTTTATCAAGAACCGGGCCAGAGGTAATTTTAATACCAACACCTAATTCATTTGCAATAATATTCGATAATGTAGTTTTTCCAAGTCCGGGCGGGCCATGTAAAAGTACATGATCTAAGGATTCGCCCCTCATTTTTGCTGCTTTTACAAAAATTTTTAAATTTTCAACAATTTGTGTCTGCCCACGAAAGCCGTTAAATTGCAGCGGTCGTAATTTTTTATCTAATTCTTCGTCAATTTCAGGAAACGACCCACTTCTAATATCTAAGGGTTGAGTCATTAATTAGTATTCTCTTTGAAAAATTTACCTATCATTTTATATAAATCCTGCGATGTAAAAGGTTTTGCCAAATATTCATCCATACCGGCATTTAAACATCTGTCTTTGTCGTTATCTAAGGCATTTGCCGTTACGGCAATAATTGGTATTTTTTTTTCTGTTTTATTTTGTTCCTCAATTTTTCTTATCTCCGCAGTAATTTCATAACCATTTTTTTCGGGCAACATAATATCCATTAAAATTAAATCAAAACTAATATTATTAAAATTTGTAAGGGCATCGCGCCAATTAGTTACTCCTGTTACTTTATAATTTTTTTTCTGCAAATGGAAAGTAACTACCTTCTGATTTAATAAATTATCTTCAACCAATAGTATTTTCACAATTTACTGTATTATTATATTTATAATTTAAACAAATATAAGATCTAATATTAATAATAGTCTGTTTGCGACTGTTAATATGTATTTATCAATTTTTTTAAATATTAAATTAACACTTTTTAAAGCTGTTTTTAACATACAATTTAAGATTATTTTATTAAAGGCCAATGAAATAATTTATTTTTAAACTGTTGTTAATTGATTGCGAACAAAAACAATTTAAGAAATAAACACGTTTATAATATGTGTATAGGTAGAGGCTAAATATTACGTTTTTTTATTTTTTATTTGTGCAGTACGTTGTATGGATAAATTATCTAGAAATACAAATTTTGTTTTAAATCGTTACTTTTGTTTTTTCATCAATATTGACGTAATTATTAACATTATTAGTTTTTGTAAGAAGCTGTAAAGTAATATTTTAATTTAAATGACAGAAAATTTCAACATACTTGTTAATAAACTTAATTCTTTTAAACTTAAGTATTACACTTATAAAGTTTTAAAGGGATTGATTTTGACGGTTTTAATCTTTTTAACTGTTTATACATTTTTATCTTTGATCGAATATTTTGGGTATCTCTCAGGCGATAAAAGAAAAGTTATTTTTTTTGGGTTTGTAATTTTTGGTGTGTTGTTGGTTATTCAGTTTATTGGAGTTCCAATGTTGAAACTTTTTCATATTTTAAAACCTATTGACATTAAATCAAGTTCAACCCTTATTCAAAAACATTTTTCCGATATAAAAGATAAGCTTATAAATATAATAGAATTAGCTGATATTTATGAAGAACAATATTCAAACGAAATTGTATTAGCAAGTATTGATCAGAAAATTAAGGAATTAAAGATTTTCGATTTTAAAGAAGCAATTCAGTTTAAAAATTTGCGTTTAGTTCTTTTGTATCTTATAATTAGTTTGGTAACAGTGTTAAGTATTTTTATTATTAATAAGAGTGTTTTCGCAGAATCAACCCACAGGATAATCCATTACAATACCCAATTTATAAAACCTGCCCCTTTTTCGTTTCAGCTTGTTAATTCAAGTTTGCAAGCAAAAAAAGGCGATGCTTTTAAAATTATGGTTAATTGCAAAGGCGATGAAATCCCTAAAATTGTTTACATTAATATTGAAGGAAACAATTACCTGATGAAGAATACAGTAGAAGGTAATTTTGAATTTGAAATTGTTTCAGTTATAAATACGATTAACTTTTATTTTACTGATTTAAAGTTCAATTCAGAAAAATTTGTTTTGGACCTTTTACCAAAGCCGGCAATTTCAGGATTTGAGTTAAAAATTTTCCCACCTTTTTATACCGGGCTTCAAAATCAGAGCCTTGAAAATATTGGTGATATACAAATCCCGAATGGCACTAAAATAGAATGGAATTTTAATGGAATCGATATCGATTCGTTGTTTTTTTTATTAAGCGATTCTACAATTATTAATTCAGTAAAAAATCAAAAAGTTTTTACTATTGAATCTAAATTTGTCGCAACCACGGATTACAATGTGTTTATTCAAAATAAAATGACAGAACCGGAATTGGCATTATCTTATTCCATTGAGGTGATTCCCGATCTGTTTCCTGAAATAGAAATTGTTCAGATGAAAGATTCGTTTCAACTTACAAGGTTCTTTTTTAAAGGTATTATTGGTGATGATTATGGTTTCTCAGATTTGAATTTTCATTATAATATTAACAATTCCGATTCATTGGTTTCAATTCCATTTATTAAATCATTGGCAGATCAAGAGTTTTATTTCAGTTTCGATTTCAGCCAACTTAATCAAGCGTCAGGGGTTATTTCATATTATTTTTCGGTTACTGATAACGATGTCATAAATAATTATAAAACAACTACTTCTGATAATTTTATTTTTGAAATTCCAAGTAATGAACAAATTTCAGCAACTGAAAAGGAACGGTTTCAAAATATCGAAAAGTTAATAGAACAAAGTCGCGAAATGGCGAAAGATATTAATAGTGATTTAAAAAATTTGCGGCTAAAAAATATGGATACTAATGTTTCTGAATGGGAAAAATCGCAAATGGTAAATGATGTAATTTCTAAACAAAATAAACTGGAACAGTTATACGATAAAATTAAACAAGACAATGAAAATTTGAATAATTATCTTAATTCGTTTAAAGGGCAAAATCAGGATATGTTTGAAAAACAGCAAGAAATTGAAAGTTTGCTCGAAGAAGTTTTTACCGATGAATTAAAAAAGTTAATGGAAGAGTTCAACAAATTGGCTGAGGAATTTGATAGTAAAAAATTAAATCAATTATCGGAGCAAATGGATTTAACGTTCGAAGATTTGCAAAAACAATTGGATAAAAATCTTGAATTACTTAGAAAAATGAAGGTTGAACAAAAATTACAAGACGTTATCGATGGCATAAATAAAATGGCTGATGAAGAGGAACAATTAGCGCAAGACGTTGTTGAAAAAAAGAATTTTCAGGAGACTACAGATAAGGTTTCCGAACATCAGGAAGAGTTAAAGCAATTAAATAAAAATTTAGATGATGCCCTGGAATTAAACGATGAACTGAACAAACCGATGAACTTTGATGATTTTGACAATGAATTCAAAGAAATTGAAAATAGTCTTGAGGAAAGCAAAACCGAATTGGATAAAAATAATACTAAAAAGTCGGGCAAAGGAATTAATAATACCTCAGAACAATTAAAAAATATGGCTTTTAGTATGCAGCAAATGTTGCAGTCGAATACCATGCAGCAAAACATGGAAAATATAGAAAATCTAAAACAACTACTCAGTAATTTAATTATTTTATCTTTTTCGCAGGAGGAGATTTTAACCGAATTAGGTGGAATAAATACGAACGATCCTGGACTTGTCCAATTAAACAAAAGGCAAAAAAGTATTGTTAATCAAAGTAAAGTAGTAAAAGATTCGTTATACGCCCTGGCTATGCGTACCCCGCAAATTACAAGTATGGTAAATAACGAACTACTTTCAATGGAATTAAGTTTGAGTAAATCTGTCGAACAGATGGAAGAAGCACTTTTTCCTAATGCAAGAGCGAGTCAACAATTTGTTATTACTGCCGCGAATAATTTAGCTCTGATGTTAAACGAGGCGCTGGAAAATTTGGAAAAACAAATGGCAGATGGAATGAGCGGTGATCAACAATGTGAAAAACCAGGAGGCGGCAAACCGGGTATGGATATGTTAAAAAAGGCGTCGGACAATATAAAACAACAATTGCAACAAATGATTGACCAAATGAAAAGCGGGCAGGGGCAACAAATGAACAATCAATTAGGGCAAAGTTTAATTCAACACGAAATGATGCAACAAATGCTGCGTGAATTGATGAATAGCGGTGGTGTTGGAAGTTCTGCAAAAAAACAACTTCAGCAAATAGATGAAATGCTCGAACAGAACCGCAAGGAGATAATGAACAAAACTATAAATGCACAAACTATCGTTCGCCAAAATTTAATTAATACACGATTATTGGAAGCCGAAAAGGCCGAAATAGAAAGGGATTTTGAAAATAAACGTGACTCGAAAAGTGCAGAAGAATTTTATAGTAACCCTGTTAAGTTTTTCGAGTATAAAGAAAGGGATAATTATTCGATAGAATATTTAAATAAAAATACACATAAACTAAATAATTTTTATAATATCAAATACAAGCAATATTTAAATAATATGGAAAAATAGTTGTGTCAAACAATTCTTCCAAAATACTGAAAATTAAGTCGGATAAATCAGAGCTCCATTTAGTAAACAAATTTTTGTCTGAAATTTTCGTGGAACACAATCTATCTCAAAAAATTTACAATAAAGTTTTTTTGTGTATTTCCGAAGCAGTTATAAATTCAATAGTTCACGGAAATTGTAACAATAACAAAAACTTTGTTTTAATAGAAATTTATTGTTTGACAAATACATTGCACATAAATATTCAAGACGAAGGGGATGGATTTAATTTATATAAAGTTCGTGATCCTGTTCGGGCTGAAAATGTAAAAAAAGAAGCGGGGAGGGGAATTCATATTATTAAAACTCTTTCAGATAATATGGAATATAATGACAAAGGAAATAGGGTACATTTTAAAATTAGATTTTAGTGTGTAATTTGGAAATATTTTTTGAGGAGCTTCAACCTTTCAATATAAATAGGGATATTATTGAGTCGGTGATTAATAAAATCATTTTAAATGAGTTAAAAGAGGGTGGGAGCATTTCTGTAATATTTTGCCACGACGATTATTTGCTTGATATTAATAAGCAATATTTAAATCACAATTATTTTACTGATATTATTACATTTGATTATACGGAAAATGAGATCATTGGTGGTGATTTGTTTATAAGTGTGGACAGATTAAAAGAGAATGCTAAAAAATATGACACGGAATTTATAATTGAATTGTACAGAGTTGTATTTCACGGAATTTTGCATTTGCTTGGGTATAACGACAAAACCAATGATGAAAAAGTTATTATGAAAGAAAAAGAGAACCATTATTTAAAAGAAGTTGATTTTAGTTTGTTTTAGTTATGATGCCAATTTATGATATAATTGTAGTTGGAGGTGGCCATGCTGGTTGTGAGGCAGCGGCAGCTGCAGCTAACCTGGGTTCCAAAACTTTGCTGATTACAATGGATATGTCTAAATATGGACAGATGTCGTGTAATCCGGCAATGGGAGGAATAGCAAAAGGGCAAATTGTGCGCGAAATTGACGCTTTAGGTGGTTATTCAGGTATAATTACGGATAAAACTACTATCCAGTTTAGAATGCTTAACCGGTCAAAAGGACCGGCAATGTGGAGTCCTCGTTCACAAAACGACAGGTTTAGATTCGTAGAACTGTGGAGGGATACTTTAGAAAATATTGAAAAACTTGATTTATGGCAAGATGTTGTAACAAGTTTATTAATTAGTGATGGGGTAATAAAAGGGGTAAAAACAAAAATAGGGGTTGAGTTTAAAGCAAAAACTGTAATCCTCACAAATGGAACATTTTTAAATGGATTGATGCATATTGGTTCGGCCAAAATGAAAGGTGGAAGAATTGGCGAGGCTGCATCTTATAATATTTCCGATCAACTATTTGGTTTGGGCTTTAAAACCGGAAGGTTAAAAACAGGCACACCCGTGCGAATTGACGGGCGAAGTATTAATTTTTCAGGATTAACCGAACAAAAGGGGGATATTGGTCATTATAAATTTTCTTATTTACCCGGCACAGATTCGAAATTACAACAACGGTCGTGTTGGATTTCTTATACAAACCCAAATGTTCATAAACAGCTTGAATTAGGTTTCGAAGTGTCGCCGATGTTTGATGGAACGATACAAAGTACCGGTCCACGTTATTGCCCAAGTATTGAATCAAAATTAATAACTTTTGCTGATAAAGAAAAGCACCAATTATTTCTGGAGCCTGAAGGGGAAAAGACGATCGAATATTATCTAAATGGTTTTTCGTCTTCTTTATCGTGGGAGGTCCAATATAAAGCTTTACAGGAAATTCCGGGTTTGGAAAATGCAAAAATTTTTAGGCCTGGTTATGCAATTGAATACGATTATTTTGAACCAACTCAATTACACCATACTTTGGAAACCAAGCTGGTAAAAAATTTATTTTTTGCAGGGCAAATTAATGGCACTACCGGTTATGAGGAAGCGGGGGCGCAGGGAATTATGGCAGGAATTAATGCCCACCTTAAAATATTTAATCCGGAAGAAAAATTTATTTTGAAAAGAAATGAAGCATACATTGGTGTTTTAATTGATGACTTGGTTACCAAAGGAGTTGATGAACCATACAGAATGTTCACTAGCAGGGCGGAATTCAGGATATTGTTGCGGCAGGACAATGCAGATATACGATTAACAAATAAAGCTTGGAAATTGGGATTGGCTTCTCTAGAACGTAAAAAATTATTGGAGGAAAAATTAACCCTTATTTCAGAAATTATAGAGTTCACAAAAAATTTCAGTGTTAAACCACGTTTTGTAAATCAATTACTTAAGGAAAAAAAGAGTTCAGAATTGAAACAGGGAGTAAAACTTATTGATATAATTTTACGCCCGGAGATTTCAATTTTTGATTTAAGTGAATACATCGCCCCTTTAAAAGAGTTTCTAAAACGGGTTCCTGAAATTAGGAAAACAGAAATTATTGAAGGAGCGGAAATTTCAATGAAATATGAAGGATATATAAACCGCGAAAAATTGTTGGCTCAAAAATTGGAAAAGTTTGAAGATATATCTATTGCCAATAAATTTGATTATGATAAATTAAAATCAATTTCAACAGAAGGCAGACAAAAGCTTAAAAAAGTTAATCCGGTAACAATCGGACAAGCGAAAAGAATTTCTGGTGTGTCACCTTCAGACATTAATGTGTTATTAGTTCTTTTGGGTCGTTAATGTTTCACGTGAAACGAAAATATGGATTATGAATTTGAAAAATGAAATTAGGGAAATAGCTGATTATCCACAAAAAGGTATAAATTTTAAAGATATTACAACTCTGTTTAAAAATAATGAAGCCTTGCAATTTGTTATAAATTCAACAGTCGAACATTTTAAAGATAAAAATATAACAAAGGTTCTTGGTCTTGAAGCAAGAGGTTTTATTGTTGGTGGGGTTTTGGCAAATTATTTAAATGCTGGATTTATCCCTATTCGAAAAAGGGGTAAATTGCCTGCGAAAATTATCGCGGAAAATTACGATTTGGAATATGGATCTGACAGTGTGGAAATGCACGAAGATGCTATAGACGAAAATGATGTTGTATTAATTCACGACGATTTATTAGCTACTGGTGGAACAGCACACGCAGCGCTTAAATTAGCTCAACGGAAAGGAGTAAAAAAAATCTATTTTAGTTTTATTTGTGATTTGGAGTTTATTCGTACAGAAAAAAAGGATGCTATTAAAAGTCACGAAACACAGATTCTGGTAAAATATTGAATCTTGAAAATTAAAACAGTAAATAAGAATATTGATTACTTAAAATCTATAATTTCGGTTTTGCCAAACAAGCCAGGTATTTATCAGTTTTTAGATAATACTGATAAAATTATTTATATTGGAAAAGCTAAGGATTTAAAAAAAAGGGTGTCTTCCTATTTTTCTAAACAACATGATTATCGTAAAACTGCACTTCTTGTAAGAAATATTATCGATATAAAAACAATGGTTGTGGAAACAGAACAGGACGCGCTGTTATTGGAAAATAATCTCATTAAAAAATACCAACCTCGCTATAATATTAAACTAAAGGACGATAAAAGCTACCCTTGGATTTGTATTAAAAACGAGCCTTTTCCTCGGGTTTTTAAAACCAGAAATGTTATTAGGGATGGGTCAAAATATTTTGGGCCTTATACTTCAATTTACACAGTACGTACTCTTTTGGAATTGTTTAAATCGGAATATAAATTACGTACATGTAATTATTTGTTAACTAATGAAAATATCAAAAACAAGAAGTATAAAGTATGTCTGGAATATCATATTGGAAATTGTACTGGTCCTTGTGGTGGGTTTATTAGCAGGGAAGAATATGATGAAGGAATTTCAAGTATTTCTGACATTTTGAAGGGAAATATTTCCGGGGTTATCGACCAGCTCGAAGTGACTATGAAAAAAATGGCACACACCCTTAATTTTGAAGAGGCACATAAGATTAAAGAAAAATATAACTCATTAAAAAAATATCAAAGTAGTTCTACAATTGTTTCGCCTACAATTACCGACGTTGATGTATTTAGTATTGAAGAGAATGAAAATTTCGCATTTATTAATTATTTGAAAATAATAAAAGGTGCAGTTATTCAAACTTTCACTCTTGAAATTAAAAAAAGTTTAAACGAAAGCCCGGAGGAATTGCTTTTGGCAGGTATAGTTGATATTGGCCAAAAAATTTTTAGTAATGCAAAAGATATTTTGGTTCCAATTAAGATAAACAATTTTTTTAAAGACTTAAAATTTATCGTACCTCAAAGAGGTGAAAAGAAAAAATTATTAGAATTTTCACAAAGAAATGCTAAGTATTTTAGGCTTGAAAAAGAGAAACAAAGTTTTTTAATAAATCCTAAAATTAGTGAAGAACGTATTTTAGAAACCATAAAAAAGAATCTTCAATTAACTGAGTTTCCAAGGCATATTGAATGTTTCGACAACAGCAACCTGCAAGGGGCAAATCCCGTTGCAGCTTGTGTTGTGTTTAAAAATGCAAAGCCCTTAAAATCGGAATATCGACATTACAATATAAAAACAGTACATGGAGCAAATGATTTTGCTTCAATGGAAGAAGTTGTTTATCGGCGGTATGGCCGTTTGTTAAATGAGAAGAAAAATTTACCCCATTTAGTAATTGTTGATGGAGGCAAAGGGCAATTGAGTTCGGCTGTTGCTGCTTTAGAAAAGCTAAATTTAAGAGGGAAAATTACTGTTATTGGAATTGCAAAACGTCTTGAAGAGATTTATTTTCCAGACGATTCAGTTCCTTTGTATATTAATAAGAACTCAGAAACTTTAAAAATAATTCAACAATTGCGTGACGAAGCCCATCGGTTTGGAATAGAATTTCATCGAAGAAAAAGAACAAAATCACTTATAACATCTGAACTAGATTCAATTAAAGGAATTGGAGAAAAATCGGTGCAGAAGTTATTGATGGATTTTAAATCGGTTAAAAATGTTAAATCTCAAAGTTATGATTCTCTGACCAATTCAATTGGAAAATCAAAAGCTACGTTAGTTTATAAAAGTTTTCAGTCTTAATTTGTATTTACAATGAACTATTTAATTAAAATGCAGGGCGGTATTTACCATCTTTTTCAAGAAGCCCCAGGTAACTAATAAACCTGGATTGAGCGATTTCTTTATTTTCGACAGCAATTTTTACTGCACAGCCCGGTTCATGAGTGTGAGAGCAATTGTTGTACTGGCAATCGAGAGAAATTTTAAATATTTCAGGAAAATAGTGAGAAATTTCCCATGGTTCCATTTCAAGGACACCAAATCCTTTAATTCCCGGGGTGTCAATAATATAACCGCCAAATGATAATTTGTATAAAGCTGAATAAGTAGTTGTATGTTTGCCGGTTTTGTGAGAGTCGGAAATTTCTTCAGTTTTCAAATTTAAACCAGGTTGAATAAGATTTATTAAAGTAGATTTTCCTACGCCGCTATGTCCGTTAAATACGTTTGTTTTGTTATGTAGGGCAGCTTTTAACTGTATTATTCCTTCAATTTTTTCAGCAGATGTATGTAAACACTCATAACCAATTTTGTGATAAATTTTTATTAAAAGTTGTAATTCATTTTTCTGTTGTGTATTGTACAAGTCGGTTTTATTAAAAACAATTAAAACAGGTATTCGGTACGCTTCGGCAGAAGCAAGGTATCGATCGATAAACGTTGTAGTTGTTACCGGATAACTTAAAGTTACGACCAACACAGCCTGATCGATATTTGACGCAATAATATGTGATTGTTTCGATAATTTTTGAGATCGGCGGATTATGTAATTTCTACGTTTATCAATTGAAACAATTAAACCCATTTTAGGAGTATTATCAGTTTCAGAAGCAGGCAGGGGTGAAAACCTTACGTGGTCGCCAACGGCCACAGGATTAGTACTTTTAATCCCTTTAATTCGAAAATTGCCTTTAATCTTACAATCAAATAAATCGCCTGTTTCGTCTTCCACAGTGTACCAACTGCCGGTAGATTTTATTACAATTCCTTTTTTCAACTTTAATAATTTTGAGATAAAAGTAGCTATTTAACTAATTATGAGAAAATAACAGAAAGAATTTTTACTTTTTTCACGTGGAACATCACGCATGGAAATTATTCCCAGTCTAAAATTATTTTCCCACAATTGCCATTTTCCATAATGTTAAAGGCTTCTTGAAAGTTATCAGCATGAAAACGATGAGTAATTATTTGCGAAATATCAAGCCCGCTTGTCAGCATCATTTCCATGTGGTACCAGGTTTCGTACATCTCCCGGCCATAAATACCCTTTAAAGTTAAGCCTTTAAAAATAAGTTTACTCCAGTTAATTTGAGTGCTTTTTGGCAGCAAACCAAGCAGGCTTATTTTACCTCCGTTATACATGTGGTTCACCATATCGTTAAATGCTGTTGGGGAACCCGAACATTCCAGGCCAATATCGAAACCTGAAACCATACCGTGTTTGGCCATTGCTTCTTTAATGCTTTCTTTAGTTGGATCGATAACTCGTGTTGCTCCCATTTTTCGAGCCAGGTTGCGCCGGAATTTGCTCAAATCTGTTCCTATAATATTTCTGGCTCCAGCAAACTTACAAATAGCCGTTGCTAAAGCACCAATTGGGCCTCCAATACCTGTAATTAATACATCTTCTCCCAATAAAGGGAAAGAAAGTGCTGTGTGCGTAGCATTGCCAAGAGGATCCATAATTGCCATCATTTCGTCGGAAATGCGGGTATCGATATGCAAAACATTTTTGGCAGGAACTGAAATGTATTCCGCAAAACCACCATTTCTATTAACACCAATTCCGATGGTATTATCACAAATATGTTGCCTCCCCCGTCTGCAATTCCGACAAAAACCACACGCAATATGACCTTCAACCGTAACGCGCTCACCTCGTTTAACACGATCAACTTCCGACCCTACCTCCACAACAGTACCCATATATTCATGACCTATTGTAACAGGAGTTTTAATGGTTTGTTGAGCCCACTCATCCCATTTATAAATATGCAAATCGGTACCACAAATGGCAGATTTTTTAACTTTTAGCAGGACATCGTTATGACCTATTGTAGGAATTGGAACATTTTCCATCCAGATTCCTTTTTCCGCTTTACTTTTTACAAGTGCTTTCAATGAATTAAATTTTTAATATTTTTATAAATATAAGGTACAAACAGACGAAAAAATAAAAGATATGTTTTCAAGTTTTAACGAAAACCAGTTTTAATTGTGTAAAAAATAATGTCAACAACTCAGGAATAACATCATACAAATTTTAATATTTTAACTAAGTAAATATTTACGAGAAATATATTTTATTGGATACCATGACGCAATAAAACCAATAAGCAAAACAATACTTAGAACCAATAAAATGTCAGATAAAATTATTTTTACCGGGTAAGCTGATATTACAAAAGAGCCATTTCCCGGAAGATCGATTAAGCCAAATTCAATTTGTAACCAACAAATAAAAATTCCCAAAAGCGAACCTATTATTGCTCCTGAGGAAGAAATAAGCCACCCTTCGAAAAGAAAAATTTGTCTGATTAGTTTGGTTTGAGCCCCCATACTCCTTAAAATAATGATATCATCTTTTTTGTCGATGATTAGCATAGACAAACTACTTAAAATATTAAACGATGCAATAATTAAAATAAATACTAATATAAAGTAAGCCGCCCATTTTTCCGATTTCAAGGTTTTGTAAATTAGATCGTGTTGTTGATATTTATTCTTTACATGAAATTTTTCACCTAAAATATTTTTTATTGATTTTTGTACTTTTTTTATATTTACGGAGTTTGCAAATCCAAGTTCTACAGCTGAAATTTGCTTCTTACTTTCAAATAATTCGGATGCAAATTGAAAAGGTACTAAAATATATTTCGAGTCGATTTCTTCCAGAACAGAAAACACACCTGAAGGATAAATATAATCATAATTGATAGCACGTGCTAAATTTATAGTGGATTGTTTTCCTTTTTTAGGGACATAAATTCTGATTGGATCGACGAAAGTAAGACCAATACCTAAATTGTATGCCACTCCCTGGCCCACAGCTGCATAATTTAATCCCTGGTTTTCGAGTGTAAAATTACCATCAACAATTAAGCTGTCAATGTGAGTGTATTCGGCATAGTTGGCTGGTACACCTTTTACTATGGCAGGATATTGCTGGCTGCCATATTTTAATAAGGCAATTTCTTCGATAACCTCGGCATAATGAAGAATATCGTGTACTTGATTTACTTTATCAAAGTTAAATTCTGCAGGATTAAACATTTTTCCTTCAACAGAGGTGATTTTAATATCAGGATCGAAACTGCTAAAAAAGCTTTCTATCAAACTGTTAAATCCATTAAAAACTGAAAGGACAACAACAAGTGCGAATGTGCCAACAATGATTCCGGTAACAGAAATTGCAGATATTATGTTAATAATATTCTGTTTCTTTTTTGAAACAAAATATCTTTTTGCTATAAAAAATGGTAAATTCAATCGTTTGCTTTTAGAATAAAAACGAAATTATCGTTAAAATATTGAACAAATTATGAATGAAGCAATTTATCAATATTATCAATATAGTCAAGACTATCGTCTATGTAAAATTCCAGATCAGGAACAACACGCAAGCTTTTCCCGACTTTTTTTCCAAATTCACCCCTAATATGATTTTTGGATTTTCTGATTTCCGTTAGTATGCCCTGTGAAAACTCTGAGGGAAAAATACTAAGGTAAATGCGTGCTATTCCCAAGTCCTTAGTGGTTCTTACAACAGTTACACTGATAATTTTTCCGATAAATTTCGATTTACTTAATTTTAAAAAAATATCGGCCATTTCGCGTTGAATAAGACGGGAAATTTTATTTTGCCGGGTACTGAATTGTTCCATGATTGATGTTAGAATATTAAAATCATTTCCTATAAATTGTGGTAAAATTAAGTAAAATCTGTAAACGAAGCCGTTTTAATCAAAAGAATTCCTCGATCCCGATGCCTTATCGGGATGCCTCGGGCTTCCATATTTTCTCCCCTGAAATTCAGGGGAATTGTCATACGGCAACTGCCAGGTGACAGAGGTGTGTGAATAATAAAAATTAGATTTTCAGTTTTTTGGCTGAAATAAAGTTGACGAAATACACCTTGGCCCTGCCACGGGGATAGTCAACTTTAAGAATTTTCGTTATTTGAAATGAAACATTTTTTTATTTTCTTAAGCGAAATAAGTCAAAATTTTATTTCTCTTTTTAATCGATTTTGAAAGCGTTTCTCAGGTCTTCGTCCGGCTTTATAATATTGTAGTTCTCCCAGAATTTTTCGTCTAAGTGGTTTATCATTTCGACAAAAACATCATTTTGTTTAATAATCTCATTTCTCGTAAACCGCTTTAGTTCAGTAGGTTGAATGTCCGTAATTAACAGATCGGAAACGCTGTGATATTCGGAATTTATTTTGTTACGTTTACTGCGGATTTTAAATTTTATTGAAGCCCTTACATTTGCAAGGTGCCATTTTCCATTGAACTGTTGATAGTTTACTTGATAATTTACATACGACGGCCTGGCTTTTACGCCTTTGGGTTTCTTTTTTATCATTGTACTTTCCGCCTTTCTTAATCCGTTTTTATCGAAATGAAAGTTGGCATGAACGATGGCAAATGTTTCACGATGAACATAAATTTCGCCCACAAATACTGGAAAAACCAAGTCGGAAATAGGCTGAAATTGTAAAACGTAAACCGGATTTTTGTTGTACCAAATCACTTTGCCTATAGTGTATTTATATAATTCCTCATATTCTTTGTGAATAAAACTTTCCGAATTTTTTATAATATCGAGTTTTGTAATTGTAAAAGGGCCACCTTGAAGTTTAAAATTTAACCACCAAAAAGGTTTTACATCCGGGCTTCGGCGGCCTTTTAGTAAACGGACCAAATCGTCGCGATATGATTTACTTGCAGGTGCTTTTAAAATTTCAATTATTGCTTCCGAAACATTAATGTAATTTCCGTCTTGTTTAACCGTTTCGCGATAAAAAGCCGTCATTAATTTTGTGTCGTTGCTGTAATTTTTATCAAGGTTTTCGCGAATATTAGTTAGCAACTGCGATGGGGTAGTAGCAGTAACTTTAACTTCTTTAATCCGGATAGAAACTGGATTCATTACTAAAATATCTTCGTCTAAAATTTTATATGCAGTAATAAAAATTTGTGAATAACCCATTGATGAAATTATAACAGTATCGAGAATGTTGTTTGGATGGATTTTTAAAATAAAATCACCGTCGATATTAGAAATTGTCCCAATGGGTTTATTAAAAACAGAAACCGAAGCATATTTTATTGGATTTCCTTTTTTGTAGTCGATTAATTTCCCGGAGAGAAAAAAATATTTTATGGGAATAGAATCATTTTCAGCGAACGAGGAGTTTTCGCCAGGCAATTTTTGTGAAATCACGACCTGATTTTCAAGCTCTGTAAATTTAAAATTTTGATCGAGGAACAAGTTATTTAAAACGGTAAAAAGAGATTTTCCTGAAGCTTCGATACTGTATTTTTTATCGCCAGAAATAAGTAAGGCATTGTATGAAAAATATACGCCTGTTTGCCAACTAAGTTGGTCTAAGATGAAAGTTAAAGTTTGGTTTTGCTGATTAATTGTAACGCGGCGTTCGAGAACGGAACCATCCCGTTGCTGTCCATACGATGAAATAGAAAGCAACAGGATGGCAATAAATATGCAAGGTTTAAACCTGAGCATTAAAACATTTTTTTCAACTCAAAAGAAGTTTTAAATTCTTCGCCGTTACGCAGCACTTTTATTTTTATTTTTTTGTTTTCTTTACTTTGTAGTAACAGGTTAATATCATTTAATTCTAAAGACCGGTGGTTGCTGCTGTTAATAGATAAAATCTGGTCGTTTTCTTTCAATCCAGCCCCAAAAGCAGGAGAATTATCGCGAATATTTGCGATGGTAAAAATTGGCATTCCCGGCATTGGGTTGGTAACTTCCATTCCACTCATATTGTAATTAAAACCCTCTTTAATTTTATGAGTTGGCCTTAATTTTACGCGGCTGTTTCGGTAATCGATGGTCACATGAAAACGTCGTAGAATTTCCGCTCCCAGGGTTCCGTTTCTATCGTTCGAAGAAATCAACTGGTCAATAAGTTCTGAATTAGGAAAAGCAACAATTGGTTTAGGTAAAACTAAAGGGCCTACCCAAATTCCATCAATTCTTCCTTTCATTCCAAATAAATCGCCACTTAAACCCCTCCCGAGAAATGTTTCTATGTGGTTTTGAGGTAATTTGATTCGCTCGTCCGAGTTTTCTGATAGCCAAAGGGCATCGCTAGCACCAGTGTCAATCAGCAATTTTACCGGGACTTCAATTAATTCATCGGTAACAATGCTGGTACGTACAAAAGGTTTATTCCCATCGAAATGAAGTGGCATGATAATATCGTTTTTACGATCGCGGTATTTATAATATTCAGGTTTGTGCAGAGTAAGTTTTTCATTCAAATAATCAATTTCAACAACATATTCTTTAAAAAGATTGAAACCAATTAATCCATGAACAGGCATTCCCAACATGTGCGAAATTTGAAAATTTTCATCAATTATCATTTGAACTTCCTGGTTTCGGGCGGTCAATCCGTCAATGTTCATTGTATTGTTTCCCGAACGGTAGGCTGTTAACTCGTTACCATCACCTAAACCTTTAAGTTGTACCGGCATCATATAATTCAGGTTCAATTGGTTTATAAAGGGTAACTCTGTGATTATTGGAAATTTAACCCCTGTATCAAGAATAAAATTTAAGGTGTCAGATTCATTAATCGTAACCGGGATAATTATTAAATTACTTGCCGATTTAAATTTAATAGTTATTGATTTTTTTCGCGTAGAATTAAAAAGAAAACCACGGTTATTACCAAAATATTGTCTTGTATTTTGTTCATAATCAATACTTTCGTCTAAAGGGACATAATCGCGAACGACTAAAATATTGTCTTCAATTTCGAACAGGAGATAAAAGTCGCTCATTAATTTGTCGAGTACATATTTTATTGGCTTGTTTGAAATATTCAAACTAATTTTTTTATCTGCAACAATTTTTGCGTTGTACGAATAATCGATATTTGCGTATTTACAAATTTTTTCGATAATGTCAGACAATGGTTCGTCTTCAGCATAAATGCTAATGTTCTGGTCTAATACCTGGCTTTTTGTTACCTGTGCGTTTTGAATTTTGGGTGCCAGGACTAAAATAATGGTTGCAACAACAAATGCAATCCAAGTTTTCTGTATTAATGTTTTCATGACTTTAAGGCTTTAATTGTTTATTATTACGGCTCGAAAGTGTAAACAGTTCGTTTTCTCCCGATAATTCCAGGTTAAATGTGAGCCGAACTACATCTAAAACAAAATCAATCGGTTTTTTATCGAAATGAGCTGTTAGCAAAAGATCATTCAACTCTGCTTCCTTTACTTGAATTTCGATGTGATAAACTTTTTCGAGGCATCGGATAACCTCATTTAAAGGAATTTTGTTAAAAATAAGATCGTGGGTTTTCCAGGCTAAAAAATTAGGGTTGGCATTAGTCGATTTTGACAGAACATTGTTTACATTAAAAAGAGTCCCCTTTTCGCCCGGAGCTAAAAAAACCTTTGGGTTTTCAGCAATCAAATCCTCGACTTTACTGATTACCTGTACCTTTCCGGTTTTAACAATCACTTCAACGGTTTCGGTTTCGGGGTAAGCACAAACATTAAAAGAGGTACCTAATACTTTTATTTGTGCATTCCCGGCATTAATTATAAATGGTTTTTCGGGGTTTGGTTTGACGTCGAAAAATGCTTCACCAATAATAGTAACTTCCCTTACATTGTTATTAAATTTTGAGGGGAAAATTAATTTTGATTTGGTGTTTAAAGCAACCATCGAACCATCAGGAAGAAGGAATTCGTTTAAAATTTGGTTTTCGCCAGAAACAATTTCGCTTTGTACATTTGGTGTCAGGTTTTTGAACCCGATAAAATATCCAACCGTGCCTAATAGCATCGCAACAACAATTATGGCAGCATATTTATAAAATTTTGCAATTGCCTCCTTTCTAACATTTTTGTGCTGAATAACTTTTAATTGCGCAAAATTGGTTTTTGATTGTACATTATTCCAGGCTCTACTTGAATCAAAGTTTTTTACTTTGAAATAAATATCAATTTTTTTAAGCATTTGCCTGATTTGTTCCAGCTCTTCACGGTTTTTATCCGATTGCCCGGCCCAGGATTCCACCACCAATTTTTCACGGGAATTTACTTCATGATTTAGATATTTGGCCAATAACCCCCGATCAAAATTTTCTATGTTTTTCTTTTCTTCCATGTTATATTAGTATGACAATGCACAATCAATTTACCCCTAAGATATTTTTTACTTTAGAAAAAAAATAAGGTAAAAAAAGGATTGTAATTTTTTAGTTTTTCGCGTAAGGTTTTAATTGCCAGGCCCATTTGTGTTTCAACAGTTTTTATAGAAATATTTAGTTTATTGGCTATTTCCCGGTATTTTAAACCTTCTTCGCGGCTCATTCGAAAAATTTCCCGGCGCTTTTCTGGCAATGATTGTATGCTATCCTCAATTTTTTCCAATAAATTAATTTCAGCAAAATTATTTTCAAGTGCTTTATTGTTTTCTGCATCGGAGAGAACTGATTGGGCATGGTTAAATTTAATTTTATTGTGTTTTATAAAATTATAACAAAGATTTTTGATAGAATTGTACAAATAACTTTTAACTGAAGTTTCAATAAAAATTTGTTTTCTCTTTTCCCAGAGTTTCACAAAAAAATCTTGCACAATTTCTTCTGCCGCAATATCATCTTGAAGAATTCGCGAAGCAAATAAACATAAATGCCCATAATATTTATGGAAAAGTTTTTCGAATGCAATTTTATTGTCATTGCGAATTTTTTCAAATAAGACCTTTTCTTCTTCCAAATTCATAAAATGCAGTTAATTCAACAATAACGAAGGTAAAAAAAAGAAATCCTCTTTAAAAATGATTTCAATATGTTTATTATAATGGGTCACATCTGTCCTAAATAAAGCCAATTAGGCTCCGAAAAGCCGGAGCTGTTATTTTTGTGGTTCTGAAACATAAAAATACTAATTGGCTATGAAGACAAATTTAACTCTATTTGCACAAATAATTCAAACGTTAAGCAGAAACTGCTTTAAATCTCTGGTTAAACATTACGACACCGATAAACACAATAAAGGAATTGATAGCTGGACGCATCTAATAACCATGCTATTTTGCCAGTTTTCCAAATTAAACTCTCTCCGTGACGTGACAAATGGTTTACGCTCTGCTTCGGGCAACCTCAATCATTTAGGACTGCAAAAAGCGCCTTCCAAATCTTCTTTGTCATATCAGAACAAAAATCGGGAATGGCACCTTTTTCAGGGTTATTATTTCAAATTACTCCAAAAGTTATCGGGGTTAACGCAGTTTAAACAAACACGGTTTAGGATTAAGTCTAAGATTTTGTTGTTAGACTCAACAACCATTTCTTTGTGTTTGGGCCTTTTTGACTGGGCAAAGTATAGGAAGCGCAAAGGGGCAATAAAACTCCATACCTTGTTGGACTACGATGGTTGCCTGCCCGTTTACATAAACCTGACAGATGGAAAGGTCAACGACGCAATGGCTGCCAAAGAAATAGTGTTGCCCGCAGATAGTGTTGTGGTGGCCGACCGCGCCTACGTTGATTTCGAAAATCTATATCGCTGGCACACTGGGAAAAGTTTCTTTGTGATTAGGCTAAAAAAATCGGTCAAGTTTAACCGGCTCAATGAAAGGGAACTTCCAGAGAACAGGCATGGGCACATTCTGGTTGATGAATACATTGAGCTTTCAGAGGAAAAAACAAAAGCCAAATATCCCAAAAAACTTCGCAGGGTTGTGGTTTGGGACGAAGTAAACCAGCAAACCATCGAACTTGTCACAAACCAATTTTCTTGGACAGCAAACACTATCTCCGACCTATACAAGGCACGTTGGGACATTGAACAGTTTTTCAAAGACATAAAACAACTCCTGAAAATCAAATCTTTTCTCGGAACTTCGCCCAATGCAGTGTTGATACAGATTTGGACAGCAATGATAACTATTCTGGTTTTAAAGTACCTGAAAGCCTGCGCAAAATACGGATGGTGCCTGTCAAACCTGGTGGCGTTTTTAAGAATAAACCTATTGGTGAAATTTGACCTGCAACGCCTACTTGACAATCCATTCGAGCAACAACCCGAACCTGTTCCATTACTTTATGTACAAGGTAAATTGTTTAATTGGGGGGATTGATTTTTAAAAATGGGAAAAAACTGTCCCAATACCTCATATAATGGGATAGATAAATTAAATTTGAAAACGTTTAGGACAGCTCTGAT
>Ga0233447_1000267_pt1 | contig 64553 bp, 58 predicted proteins | sample SI_124_October20_3_FD_183014 | JGI IMG/M metagenome (GOLD analysis project Ga0233447, IMG submission 183014) | Seawater microbial communities from Saanich Inlet, British Columbia, Canada - SI_124_October2016_135_MG | ecosystem: Environmental > Aquatic > Marine > Inlet | place: Canada: British...
CACATTGACATATTAATTATTGATGATGAGGAAAAATTTGCTGCCATGCTGGCCAGACGAATTGAATTGCGCGAATACCATTCAAAAGTTTGCCATGACGGCAAAACGGCACTTCAATGGATTGAAAAACATCTGGGTTCTGTGTCGCTTATTCTGCTTGACCTCCAATTACCTGATATGTACGGTACGCAGGTGTTGGAAGACATAAAAAAAATCCATCCCACTGTTCCTGTGGCCATTATGACAGGGCATGGATCTGAAAAAGATAAAAAGGAATGTGAACGTCTCGGCGCCTTTAAGTTTATGTATAAACCGATCAATATCGACAGCCTCATGACCATTTTGGAGCATATCAAAGAGGTGCCAAATGATTAAAATCAATCAAACGTTTATAAAAAATTTTTGGCCGACGTTTCATAACCACGGGCAGAATTCACACTTGAAATCATTTTATACTTTTACGGATTATTGGCGTTTATGGGTTTTGAGTGTTCTTATCTTAATTGCTACAGCCCTGTTACCACTTTGCATTGTGACTATTATACATTATCAACTGATTCAAAAATCCGTAGACTCAGAGTTGAACCTTCGGGCTGAAAGACTGAGCAGCAACGCAACAAGCGCTATTAATTTTTTTATGGAAGAACGATTGGATGCGCTTATCTTTACTGTAAATGAAATCGGATATGACCAATTAACGAATAAAAGAAAACTGGATGAAATTTTTAAAAATTTGAAACTCGGGTTTGGCGGTCTGACTGACTTAAGTGTTCTTGATACGGACGGCAACCAGATCAATTATTCTGGACCATTCAACCTTGAGGGGAAAAATTATAAAAATCAGGCGTGGTTTTCTGAAAGTCTGGGGAAAAAATATTTTATCAGCGAAGTATTCAATGGTTATAGAGATCTTCCCCATATCATCATAGCTGTAAGATCTGCCAAACCAGATGGTTCTTTTTTTATATTGAGAGCAACCCTTGATACTGAAAGATTATTTCAAAAATTAACTTCATACAGGACGGGAGATCATGCCGATCTTTTTCTTGTAAACCATGAAGGTATTTTACAGACACCTTCTGTTAACAAGGGTGCTATTTTTGAGGAAACCGATTTAATTCTTCCAAAAAATTCAGGCAACAGAGAAATAGTGGAAACACCCCCCCAAAAAACAGATCTCTTTATTTCAAAGCACTCAGTCATTTCAACAAAAATTGTGGGAACACCCTTTATCCTTGTTGTTCAAAAAAAGAAAGCCGACATGATGCATACGTGGCTGGACTTACGTCGAAATATCAATTGGACCGTCGGTATCAGTGCGGTTCTAATTGTTCTTGTGATCAGTTTTGCATCAACGTTTATGGTGAATAAGCTTTTTCTGGCTGACAAGGAGAAGGCCGAAACAATGCTTCAGATGGAACAAAGTCATCAACTTGCTTCTATCGGCCAGCTGGCAGCTGGTGTCGCCCATGAGATTAACAATCCTTTGGCTGTAATAAATCAAACAGCGGGCTATATAAAAGATTTATTTTCTTTTAAAGATGAACCCCGAAATGATGAAGAAATAGTCGAATATATTGATTCTATTCTTGATTCAGTCGATCGGTGCGGGACTATTACACAGCAGCTTCTGGGGTTTGTAAGACAATTTGACATTAAAATCAAAAAGGTATGTTTAAAAAAAATAATAGCCGATGTTTTGAACTTTCATAAAAAGGAGGCGGAATACAGGCAAATCAATGTCAGCACTTCTTTTCCTGATATCATTCCTGAAATAATTACAGACAAAGGCAAGCTGCAGCAGATACTTATCAACCTGATTAATAATGCTTTCCAGGCAGTTGATGAGGGATGCAGCATAAATATTATAGTCTCCTGGATTACCATGGGGACCATTGAAATCGTTATTCAGGATACAGGATGCGGCATCCCTGAAGAAAATTTATCACAAATTCACGAGCCGTTTTTTAGCACAAAACAAGGGAGGAAGGGTACTGGTCTTGGGCTTTCCATCACATATGGACTTGTAAAAAAAATAGGGGGCACGATATCAGTTCAAAGCACTGAAGGTGTCGGGACTGCATTTACAATAGTGTTACCTGTTAAAATCCAGGAAAAGGAGTTGGAATGAAAATAATTCTCGTTGATGATGAACAAAAATTCATCAACATGTTGGCAAAACGACTGACAATGAGAGGAATTCAGGCAGATGTCGTATTTACAGGAAGAGATGCTATTAATAGAGTCAAGGACACTGCTTACGACGTTGCTGTGTTGGATGTCAAGATGCCTGGTATCAGCGGAATTCAATTAAAAAAAGAACTCAAGAGTATAGATTCTGACCTAAAGTTTATTTTTGTTACCGGCCATGGAATAGCAAGCAGATCTGAAGCGAATATGATAGAGGAAGATTTGTATTTATCAAAACCCCTGGATATTGAAACCTTAATAAAGAAGCTAAATAAAATCATAAAAACCGGGTAGTAGGTCATGCATTTTATTATTGAGTAATATTTTGAATCATCTATTTTTTAAAAATAGGAGTAAACGTAAAAATGGATAATGCGACTAATTTTATAAGCATTGAAGGGCTTAAATTTTTTGGAAAAGTAAATGCAAGTATTTCCCATGAGATAAAAAATATTTTAGCGATAATTTCTGAAACGGCCGGTTTTTTACATGATTTGACCGATCTGGCAAAACAAGGCGAGGATCTTAAGCTCTCATTACTTGAAAGTTGTAGCGAGAGTATTGCCGAAGACATTCAACGCGGGTTTGATACAATCAAACAAATGAATCAATTTGCCCACAGTGTTGATGTCCCTATTAAAGAGATCAAAATTTTTGAAACAGTGGAGCTTACAGTAAAATTATCAAATTTTTTAAGTTTTTCAAGCAAGGTTGAAATTGAAAATGGGGATAAGGAAGATAAATCTATTTTAACATGCCCTTTTCTTATGGAAAGTTTGATATACCAGATTTTAATTTGTGTCTATGAATCCATTGGGCCGAATGGCCATGTCCTTATTAAATTTGATTCCCAAAAAAAAGATGGGACAAGTCTAATTATTTCAACCCCATCTAATTTTATTTTAGACGGATTCCCAACCCCTGATATCCAGCGGGCAGCCAAATTTCTCGGATTTGAATTGAATATAAACTCCTCAAATCAAAAACTTGATATCTGGGTTCCATACGTTAGCAAGGAGATTGTTGCATTGGAAAAAGCACTGCAAATAAATTCGAAAAGTTAAACGATAAATAGGATAAAAATATAGCTTTATATTCAAAAAAGGAGGGAATAATGACAAACGATAAAATGATTCGTCTTCTTATGGTTGATGATGAAATTAAATTTTTAGAAACAATAACCAAACGTTTGAAGTTAAAACTTTTTGAAATCACATCCGCCACAAATGGGAATGAAGCCATTGAAGCGGCAAAAAAAGGTCGGTTTGATGTCGCGGTAATCGACCTGCAGATGCCTGGGATTGATGGAGTCCAGGTTCTTGAGATTTTAAAAAAGACCCATAAGTATCTGGAAGTCATCATCTTGTCAGGCCATGCCACAATCGAAACCGCTGTCACCTGCACAAAGTTAGGCGCCTTTAAAATACTTGAAAAGCCCTGTGATTTTGACAAGCTTGTTGATGCCATAAAAGAGGCGTATGAGAAAAGACTGAAAAAGAAATTTGAACATGATCAGGAAAGAATAAAACAAATAGAGAAATTGGCTCTTGGTCAATCACCTTTGGGTATCCTCAAAGGACTTGCCAAAATGGATAAAGGGTAGAGCTAAGGCAGCTAAATCAGCTGACAATAGGAAACTTAACCCTAAATTTGATATAATCTGATAAATTTGTATCAGTAATCAAAAGCTGTAATCAGGATTAAGATTGTGAAAATTATTATTGTTGGTGCTGGAGAAGTCGGCTATAATATTGCTAACCGGCTCTCATCTGAAAGCAAGCGGGTAACAGTAATTGACAAGGATAAAAGCGCTATTCAACGCCTTGCTGAGAATCTAGACGTTCAAACTGTTACTGCATCGGGAAGCAACCCGAAAGCATTAATTGAAGCCGGTATTAAAGATGCCGAGATATTTCTGGCAGTAACTGACAGCGATGAGATCAATCTTTTGACATGTCTTATGGTCAACTTGATATCACCCACAACCAAAAAACTTGCCAGAGTTCGAAATTCTGATTTCGACCCCTATCACGAGAGATTTAAAAAAGAGAACCCCCATATTGATACCATCATTAACCCAGAGATTGAAGTTGTCAATACCATAAGAAAACTTATGGAAGTTCCGGGTGCTGTTGATGTTGGTGATTTTGTAGATGGAAGAGTTAAATATGTTGGTATCCGGCTTGACTCCTATTCTCCAATGGCAGGAATGAAGCTGATTGATTTTTCTTCTAAATTCGGTGAAGACCGGCCTTTGATAGCTGCTGTTATAAGAAGCAATGAAGTGATTGTTCCAAGGGGAAACGCACAAGTTCAAGCTGGAGATTTAATATACTTTATTAGTGAAACCAAAAAGCTTAAAAATACTCTAAACCTTTTTGGGAAAAAGATACAACCGGTCCGAAATGTTTTAATCATCGGGGGTGGTAGAATTGGTGAAAGACTGGCAAAAATACTTGAGTTGGATTCGATAAAAACAAAAATTATAGAATCAGATATCAAACGTTGTCATTATCTATCAGAAAAGATGAATAAAACCGTTATTATTCACGGAGACGGATCTGACCAGAAGCTTTTTCTTGAAGAGAATGTAGGGAATAGTGATGTCGTTGTGTCGGTCACCAATGATGATGAAACGAATATTCTTGTTTCCCTGCTCGCAAAAAATGTAGGAGCTCAAACCGCGATCACACGGATTGAGAAATCTAACTATTTCCCTTTGCTTTCTACCATTGGTATTGAAAAAGTTGTAAGTCCAAGATTATCTGCCATCAGCTCTATTCTACAGGAAGTAAGAAAGGGAAAAGTTTTATCTGATATTTCTATTTTTGGTGAAAGAGGAGAATTTATTGAAGCGGTAGCACTTGAATCTTCAGGCATTACCGACAAACCATTAAAAAGAATTTCATTTCCGAAAGGGGCGATCTTAGCCTGTATCATCAGAGAAACAAATATCATTATTCCTAAAGGGGACAGCGTTATTAAACCCGGGGACAGTGTTATTATTTTCGCAGTCAAAGCTGCCGTAAAAAAACTTGAAAAGTTATTGACTGTTAAGCTGGACTTTTTCTGATGTGCTGGAAAATTATCGCAAGCATCATCGGTATCTTATTAGTGTTACTGGGATTGTCCATGATAACCATTTTGTGTAATTTTTTCCCCAAAAAGTTGCTAACCATGTTTCCCCTCTTTCAGGGAAATTCCTCATCTTGTGGGAGCGGCAATATTTTTAAGAAATAGCTGATACTTGTTTATTCTGAGTATATATAATAAATATTGTAATTATTTTGGCTCTTAGGCTTGAAACCGCCCTGTCTGATGGATATTTGTTTCGAGGCTATTCGCTTAACCTCCTGCAAATATCCATCAGACAGGGCTTTGGGGATAACTTTTTTTATTAATCAGTATTTTTTTGTTTGCCAGACAATTTAACTTATCATTCACATCAGGGTATAAAATTATGGACAATATATTGAAAAAAAATATCAGTATTGAAAAAGAGATAGACGATTTTCTAAACCAGTTCAGTGAAGCCGGGTTACTATTCAAATCCGGGGTTGATATTTATTTAAGCGGTAAAAAGGACAGGTTTCAAAAAACAATTGATGAAATTACCCAGATTGAGCATAAGGGCGATGCCCTTCGACGTTCCATTGAAGAAAAATTGTATCGTAAAACTTTGATCCCTGAATCCAGAGGTGATGTCCTTGACCTTCTTGAAAGTTTAGATGCACTCCTGGACAGGTTTAAAGGAGCACTATATCGTTTTGATATCGAATGTATTGAAATTGATCCCAAGTTCCACGATGATTTTAAAGAACTTGTAAGAAATGTAGTAAACGCATCGGAAGCCCTTGTGCAATCATCAAGAAGTTTTTTCAAGGACATCTCGTCCATAGCAAATCACATGCACAAGGTTTCTTTCTGGGAAACTGAAGCAGATAAGATCTCCACTATGCTTCAAAAAAGAATATTCAAGCAAAATGAAATGCGGTTGAGTCAGAAGATGCAGTTAAGAGATTTTGTAAGGCATGTCGACAAAATAGCCGACAGAGCAGAAGATGTGGCCGATGATCTTAGTATTTTTGTCATCAAGCGCTCGCTATAGGAGATTTAAATGTTTGCATTCTTTTTATCAAGCGGACTTTTTCTCGGCTGGTCTTTAGGTGCCAATGATGCATCCAATGTATTTGGTACTGCTGTCGGCGCCAAGATGATAAGATTTCGGACCGCTGCAATTTACTGTAGCATATTTATAATTTTGGGTGCAGTAATCAGTGGGGCCGGTGCTTCACATACACTGGGAAAACTGGGTGCTGTAAATGCTTTGGGAGGCGCTTTTATTGTAGCCTTTTCAGCAGCTCTTAGTGTCTATCTTATGACCCTTGCACGATTTCCCGTATCAACTTCCCAGTCAATTGTGGGCGCTATTATCGGATGGAATTTTTTTTCAGGTGCTTTAACGGATGTCAATTCTCTGACAAAAATTGTTTCAACCTGGATATTATGCCCTGTTTTATCGGCACTCATTGCCATACTTTTTTATAAAATTATCGTATTTGTAATTTCCTCTTTTAGAATCCACATGTTCAGGTTGGACAGATATACACGCAATGGACTTCTCCTTGCCGGGATTTTTGGTTCATACTCATTGGGAGCAAATAATATTGCAAATGTCATGGGTGTGTTTATTCATGTTTCTCCCCTTTCTGATATTTCTTTTTTTGGTTTGTTTAACCTTTCGGCCACCCAACAATTATTTTGTCTGGGCGGGGTTGCCATTGCAGTTGGTGTACTTACCTATTCAAAACGGGTCATGGCTACTGTGGGTTCAGGTATAATGGACCTGTCTCCCGTGGCTGCCCTTGTGGCGGTGTGGTCCCATTCAATTGTCCTGTTTCTTTTTTCCTCCCAGAGCCTGGAGACATTTTTACGATCTCACGGTCTACCTGCCATTCCCTTGGTTCCAGTCTCAAGCTCCCAGGCGATTGTTGGTGCTGTACTTGGTATGGGGTTATTAAGAGGTGGTAAGAGCATTAATTGGCGCATCGTAGGTGGTATCTCAAGCGGATGGGTCATTACCCCCGTGATTGCTGCTCTGTTAAGTTTTGTCAGTCTTTTTTTCATGCAGAATGTATTTATGCAAAAAACTTTCAAACCGGTTCCCTATCAGATCACCGAACAGGCAGCACACAAAATAGATAAAGCCGGTTTCTCAAGCAATGAACTTAAAACTCTTATGGGTAAAAAATTTGAATCAGCGGTTAAAATGAAGAAAGCATTATCTGCTCACATTTCCTTGACACCAAAAATCCTGAATATTGTGTTATCTGCGTCTAAGATCAATGAGATGGAAATAACAATGGATAAAATAAATTCTATAGATTCCAATTGGATCTCAGATGAACAAATAAGGGCACTTGAAAAATTTTATGGTCAGAAATTTATGCATCAATGGCAATTTGCTGAAGCTCTTGAATACAATTCATCTTTTTGGCAATTCCATGAAAGTGATATAAAATTCAACGAAAATTTAAACCGAAAATTTTTATATCTATATAACCTTTTTGAAAAATGATCATTTCAACTCCCTTTCTGTAAATTGTTGAATAAAGGATACTCGCGAGGACTCGGTATTATCTGCCAGGAGTCAAATCCCTCAATTTACCGAGCGCTTCTTTTACTCAACTATATTTTTGGAGAGATGGCCTTGCAGCATATTTGCGAATAGCATGGAAATAGGCAACGATTTCGGGTGGAATCGAGGTAAACCGGATCACGTGGATGTATCCGTCCTTACTCAATCGCTTGATCACCTTCCCATAGAAGTCATTACCCGGAAGCCCATCACCCACATCACCCAAGTCCATCTTTAGGTTGGTTAACAGTTCAATCCGATCGTCCAAGACAATCTCAACGCTCTTTATTGAAAGGCGGATCGCGTTTCCCTGTAGTCTTTTCTTCCCCACATGCTTGCCTTCAAGCACGGTGCAGCGAATGGGGATCTGCCGGGTGAGAGTGACCAGAGCAGAATCCTTTCCCTCAAGAATAAGGTTGTAGTCTCCGGCTATGCCGCCCACCTCGTAAATCCTCAGTGGGATTTCTGATCCTTTTGGAAACACGTTCTGTTGGGAGTCAATGCGTAAAATCTTACCCGCCTGTTTCCGGACTGATTCGGAAATAAGAATCTGTCCACCCCAGGAGTGGTTAGCGGACCAAGGCAGATAGCGGCAATTGCTTCCTCGGCCCACCATAAAACAACCGTCACGTAAACAAACGTCCTATTTTCCGATCTGTGGTGCCGAAGCTTGAGGCCGACCACAAGAAGTATGCTCCAAACGACCCCAAAACCCCAACCAATTGGAATCACCTTCTTCATAACCACAGGATCGAAAAACGGAACCTTTGCTGGATAATTAATAAAATGGTGAAAAAATAGGCTCGCTAATGGTGCTATCAGCATCCAAAAACAGATTATGACCAGGCATTTATCAACCGTACTCCAGTCCAGCGGGTTGCCAACCCGATCGATCAGCTTTTTTGAAAACGAAATTCTTTTTGGTTTTTCCATGCTCACTCCTTCTCTCTACAGCCCAAAAACGGAAAACAACTCGTGGTTTATTTTCAGAAAAATTATGGCTTATAGCCTCAGGTGCCAGGCGAAGTCTCCTGGATCTCGATAAAAAGTAATGTGTTCAAGCAAATTGTAGGGCAAGGCAAACAAAATTGTAGAATCTATTACGGAAGCCAAATTTAAATATACTGGAGAAAGCAAAATTGAAAAATTCCAGGGCACAATTATTTTTTATAAATAAAAATCACATTACTATAAGTTGTGATGCAAGACAATTATATCTTTAAAAAAAATCATAAGTGACTCATTGCAATTTCAATTTTCAGCGATGGATAATTCTTTCATCCTTCAAATTGTTCTTCTCTTTCCCACACGGCAACATCTTCATCACTTACACTTGTTTGGGAAGCATCGCTGAGGTTGAGACAGCAGTTATCGCATTGTTTGCATTTGAAAATTTTAATAATAAAGTTGTCATAGTGACCGGTGCATCAGAAGGTATTGGCCGTGCTTTGTGGTAGAATCAATGAACAATCAAAAGATATTCTTAATGATCAATATGAATCCGAGCATGGGAAATATTTAAAGATGTATGATCATATCAAAAAGTCAGACAAGATCGTTGCCAATTGTTTTAATGATTGGCGTAGATCAAATATTTGGTTAAAAGTTCAATTTCTATGGAAGCATCAAAATGAAATGTGGGAATATGTTGATCAAGAAGGGTATTGAATAGCAATTGATCAAAAAGTATTGCTGGTTCCACAAATTGCGTAAAAGTATTGTTGGCCCTGAAAGAAGAGAAAATAAGTCTTGTTCAGACGGGATCTCATGCTATAGTAAATTTTTATTATTTAAAAAGAAACAGGGATAAATCTATGTGTTTAGCAGTTCCGTCCAAGATTATTGAAATCAAAGACAATGTTGCCAAAGTAGATGTGGATGGTGTGATCCGGGAAACCAGCGGAGTGGTTCAAGACGTTGGTTGTCGGCTTTTTTTATTTGTTTCAAATTTTAAAAAGCAAAATCTCTAATAGCCGGGCCACTTTAATTTCTCCTGATGTAAGCATTTGCCCCGACTGCCTGGCTGAAATGAAAGATTTGAATGACAGGCGTTATGAATACCCGTTTATAAATTGTACCAATTGCGGTCCAAGATAGACCATTATTGAAGATATCCCCTATGACAGACCCAAAATCTTAATGAAGCATTTTAAGATGTGTGCTCAATGTCAGCATGAGTATTATGATCCTTTGAACAGAAGGTTTTATGCTCAACCCAATGCATGTCCTGGATGTGGACCCCAAGATTTTTTGACAATTCAATAGATTGATAACGTCCAAATTGCCATATTCTCAACAATCAGGCACACATTTTTATTAAAAACAATCGTTGAAAAGTATGTATAGGCCACTGTAGAACCGGGTTTAAAAGTATGGCGGCAACACTGTTGCAAACCGACGTTGCAATTGTCAACGCATGGCTATTCCCAGGCAAATGGACAGCCATAGCCATGAATAGAAATCAATTGCTGAAAAACCAGTACATCTGCATTTCAAAATGTAACAGGAGCGGCCGATTTTCGAACAGGAGAAAAAAAATCACCTGGACTTAATCACATGTAAGACAGGGGTTTTGAAAATATAAAGCCAATCACACATCGGTTGGTACGGTATATGCTAATACTTGTAGTGAACCAAAGATAAAATCCCTTAAACGCTACGATTGAAAGGAGTTATTAATGAAAATACATCTGTTTAAAAAATTTGAAAGTCTTATGGCCGCTACCACATTTGCAGAGAAAAATGACCACTCATATGCCCTTGTGCTTATGAATGGCGAGGTTAAAAATAAAAAACAAAAATATTTCAGGAAAAATTCAAAAAAGCAACAAGATAACAGACCCCGGATGAGAGCATAATTTATATCAAAAACGGGTAAGGAAAAATGAAACAAGTCTTGCTTGCAATTAATGGGGAAATTCCGACGAAAACAGTATTCCAGTATTCTGTGGATCTGTGCGTAAGAATCCGCGCGGAATTAAATATTCTGCAATTTATTAAAGACGGTAATTTCACCCGGCGTCTCAAAGAATCAAAGAAAAAAGTAAGTCGCCTCGGTAATTTTCTTGAAAATTCGTTTGCAGGGGTCGCCTTTGCAGAGGAAGGTGCCTTTTCCATGGCAGATGAGATGTTATCCGGAATATCCGATCCTTTAAAGAAACTAATCAACAGCAATAAAACCAGCGTCCCATGCCAGGTGGGGTTCAGTCACGGGCATCTTGAAACTGAATTATCCGGCTATATAGATCTGCATCAGGATATTGTGTTAACCATTTTTGATCCTGCAACTGATGTGCGAAAACATCCCCGGAAATATCTTGCAACCATGGAACAGATAAAAAATAAACTATGTGTTCCATTGGTTATTGTAAAAAATTAAATCTTGTAAAAAACCAGACTTGTACGATCAGCCATTGATAGCGGTTAACTGTCCTTTAGAACAATATCCATAATCTCGATAAGCTCTCCGGCCGTCACGATCCGGATGCCTTTGATAAGTGTTTCGCTGAGCGTTGGCAGCTCTGCCTGATTCTTTAAAGGGATAATAACTGTTTTGATGCCTGCAATTTTTGCTGCAAGCAGCTTTTCCCGGATACCACTTACTGGAAGAATCCGCCCGCTCAAGGTCAATTCTCCTGTCATTGCTGTATCCCGCCGGCAGGGTTTGCCCTTTAAGAGGGATAACAGCGCCATGGCTAGCGTGAGTCCGGCAGACGGACCGTCTTTTGGGATGGCTCCTGCCGGAACATGAATATGGATATCATGACCGTGGAAAAAGTCGGGTGCAAGACCAAAAATTTGAGTATTGCTCCGGATATAGCTTAACGCCGCCTGGGCAGATTCTTTCATGACATCACCCAAAGAACCGGTCAGGATAAGCTGCTGGGAGCCCATCATTTTGGTGGCCTCCACAAAAATGATTTCTCCACCCGTTTCAGTCCATGCAAGTCCGGTTGCACATCCTATGCGGTCTTTCGCACCGGCAATTTCAAAATGGTACTGGCTGGGTCCTAGCAGGTCATCAACGCGTTTTTCGGTTATTTCCAGATCAGTTGGATCCATGGTCTGTTTCACGAGCTTCCGGGTGATTTTCCGACAGATGGAAGAAATTTTTCTTTCCAGCTCCCTTAAACCGGCCTCCCGCGTGTGCTCACGGATAATCTTTTTTAAGGCAGCTTCAGAAAATACAAGGGGATTTCGTCCCAGACCTGCATCTTCAACGGCTTTTGGTATAAGGTGCCGGAGTGCTATGTTGATTTTTTCTTCCACGGTGTATCCGGAAAGGGAAATCACTTCAAACCGGTCCAGAAGCGGGGCTGGAATTCTGCCGATGGTATTGGCGGTTGCAATAAACATCACCTTGGAAAGATCGAATGGAACGTCCATATAATGGTCAATAAACTGTGAATTCTGCTGTGGATCAAGAACTTCAAGTAATGCTGATGCTGGATCCCCCTTGAAATCCTGACCGATTTTGTCGATTTCATCCAGCATGAATACCGGATTGTTGGATTCCGCCCGCCGAAGTTCCTGGATGATTCTGCCAGACATTGCTCCGACATAACTTCTTCGGTGCCCTCGGATGTCTGCTTCATCCTTTATTCCTGCAAGAGATATCCGGACAAATTTACGTTCCAGACTTGTGGCAATGGATTGTCCCAAAGAAGTTTTACCTGTTCCCGGAGGGCCTGTGAAGCAGATCACCGGGCTTCTTGTGTTCATGACCCCGGTTTTTTTAGACAATGCGCTTTTCACGGTTGTGCGGACCTCATCCAGCTTCAGAGGTTTGGCAATAAAATGAAAAGACCCTCTTTTGATGGCATCCACTGCAGTCAGGACCGTGGCATACCCGGTGATGATAATCACTTCTGTTCCCGGGCTGTTTTTTTTAATACTATCTAGTAGCATCAGGCCATCCACCTTGTCCATCTTTAGATCTGTTATGACAAGATCAAAGGTGGTTTCCTCCATTTTTTCAAGCGCTTTTGTACCGCTCTCGGCTATTTCAACTTCATATCCGTCTTTTCCAAGGACATGGGAAAGATTCATCCGGGTCATTTTTTCATCATCTACTACCAGAATGGTTTTTTTTGCAGACAATTTCATGATCCGGACAGCCAGGTGTTCCAGAATTCTTTCTTTTATTTCATCCAGGCCGTAGTGCGCTCTGTCAAGGATGGATTCGGCATGGTTTATATCCAGGTTGTCTTCTGTGTATTGGTTCCATGGAAGTGTTGTCAGATAATCAATATAATTGATCCCAATGGTGTATTCCGCAGAGGACGGGTGAATTTTAAAAAGCCTGTCAATTTCTTTCAGAACAGTCTTTTCAACCGGTTCCGGCATTTTTTTGTCCAGGACACTTTGTCTTAATTCATGAATTTCGCTTGAATCGTCTTCGTCTTCAAGTCCTTTTTTAAAAAATCCTTTCATTTGATTCACCTTTTGATTTATAGAGAGTTACAGCGAAAAATCTACGCCCGGCCCAAAGGGATGTCAAGAGAAAAAAATAGAAGCCATTCAAGAGAGATACGAGATATAACTATCTGAAATTAAAAATAAAAATTTAATTTTGTTGCAAATCGCAACGATCCATTGTTAACTGCAATATCGTCTGTTTCCCCTTTGATAAAGGCGAAACAATGATTAAATTTTTCCAGTTGCATTATGCAACAGTTTGACTGCTGACTACGAGTCTATAATGTGAGCCGCATCTGCATTAAAGGCGGCTCTAAACGGTTATATCGGTTCTGGTATACATTTTGCTGATAACAAAGCGGGAAACTGAATAATAAAACCGATAAGGAGAATTGAATATGACATTTTTAAATGCATTGAAAACAAAGTTGAGTCGTTTCAATAAAAAAGTGGAAGATTGCCAGGACGCAATTACGTTTTCCGAGGCAGGAATGGATATCCCCACCCAACAGCCAAAAGTAATGTCATGTGTTGAGAACACTGGTCGGAACCTCGTGGTCGCAAGTAATGACAACCGATTTGCAGATGACATGGTGGACTATGCTCTCGACATGGCACAAAGAATGGATTATGACATCATTGCCGTAAATGCAGCCAATTTAACCCATGACGTTACAGAATTTTTCTCAACTACCCATGAAGAAATTTATAGTGATTTTAAAGAAACCTCTGCCAGAAATGTTGAAGAATTTCGTATCAAAGCCAAGGATATGGGACTCAAATTTGCTCACACCATAAAATTTTCCAATATTGATCATGCGCTGGAGGATATCGCAAAAGAATGTGGTGAGATCGAATTTGTGATTTCGGAAAATAAAGAGCCGGCAAGGCTACGAGACATGAATGGAAATGAGAAAAGAATTGCCCAGCGCCTTTGTGTCTATTCGATGAATTAAGGAGAGGTTATGGATACCCATTTTATTTTAAGCATATTATTGATCCTTTCTGTTTTCGTTCTCTGTTTTATCTACAGGAATGAAAATAAAAAATAAGGGTGAAACATTTCTAGGTTTCAACAGCCAGTCATGGAGAATAAAGAAGTTGAAAAATACTATTGAATGGAGAGTAAATTAAATGACCCCTGCGATGATTATGACGATGATTGTGCTTGTTTTTGTTATCTGTCTTTTTGTGTTTGAATGGGTCAGGGTGGATGTTGTCGGTATCATGATGATGGTTCTACTTCCCCTGATCGGTCTGGTTACCCCGAAAGAAGCGTTTGTGGGGTTAAGCAGTAATGCGGTCTGTTCCATCATTGCGGTGATTATCATTGGTGCAGGCCTGGATAAAACCGGCGTAATGAATAAGGTGGCAAGGCCCATCCTGGCACTTGCTGGAAAGAGTGAAAACAGGGTGATTCTTCTGATTGCCGGAACCGTCGGGTTAATTTCCAGTATGATGCAGAACATTGGTGCTGCCGCCCTGTTTTTGCCGGTCACCCAGAGAATATCCAAACGACTGGGAATTCCCACCTCCAGAATCCTGATGCCCATGGCTTTTTGTGCTATTATCGGCGGCACCATTACCCTTGTTGGCGCAAGTCCTACCATCCTGCTCAATGATCTCATGGTCCTTGGCGGTCAAAAACTGGAACCGTTCGGTCTTTTTACCCAGACCCCAATTGGGGTCTGTCTGTTACTGACAGCACTGGTCTATTTTATTATTTTTGGAAAATTGATTCTTCCGGAAAGTACCGGGAAATTCGGCAAAGGGGCTTCGGAAATGTTGATCCGGGAATATCAGGGGGTGAACAATATCGTTGAACTCCATGTACCTGAAGGCACCGGCAGGGTTGGTATCCTGGATGACTTGAACATCCGGCCCAAATTCCTGGTTACGGTCATCGGGATCAGCTCTCCATCCGCAAGAACCACCAATCATGTCCCTCACAGCCACGAAGAAATTGCTTCAAACGATGACATTGCCGTTGTCGGAAAAAAAGAAAATATTGATCAACTGGCCAAAGAATATGGCTGGGTGATCAAGGACAGTCTTGAAACCTTTGCTGAGAGTCTTGCAAATACCAACTCTGGAATGGCGGAAACCGTTGTGTCGCCGAGATCAGAACTGATCGGGAAAACCTTGAACGAAGTTGATTTTAAAGAGTTGTTCGCATTAAATCCCTTGGTTTTATTTAAAGACAATAAAAAATTTTACAGTGGGCTCACCAATATCAAACTGGCCATGGGAGACACGCTTTTGCTCCAGGGACCATGGGAAAAATTTCATATCCTGAAAAACAGACCCCAGCCAAGAGCTTTGATTTTTGCCTCCCCACTTGAAGGAGAAATCCTTCGGCCCACAAAGGCCATATTGGCCGTCACCTGGTTGGCCATTGCGCTCATCCAGATAATTTTTTTCAAGGTCCAATTGTCTGTGGCATTAATGTCCGGTGCACTGGGCATGATCATTACCGGTGTTCTCACTATTGATGAGGCATACAGTTCCGTTGACTGGATGACGGTTTTTCTGCTGGCAGGGTTGATCCCACTAGGAATTGCATTTGAAAAGACGGGGACCGCAGCGTTTATTGCCCAGGCAGTATTGCAGCTTGTTGGCCATCCTTCTCCCATTGTTCTCTTGGGTGTAATCGGTATCATGACCTCATTTTTTACTTTGGTTATCTCCAATGTCGGTGCCACTGTACTTCTGGTTCCCTTGTGCATGAACATGGCAGTCATGGCAGGCGGGGATCCCAGAATGGCGGCCCTGGTTGTGGGCCTCTCCGCATCCAATACCTTTGTTCTGCCAACCCACCAGGTGAATGCGCTGGTGATGCGGCCAGGCGGATACAAAACCCTGGATTATGCAAAAGCCGGAGTAATCATGACGGTCCTCTTCCTTGTCGTTGAGCTCACTGTGATTTATTTCTTCTATGGTATCGGATAATTTTTGGTTAAGAAGAAATCAGCTTGTTTTGGATGCCTTATTAGCGATACAATGCCTGGCATGAAATTTAATCTCAGGCAAAAAATATTTCTTCACTTTTTGATATTTACCATCGTTAATGGGGCGATCTGGTTTTTCAGCTATTACAGCAATTCGACCATCAACCAGAAATTAATCATTATAGAGAAAAAGAAAGATCTTCTGGACACGGTTCTGGAAGCAAGAAGATATGAAAAAAACTTTTTCTTAAGAAAAAACAAGAGTGATCTGACACAAGCCCTTTCGTATATTGAGAAAACAGCCGAAAAACAGCAGATCATTGAAAATGAATTTTCAGGCTTGCTGGAAGACATGACGTCTGTAAGGCAAAGAACCCAGACCATTAAAATGTATAAAAAAAATATGGAAGATCTTTACAACACTTATGATTTTAATGCACTGGAAGCTGGCCAGCTCAAGAAGTTTAAACAGATTCAGGATACGGTCACTTTGATTGGCCGGACCCTGACAACCGATATTGAGCAGATTGAAAGAAAGGAGCGGGAGCGGGTGTTTGATCTGCTAGAACGGTCAAAAAAATACCTTCTAGCATCTCTTCTGTCTCTTTTTTTGCTTACTTTTCTTACAGCATTCTTCCTGGTGAAGAATGTGAATCGGCCGCTCAAGGCGATTGAAGAAAGCATTCGGAGAATTGTCAGCGGAGATTTTAATAAAATTCCCAGTATCCAGACCGGGGATGAATTTGAATCTCTTGCCAATAGTCTTAATGATATGATCGAAGAGCTGGGTAAACGGAAGAATCAGTTGGTCCAGGCTGAAAAAATGTCCTCCCTTGGAACCCTGACGTCCGGGGTGGCGCATGAATTGAATAACCCGTTAAATAATATTTCAACATCCATCCAGATTATTCTGGAGGAGATCGAAGAACCGGATATTGAATTTAAACGAAACCTGCTGGTTGAGGTTGAACAGCAGATTGACCGGGCACGAGATATTATTCGGGCATTACTTGAATTTTCAAGGCAGAGTGAATTCTCTGTGGAACCTGTAGTGTTTAATACTCTGGTCCAGAGTACCATGCACCTGATAGCTGGAGAAATCCCGGCCGGGATTGATATTCAAACCCAAATTCCACCAGATCTGGAAGGAGAAATGGACCCCAGAAGAATTCAGCAGGTATTGCTGAATCTCATCATCAACGGGGTTTATTCCATGACCAAAGGAGGGACGATGACAATCTCTGCATTCAGGGACGAAGAAAGCGCCCAGTTCATTTTTAAGGTGACAGATACAGGGCTGGGAATTTCCAAGAAAAATTTGGCAAAAATATTTGACCCGTTTTTTACCACACGAGAGGTCGGTAAAGGATCTGGGCTTGGTCTGTCGATTATTCACGGTATTATTGAACAACATCACGGAACCATCCGTGTAGAAAGCACAGAAGGGATAGGAACAACATTTACAGTCAACCTGCCAACATGATGGGCATGGATATGAGGTATTATGCAGAAACAAATCCTGGTTATTGAAGATGAAGAAATTGCCCGCAAGAATCTCGAACATATTCTTGCAAAAGAAGGGTATAAAGTGGTTGCAGTGGACAGCGGTACAAAAGGATTAAACCTGATCAAATCCAGAAGTTTTGATTTGATTATTACAGATTACAAAATGAAAAAAGTTGACGGTATCCAGATTCTTGAACACAGCCGTGAACTCCAGCCCTACACCGAAGTGATCATGATAACCGGTTTTGCCACCGTTGACTGCGCTGTAACAGCTATGAAAGAGGGTGCTTACCATTATATTGCAAAGCCCTATAAAATAGAAGAGGTCCGGCGGATCATAAAAGAGGCGTTATTAAAAAGATCCCTTCAGCTGGAAAATATGGCATTGAAAGATGCCATGAAAAAAGAGGGTCACCTGCCCTTTATCATCGGCAACAGCAAGGTCATGGGAGAAGTCAAAAAAACCATTGATCAGATCGCTCGCACAGATATAAGCATCCTGATCCTGGGAGAAAGCGGTACTGGGAAAGAACTGGTGGCCAAGGCTATTCACAGCCAGAGCAATCGGTATAGTCATGAAATGGTGGCATTCAACTGCGGATCTTTTTCAGAGGAACTCATGGCCAATGAATTGTTCGGCCATGAAAAAGAGGCATTCACCGGGGCGGTCAAAACCAAGAAGGGGCTTTTTGAATTTGCAGATAAAGGAACTGTTTTTTTTGATGAGATCGGGGATATGTCCCTGACCATGCAAGTGAAAATTCTTCGAGTAATCCAGGAAAAAGAGCTGATGCGGGTGGGCGGGACAAACACCATTCCGGTGGATTTAAGATTTATTGCCGCCACCCACCGGGATCTGAAACATGAAGTGGAAAAAGGCACGTTTCGCCAGGATCTTTATTACCGGCTGAATGTGGTGACAATCCAACTGCCCCCTTTGACTGATCGCCATGGAGACATCCCGCTTCTTGCCTATCATTTTCTGGGAAAGAAAAACCGGGAAATGGGGAAAAATATAAAAGAAATAGATCGGACCGCAATGGATTATTTAATAAAATACAGCTGGCCCGGAAACGTAAGAGAACTTGAAAATATCATTGAAAGAGCCGTTGCCATGGAAAACGGGGAGGTGATCTATCCTGAAGCCCTGCCGGATCATATCACCCAGTTAGCAATTGAGACATACCGGACTTCTCCAGATGGGAAAATTCCCACCATGAAAGAATTGGAAAAAAAATATATCCAGTGGGTGCTTGAAAAAACAAACTGGAACAAAACCAAGGCTGCTGAAATGATGGCGATCGACCGGGTGTCTTTATGGCGGAAAATTAAATCGTTTGATCTCGAGTGATGCAACTGAAAAAAACCATTTATACTAGCTTTCAAGCGTTCTGCACTTTGTTGGAACTGATGTATAGCCCATTGGAAATTCTCTCCTGATGAACTTTAAAATGCAAATAGTAAAACCAGTCAAAATTATATCCTACTCCGATCTCAATGAAAAATTTCTAATTTTTAAAAAAACAAGAGTTATATTGTTAAGCCCAGAGTCATTAGTATAATTTCAAGTACAAGGAAACACTCCAGCGTAAGCGTTTATTTATGGTAATCAAAAAGTATTGCTGGTTCCACAAATTGCGTAAAAGTATTATTGGCCCTGAAAGAAGAGAAAATAAGTCTTGTTCAGACGGGATCTTATGCTATAGTAAATTTTTATTATTTAAAAAGAAACAGGGATAAATCTATGTGTTTAGCAGTTCCGTCCAAGATTATTGAAATCAAAGACAATGTTGCCAAAGTAGATGTGGATGGTGTGATCCGGGAAACCAGTATCATGCTCATGGATGATGTGAAAATAGGGGATTATGTTATTGTCCATGCAGGATTTGCAATTAATAAGCTTGATGAGCAGGCCGCTATTCAGACCCTGGAGGATATGCGCAGAATCCTTGCAGCAGAGGCAGAACAGACAGACGGTTTGGATGGCAATCTATAGGCTTTTATGAAAGTTGTCACAACAGCAAAAAGGCTGAAAATCAGCGGAGTTGTTCAGGGCGTTGGTTTCAGGCCTTTTTTATTTACCCTGGCCCAAAAATATCATCTCAAAGGTGAAGTTTCCAATACCAGCAGTGGTGTGCTTGTGATTGTGCAGGGATCTCCTGAAAATATTGATGACTTTACTAATGATATTTCCATAAAAAGTCCAATGCTTGCTTCTGTGACAGGTATTGAAACCTTTGATACTGAAATCAGCAATTTTTCTTTGTTTAAGATAGTGAAGAGCAAATATTCTTTCAGCCAGACCACCTTAATTTCCCCTGATGTAAGCATTTGCCCAGACTGTCTGGCTGAAATGAGAGATTCCCAGGACAGGCGGTATGAATACCCATTTATAAATTGTACCAATTGCGGCCCAAGATATACTATTATTGAAGATATCCCCTATGACAGACCCAAAACTTCCATGAAGAGCTTTAAGATGTGTGCTCAATGTCAACATGAGTATGATGATCCTTTGGACAGAAGATTTCATGCTCAACCCAACGCATGTCCAGAATGCGGGCCCAAGGTTTATTTAACAGATAATAAGGGTAAAAGGATTGATTCAAATTCAAAAGAAGCCATAAGCATTGCAGCACAATTTTTAAGCCAGGGAAAGATAGTCGGGGTAAAAGGACTTGGCGGATTCCATCTGGCCTGTGATGCATCTAACCAAGAGGCAGTTCAAAATTTAAGACAAAGAAAATTACGCCTTCATAAACCCTTTGCCTTGATGGCTGCATCAGTATCCCTTCTTTCCTCCCATGTCCATGTCAGTCACAGAGAAAGACAAGTTTTAGAATCCTATCAAAGACCCATTGTGCTGCTGAAAAAGAAATCGGCTAACACTGATACGGTATCGGGGCCGGTAAAGGATGTAGCACCATTTAACAATAGCCTCGGGATTATGCTGCCCTATACCCCGATTCATTTTTTACTACTTGAAAAAGGACCTGATATTCTTGTGATGACAAGTGGCAACCGACCGGGAGAGCCGCTTTCCATTGAAAATGAAGATGCATTGAATTCATTTTCCCATATTGCTGATTATTTTTTATTACACAACAGGGATATTTATTTTGGGACGGATGATTCAATTATCAGGATACAGAATGATAAACCAAGGTTGGTAAGGAGATCACGCGGATATGCCCCCCTGCCTGTTATTTTAAATAAAGAAATGCCGAAAATACTTTCGTGCGGAGCAGGGCTGAAGAATACCATCTGCCTGACCAGGAACAATCATGCTTTTTTAAGCCAGCATATCGGGGATTTGGATAATGTAATGGTAAATGATTATTTTAAAAAAACTATTGACCATATAAAACAAATTTTTGATATTCAACCTGATATCATTGCCTGTGATATGCACCCGGCTTATATGAGCACTGATTATGCCAAGGTACAAAATTGCGTAACAAGAGTAGAAGTTCAGCATCACCATGCACATGCAGTATCATGCATGGCAGAAAATGGCCTTGATGAGAAAGTTATTGCCATCACCCTTGACGGAACTGGATATGGAACGGACAGCCATATCTGGGGCGGAGAAATTATTTTATGTACGCAAAAAGAATTTACAAGGAAAGCCCACCTTTCATATATAAGGATGCCGGGTGGTGATGCTGCAGTACTGGAACCATGGCGAATGGCAGCATCAGTTCTCTATCAAGCCTTTGGAAATGATTTTTTAAATTTGGATATTCAGTATATAAAAGAAATGAAGAAACAAAACCTGTCTTTTGTTTGCAGGATGATGGAGAAAAATCTCAACTCTCCTTTGACATCAAGTGCAGGAAGGTTATTTGATGCTATTGCCTCACTTCTTTGTATCCGGCATAAAATTTCCTATGAAAGCCAGGCAGCAATGGAACTGGAATCCATAGCAGATAAAAATATTTTAAAGGGTGCACGAATAGAAGATCTATCCCCAGGTGAAGTCTATGAATTTGATATTGTACAAAAAAAACCCCGGAGAGGCGATGGATTATTTGAAATCGATATGATGAATTGTATCAGGCAGATTACAGTGGATTTAAGGAAAAACCAGTCAAAGGAAACAATCAGTTCAAAGTTTCACCACACTCTGATAGCAGCTTTTAAGCATGCGACCTTAAAAGTCAGTAAAAAAACAGGTATTAAAAAAGTTGTTCTTTCAGGAGGTGTTTTTAATAATGATATAATCCTGAACAAGATGACCCAGGCCCTTGAAGAAAAAAATCTTAAAGTATATACACACACAAAGGTACCATGCGGAGATGGTGGGATTTGTTTGGGACAGGCAGTGGTTGCTGCAGCTTTGGAAGCCAATTAAAAAAAATAGGTTAAAATATGGCTTTAAAATATATTGAAGAATACAGGAATGGAACTCTTGCAAGGGCTCTTGTGAAAAAAATACATTTTGCCAGCAAAAAAAAGTTAAGACTGATGGAGGTTTGCGGCACACATACCATGTCAATTTTCAGGCATGGTATAAGGAGTGTATTACCTGCCGGCATTACTCTTCTCTCCGGTCCGGGATGCCCTGTGTGTGTGACTGCCCAGAAGGATATTGATGCCTTTGTAGAGTTTGCAAGACTCGATAATGTTATAGTGACAACCTTTGGTGATCTCATTAAAGTGCCGGGATCAAGTTCTACCCTTGGAAAAGAAAAAGCTGAAGGGGCTGATGTGAGGATTGTCTATTCCGTGTTTGATGCAATTAATATTGCAAGGGAAAATAAAAATAAAGAGGTTGTGTTTTGTGCAGTAGGGTTTGAAACAACCATTCCTACAATTGCAGCGGGTATTTTAATGGGAATTAAAGAAAAATTAGATAATTTTTCCATTTATTCCGCCAATAAACTCACCCCCCCGGCGCTTGCTGCATTAATGGAGACAGATGGTGTTAAGATAGATGGATTCATCCTTCCAGGCCATGTTTCAGTGATTACTGGAACAAATGCCTACAGGGAAACATTTGAAAAATATAATATACCATCAGTGATTGCAGGATTTGAGCCCATTGATATTTTACATGCTGTTCTACTTTTGATTCAGCAGAATGAAAAAGAAAAACCAGATCTTGAAAATGCATACCCACGGGCAGTATCTGATGCCGGAAATATAAAGGCAAAAAAGATCATGAACAAGGTCTTTAAAGTCTGTAATGCATCCTGGAGAGGGATAGGAGAAATTCCTTTAAGCGGTATGAATTTGAAAAAAGAATATCAAAAATTTGATGCAGCCATAAAATTTGGTATGGATATGCCGGATGCGCCTGAACCAAAAGGATGCGCCTGCGGGAAAATTCTTCTTGGATTGAAAACCCCCTATGAATGCGCTCTTTATAAGAAAAAATGCACACCCATGACGCCCGTGGGACCCTGTATGGTCTCAAGTGAAGGGTCTTGTGCAGCATTTTACAGATATTCTTGAGTGGGCCCTTAGCTAAGTTAAGTAGGTTTTTAAGATATGAGGAAAAAAAATGACCGAAGAAAAAATATTATTAGATCATGGTTCCGGTGGAAAAGCATCCCACTCAATGTTTTCAGATTTGATCCTGCCCTTATTTGAAAATCCTGAATTATCAAAACAAGATGACGGGGCAATTCTGAATATTGAGGGTACAAAACTTGCTTTTTCAACAGACTCTTATGTGGTTGACCCTATTTTTTTTCCTGGAGGAAATATCGGTGATCTGGCTGTGAATGGAACTATCAATGATATCTCCATGTGCGGAGCCATACCTAAATTTATCAGTGTGGGTCTGATTATAGAAGAAGGGCTGCCTGTAAAAGATTTAAAAATAATCCTTCAAACCATGGCAATTGCAGCCAAAAAGGCCGGAGTCAAAATTGTAACTGGGGATACCAAGGTTGTTCCAAAAGGAAAAGCAGACAAGATCTTTATTAATACCTCGGGAATCGGGGTTATTCCTCCAAATATTAATGTGTCAGGAAGCAATGCAGAACCAGGTGATAAAATCATCATCAGCGGTACCATTGCTGATCATGGAATTGCTATATTAAGTTCCAGGGAAGGCTTGAAATTTGATTCAAAAATCAAAACGGATTCAGCTCCATTAAACACCATGGTGCAGTCCATTATTCAGTCTGGCTGTGATATCCATGTGCTTCGTGACCCCACAAGGGGAGGCCTTGGCACAACTTTAAATGAGATTGCATTACAATCTTGCGTGGGAATTAAAATAGATGAGCCGTCTCTACCGGTCAGGGGAGCTGTTCAAGGAACCTGTGAGCTTTTGGGGTTTGATCCCTTATATATTGCTAATGAAGGCAAATTGATTGCTTTTGTGCCGCAAAAGGATGCACAAAAGGTTCTAGAAATAATTCAAGGAGACGAGTTTGGCAGGGATGCTGTCATCATTGGTGAAGTAACAGAAGAGACTTCGGGCAAAGTCTTTTTACAGACCAAAATCGGCGGCGTAAGAATCATTGATATGCTCACAGGAGAGCAGCTCCCGAGAATTTGTTAAACCCTGTTGCAGTTGTGAAGCATCAGCCAAAAATTTGTATCCGGTTGACATGAATGATTTTTCTATTGTAAGATTAGCAGCCTCGAACTATCTCAAAGGGAGTCTGTAAGATGTTGATATTTAAAGTCGGGACTGTTGCCAAATATCTGGGTGTTCACAGGAATACCGTCACCAACTGGATTAATAAAGGAAAACTTCAGGCATCCTCAACAACGGCTAAGCGCTATACGATCTCAAAAGAACAATTTATCCTATTTTGCGAAGAAAAACATATTTCCAAAACAGCAATGGAATTTGTTATTCTGGAAACTGAAATTCAGACTCAAAATAGTTTAAAAAAATCTGAAAAAGGCATAAAAGGTAATTTCAAAAAGGATGGGAATCTAAAAAAAACAAGCAGGCCTGACAATGAAAAATCAAATCAAATACCCGGCGCTGACAAAATAATCGGTTCCGTTATGGTTGTGGGGGGCGGAATCGCTGGCATCCAGGCTGCCATAGAGCTGGCTGATTCAGGATACTACGTGTATATTGTTGAAAAAACAGCTGGCCTTGGCGGGGTAATGTCTCAATTGGATAAAACATTTCCAACCAATGATTGTGCCTCCTGTATCATTTTACCAAAGCTTGTGGACTGCGATCGTCATCTCAATATTGAATTGCTGACACTATCCCAGGTTGTCAAGGTTCAGGGCAGTGTCGGTAATTTTAATATTCAGGTTCAAAAAAATCCCCGGTATGTTGACATTGACAAGTGCATTGCCTGTGGGAGCTGTGCTCAAAAATGTCCGATTAATGTTAAAGACGAATTTAATTTCGGTATTAATAAAAAAAAAGCAGTATATATAAAATATGATCAGTCTGTGCCCCTGAAGTATGCTATTGATCCATCAGCATGCATTTATTTTATTCTTGGAAAGTGCAGAGCCTGCGAAAAATTTTGCCCTACAGGGGCAATCAATTTTAAGCAGACCCAAGAAATAATTACGATTACAGTGGGTGCAGTTATCCTTGCACCGGGATTTAAACCCTTTGATCCATCTGTCCACGATTTTTTCGGATACCGTTCAAAAGATGTGGTTACCAGTCTTGAATTCGAACGTCTCCTCTCAATCAGCGGACCAAATAAAGGTAAGCTTCTCAGGCCTTCGGATAACACAGAACCCCGAAAAATAGCCTGGCTGCAATGTGTGGGTTCGCGAAATCAGAATAATTGCGGGAATTCATATTGCTCGAATATCTGTTGTATGTCTGCAGTAAAACAGAGCATGGCATCTTTGGAACATACCAAGGGTCTGACCCTTGAACGAACGATTTTTTTTACTGATTTAAGAAGCCAGGGTAAGGAATCGGAAAAATTTTTTGAAAGAGCAAAACAAGATAAAATCAAATTTGTAAGAGCAATTCCCCACACCATGGAGCCTGGAAAAGACGGCACCGGAGTCAGAATGAGATATATGACTGAAAAAGGTGAGTTAATCTTTGAGACTTTTGAAATGGTTGTCCTCTCCATTGGATTTGAAGCACCAGAGGATGTTTTAGATCTTGCCGGACTTTTTGATATTGAGCTTGATCACCATAATTTTGCAAAGACTTCTTGCTTTGAACCCATAGTAAGCAGTCGTAAAGGGGTCTATGTAATCGGCGCATTTCACTCTCCTAAAGCAATTTCAAGGTCGGTTGTGCAGTCAGCAGCAGCAGCTGCCTCTGTTGCTAGGTTGCTTGCAGATCAGAGAGGGTCCCTTACAAAAATAAAAACCTATCCTGATGAACGTGATATTCTTGAAGAGAAACCTTCGGTGGGGGTGTTTGTATGCTCATGCGGTGTGAACATTGCCGGTATTGTTGATGTGGATCAGGTTGTTGCATATGCAGCCAAACTACCATATGTGGCATATGTTGAAAATAATCTTTTTTCCTGTTCCGCCGATGCCCAGGAAAGTATTATGGAAAGAATTCATGAATTTGGTTTGAACAGAATCGTTATTGCAGCATGTACCCCAAGAACTCATGAGCCCATGTTCCAGGAAACTTTAAAAAATGCATGTTTGAACGGATTTATGGTAGAGATGGCTAATATCAGGAATCAAAATTCCTGGGTACATCAACAAGAGTCAAAGAGTGCGACCCAAAAAGCAAAAGACCAGGTTCGTATGGCAATTGCCAAAGTTATCTATAATTATCCGCTTAAGCAGGATCGGATAAAGTTAGTTCAAAAAGCCCTGGTCGTGGGCGGCGGTGTAGTGGGTATTGACAGTGCCCTTACCCTTGCCCAACTGGGGATTGAAACCATACTGATCGAAAAAAGTAATACCCTGGGTGGTAATGCCCTGAATCTTGAAACCAGTTTTGAGGGAGAAAATGTTCCTTTTCTTATCGAAGATCTTATCAAAAAGGTGAGCCAGAGTAAAAAAATTAAAGTTTATAGAAAGACAACCCTGGAATCGGTTTCAGGGTCTGTTGGAAATTTTAAAGGAGTTCTCAATATTGCCGGGGAAATTGAACAAATCGATTTTGGTGCTTCAATAATGGCCACTGGGGGTAAAGAAGCAGTTCCTGAAGATTACCTTTATGGTGAGGAACCAAGGGTGATGACCCAGTTGGAATTTGATAGAAAGGTTCTTTTCCATCAAAATGAAGTAAATATTGCCCAAAGTATTGTTTTTATCCAATGTGTGGGTTCCAGGGAGCCTGAAAGGCCCTATTGCAGCAGGATATGCTGCGTCCATTCTGTTAAGGCTGCTATTAAGTTGAAAAAGATAAATCCGGATATTAAGGTTTATATTATTTACCGGGAAATCAGAACCTATGGTGAGTGGGAGGAACATTACAGCGAGGCAAGGAATCTTGGGGTTATATTTATCCGGTATGAAACCATAAGAAAACCAAAGGTTAGAAAAGAAAAAGGCCTTTTGACAATTGAGGTATTTGATCCCATTGTCCGAAGGCCGGTAAGGATCAGGGCGGATTATCTGGCACTGGCAACAGGAGTCATTAGCCGTGATAATCAACATATTGCAGAGTTTTTTAAGTTTAGCGTGAGCTCAGATGGATTTTTCAATGGGGCACATCCCAAACTCAAGCCTGTGGATTTGTCTGTGGCAGGTCTGTTTCTTGCCGGAATCTGCAACTATCCCAAACCTTTGGACGAATCAATTGAAGAAGCCAGGGCTGCGGCTTTCAGGGTATCATCACTGTTGTTGAGAGAAGAGATCAAATCAGAAGCCATTAAATGTTTTGTTACAGACAATTGTGATGGCTGTGCGCTTTGCATTGATGTTTGCCCGTTTAATGCCCTGTCGATTACTGCAAAGGATGGGCAAAAAGGCCAGCGCAATGTCAAAGTTGTCACTGATCCGGCCCTGTGTCAAGGGTGTGGCCTTTGTGCTGCAACATGTCCAAACGATGGAATTATGGTCCATGGATTTACTCTGGAACAGCTCAGAGCACAAGTATGCGCAGCCGTTAATACAGGTGAGATATAAACAAAATACTATGAGGATTTGAATAAAAAATTAAAATGGCGGCAATTAATCAAAATAATTCGAGTATTGAAGAAAGGATCATAAGGGTTGCCCCGGTCGAGTTAGGCATTGGAAGCAGGAATATTCTTAAGGATTTTGTTATGTCCATGCTGCCCAAAGGCGGGGATCTGAATTTTTGTTTTAATTGTGGCGCATGTTCATCCGGATGTCCGGCCAGCTGTCTTGCAGGAATGGATCCAAGAAAATTTGTACGTATGGTTTCTTTGGGTATGGATGAAGAGATCATGGCCTGCGACTGGGTATGGATATGTACGACATGTGAGCGCTGTGTCCATGTCTGCCCCATGAAGGTTGATATCCCACTACTGGTTTCCATTATTCGGAGTCAGTGGCCAAAGGGAAAAAGGCCCCGGGGTATTGTAGATGACTGTGAAAGATCTCTTAAAACTGATACTTGTTCTACTGCGGGAATCAGTGTTGCGGACTGGAAATTTATTGTAGAGGATATCGTAGATGACGTAAGGCAAACACAGCAGGGATTTGAAGAACTCAAAGTTCCAATGGATGAGAAATATGCCAGGCTCTTTTTAACCCAGAATTCAAGCATGCCTTTAACAGAACCACTGGAAATGCCGCCCTTGTGGAAGATACTGAGCCTTGCAGGAGCTGACTGGACGTATGGATCTAAAGGATGGGCAGCGGAAAATTTTGGTTATTTACTTGCCGATGATGCAGCCTGGGAAAAAATACTCAGAAAAAAAGCAGAGGTTGTTGAACAACTGGGGTGTAAAGTTCTGGTAAATACAGAATGCGGCCATGATTTTCTTGCAACCAGGCAGGGGCTAGAAAAATTTAAAATAGACCATTCTTTTGAAGTTAAAAGTATAATTGAATATTATGCTGACTGGATACGCAATGGAAGACTGAAGGTGAATTCTGACTGGAATTCGGATAAAAAAATTAAATTCACAATTCAAGATCCATGTCAGTTGGTTAGAAAAAGCTATGGGGATTTTATTGCCGATGAGCTCAGGTTTGTTGTGAAGGAGGCAGTGGGAGAAGAAAATTTTATTGATATGTATCCAAACCGGTCCAATAATTATTGTTGTGGTGGAGGTGGCGGTGCCATCCTGACAGATTTTAAAGAAGAAAGACTGTCATATGGAAAGATTAAACTTGATCAGATCCTCGAGACTGAAGCCGATTATTGCATTACGCCCTGTAATAACTGCCACAGCCAGATAATGGACTTGAGTCATTATTATGACGCAAGGTTTAAGACCATACATTTATGGACAATTTTATGTCTGTCAATGGGAGTCCTTGGGGAAAATGAACGCAAATACCTGGGTGATGATCTGGCAATGGTCGGTCTTAAATAAAACCAAGGAAAGCAAAGTCTTTTCCGGCAATAAACCTTTGTCAAAAAAAATCTTTAGATCAAATCATTACAGGTCACAGTATGATTTCGTGTTATTTGATGGAATACCCATTGATATGCGGGTTATGGACTCTTTGTGGTTTGTCTGCATGGAGGTGGAGGTGGGTGTCCACATACCTTGCAAGAATTTCTGCAGATTTGCCAGGAGGTGGAACGATCATAAAATGGTCAACAATTGCATGGGCAAATTCATGGGCAAGCATTCCTTCGTTAAGATCATCCAATTGAATATAGACAGTTAGTTTTTCATGGGTATACCACGCCCTTGCATTACATTCTTTTTTATAAAGGTTGTAAAACGCATGGTTCAATTGTTTTTTGTTCTTGAATATTTTAATAATGATTTTATTTGTAAATCCCTGCATCTCAAGAATATTTTGAGACCGCCGGAACAAGGAGTCTATTTTTCTGGAAATGGTGTGCTCCGGATTTGAAATAACTTTATGATCTATTATTTTCTCATCTTTTTGACAATTCAATTCATAATTTATCAGGGTGTCGAATTGGTATAAATCATCCACACTCTGAAAATAGAGGATTGTATTCTCAGTATGAATTTGCTGCCAGATACCTGGATCGGATATGTCAGCATCAACTTTTCCAAAAGCCAGAAAGATAATCAAGCTGATTAATGATACAGTTTTAAATATTTTGATTTCAGTATGGCTATGGTATGTTTTCACTGCAACTTGGCCTAATTTTAATGAGTTGTGCAAACTGTGCAAACTATGCTCAACAAAATAGACCATAATTTTAATTGATCTGTCAATATAAATATTATTGTAATTATTCAGCTCTTACGCTTGAAACCGCCCTGTCTGATGAATATTTGTTTCGATGCTAAACGCTTAACCTCCTGCAAATATCAATCAGACAGGGCTTTGGGGATAATTTTTTTTACGGGCTGAACAATTACATATTATTTTAAATATTTATGTTTGCCGGTTAGAGGTATTTAGAGAAAATTTGGCTGGAGTAGGGATTTTTTGGATTTTAGAAAGGCGATTAAACATTTTAAAACAAACAGCCTTGATTCATATGGGGACATGAATCAAGGCTGTTTGGGTTGAAAAGTAACTGCCCTGACTGGTGTTAGGGTCAGGAGCAGAAACAGGGAAGATCGAAGGTCTTAACTATTCTGTAGAATAAGCTTCTATGCTGGCGCTTATATTATGTATCTTGGTTCCTAAAAAAGAATTCATATGGGTGGTGTTTAGTTTTACATTTTTAGCAGCCATATTTCCTATAAGCTTTTGCCTGTAGGCTTTTAAAAATGAAATTTTCTTTACGGCATCATTGCCGATGTCGGACAATATCTTAAATTCAGAATCAACCAGATAAATTCGTTTTTGATAAAAGGAGGCTTTACTGTCAATTGTTGCTCCATAAATAATGTTTTGCATTCTAATGGAATTTGACCTTGATAGGTCTTCGGCAGCCCAGACACACGATGTTGCGGCCACCATCCATGCCAAAGCAGCTATTATAAATAATTTTTTCATGATGCCTCCTAAAAAAAATGATTTTGTTTGAATGCCTTGTCGGTCAAATCCCATAATGCTTGTTATTAAAGGGTAAGCACCGATTTTATCACCCAAACTATAAATAGATTATATCAATAATTTTTTTCAAATCAAATGTAAATACCAAAAAAAAGTGTGATTTTTAAATTTGAGAGTGCAATACAAAACCGCGATATACAGGGCTGGATACAATTATTGTGCAAAATTTATGAGAAATATATTTTAGTTGGCATATCTTCAAATGTGTATAGAGCAGAATGTTGCAACATGGCAGGTTTCATAGATTTCTTAAATTCAATTTGAGTTTTTCAATGTTTTTTATGAAAATTTATATTTTATTGAGAAGTTTTTTAATGTGTTGTTCAGCCACTTTCATGAATGCAGGAAAGGCTTTGACAAGGGCAGGGGTCATTTGGGTTCCCCAGTCAATTTTTTCAGGCTCAATACCCACTATTTTTAATGTTGGCCTGTGTCCTCTCAGCCGGGCCATATCAAGGGAATCCAAAAGATCGATATCATGAAGTGACAACATCTGTTTCTTGTTCCTGACCAGCTCATCTTCATCAAGGCTGTAGATGGTACCGGGTTCATGCCCTGCCCTTACAATATCCAGCACAAGAACGTGCTGGTATTCTTCAAATAGATAAAATATATCCTGGGTAAAGGTTCCCCCGTCTACAAAATTTACCAGAGTTTCATCAAATTCTTTTTTTTTCTTCCAGAATTCATGAACGGCATGGACTCCAATACCTTCATCCATCAGGAGGATATTTCCAACACCTAAAACTAATAATTTTTTCATTTTGGGTAAAATTTCCATTTCATGCCATTTTTTAATTGATGTTGATTGTTCAGTTGATGCTGATAGCAAAATAAGGGTTATTATGCAAACAAAAGAGGGGATGAAAAATTCATCCCCTCAGGTATTCAGGTAAAGATAAATTTAAGTTATAATGGAATTTCTACTTTAATTTTTCTGCCTGTGTCTGCGTCCAGCACGTGGACGGCACATCCCAGTCAGGGGTCAAAGGAGCGTATCAACCGCCCCACATTCACCGGGTTTTCAGGATCAGGGACAGGAACCCCAATAAGCGCCTGTTCCATTGGTCCTCTCTGACCCATATCATCCATTGGATTTGCATTCCAGATAGTTGCCGACGTTATCTGGTAATTTGCAATCTTTTTATCTTTAATGTCAATGTAGTGAAGAAGAGCTCCCCGGGGTGCTTCTGTAAGCCCAAGGCCTTCTGCGGAATCCGGAATTGGAACGGGAATAAAAGTTTCTTTTCCCGGGACTGCTTCCCCAATCCATTGTTCAACAGCATCAGCAACCATGACGGTCTCCTCTGCTCTGGCAACATGCCTGCCGAGAATTGAGAACGCGGCATCTCCAATATCACGAAGGTTTTTTACACCCAGTTTTTCCTGACCGATTTTAGACAGTTCAGGATTGGTGACCCACATTCTTGCAAGAGGGCCTCCTTCGTGGGGTTTGCCATTGTATCTGGGTGCTTTGATAAAGCTGTATGCACCTTTTTTGTCTGGGTTAGGTATGGTTTTTCCCTGGGTTGGGTTCAAACCCGTTGTAGAATCATCAAAATAAGAATATTTTACATACTCTTTGATGAGTGCCGTATCAACCGGATAATCTTTACCATCCGTATAAACCCCTCTTTTCAGAAGTGTATTGCCTGCATCATCCATGGGAAATACTCCCCAAGCCACACAGTTTTGATAACCGCCACCGGTTTTTAAGAGATCTCCATAGGGTCCTGCAAGCAGGTAAACAATGGGGACATATTTTTCCAGGATAAATTTTTTGACTTTTTTGAAACGTTCTGCATAGGCATTTAACGCTTCTCTTGTTGGGATCTCTGTTGTTCCACCCACAACAATACCCTGAACATGGGGCATTTTCCCACCAAGAAGTGCTATCATTTCCTGGCAGATTTTTCTCATTTCAAGGGCCTCAAGATATTGACCCACAGCAACGTCGTTAATGTCTTTAGGTACACGAATATCATTTTTTGCATATCTTGGAATAAATGGAGCAACATCAGGACCATTGACATAGTCCAGCGCAGCAAGATGATAGAAATGAAGAATATGAGATTGAAGGTAATTGGCGCCTAAAATCAGGTTTCTTGCAATTCTGCCGTTTTTGGTCAATTTAACATTGAATGCATCATCGAGTGCCAGTGCAGATGCAGTTGCATGAGCAGTCGGGCAAACACCGCAGATCCTCTGGGTAATCTGGGAAGCATCCCTTGGATCCCTGCCGATCAATATTTGTTCAAAACCGCGGTACATGCCACCAAATACTCTTGCATCTGATACAACACCATCTTTTATTTCAACTTCTACTTTAAGATGTCCCTCAATCCTGGTAACTGGATCAATGGCAACCTTAATTTTTTTTCCGGCTGCGATTGGAGCCGCTTGTGGTTTACAGCCTGCCATAATAAAACCTCCTTAAGGTTTAAAAAAGTTTCGGATAATTGTGTTATGCGGGTTCATAAAAGGGTGATGATGCATCCGGGAATCCCGGTTCAACACAACCAATACAGACAGAATTGTCCACACACCAGTTCAGACCGCTGTTCCATTTTCTTTTGTAACAGTCAGCATATGTATCCGGACCTTTGCACCCAAGATCCATACGACAGCCCTTGGCATCAGAGAGTCCGGCAGACATGATGCCATTGTCATACTCTTCAACATGAGAGCAGTTGTCATGGATATTCTCTCCAAAGAAAACAACGGGACGTCCATCGTCATCCAGTTCGGGCAGGCCTTTTGTCAGCAGGTGAGCAATGGATCCGACAATCCAGTCAGGATGTGAAGGACATCCGGGGATATTGACAACTGGAGTTTTAATGCCATAAAGTTTAAAGAAATCCATTACACCAACTGCCTCGGTTTGATTGCCTTTGGCAGCTGGAATACCGCCATATGCGGCGCAGGTTCCCACAGATAGAACACTTCCTGCTTTTGCACCTAGGTCTTTTACAATGTCAACCATAGTAATTTCTTTGTGGTCAAGCTCTCCAACTACACAGTATTTCCCATTTGCCGCCATTGGAATGGCACCTTCAACTGCTAAAGAGAATTTTCCTTTATATTTTTCTGCAATGTGGTAAAGGTTTTCCAGGGCAGTCTCGCCTTCACTGGCCATCACTGTGGGATGGAACTGAAGGCTGATAACTTTAAGAAGTACATCTGCGATGGATGGATCAACACTGTTTAACAAGGAAACTGAACACCCTGTGCAGCCTTGCCCCTGGACCCAGAGAACCGGATGGGTTTCAAGAGCCTTTTCAAGTGCTGAAACAAAAGCAGGGTTAAACACCTGAGAAAAGCCGATTCCGGCAGCTGTACCGGTAAGGGTTTTCAAAAAAGTCCTCCTGGAAACCCCTGTTTTCTTTTGTTGACAATTCATCAACATTTCTTTGTCTTTCACGGGCACCTCCTATATGCTGTTAAAAACAAAATACATTATTACTCTTGTGTGACTATTATATCAGCCCTCCCTATCAAAGAGAGAGGGTAAACATTTGTGCGAAATATGCCAACTTTACATTGTGCCAAATATGATTTAGAGTAAGTATAATGCAAAATTGTCCTTGTCAATCAATAATTTAATATTAATGAAATGGTGATGATTAATAATGAAATAAATATTTTTTTTATAGAATCCATAAAAAAAGATAGTTGTGAAAATCAAAGAAGGGCAATGATTGTATGGGAGTCAAAAAGTTTTTGTAATTATTCAGCTCTTACGCTTGAAACCGCCCTGTCTGATGGATATTTGTTTCGAGGCTATTCGCTTAATCTCCTGCAAATATCCATCAGACAGGGCTTTGGGGATAACTTTTTTTAACGGGCTGAACAATTACAAGTTTTTTTTAATTACAATAAGTTGACGAGATGGATTTAACCATTGTAATGTATTATGCGGTTTGTTCGAAACAGTGGATCTGTCTTGAGGGGTTGGTAAAAAACTGATATAAAACTTAGGAATATCTTTGCACAATTAGGTTCAGGCCTGTTGTCAAAAGATCAAAAGTTATGTACCTGGATTTGTTTAATAAAGATATTTTGGTGGTGGGATGTGGAAACCCTCTATTGGGTGATGACGGGTTTGGTCCTGCTGTGATCGAATCCCTTGAGATACAGCAAATCCAAGCAGATCATATCGGACTTTTGGATGCAGGTACTTCTGTTAGAGAGCTTCTTTTTGATTTACTGCTTTCCAGCTCAATTCCCAAGAACCTTATTTTGATTGATGCAGTTCAACATTCTAATGCTTTGCCGGGAGATATTATCACCATTGATGTAAACCAGATTCCGAAAAACAAAGTTGCTGATTATTCTCTACACCAGTTTCCCACTACAAATATGCTAAAGGAATTAAGGGATTCGGGTTTGATTGATATAAAGATTTATGCAGTACAGGTTGAAACTATTCCTAAGTTGGTTAAGTCGGGATTAAGCAGACCCGTCAAAAAAGCAGTTCTCAAACTGAGCAATTTAATCAAGCTAAAAGTATATGACAAAAAATTTTTATCCTGTGACAGGGAGTTTGTCTGATGCCTTCACGTTTTGAGCCGATTATTATAGGTTTTTTATGCAATTGGTGTTCATATACAGGCGCGGATCTGGCCGGTGTTGCAAGACTTCAGTATCCGCCGAATCTTCGCCCCATAAGGGTGATGTGTACGGGTATGGTTCATCCTGATCTAGTGATGGAGGCATTTTCCCAGGGAGCAGATGGTGTTATGATCATGGGTTGTCATCCAGGCGAGTGTCATTATCTTGAAGGAAATACAAAAGCTGCGGTCCGGGCAAAAGTTATTTCTGTTATCCTTCAAGATATTGGTGTAGACCCCAACCGGTTTGAGTTGAAGTGGATTTCCTCAGCAGAGGGATCGGTTTTTGCTCAGTTAATTACAGACTTTACAATGAGAATTAAGAAACTTGGCCCGCATAAGGTTAAGTCCTGTGAATATCGTGATAGAGAGACGATCAGGTAGAACATCTCAGGTAGAGCTATCAGGGAAAAAAAGAGAAAGGGTACCATGAAAACATTTTTTAATCTTGTACAGGAAGTGCAAAAACCAGGATTATGTTGCAGGTGCGGGGGGTGTGCTGCATTTTGTACAGCCATTAACTACGGCGCACTGGAAATTGATAAAACCGGGAAGCCTGTTTACCAAGATATGGAAAAATGTATTGAGTGTGGTCTTTGTTACTCCATTTGTCCTGAGATTAATGATCTGGACGAGGAAACAAAACGTAAGGCAGCCTGGAGTGATCCCATGGGAAGAGTTATTGAGACCAATGTTGTCAGAGCATCTGATATCAGGGTAAGGGACAGGGCATCAGACGGAGGAGCAGTTACAGGACTTCTTCTCCATTTGTTTGATCGAAACAGGATTGATGGTGCAATTGTCACAAGATCCGTGGGTAAATTTAAGCGGCAGCCTTTTTTAGCAACTACCAGAAAGGAAATATTGGAATCTACAGGCTTTTTTTTCGATACTTCACATGGATTGAAACGATTCAGTGACCAGTATATGACATTTTCGACCATCCAGGAATTTGATCCCATGATTAAAAAGGGACTGAAAAGGGTAGCGCTGGTAGGAACACCCTGCCAGATTAAATCCCTTCGCAAGATGCAGGTTTTAAATCTAATACCCTCTGACTCAATAAAATTTTGTTTTGGTCTTTTTTGTTCCGGCAATTTTACCTTTGGGATCAAGGAACAGCAGCATCTGGCCGATATTGCAAAAATATCATTGGAAGATGTTAAAAGGATAAACCTGAAGGACAAGCTCATCATCACCCTTAATTCCGGGGAAATCAAAACAGTGGAGCTTGAGCAGATGGAATCCATGAAACGATATGCATGTCATTATTGTTTTGATTATTCAGCAGAATTTGCCGATATCTCATTTGGAGGAATCGGGGCTGAAGAAGGATGGACAACCGTCATTACCAGGACTCCCCTTGGCAGGGCTGTCCTGGCTGACAGCCGAAACTTCAAAAGCATGGAACAATATAATGTGGAGGATAATCCAGCGTTTGCCAGCAGAGCGCTCATGGAAGTTAGAAAGGCCTCTTATGCAAAAAAGAAAAAAACCAGGCACAAGAGAAGAAGCCTTCAAGCCAGGTCAGTGCAGGTCAAGGTTTAGGTATTTTATTGAATTTGCATGATAACAATTAAGACCAACAAACTATAGTGAGGATGCCATGCCTATAAAACTAGCAGGAGAGAGTTTAAATGCTTGCTCAGGATGTGAAATTTCCATTCTTGACATGGGGGAGAGGCTTCTAAAGCTATTGGAATTTGTCTCAATCATTCACTTTCCCTTACTTATGGACAGCAAACAGGGTAAAAATAATTCTCGGATTGTCAAGCTGCCAAAAGCCGATGTGGGTCTTATCAGCGGGAGTATTAAAACTGACGAACATCTTGAGCTTGCCCTGGCCATGAGAGATTCCTGCGATTTTATTGTGGCTTTAGGAACCTGCGCCACCCATGGAGGAATTCCTGCGCTTGCAAATTCTTTTCATAATGAGGATCTTCTTGAATATTGTTTTAATACCGAGGGGACGGATAAAACAGATGGTTTCCCATCCCATATTGTTCCGGAATTGTTGGATGCCTGTTATGCCCTTGATGAACATATCAATGTGGATATTTTTCTACCAGGCTGTCCGCCCCATCCGGACCATATTTTCAGGGCGCTTCAATCAATTGATAAAAATGAGTCCTTTTCACAGTCAAAGAAATCAGTGTGCGATAATTGTCCTGCAACAAGGGATGGTAAAGGTCAGGTGAAAACTTTGAAAAGGGCTTTGGAATTGCCCCGGTGGCATGCCGGTGATGACAAAAAAGAAGGGTTTAAATGTTTTTTGGAACAAGGATTCCTCTGTATGGGACCTGTTACAAGGGGCGGATGCGGTGGAGATAAGGAGCATGCCAGGTGTATTATGACCCAGATACCCTGCAGGGGATGTTATGGTCCTGTAAAAAAGGAAAGCAACCAGCGGTTGAGCATGCTGAATGCTCTGGCATCCAACGGGATTGATATTTCCTCTTTGCCGGAGACATTGTCAATGCTGAGGTTTTCCGGGGGGCACGGGCTTTTGCGGCCTTTACCCAGGATAAAGGAATCATAAATAAGATGGCAAAAGTAATTAATATTCAACCTATAACCCGTATAGAAGGTCATGCATCGATTCATATCCAGCTAAATGATCAGGGTAATGTTCAGGAAACAAAAGTAGCGTTTAAGTCCCTTAGAGGGTTTGAAAAATTTGTTGAAGGCAAACCAGCAGAAGAACTTCCAAGGATAGTAAGCAGAATTTGTGGCATTTGTCCCTGGATGCATCATATTGCTTCCAACAAGGCCGTGGATGCCTGTTTTAATGTCACTCCCCCACCTGCTGGAAACCTTTTAAGAGAGTTGATGCTGACTATTGCCCATATAGAGGACAAGTTGCTTCATTTTTTCTTCCTGGCCGGAGCTGATTTTTTTTGGGGACCTGAGTATGATTTCAGTGTTCGTAACATTATGGGGCTTGTGAAGGCAAACCCGGAGCTTGCCGAGAAAGTGATCAGGATGCGGCATAAGGCTAAAATGGTCCTTGACAGTTTTTCCAAAAAAACCATTCACCCAGTTGCCGGTGTACCAGGTGGTTTTGTGAAGCCGCTTTCAATAGAGGATCGTAAAATATTTATTGATAATGTGAATGAGCTTCTAGAATTTGCCCTTTTTGCCCTGGAATATGCAAAAAAAAATGTTTTCCCAAAATTTGATGAATCTTACCCTGGGCTTGGAGAAATTACAACGGGTTTCATCGGGATGGTTGACAATAAAGGCAGTTTAAATCTGTATGACGGCAATATCCGCTTAATGAAACCCGATGGAACCAGTAAGGAATTTCGTCCGGATGAATATCTGGATCATCTGGCGGAAAAGGTGGTTCCCTTCTCATATGGGAAGTTCCCCTATGCAAAATCCTGGGGAGAAGGATTTTCAATGGATCTTGATGCTCCAAAAGGCATCTATCGATCCAATACACTTGCAAGGATCAATGTGGCGGATCAGATTGCAACGCCAAGAGCCCAGGCCGAACTTGAAGAGTTCCGAGATCTGTATGGCCGCCCTGCACAATCCACCCTTCTTTATCATTATGCAAGACTGATTGAGGAAGTCTATACCTGTGAAAGGGCCATTGAAATTTTAAAAGATCCCAGGATTATCAACCCTGAAGTCCGGGCTAAGGTCGAGCCCTGCGCAGGAAGGGGCGTCGGATGTGTTGAGGCTCCGAGAGGCACCCTTATACACGATTATACAACGGATGAAAAAGGTCTTATTACCCGGGTGAACCTCATTGTGGGCACAACTCACAACCTTGCTCCCATTAACCTAAGCGTGGACAGGGCGGCAAGGGATCTAATTAAAAACGGGGTTTATGATGACGCTATACTCAATAAGATCGAAATGGCGGTCAGGGCCTATGACCCCTGAATTTCCTGTGCAACCCACAGCCTGGACGGCGGTAAGATAATTGATATAAAAATCTATGATTCAAAAGGCCAAGAGTTAAGCCATTAAAGGCGTTAGCCCGGATATGGAAAACCTGTGCTCAATCCTGACCTTTGGGCAGTGGATGTTGCAGAGTGTCCCTCTGGTTCATTCGGGTACTTTGGGTTTGCTTTTTTGGGAAACGGGCTGGTAGTTTGGATTTATAAAAAATCAGCTAACTATATATAAAAAATAATAGGGAAGAATGGTTTGCACCAGTGGATCTGGGTTATATAATTCAATGTCCTATGACAGGATATTATCCTTTCCAGAAACAAGGTATTGTGTCCAGTTTGAATCCAAAAAATCAACAATTACCGATTATAATCATTTCAAGCTGCAAAAAATTTTACTCCCTTTTCTTTAATGACCTGCAAGCAGATATCCACAACATCAGGGTCATAAAAAGTTTCTCTATTCTTTTTAATTTCTTCTATTGCCTTATCCAGACCCAAAGCTGGACGATAGGGTCTATGGGAGGACATGGCCTCTACAACATCTGCAATTGTCAATATCCTGGCTTCTATCAATATTTTTTCCCCTGATACACCCAAAGGATAACCAGAACCATCCATTTTTTCATGGTGCTGATAAACAATTTCAGCAATAGGTAAGTCAAAATCTATATTTTTAATTATGGAATAACCAACAGTGGAATGTGTCTTTATCACTGCAAATTCAATTTCTGTCAATTGGGTAGGTTTGGCAAGGAATTCTGATGGAACATAAATTTTACCAACATCATGGATGGTTGCCGCCATCCAGAGGGCCTTGACCCGGTTTTCCGGGAACCCCATTTTTCGTGCAATTTTTTCAGAAATTTGTGCTACTCTTTCCTGGTGGCCGTACGTATATGGGTCTCTGACTTCCACTGTAACTGAAAGTGCCTTTATTACTTCATCAAGGACTATTTCCAATTTTTTACTGGATAATTTAAAGTCAGTGATATCCTTAAAACTCTGTATCATGCCGGTTAATTTGCCACGATCGGAAATTAAAGGTGTTGCTGTTAAAATTAAGGGGACCCGAGATCCATCAGGAAAACATTTTTCAGTTTCAATCTCAATCACCTTTGGAATGCGAATAATTTTTTTTAAGGGGCATTTCTCAGTACTGCAACGAGAGCCACGCAACACTGCATAACATTTTTTTCCGATTACCTCTTTTGCGTCTTTTTTCAATAATTTTAAGTATGTGGTATTTATATTGATTACATTAAATTCCGTATCAATAATTGCCAGAGAATCTTGTACTGCATTGAATACTTGCGATGTGTCATTGGTCAATTTTTTAATATTATTCATTTGTTTTATCCATTAAACAGAAAACAAAAGACTTGCCATAGTCTACACACTCCTCAAACCATAAAATCGCCAGAATGCTTTTGATATTCTATTAAAATAAAAAAATATATAATATATCTTGTATCAAGAAGTAAAGAAATTTGCACAAATTAAATTCCAATATATGGGACAAAGCAAACTCAAATGAACTAAAATTCCATTACATAATTGGAGATTAAGGAGAACGCAAACGCTTCCCTTTTTTTATTTGTTCCAGAGGGTTATTGTCTGACATTTTAATCTCTTTTTAGTGGGACCTCGCAGGTCCCTTTTTATCATACCATTAGGAAGTCCAGATCCGGAATTGGCATTAATTTTTTGTTCGGACCCAGGCATACTAGTTCCAGTGTACAGGTAACCGCTGGTTTTTCTGCATTCGGCCTCCAGGCCTCGTGAAAAAAGATGACCCTGTAATCCCCTTGTTTTTCCCATGTTGTTTTAATATTGAGAAGATCCCCGAAAGCCGCACCATCATGGTATCCTAAGTTTATTTTATACACGGCAAAACCGATTCCCTTTTCATGCCACATTTCGGAAAGTTTGCTTATACCAATGATATCTTCTCTTGCCCGTTCAAAGAATTTTAAATAGTTGGCATGGTAGACCACACCTGAGTGGTCTGTGTCTTCATAATAAACTTGTGCAGAAAAATGATGGGTTTTCCTGTTTGAATTATTCATCTATCGTGTCCTGTAAGGTTATTTATGGGGTAAACTTTTATATAGGGTGTAGAAAATTATTTCAAGAATTTATAAAAACTCCGGATCAGCTTGTCCGGTAGAAACGAATACTTATTTCTTCTATGGTGGCCAGACCTTCATTAATGGCATGATCTATGAAGGGCATAAACCTGTCTATTTTTTCCAGGGTATCGACAATCTCTATGACCATGGGCATATCTTCTGAAAGCCTTAGAATCTTTGTAGTATGAATCCTTGAATGTGCCCCGAAGCCTAAGATACCCCGTGTTACAGTTGCACCGGCCAGGCCTTGTTCTCTTGCCTTTTTAACAATCCATTCATATAGAGGGGTGCCTTCATTTTTATCACTCTCGCCGATAAAGATTCTGAGCAAATGCCCTTTTTCCGGAAGAACCATAAATTTACCCTCCTTTATAATAGTCTGGACATGGAAAATCCAAGCCAGACAGAACCAAAACCAAGGATAAGGTGAAGCATAAGATTTGTAAGGGCTGAGACAAACTGCCCATCTCTTGCAACCGTAAAAATTTCATATCCAAAGGTTGAAAAAGTTGTAAATCCCCCTAAAAATCCGATAAGAATCAATGCACGAATTTCAGGAGTAAATATTTGTCTTGCATCAGATAAGCCACCTATCAATCCGATTAAAAAACAACCGGCCACATTAACTGTTATTGTTCCATAAGGAAAAAAGGGATCATTAAAAAGCCTGTGGGATAAATCACTGATAATATACCTGCAGATAGACCCTGCAGCCCCTCCTACCCCAACCATTAATATTTTAATCATATACATCTTCCTGAAAAACATCATTCCAATAGAATCCTGTCTTTTGGGAGTTTAAATAGAAATGAGCATAAAAGCCATGTTTATTTCTTTATTTTTTTGCTTTTTTTTAAACAAAAACCTGGAATAAACATCAATACTGGTTTTTTTTATCATCACCTGGAAATGAGGAACCAGACTTGATCTAATAAAATCAGATTTAAAAATAAATTGACTTTATTGAGTACCCATTGTCTACTTGAAAATCATACGGGTAAGGCTTGTAAAATATAAAACCGATATTATTTTAAGTTGAATTTAAAACACAAGCCTTTGGTAAAGAGTTTAAAGGGAAATTGTCGGTTTTTGGTGGAGCACTGATTTTTATTAAATATCAAGGAGATACTTATTTGAAAGCATTGATTATTGCAGCCCACGGCAGCAGGAAAAAAGAATCCAATCTTGAGGTTGCATTGCTTGCGGCAAGGGTGTCAAAAAAATCAAAAGGATCTTTTGGAACGGTTGAACATGCTTTTTTGCAAATAGCCGAGCCTCTTCTTGAAAATAAAATTAAAGAGCTTGTGCAAAAGGGTGCAAAAAAGATTGTCATATTTCCTTTTTTCATAGGCAGTGGCAGCCATATCCTTGTGGATATACCTGAACTGGTACAGCAGGCAAAAATAACCTATAAACATGTTGAATTCAAGTTGACCCGACATCTTGGAAAAATTGAAGCAATTGAAGATATAATTATTCAAGAGGTGATAAGGACTCTAAGTTGAATTGCCTTAAGAAAGTGAATTATATATGAAAAAAATTATTATTGTAAAAGCAGGTAATACATTTGAGAGTATGGCAAGTCATCTGGGAGACTTTGAGGATTGGATTTTCATGCCAAGGGCATTGAAATAGGCACTGCTGGCATTGAAATTTTGGAAGAGGGAGTATCAGACCCCCTTTTTAAAGGGTTGCCAAAAATGTTCAAAGCCCATGTCTGTCACTCTCAAACAGTGACAAGGTTACCGGATCATGCCGTAAGGATAGCAAAAAATTTTTTTGAACCCAACCATGCTTTCAGAATCGGGCAATCAGCCTGGGGAATCCAATTTCATCCCGAGTTTGATGATAAGATCATGGCAGCCTATGTGGAAAATGTGGAAACATCTATCAAAGAATCCGGGCTGAATTTTTCTGAAACCCTTGATAAAATAGAGCCCACTCCAATCCCGGTTAAGATTTTGGAAGGGTTTGGAAAGTTGGCTATATAATTACAATAATTTTTTTACCGGTTCAGGGTCCAATCATAATTCAGATAATTTATTTTAATATTTTCATTGGCGGAATCAAACTTTTCTTTTAACTCTTTATGGGCATAGCGCCTGATAAATAAAAGAGGGTTGCCGGAAAAATCTTTTTCAAACCATTTGAAAATTTTGCTGATAAAAAGATTGTCTCCCTTGATAAAAGTATTTTTTTTATCATTTATAAATACACTTGCCTGATCATCTAATTGATTTTCCAGAGTTTCACCTTCATAGGGCTCATTACGAAGGCGAGGGCAGCTTTTAGAGGCACAATTTATGGCAAAATGAACCCGGGGGTCTTTGAATCCCGGCCGAAGGATTTTATGCTCTATATGATCAAGGGATATGGTTTTTCCCTGGAGTAAAATGAATTTTTTACTCCAGGGGTTGGAAAAAAAACTGCCGATCTCTTTAATGGAATTAATCCCTGGATATTTTGTTAATACAAGCTTTATGGTGAATGCATTATAAGCATTGATATAATAAGCAAACCGGCTGTTTTTTGAAAGCAGTTTTGCATTGGTGATGTTTAAAATACCCAGATATTCATCCAGCAGGTTTTCATCTTTTTTAAACCCGTCATAGTTAACGTGATTATTTGTTACATGCTTTTTTAAAAGCGAGGCATAAATATGATTGTCTACACTCTCCTTTGCCAAGGCAAAGCCTGTAAAAAATAACAACAGAATAGATAGACCCATAATATATTTAAACCCTTTTTGCATAACTATCCTTTTTTGATTCAATTGTTTTTCAAATTGATTTATTTGGGAGTAAAATTAAATTTCTGACCCCCAATGGCTGCTTCATACATTAAACCGCCTTTGGTGTGAACAAAAACAGCGATTCCCTTTAAATAATTTATTCTGGCATGGTCTCCTGAGGCAGAACCGGTATTTGCACCGGCTGTCGCACCTTCTGTTCCTGCTTTTGCCTGTGCACCGGAAGTAATGGCCACGGCAGATGCAGAAGCATCAAATTCAAAGCTGCCGCTGGTGAATTCAGTATAGGCTCTTTTATCCTGGAAAAATATGATTTCTGAAAATGCTTGCCCTCCCAGTTGGAATCCAATGGTGAGTTTTGCCAGGGAAACGGTTCCAGTGACGTTACCCTTTTTATATACCTTGCCTTTTCCATATGCACCGCCAATACCAATACCGCCTTTACCCACGGTTGGGAAAACCGCATATCCATAGCAGTTTTCAAAGAAGGACTTTGTTGCATCGGACTTTTTAAACACGTTGATGGTGTCTGAATAATTGTCGGCAAAGGCAATGGTTGATAAATTCATTACAAACAGAAACATTCCTGACAACATAACCACCTTAAGTCTTTTCATTATATTTCTCCTTTTATATTGGTATCAAATAATTCCAATTCCTGCAAAAATATCAAGCCCTCCATGAAACACAGGTTTTATTTCAAGTCTTAGCTCAAGATATGATTTGTACTCCTTTGAAGGGAGAATAATTCCTGTGCGCCAGCTTTTAAAATCCGCTGAAAGCTTTTTTCCAATTTCACGATAAAATGAGCGGGTATCTGTTTCTTCACCCAGTCTTTTTCCATAGGGCGGGTTTAACATTACCACCCCTTTTTCCCCGGGGCAAATTTTTTCAGGATTTATGGAAAAAAAATCTTTTTGACACAGTTCTATAATATTGTTGAAGTTATGGTTTGAAATATTTATTTTCATGGCAGTTATTGCCATATCATCTATATCAGATGCAAAAATTTGATTTTTTGGAAATGCAAGAATTTTTTTTGCCGCCTGTTTTTTTAAATAAGCAAATGCCTTTTGGCTGAAACCCGGCCAGTTTTCAAAAGCAAAAGACCTGAAAAATCCAGGTGGTAAATTCATTTTCATCATTGCGGCTTCAAGGGAAAAAGTTCCTGACCCGCACATGGGATCAATTAATATGTCCTCTTTTGAAAAACCGGCCCAGAAAAGCATGGCAAAAGCCAGGTTCTCTCTTAACGGCGCTTTGTGTACTTTTTGCTTTATGCTTCTTTTAAATAAAAGATCTCCTGTGCTGTCCAGGGAAATGGTGAAAGCGTCTTTATCAGCTCTGATATAAACTGTCTGATTTGATTGGTTTTGGGCAGATGAAGTAAAGGAACCAGCTAAATTTAATTGATTTTGAATAACCTTTTCACATCGTTGCGCAATGGCATCGGAATGGTAGAGTCTTGATTTTTTTGTTGTAACATTAAACTTGAGATGACAATTTTGCGGCAGATAGAGTATCCAGTCAATTTTGTCTATCCTTTTTTCAAGTTTCTCAAAAGAATCTGCCTTAAACTTGCCGAGCCGCATCAAAATTCTTGAAGGACTTCCTAAATGAAGATTGAACAAAAAACATATTTCAAGTTTGCTTTTAAATTCAATACCACCCTTGATGATCTTCAATTTATCTTCAGGGAATCCAAGACCAATCATTTCATTTTGGCAGATTTTTTTTAATCCAGGTGAACAAACGGCAAAAAATAGATGTTCTCTTCCAATAATTCTTCTTTTTACCCTTTTTTCAAATGAAGATGTTTTCATAACTATAATCTTTCATTCGCACAACGAATAAGTCCTTCTGTGGTTTCCCAGGAGATGCATTCATCTGTTATGGAAACTCCATATTTGAGTGTTTTACAATCTCCATTACATTTTTGGCTGCCTTCAAACAGGTTGCTTTCAAGCATGAGCCCTATAATGCTTGTATTACCTTCAATCCTCTGGTCCAGTACACTTTTAAATACAAAGGACTGCCCTTTGAATTTTTGTCCTGAGTTGTCATGGGAACAGTCTATCATAATAGTGTCAAGAAGATTTTTCTGTTTGAGTTTGTTTTGAATTTTTTCAACAGACACTGGATCATAATTAGGGTGGGGGCCTCCTCTGAGAACAATATGCCCAAACGGGTTTCCTTTAGTACTGACAATTGAAGCATACCCCTGTGGATCAATTCCAAGGAAATGCTGGGAGGTACCTGCTGCCATCATGGCATTGATGGCTGATGAAAGACTTCCATCCGTGCTGTTTTTAAACCCGACAGGCATGGAAAGACCACTGGCCAGTTCACGATGGGTCTGGGATTCCGTTGTCCGTGCACCAATAGCTACCCAGGTTAAAAGGCCTGCAATATATTGGGGTGTAATGGGATCAAGAATTTCAGTAGTAGTCGGAAGTCCCATCCGATTGATTTCAATCAAAAGGGATCGGGCTTTTTTTAAGCCTTCATCTATGTCATATGTTGAATCAAGAAAGGGATCATTGATTAAGCCTTTCCATCCAATAGTTGTTCTGGGTTTTTCAAAATAAACCCTCATAATCAGATTAATTTTCTTTTTAACTTCTTTTCTTAATTCTTTCATTCTATGGGCATACTCAAGTGCTGCATCTATGTCGTGAATTGAGCAGGGGCCTGCAATCACAAGAAGCCGGTCATCTTTTTTATGTAAAATATTTTCAATATCGCGACGTCCATCAATAACTGTTTTTGCAACCTCATCAGTTATTGGAAGTTCATTTTTAATGGATGCAGGTGAAATAAGTGGTTTGAACGCTTTTACATTTACATCATAGGTCTGTTTCATTGCCTTTTCCTTTACCGGGTTTCAGTTAAAAAGCCAACAGCCTAAAATAAAAAAGCCGCAGGCTTTTGCTGCCTGCGGCTTTGTTGTTAAAAATAAAAATTAGCGCAAAACAGGCAGGCCAGTATAATAATACCAAAAATAAAATCTGTCTGTTACGCAAAAATTCATAGAGTTCTCCTGTTAAAATAAAGATAGACCATATAATTTTCACCAAGTCAAGATAATTTATCCAGCCATTTCTAATAAATGGCTGGGTAAATTATCTATGGTGTGAAGATAGTTCAAACTAATATGGAATTACTCTAACCTGATCTTGTCCTTTTTAATAACAAGTGTTAGAGGTAGTGATTTGCAGCATTCACATCCTTTAGAGGAAAATAGTATGCCGCTCATTGCTGGCCAAAACCGATACTCACAATTGAATCCTGCCAAGGCAGGGCCTCTATTCATGCTTCTTGCTGCACTTTTGTTTACGATAATGAGTGTTATTGTCAAATTAATGCCCTCACAATATTCTGTGTGGCATTTGGGTTTCATACGGTGCTTTGGCGGAATGGTTGTGTTGTTAAGTTTTTTTGGGAGGAAAAGCAATCCTTACAGGGGGAATAATATCCCACTTTTGATTATAAGGGGTTGCACGGGCTCCATTGCCTTTGTTACCATAGTTACTGCATTGAGAATCCTTCCCATATCAACGGCCAGTGTAATTTTTTACTCCTTTCCCGGATTTGCAGCCATGTTTGCCTTTATCATTTACCGGGAACGAATCTCAATTCGTCAAATGGGGTGTATTGCCTTGTTATTGGTCGGTGTGGCTGTTTTATTCGATTTCAGGCTGACGGGCAATCTTTTCGGGCAGATCATGGCGGTTGTCGGCGGTTTCTTTGCAGGGCTAACGGTGACACTCATCCGATCATTGAGAGAAAAGAACGGGCCGGTTATAATTTATCTCTATTTTTGTACCATGGGCACTCTTATTACCCTGCCAAAATTTATTCTTGAACCAATCGTCCCTTCCACAGGGTTAGAATGGATAATGATTACAGGAATCATCCTCATATCCGTGTCTGCCCAACTCCTGATGAACCAGGGTTTTTTTTATTGTAAAGGGTGGGAAGGTGCGGTCTATATGTCGAGTGAAACCATTTTTACAGCAATTGTCGGCATTCTCCTTTTAAATGATCCAATCTCAATCCGGTTTTTCATCGGTGCAATTCTTATTCTTTGCAGCGGCTTTATCCTGAACTGGTTAAAGGCAAATGAAAAAAAATAAATGCTTATATCATTAATGTCGCAGTCTGCTCCAAACAAGCCGCGAAAATATTCTTCTTGGAAATCGTCTGTAATAAGATCTCAAAATAATAAGAGAACTTCTTCAGGGTGGAAAACCTGGTTCCAAATGTGAAAAATAATTATTCATATGGGATTAGGGTGGAGCCAATGTACGGATTCGAACCGTAGACCTGCTCATTACGAGTGAAAACCTCCGAGTTTCCTAAAACCCTCATAAACACTGAAACCCCTTTATTCAAAGGGGTTTTCATTTTCCAGATTTTTTCCAATTTTGTCTTGTTTAGCACATTTTGGAATGTTTTTCTCACACAGACTCTCACACAGAAATATTTTTTTACCTTCACAGATTCCAAGGCCGATATTAATTAATTTTGGACGGTGGACGATTTGGACGATGATTTTCTCAAAACTTTTTTAATTTTTTTAGACATTTTAAAAATGAGGCCTTCTAATTAACGACAAATATGTTTTTGGCTGGATTATCAAATTCATAATCATTTGGACGGTGCTGGATGATTGGACGGTGAATTATATAAAACTATTTTCAAACATTCCAGAAAATATTAAATTTTTTAATATTTTCTATCTATCTAATTTTATTGAAATTTATCAGTTGCGACACATTTTGTCGTACCGCGACACCTAAAATCTACCTCTCCTTGTAGATAATTTTTACGTTGCTGGAATTGAGCAGATTCAAGGGGATCTTTTCAAACAGCACAAACAAGGAGACTGACTTTATGAATACCTTACCAGAAGATTTTTTTCAAGCACCATTAGATTTCAAAAAATTTGAAATCTTCAAAACAGAGGAAGAGGAAACTTTTCTGACCTTTATGGGGGTAACATATCCTCTTCGAGGCTCGGAATTTGTTAAGCTTTTAAACCATCTGCACTATTCCCTCAATGAATTTTTCCCTTCTAAAGGGATAGTTCATGAGATTATTGACAATTTAGACATGCATGCAACATTATATGCTCCAGTCAAACCTGTTTATTACCGGTTCGCGAAGTTGGAAAATGTTGTATACATTGATCTTGGTAATACCAAATTTGAAGTCGTAGAGATTACTGGTGATAATTACCGGGTCATTACCAATCCGCCGGTAAAATTTGTCCGTTCTAAAATTCAAAGGGCGATCGGAGCACCAGACATCAAAGGGTTGGCCAAAGACTTGCGGCTGCTGATGAAATATATCCCATTTAAAGCCGAGGAAGATTTCATTCTTTTTGCATCCTGGCTGCTGTCGTGCATGAATACGGAAGGTGGTTATCCTCCACTTTTCCTGATCGGCGAACAAGGTTCTGCAAAAAGCACGACAACAGAATTCATTAAGGATCTGCTGGATGACTCAACCGTGCCACTGCGGAACCTGTCAAAATCGATGAAAAATCTCATGATCGCAGCAAGCAATGATTTTATCCTTTGTTATGACAACATTTCTAAAATCACTGATAAGCAATCTGACAACATCTGCAAGCTTGCTACGGGAGCAGGTTTTACAACCAGAACACTTTATACCACAACAGAGGAGACCCAGCTTACGTGTAAACGGCCCACTATCATCAACACCATTAGCTTTATCCCGACACGCCAGGATCTTCTGGACAGGTCTGTGATTGTAAAGCTTAATTTTATCAAACCGGAAGAACGTAAAACCGTCAAAGAACTGAAAGAATCATGGAAAAAGGACCGACCCCTTATTTTTGGCGCACTTTGCAATGCAGTTTCCGCAGCACTTAAAAATTATGACCAAGTTGATGAAGAAAAGCTTCCCAGGATGGCAGATTTTGCCAAGTGGATCATTGCAGCGGAAGAACAGCTTCCCTGGAACAAAGGTCTTTTCCTTGAAACTTTACAGAATTCACGGGCAAATACGGTGGATGACACAATTGATGCAGAGCCAGTAGCCATAGCCATTCTCAAATTAATGGCCGATAGCGACTCTTGGCATGGAACCGCTTCGGAACTCCTGGATAAACTTGAGGATTGCATCAACCAGAAGAAAAACAAATATCCAAACTGGCCAAAACTGCCGAACCAGTTGTCACGTAAGCTTGGTAGGGTATCTGCATTCTTGCGGGAAAAAGGAGTTCAGGTTGAAAAAGGACATTCCGGGAATCGGTTCATCGACATTTCAAATCTGAATCCCGAGGTGCCGGAAAATAATCAAAATCCAGCCGGAATGGATGTTAATGAAAAAAGAATGCAAGATGTTAGGGAAACTTTACCTGTAACCCCTCAACTCCCTGAAACTATTAATTCATATGAAAAAGAGGCCAAGAATAATGAGTCTCATACATTGGTTGAGACAGAATTAGTATCAGATGAAACAGATTTTTAGAAACCCCTAAACCGGTTGCAGCTGGCCATTCATTTCGGATGGCTGGCTCGCAAAACCATTAATTATAAGGAGTGACAATTGAATATTAAAGAAATAAAAAAAGGAAAATTGATTAAGGGGGATTGTCTAAACAAATTAAAGAAAATCCCATCTAATTGCATTGACTTAATGATTACGGACCCACCTTATGGCCTGTCTTATTATGGATTAGACTGGGACAAAAAAGTTCCGAACCCTGAAGTATGGAAAGAATGCCTTCGTGTATTGAAACCAGGAGGTTTTGCTTTTGTCATGTCTTCAGCCCGGCAGGATGTTTTGAGTAGGATGATTCTAAATTTGGGTGATGCTGGATTCAATATGAAATTTACATCTTTATATTGGACATTTACAACGGGTTTCCCACACGCAAATAAAATCGGTACTGCCATTGACAAAAAATTGGGGGTAAAATCTAAAATAGTCGAGACCAGAACTCAAGAAAGAGTAAAGTTTAAGCTTGCGAGGGATTTGGGAGGGAAAGAAAATTTTTGTGATGGTTCAAGAATTGAATATAATATCATTGAACCAAGCAGCCAACTTGGCAAAGAACTAAAAGGTGGGTATTCAGGATTCCAACCCAGACCCGCTGTAGAAGCAATTTTGGTTGCCATGAAACCTCTGGGCAAAAAATCTTATGTTGATCAAGCAATCTCTAACAGTAAAGGTGTTACTTTTCTGGATGATTGTAAAATCCCATATTTCGACAAGAAAAACCAACTCCAGAAAAGGTTCATGTCAAATTTAATAGTAACAGACAATGCTTTGGATCGGTTTGAAAGTGGACCTTGTAATGAGATTAAATATCTGGATAAGGAAGGCAATTCATATAGATTTTCGCTTGATACCTGGGCAAAATACACATTACCCCATTTGTTTGTTGCAAAACCGTCAAGGTATGAAAAAGATTTTGGGTTAGAATCTTTGCCGGCTGGAAATATTGTTAACCGAAAACTGGGACAAAAAAGCTTTAATGTGCCAATGAAATCCAGGCCATCTGATAGAAAGAATGTTCATCCTAGCGTGAAACCCCTCAAACTTATGGCGTATCTTACTGTCCTTGGCTCCCGACAAGGTGATCTTGTATTAGATCCTTTCTGTGGATCGGGAACTACCTGTGTTGCTTCTATGCTACTTGGCAGGAAATTTATTGGAATTGAAAAAGATCCAAATTTTCACCAAATTGCCAAAGAGCGTCTTACAAATATCAATAGAGAGTTGAAGGGTGAAGACTTATCTGAAAATCCCGGTATCCGCACATTGTCTGAAATAGAATCTATAGATCTTCGCTGGGGCAGTGATACAGTCATCGATATGCAAGCCATTCCTTCTGTCATTGATCATGCTTTGGAAAATAGTGAGAAGACATCCTTGTATAAAGGATTTGAAATTATCCCTACTTATCGGGTTAAAATCTCTGATTGTGAAAAGGATCTGGATGAAACACCATCACAATATCAAAAGATTGCTTCAGATATGAAAAAAAGATTAGGGGCTAAACGTAAAGCTAAAATCATCAGTGCCAGCTATAGGACTGATATCCCTGCATTTTACAGCGACTGGTTTTTTAATCGGGTTAAAGAGGGTTTTGCATTGGTGAAAACCGAATTGGATTCTAAAATTCAAAAAGTATATCTTACACCGGATGATGTGCGATGTTTTGTTTTCTGGACAAAAAATCCGGGGCCGATGTTGGACCGCTTGCATGAGCTTGACCAATACAAGTATTATTTCCATTTTACACTGACACCTTATGGCCGGGATATTGAAAAAAACCTACCCCTCAAAGAGGAATTGATTGAAACATTTATCCGGCTTTCAGAGCGGATCGGTAAAGAGAAGGTTATCTGGAGATATGATCCCATTATCCTTACTGATGACATTGATATCGAGTACCATAAACAGCATTTTGAGACTTTGGTGAAGAAGCTGCATAAGCATACTGAAAAGTGCATCATTAGTTTTGTAAATGAACGTCAGATGAAGGAAACGACCAGAATCAGCATGGGATTGAAGCCCATAGATGATGATACCAAATGGGAGCTGGCATCCTGGATTCAGTATATTGCCGAACAGTATGGGTTGAAAATCGAAACATGTGCGCAGAAGATTGATTTTTCAGAAATTGGCATCACTCCGGCGAGATGTGTTGATGGTGGCCTGATCAGCAAGATAACTGGGGAAACACTGGAACTTGGCAACTATACTCCTCCGCGGAAAGAATGTGGCTGTGTCAAAAGCTTTGATATTGGCACCAATGACACCTGCACCCACGGATGCCGATTCTGTTATGCCACTAAAAATGAAGTTCAAGCACAGTTAAATTATCATCAGCACGATAGTGATTCCCCGGCAATGACAAGGAAAGTGGAAGCTAAAATTGAAAAGGAAAAAGACAATGTTCAGGACTGGGCTGACAAAGGCATCAATATATCAAAGGGATGCAGCAACAATTGCCTTTACTGCTATGCCAGAGAAATATCTGTACGTCGTCATGGGAATGTATATGAAAACTGGCCTAATGAGCAGTTGAACGAAAAAATGATTAAAAAAGGCTGGAGGATGGGCAGTAAGAGGCTCATGTTCCCATCAACCCATGATATCACCCCTGGAACTTATGATGCATGCGAATCTACCCTAAAAAAGCTCCTTGCAGCAGGTAATTTGATGCTGGTCGTATCAAAGCCAAGGCCTGATTTAATTGAAAAATTGTGTGATAGCCTGGCGCAGTATAAAAACCGGATCATGTTTAGATTCACCATATCAGCCAGAAATAATGATATTTTGTCCTTCTGGGAGCCAAATGCACCAAGTTATGAGGACCGCGTGGATGCCCTTATAATCGCCTGTGCAAAAGGTTTCAAGACCTCTGTTAGCATCGAACCTATGCTGGACCCAGGTGATATTAAAGGGCTGGTTGAGGATCTTCGTGACTTTACCTCTGATTCAATGTGGATAGGTCCTGTCAAGATGATCAGGAAGCGTACTCGGATCGACAGTGATGAAATAGAGCAGGAAATTCAAAAAATTGAAGCAGGTCAGACCCCTGAAAAATTGTTGGAGGTGTACAACTTATATAAAGCTGACCCATTGATAAAGTGGAAGGGGCATTTGAGAAAATTGTTGAGAAAAATTGGGGTAGAAGTCCCCGAGCAGAAAGACGATTGGAGGGATCAAATAAAAAAATAATTTATATCCTGATCTATAAAATCAGAGAATCATTGACAGCCGGGCATTTAAATAACCCGGCTGTTTTTGTATCCACATATCCTTTCTAAAACAAATGTCTCCTTTTTCCAAAATAGAATACAGCGACACAAAAAGTCGCACCTCGACACTCGAAGTCAGCCTTTCCTTGTAGATAAAATTTTCATGTTGCTGGATTTGACCCGTCCAAGGGGGACTCTTCAAAACAGCACAAATACAAGGAGAGCAAAATGACTTTATGTGAAAGAAAATTTAAGATTAAGGAAAGAAAAAGAATTAATCGTAAAAAATTAAAGAAAGATCGCTCTGAACACAAGCAGAAATTAAAACAACTTTCTAGATACATGGCAATTGAATTGCAAAATGGTTTTTCGTTCTAAAATGGTTCCATAACAATAGAATACCACAAGTTATTGCAACCGGTGCTACCTTTTAAAAAAGCACATTTGAAACTACTGATCCGGCAGGCATTCTTTTTCAGGGAGTGCCTGTCAGATCACTTTTGATTCCTCAAGAAACTATACAAGGCCTCAATCAGTACTCCAGCCACATTCGTTCCATTCTTTTTGGCATACCTCTCAATTCTTTCAACGATCTGACAAGGTAACTCGATGGTTAAGCTTTGGGTAGGATCTTGGCACTGATCATTTGTTTTTTCTACCATTATGCTCCTCTACAATATTTGGCCTACCAATTTTTTGAATGTTTTCTGCCCTAACGCAATGAAAAAGAAATTGTATATGACAAGTACCCATACCCCCATCTTTCCCCTATACGTGAGCTTGTTAAATTTCGTTACAAACAAGCTAATAGCCAGTAATTACAGTCGTCGCCGTGTAACTTACAAACCAGGTTAGCTTGTAAATCATTGTCCCCATATTTTTTCTTTTTCAAAGTTTTAAGTTTATTTAAAAGACCGGTAAAACCCTTTAAAAATCCTGTGACATAGGGGACATCTCTTATTGCGGTACTCTTTTTTTATTTTGGGTCATTTGATTAAAAAATAATCCCGTCAGCCCCAGTGCCAACAATTGTATTTTTTGACTGGGATTCGTAATTTTTAGTATATGTATCTTGATGAAGATATACCGTTTCCCGACCGAGTTCTGAAAATGTATAAAATACGACAACAACAGTGCCATTACATTCATTAAGTACACACGGTCGCCATTCAGAGGGTTTGCCTTGAGGCCATTTCCAATCAGCAGCCTCATACCTTCCTTTTTCATGTCGTGATAAAACATCCGTGGCTAATTTCTCTGATGTAATCAGCGTATGAGTAGACCAATAAAGGCCATGCCATCTCGCTCCCATCTCATGCAATGCCCGTAAACAATGTGAGGCTTCAAGATATGACAATGATGTTTTATCACCTTTTAGAAATTTACCGACATCAGGGCTTGCCCACTCTGGCAATATCGATTTTTCAGAGAGAGAAACCTCACCGGATTCCAGCCACCCAAATTCTAAACCTTCAATAGGTGGAGGTGGCAATTCCTGATAGTCAGGGATTACAAATACAAATCCATTTGAGTTCCCTCCTGAACAGTATTGGTATCCTGCCAATTTATGACCATCTGCAATCCAGATGTGAGGGTAATCAGTCAATACAGTATCAAGCGAGTATGGAGCTATACGCCACCCCTCAAATCTATCATTATAATCTTCAATGTCAGGCTCATCTTCTTCTGATATTGATTCGCTTGCCAGCCATGTCATATCTTTTTCGTTGATATAGCGTTTAGTTTCCATTCTCAACCCTGAAAATTTATCAATAAATTGTATTGTTAGTCACCTGGTTTGTTGCATAATTACAAGTTATAGGTTCATCCCACATAGCTTATCATCCAGTACTTTCCAATCAGGAACAAACTTGGCTATTCCTTTGTAGAAGTCCTTTGAATGGTGCTTATGCTTGATATGAGCCAGTTCATGAACCACAATATAATCAATCAAAGTAAAGGGCAATTTCACAGCATCAAAATTGATGATCACCTCATTGGCTTTGGTGCAGCTTCCCCAGCGCTTGGCTAATTTACGGAATTTTATATTGGTCGGTGTTAATCCTGTTGTCTGGCTCCATGTCTTTATCCGTGGTGTTATTTTAATAATGGATTTTTCCCGTGAAAACTTTTCAAGGGCTTCTTTGATGGCTGATTCAGTATCAACGAGATCTGGATTTACTTTGATGAAAAATTTGGAATGGTTGAATCGGATGGTGGCAGTTTTAACGCTGGCATCTTTGACAAGGTCAACATAATAGCGCCTGCCCAGGTACAACAGTCTTGATCCGGTGGCTATTTTTCCTGGTGGTATTCTCTCGACCAGTTTCAGTTTATCGAGTATCCATTTGCCTTTCTTATATACTGCTTCTGTGGCCTTTATTTCACTGATTGAAGGACTTTTGAGCATTACCCCATCATAGAAATCAACGGTAATATAGGCATGTTTTAAGGCATCGTCGATGACATGATTAAATTGAATTTTCTGGGTTCCGTATTTTACCGCCAGCATGTTTAATTCCTTTTAATCAGATCCACAAGGGAAACTGTAATGGACTGAATATCATTGGATTCCACCTTACCACGAAGAACATCTTTGATATTCTTCCGCATAGATTTTTTCACTTCCCCTTTCACCTGCCAGTCTGTTATGGACAGCTCTTCTTCAATGCCCTGAAATATTTGACCGGTAATACCCTTGGCATCATCCAGGGTATATTCAAGGGTTTTATAGACAGCGAATTCTCTGTCAGAGCTGAATCCCATACTTTCGGCTTCTTTGCTTTTATTCACAATCTTCTCTTGGATTTTATCAAATTCTTTGAAAAGTTTAACCTGGGTAATCTGGTTTTTCCTTCTCATTTTAATCAGCTCTTCAAGTTTGTCTGACAATGGCCCGTAAAAATCAGGATTGTTATCTATTTCCACTTTGATTTTATGCCGGAGTCGGTTAGAAATTTTCAATTCTTTAGATTTACCGCTTTTTGTTTTGTTAATTTCTTTCTCAAATTTTTTAACGTCAATGATCGACACTGGCTCATCCAGTAAGGAGATAATTCCTTTGGCCCGGAGATGTTCATCAATGAGACTTTGAAGTTTTTTGCTTTCATCCTTGGAGATTCTTAAAGATTTATCCATGTAGGCGTTACTGGCTTCAAGTCTAATTTCACTGTAAAGGCTGAAATCATCTTTGTATTCAAGGGCTGATTCATCAGGCAGGACAATATTTAAGGATTTATTAAACTTTTTCAGGATTTCCTTGAAATTATCCCGGACGTCTATAGGTTCAAGATAATGAACTGCTTTATCAACATATTCCTGTCTTTGTTTTCCCCTGTCAATACCCAGGTGTTGAAAAAAAGCCACAAGGCGATTGTGCCTTAACCGAAGCTTTGTTATTTCTTCACTGATATTTACCATCACATCATCAGGCTCCAATTCTCCTGAAAATATTTCCATTGCAGCGACAAGATGATCCGTAATTCCGCAATAATCCACGATTAGGCCAGCAGGTTTAGCTCCTCGGGTTCTATTCACCCTGGCAATGGCTTGCAGAAGGTTATGGGCTTTCAACGGTTTATCTAGGTACATGACCATGGCCACCGGCACATCGTACCCAGTCAGAAGCATATCAGAAACAATCATCAGGGCATCGTTATTGAACTGTTTTCTACCGGCTTTGTTGAGGATTAATTCATCGCCAAAGGGTAACTTAAAGTCTTCTATTGCCTGCTTTATATCGGTGTCTGGGGTTGCTAATTTAAAATATTCCGGTGGATCTTTTTTCAATGAAAAGCTCATCACAACCCGGCTCGAAAATCCATGCTTTCCGGCTTCTTTTAATTTATCAAACGCTTTTTTATAGGCAATAGCCGAAGGTCGATTATAGCAGACGACCATGCCTTTGAATCCATCCGGGTAGATTTTGGTTTTGTAATGATTGATGATGTGTTCAGCAATACGGTTAATGCGCTGTTTGCCCGTCATCTGTTTTTTAAGGCTTGTGGCTTCCTGCTTTAACTTGGCCTGTTTCTCTTTGCTCTCCTGATCAAAATAATATTTGAACTGTTTTTCCAACAATTCTTTTTCAACATAAAGTTCTGGTATACCGTCTTCATAAAGGATTGGAAGGGTTGCACCATCCGCAACAGATTGTTTGATATTGTAGATGTCCAGATATTTACCGCCATAGAATTTACCAAGGGTAGATTTTTCATCATTATCAATGGGCGTACCGGTAAAGGCGATAAATTTGGCATTTTTTAAGGCCTTTCGCATGAAACCTGCCAGAAATCCGTACTGGGTCCGGTGGGCTTCATCAACCATGACAAAGAGATTTTCCTTTTCTGACACCACTTCAATCTGTTCATTGGAAACTTTAACAATATTGCCATCATCATCTGTTTCTTGGAATTTCTGGATGGTTGTCATGATGGTTTTGCCGTAATCGTCTTCAAGAAGCTTTTTCAGATGTCTGACAGACGTAGCTTGAATTGGATTTTGAAATCCGCACCTTGTAAACGTGCTTGAAATCTGATTATCAAGATCAGTTCGATCCGTAAGAATTATGATGGTGGGATTTTTAAATCCACTTTCTTCCCGCCTCAATTTTGTTGCCAGATAAACCATTGTGATGGATTTTCCACTGCCCTGGGTATGCCAGACAACACCACCTTCATTATCCGTTTGAAGTTTGTGGATGGTTTTATTAGTGGCCCGGATCTGCTGATACCTGGGAAGAATTTTAATCTTGGACCCTTCTGACACATGATAAATTATGAAATTTCTGATCAGGTCCAGAAACCGATCTTTTTCAAACAGATTGAATAAAAGGATGTCTTGGGCTGTGGGTTCCTTTTCAAGAAGGGATTCAAGCGCTGCGTTATCTTCTGACCGATAAACCTGATAGTGTCCTTCTTTGGCACCAATGGCACCGTATCTGCCACCCACTTTGTAGGCAGCAACGCAAATTTGATTATACCGGAACAATTTTTCACTGTTGACCTGATAATACTTGAGGTCTGAAATGGCTTCTTGTTCAGCCCCTTGAAGTTTGGGAGATTTACACTCGATCACCGATAGAGGCATTCCATTGATAAAAACGACAAGATCAGGAATGGAATTATTTTCCAATCCCTTGAACTTCATTTGATTAACCAGCAGAAAGTCATTGTTTTCTATGTTTTCAAAGTCAATGTAGGACACGCCCTTGTAAGTTTCTTTCCCGTCTATGATTTGTTTTGGTGTGTATTCCTGGCTGGACAGTAGCTTGTGGATGAATTCATTCGCCTCCATCAAAGAAGCAGACGCAACCGCAGTAATTTCTTTGAAGGCATTATTGATATTATTTTCGTTAAGCCAGGGATTGATCCTTTTGATGGCACTTTTTAGGCGAGTTTCAAGGATAACTTCGTTAATGGATGCTCGTTCATCATGTTTAGAGGCATCAAAATACTGGTAGCCGAGTTTTTCAAATAACTGGATGGCTGGTAACTCGGATTTTAAGAACTCTGGTGTTTGTGATGTCATATTATCACCTTGTATATTGGTTATACTTTCACACGCATTTGTCCTGTTAATAACTGTTGGGATAAGCCTTTCTTCAGGGTTTGGTAATGGTATTTCTTCTGTGTTAATACTTCTATTTTATCATCCACAGAGGATAAGATGGATGCTATCTGATTTTGCTCTTCAAGGGGTGGGCGAGTAAATAGAACGTTTCTAAACTCGTTCATACCTATAAGATTTTTCATGGCTCCACCTTGGGTACTGTCAATAATTTTTTTTTGAAAGGTATCAGATTGAAAAATATGCAAAAAATAACCCTGATTTATCACATCTCCATTTAATCTTATTCGGAGCAACGCTTGATTTATAACACCTTCCTTAATTCCCATAGGCACTTCAACAATCTTTCCAATTGTTCCCGAGCAACTTATTAACAAATCTCTTGCTCTAACCTTAAAATTTTTTAATTCCTGAAATTTTTCTTCTGTAATAAAATAATTTCCCAAAAAAAAATTGTTTCTTATTACATTCTTTTGTTCATATATTTTATACCCCTCTGATACAAAGAAGGATTTTTTTATTGCCCCACCAAAAGGTCCCCTTCTGATTCCAGATTTTTCTTTAATAGTCAAATCTACTAATGGGGCTACATCCCAACTCTTCGGCATCCTCCCAATCTTCGTATCCTTAAACTCCGTATGCCCCATCCCTTCTGTCAGGAGTTTTTCCATCAAGCCTTTTTTCAACTGTTCGGCCTGCTGGATTTGGTTGTCGATGGATGAAATTTTGTTGTCTATGGTAGTAAGTATTTCTGCTATTTTCTTTTGTTCTGGGAGTGGAGGATACGGAATTATGAATGATTTTATCTGCTGAAAATTAAGACCTTCTCGATTCCCACCAGCTTGAAAATTCCATATTTGATTTTGTCCAATTGGTGAATTCAAAATATAACAAAGATACTTGGATTTGATAATTTCATCCGGTCTAATTATACAAACATGCTGATTAACATTTCCATTTTCAAAATCGTTTGGAAATACACAGCATCTTCCAATCGAGGCACCGGTAATATTTAAAAGGACATCAGCAGGTTGTAATTGTGTATTTTTCATTTTTTGGTGTATGGCTTCTGAAATATAGACAATATCTTTAACAGAAACTTTTCCATAGAGGATATTCTGGCTTCTAAAGAACGGTATTCCGTTATCCTGATAGACTTTACTGCCTCCACGTGGAGTTATCCCGCTACCAACCTTATTGGTGATTTTTCCTAATTTGACAGCATCCCAGTCCTCTGGTATCCAGCCAAGCTTCGTCTTTTTATATCCTTCTCTTTGGTCCATGCTACAACCCCAGCTCTTTCAAATACCCAGCCAGCTTGTCATCAATTTCATTTTCCTTGGCTTCAATGTCCCTAATGTTTTCAAGGGTCTGGGCTAAATCAACCAGTTCTTCCTCTTCACTGGTGTCAATGTATCTGGCTATGTTGAGGTTGTAATCGTTTTCTTTGATTTCTTCCATATCAACGATGCGCATGTATTTGTCAATTTCTTCCCCGGCATCATAGGTATCAATTATCTTTTTAACGTGTTCTTCTTCAAGGCTGTTCTGGTTCTTACCTTCTTTGAAATCCAGACTGGAATCAATGAATACAACTTTGTTTTTCAAATGTTCCGGTTTTGATTTATTCACAATTAGGATGGAAGCCGGAATGCCCGTGTTGTAAAATAATTTAGAAGGAAGTCCAACAACTGCTTCAAGGATATCCTCTTTCAAAATCCCTGTTCTGATTTTACCTTCTGATCCCCCCCGGAACAAAACGCCATGAGGAAGAACAATGCCCAGTTTACCATTCTGGTTCAAAACACTTATCATATGTTGAAGAAACGCCAGATCTGCATAACCACGCGGGGGAATACCATATTGAAAACGACCATATGGATCTGAAACTGATTTATTGTAATTCGGAGCTATCTCTTTACCGTCTTCTTTAAGTTTTACATCAACTTCAACGGCATCCCACCATTTATTCTGGGAAAAAGGTGGATTCGCAATTACCCGGTCAAAAATCATCAACTCATCATCTTGGACATGTTTTGGAGACGCAAGGGTACAGCCCTTCTTAATATCAGCATCCATGTAGTTGTGCAGAATCATATTGATTTTACAGATAGCCCAGGTTCCCAGGTTCTTTTCCTGGCCATAAAGACTGGCATCAAGCAGACTGCCTTTTTTACCACCCTGTTCAGCAATGTATCTGGCACTTTCAACAAGCATACCGCCAGATCCACAGGTGGGATCATATACTTTATTTTTAGGTTCAGGCTTAATCAATTGAACAATCAGCCGGACAACACCCTTGGGCGTGTAGAATTCGCCCCCTTTTTTACCGGCATCATCAGCAAACATCTTGATTAAATATTCATAGGCATCCCCGAGCAGGTCTGGGGTATAGAGGTCTTTATTTTTCAGGGAATATTTATTGAAATGATTTAGCAGCCGTTGAAGAACAGTATCGCTTAAAACATCTTTATTTCCGAAATGAACGGCTGTCATGACTCCTTCAAGGCTCGTGTTTTCCTCTTCTATGGATGCCAGGGCCTCATCTATTGCTTCACCAATGTTCTCGGTTTTTTCAATGATTGCTTTCCATCTGGCATTTTCTGGCAGGAAGAATTTATGGTAATCCGGTTCATTTTCAGCATCTTCGACACTCCAACCGTCTTCTTGAACAAGCCTTTCCACTTCTTCTTCAAAAACATCATTAGCCCTTTTCAAAAATAGTAAGCCAAAGATATAGTTTTTGAAATCACTGCTGTCGATACTTCCACGAAGAATATCAGCAGAACCCCATAGCCAGCTTTCCAAGGACGGTAAATCAAGTGTCATTCAGGTACTCCTGTTCAGATTAAAAAGATTGATCTGCTTGCTATTGCATAGAGGAAGGAAATGTTCAAGGGGAATTGTGAAGTGTCAATTTCATACCTTTTAATAAATTGAGCTCTGGGGAAAGGGGAATTTACAATTATAGCCCTCGGTCTTTTGAAATTTTAATACCGGGATTCGATACCAGCATTCCTCACCTCAAATTAAATATTTTTTTTGACACTATTTCTTTGTAATTTTTCGCTCTTTGGATCAATTTGTTGTCCTTAAACATAATGAGCGGTATTATTTGATTAAGTTCCTCTTGCTCTCGTTTGATTATTTCTAAATGATCTTTCAGAAACTCTTTTATGAATTCTATGCCAGACATTCCATCCTCATCCATAGTTTCCACATCTTTATATTTATTAATAACTGTTTTAATAGATAATTGTTTTTCAACTGAAAAAAATGTCATCATTATGTTAATACTTTCGATATGCTTATCACTTAAAAGGTCGTATATAATACCAGAGTCAAAGACTTTGTTTAGAAAAAGAGTTCTGAATTTGTTAAATTGAGGAGTAAATGTAAAAATTGGCTTGGCCCACTTAAGATAATAGATGTCGTGCTTAATATCCTTTATCCATTGATTCATAAGAGCAGTATTGTACTTCAGCTCCCGATTCAAATATTTGATTAACACCTTTTTCTTTTGTCGTTTTTTTAAAAAATTCTTGCAAAGAGAATAGAAGCAATGCAAAGAAGAAGCCTATAATATAAGGAAATATTATCTTCATAAATCTAAATGACAAATATTTTCAATTGGTTTCACTTTAGACCCATTTTCATTTAACTCTCATTATAGGTGAAACAATATAATGTTACATTCTACTATTCTTTCTGTTTATCGTATAAAAATAGCCACTTAAATAGCATCTTAATATCTATCAAAAAAATGTAAGAGTAACAACATCATTTTGATAAAATACTTGTAGCACTCCCTCAACAAGCACCCCTCTACCCCAATCCTTCCCTTCCTATGATCTTAAATCCATGAAGATAAATTGGCAGTGCTGTGATGTGTAGGGATGAGTGCTGGCTTGAGGCTATGTGAGGTGAATACAGATTTAATAAAAAAGGGCAGAACTTATTTAATGCCCCTGCCATTTAATCCTGATTCAAATGCACTTTCTATTTTTTTCTTCTGTTAAGAAATTTTCAGAAGAAGATAAATATATTAGTAGATGTAATTTGGAGAAATGCCTTTGATTAATGTTGGCAGGAAATAAAGTTGAATTTAACATCGGATATTATTTCCCTTTCATGTCTTTAACAAGATCTGCTGCTTCTTGTGGACTTATAAGTCCACCAGCCAATAAAGTAGTTGTAATAAGGCCAATAGCTACACAAAGCGTTGTAACACCATTTTTAAATCGGATTTGAGTGCTTGCGCATACCCAAGTACCACTGCTAAAACTCATTACATATAGTACGTTCATAAAAGTAGAAGATGTTTGAAAAAAGCACAAAAATAACAAGGAAAGAGCAAAGACAATACGCGGTATGACTATAAAGCGTGTTTTCAATGGGGCCGGAGGTTTTTCAAGATATTCTTCCAAAGGAAAACCATGATTCTCAATACGATCTTTTATTAACTCTTTTAGACTTTCATTCAAGGAGAGGGTAACCATTTATTTTGTCCCCCTTGTCATGTTTGAAACAATTTTATTTACGTCATCCAGTGCACCCATATCGCTCCACAGATTTTTATCGTCTTCCCCTTTTATGATGAGGATTCGATCTGGTTCCATGCTAATGTTTGTGCCACCGAATTTAACCCCATCTATATTACCGCCAACGATTTTTTGAGGAACTATTTTTAGGACATCATTAACTGATTGATGCACTTCGACAATTTCATCATAGTTAGGCAAATTGGGACCAATCCGTAACTCAATCACACAACCTTCGCCATGACTCGGATAGGTTTTGCTCGTAAGTCCTATGCCTTTTTTAAGATATTTTGACATGTGCCTACGGAAATCATTTACATAGGATTGTATAGTACTTTTATCTTCCATTAAATTACCACCATTTATTAATTTTCAATTGCCATAAGGCCAGGATGAGCGGTGAACTTCAGCAAGTCCTTCTTAAATGTTTTGTTGGTTTAATTTTTATATTTTGCTTTTTCTATTAGCCTTGTTGATCGTCTCTTTATATGGGCTTAAATTTTCTGATTATTTTGAACTGATTAAAAATTTCCAATTTATTTTGTGCAAAGAAGTGGTCGCTTTGCTCCCATGATTGGGTTTTTTAAGGCATAAGTG
>Ga0233447_1000272_pt1 | contig 63714 bp, 58 predicted proteins | sample SI_124_October20_3_FD_183014 | JGI IMG/M metagenome (GOLD analysis project Ga0233447, IMG submission 183014) | Seawater microbial communities from Saanich Inlet, British Columbia, Canada - SI_124_October2016_135_MG | ecosystem: Environmental > Aquatic > Marine > Inlet | place: Canada: British...
TGGGTTTTTAGTAGAGTCAAAAGGGATAGCCTACTTCAAAACTATAAAACACGTCTATGACGTGTTTTTTTGTGCCTGTTTTAGCTTTGAACTATTTTGTTTTTACCGGACAGGAGTGACAAAATATCCATTAATTAATAAACTAAAAACATAATATTAATTCTTTATATATACCTGAACCAAAATGAAAATAGGATTCAAATTTTAAAATGCAGTGTATAAACTATACATAAGTTTTAAAATTTGGATTCTAGTTTCTATTTCAGTTTGGGTATAAGCTTCACTAAATAATCCTCTAAAAGATTAAGATCAACATACATGTTGCTATGAATTTTATTTTGATATTTTTTATGTTTCTTTTCTGGCTGACAATAAAAATAGTGATAGTCTAAGTTAAGAAAACTTGCAATATACCAATATGTTGGACAAGTTAGAATTGAAGGGAAAAGCTCAATAAAAACTGTATCTTTATTGCAAAAAATCATGTGCGTATTACCTGCTCCATGGGGAGCTATGATTATTTCTGCATTATTAAAAAGCGTTGCTTGTTCTATCACACTCATCTTTTCAAGATAATAAACCTCAAAATTATATTTTTTTAGCTTCATAATTAAATCAGCTTCATTTATTATTTTTCTTGCACCTGCATTGCCTCGGCTAATATATACTCTTTTCTTCTTCTTAGATTTATTTTTGTTTAGAGTAGACTCAAATAAATCTTTAATATAAGAGATAGCCCAATCATGAATATAATCTGCGCTAGTTACCCTTGAAGTAACAACCAAGTTATCAGCTTCAATAAAAGAGTTACTGTTTAAAGAAATGATATCGGATGACTTAATATTTAAAAGACTTAGCACTTCTTTCTGAAACGGTAAGCTTGAACCAACTATATACTTTTCAACTGAAATTTCTGCCTGCTCAATAAGGTGTAGTCTAATAATTACATCTAAAATCCAGTGAAAAAAACAGCTCTCTCCTCTTGTCGATAAAACAGCGACTTTGCCTGATATTTTTTTTATAGCAGGCAACTTTCTTTTAAGTAAAAAATGCCTGTTAATTGGCTGACACTTATACTCTTTAGAAATTTCATCATCTAATAATTCATTATTATAAGACAAAACAAAACCTTGATCACCAAAAACACGACCCTTTTCTAATTCAAAAACATAGTTTGATGGGGTTAAATAGCTTCTTTTATCTAGAAAATAATGATCTGCTTTTTCGTAAGGAGATTTGGGTAGTGCTATTGAATAGAGTTTGACAGGGTAAACCTCCTTAAAAAAATTTATCTCTCCCTTACAAACTAACTCCTCTAAAGAAATAGTCTTTGATACCCTATTTTTCAAGTTTTTCGACATTACTAAGGTTATTATTTTTTTTATTATTAATCTAAGCACTTATTTATATAAAAAGACTGTAAAGTCGTTTGGTAGGTAATTGTGTTTTAGCTCTGTGTATTTTGTTAAACTAAAGCAATATTCCAGGATTTTTGTTGGATCGTAATAATAGAAACTCGATTCGAAGCGCATATTTTCTGGGGCTTTGTTTGAGAGCATGTTGATGGAAACCCCTTTATTAGCCATCGCAAACATTTTTTTTATTATTAGCTCCATGTATTCATACTGGTCTTGTACTCTTTGATTAAAAGCGCCGCTTGAGATAATAAAATCATAGTTACCTTTAAATTCTGGGTCTAAAAAATCAGCTTGTAGAAATTTTGTATTAGGGTGATTATTTTTAGCTATATCTAACATTTTTTGGCTATAGTCTAGGCCTGTATAATCAACTTTTATTTCAACCTTTTCTAAATAATCTAAAAATGCGGCTTGGCCACAACCTAAGTCTAAAACGCTATTGTTATCTAGGTCATATATTAATGAGGCTGCTAGAAACCTTAAATTTTGGGTATTATTATTAAACCAGCCAACAGCTTTGGCTGTATCAGTTGTAGAGTACATATTACAGATCTGATCGTAGTATTTAGCAAAGCCCTGATGTTCTTTTTGGTATTTGAAACACATTAATTTTTTATAAGAGGTTTTCTAGACCGTAAACCAAGCCTTTTAAAGACTGGGCTTTTTTTATTGATAAAATAACACCTGGCATGAATGATTCACGAGAAATGGTATCGTGCTTGATATGAAGTGTTTGACCCAACCCTCCAAAAATGACTTCTTGGTTAGCAACAAAACCTGGCAACCTAATAGCGTGGATTGGGATGTTGTGTTTATTACCGCCACGAGAACCTAACACTATTTCTTTTTCTTTTAATTTTTCTACATTTATTTGGGGGTTACTTTCACAGATTAGTTCTGCAGTTTTTATGGCTGTACCTGACGGGGCATCTATTTTTTTGTCGTGATGCATCTCTATGATTTCGCAACGAGGCATGTGCTTAGCAGCCTGAGCTGCGAACTGCATCATCAAAACTGCACCAATAGCAAAATTAGGACAAACAAGAACCGCTGTTTTATTTTCAAGTGCTGCTATCTCTAAATCCATTAGATCTTTTTCAGATAGTCCAGTAGTACCAATAACTGCGTAACAACCGCTATTAAGAATTGTTAATGTATTACCTTTTACACTGTCTGGATTAGTGAAATCGACAACTACGTCTGGTTTTAGGTCAGTAATTGCCTGCGATAGATTATCGTCAAAATCGATTGTGCCAACTAACTCTAACTCACTATCGTTAGAAACGGCCTTAACAGTTTCAACACCCATCTTACCTTTTGCGCCATTAATAAGAACTTTTATCATCATAGAACCTAGGATTTCACAGTTTTTTCTAAAAATCAATGGCCATTTAGTTGGTAAATAATATTATTCTCTTTCTACATTGATTTTCAAGCTCTACACCTGTCATTCCCGCACAGGCGGAAATTCATAATAAATAAAATGGATTCCCACCTACGCGGGAATGACAGTGGTTTGCAAGAATGGTAGCCAATGAACGCATATGCTATACTTTGTGCCGTTATGAACGAAAATTTTTATAGTTTACTCACAAAAAAAGCACTTAATGGCGAGGATATCTCTGATGAAGAGTGCCTTGAAATATTAACTTCTGATGAGGTAGAAATACTACCGCTTACCAGTGCTGCATTTAAAGTTCGAAAAGAATATTGGGGCAATCTTGTTACAGTACATATATTAGATAATGTCCAAAATGGTGGTTGCGGTGAAAACTGCACATACTGCGCTCAATCAAAATCATCTAAAGCAGAGATCAAAGCCTACCCCATGAAGTCTGAAGAACAGATAATGGAAGAAGCGAAAATTGCTTATGAATCTGGTGCGTTTAGGCATTGTTTGGTGTTTTCGGGTACTGGCCCATCCAAAAAACGAATAGATCAGCTCTGTAAAATAATTAAAGACATCAAACAAAAATACAATATGGAAGTATGTGTTTCACCTGGACATCTAGATCAAGAAGATGCTGCAAAATTAAAAGAAGCTGGTTTAAATAGGCTTAACCATAACATTAACACCTCTGAAAGATTTTATTCTAAAATCTGCACATCACATAGTTTTCAAGAGCGCATGACAACACTAGAAGCTGCAAAGTCGCAAGGGCTCGAGATTTGTTCTGGCATTATTGTGGGTATGGGCGAAGAACCAAAAGACATTGTAGAAGCAGCAAGGACACTACACAGGCTAAAAATACAGTCAATGCCTGTCAACTTTTTTCTAGACATACCTGGTCTGGCACTTAAAAAAACTTTTGAACTTACACCTGAATATTGTTTACGAGTACTTTGCTTATTTAGGTTCTTAAACCCAAAAGCAGAGATCAGAGCTGCTGCTGGTAGAGAAGTGCACTTAAGACAACTACAAGCCATGGCAATGTATGCTGCTAATTCGCTATTTGTTGATGGTTATTTAAATACAGAAGGTAGCAACCTAAAAGATACGTTACAATTAATAAAAGATGCTGGATTGGATATTAAATCTGATAAAAAGCTAGCTAAATTACTTCAAGAAAATATCTAACTTTTCAAGAGTCTTACTAAAAACCTGCTCTGGATTTAAGTCACTAATTTCTATTATTTTGATTCTAGATGGTTCTATTTTTGCCTGATTAAGGTAGGCGTTTCTAACATTGTGATGAAAGGTCATTTCTTCTTTTTCAAAGCGATCTTTTTCTGATCTTAGTGAAGCTCTTTTTAGGCCTATTTCTGGGTCAAGATCGTAAAGCAGGGTAATATCTGGCATCAGGCCTACAAGTTTGTTTAGTGAGGCTACAAGCTTTGCTGGCATAAGCCTAGCACCTATTTGGTAAGCTATTGATGAATCAATATAACGATCGCAAATAACAACCTTACCAACCTCAATAGCTGGCACAATGTTTTCTGCCACATTTTCTAGCCGATCCGCATAGAAAAGAAGCAGCTCTGCATATTTGCTTTTAAAGTGTGAATTTTTATCTAAAAGTATTTGCCTTATTTTATAGCCAATGTCTGTACCGCCAGGCTCTTTTGTAACTAAGTACTCAATGCCCTTTTGGGTTAAGTGCTCTGTAAGCATTTTGATCTGGGTAGATTTACCAGAACCTTCAATGCCTTCAAATGTAATAAATAGACCTTTAGTATTTGTCATAACAAAAAGAATTTTAGCACATAATATAGAGATAATCTCGTTGTGTTATTTAAGCTTATATGTTAATTTATTCGCACATGAATAACGATCAAATACATAGCTTTCATATCCCAGTAATGGGCACCAGTTTTACCATTGATTCCCCACTAAAAGTGGCAAAATTTGGTATTGATTCTGTTATGCAAATTGGTGATGATGAGCTTTGTGAGGCCATAAGAGAACACTACTCTAAAGAGTACAACTTACCATTCACACCCATAGCCAGAAATGAAGAAAAACGTAGACCGCGAAGATTTACTGCTTATTTAAATATGGTTAATAAAATCATTGATTTACAAATATCAGATATGCGTAAAATGTCTTTTGAAGAAAACAATGACCTTAATACTTATTTTAAGCTGATGCCTGATGACAACCCAATAAAACAAATTTATACACAAATGAAGATAGTGACCCAGCAAAGACAAAAAAATGAGCTTCAAGAACAATTGCGTAAATTTTTAAAACCAGGGTCTATTGATGTAAATATAATGACTAAGGTTGATAAAGATTATTATGATAAAGAAGGCAATAAATTACCTGAAGGAACTTCAGACGCATTAACCGCGCTTAGAGGCTATGCTGAAAGTGATTTAAAAAGCTCTATTGTTTTCTCAGCAGGGTTTAACCCAAGGGTATATTCTTATGTAAGTAAGTTTGAAGATTTCTACCCTGACAAAAATGGGGATCTAAAAAAGAGAATCGTTTTAAAAGTTTCTGATTTTAGATCTGCACAGATACAAGGTAAGTTTTTAGCTAAAAAAGGATTATGGGTTTCAGAATATCGTGTTGAATCTGGCCTAAACTGTGGTGGTCATGCCTTTGCTTCTTCTGGACACTTAATGGGTCCTATTTTAGAAGAGTTTAAAGTTAAAAAAGAAGCATTATTTACTGAGCTTTATAGCCTATGTCAAAAAGGATTAGAAAAACTAGATAAAGTATTCACAAAAGAACCACAAATTGATCTAACTGTTCAAGGTGGAATTGGAAATAATAAAGAACACAATTTTCTAAAAAGGTTTTTTAATGTTAGCTCTATTGGTTGGGCAACACCATTTTTATTGGTACCAGAGGCTTGCACTGTTGATGATGGCAACCTAGAAATACTTAAAAACGCTAAAAGAGAAGACTTGTATTTAAGTAATGTCTCGCCAATAGGTGTACCATTCAATACTGTCCATGGCACAGAAAGTGAAAAACAAAGAGATCTACGAATCGCAGAAGGGAAACCAGGTAGCCCCTGCTATAAAAAGCATTTAGAACTATTTAATAAAGAATTTTCAAAACTACCACTTTGTTTAGCTGCCAGAGCATACCAAAAAAAGAAGATTGAGCAACTTAAATCACTAGACTTATCTAAAGAGGCTTTTAAAAAAGCATATGATAACGTGGTGGCCAAAGTATGTTTATGTGAAGATCTTGCAGCTGGCGCACTTGTGAAATATGGCATAACAAATAAAAGAGCATTAAAACCAGCAATTTGCCCTGGCCCTAACATAGCTTACTTTTCTAAGGTGTATTCTTTAAAAGAAATGGTTGATCATATATACGGTAAAATAAATCTTTTGCAAGATATTGCAAGGCCACATATGTTTTTGCAAGAGCTTAAAATGTATATTGATTATTTAAAGAAAGAAACAACAGATCTTTTACCAGAAATTAGCCCTAAAAATATTAATTATTTAAACCAGTTTAAAAATAATTTAGTCTATGGAATTGAGTATTATAAAACCCTAGCCACTAAAATGGCTGAGGAAACCAAGAATTTTCAGAAAAAATTTCAAAAAGAACTTATTATTCTTCAAGAAGAGCTTGATGCTTTTTTTGGGGAGTTTGATGAGGTCTTTGCTTTATCTGCATAAAAATCGTTTATTTATTAATTTTAAGTAATTAACAATTCGCACCTTTTAAGACCAATATACACCCAGAAAGCTCTTTTATTCTATTTTTTTAGTCCCTCATAAACAGACATACACTGAAATCATACATATATTACTTGCGATAATATAAATATGAATAGTTTAAGAAAAGTTTTATCTGTTGGTTTTAGATTCTCTGATTTCCAGAATTTTGAAGAGTTTCAGGCAGCAAGATCTGTTTCTATTGAAGAAGTTGCAGCAAAGCCTCTTGATTTAAGCTTAAATATATTTCTGGGCTTTTTAGTTCGTGCTAACTATACTCTAAGAACCGACCTTATTGAAACTGCTTTTCATAAATTATTAGAAACTTTAGAAACTACCCCAAATAGTACAGATGGTAAAAAAGCTCATCAATTCCTAAGAACTGTACTTCAGGTACATCATGAAACAGCAAGTTTTATGACTGAAACAGCTGACTTTATGGTTTGTCTAAATAATGCTTTTAATAGCCCATCTACCTCTAAAATGACAAAAGAATTAATTGGTGCCTACCTAGAAAATCCTTTTGGAGATATATCGCCAGCTTTTATTGTGCCTATAGCAGATATTTTAAGTACAATGATTAAGCATATGCTTAGAGATAAAGCTTACGCCATAGAAGATGGTAAGACTGGAATTTCAAGGTGTATTGAAGATAAAAATATATTACTGGCTGAATTAATGATTATTGCTGGTTGCTCAATACACACTAAAGATGCAGATGGTACAACTGCATTTATGAGCAACATACCAGTTACAAAACAAGCTATTACCAGAGCAAGATCATTACCTTTGGTTAGAGTGTCAGCAGAAGTTCCCCTTAATTTAGCTGGTTTTCTTGAAAGAGCTGATTTTACAGAGGATGCTCTATTAACTCAGCTATCCCTTAGTACGTTTTTACCTGCAGAACTTGATTTTCAAAATACTGAAAGACTTACCCTATTGATGATTTGTGCTAATAAAGGATATGCAACAGCAACAAACAAACTCTTAGAAATGGGTGCCACTCCAAATGCAAGGCTAGGTAAGTCTACAACAGCTCTAAGTTTAGCTCAGCAAGGACTAACAAGCGCTACTACCGAGCTTTTAGCATTGCTTAAAAGTGATGTGGATCGTGAGATAGTAAGTAAATACTGTTGCTCAGAAATAGAGCCTTGTGATCTTATTACTAGTTTAAAGGCTACTTATAATGCAGAAGAACAAGCTGCAATTGAAGAACAGCTAAAAATTGTACAAAACTATTCTTTATCTTGTTTACATCTAGTTGAATATGGTGCTAGTCCATATATTATGAATGAAGAGGGGTTTTGCGTATTTTCTGAAGTTTGTAGACAGCAAAAATTATGGTTAGTTACTGCGATATTTAATGCCAACTATGATGACTTTGTGGGTTTTAGAGATTTTGATGGCAATACAGCATTAATAGTTATCATTAAAACAGCCCCTGACTACAATATATATGAACTTATACAACATCTTACGAAAGATTACAAAGAGCAACAAAATGTTTGTGGAGAAACTGCTTTATGGGCTGCTGCAAAAGCTGGAAATTATGGGGCTTTTAGTAATCTACTTAGATTTAAGGCAAAAACAGATACTAAAAATAGTGCTGGAGAATCGCTTTTGGCAGCGGCGGCCATAGGACGAAGCGCAGACATTGCTGAATCTGTTGCAAAAATAATAAAGAGTTGCGACTATCCAGAGAAATATTATGAAGCATCATCACATGGAATATCTTTGGGAAGCTATTTAACAACGGATAGAGCTGGTTTTTCTCTTAAAAACGTTTATAGATTTTTAGACGTTTTTAGAGAGCTAGGATTAAGACCTACCATAACACCAACCACAATTTTTGCAGAACAAGTTTATGAACACAGTGATTTTGAACGTTTTCCGGTTTTTGAAAAGTTAGATCTTGATACAAGGTCACAATATTTAAGCAGAGCTATATCTGAAAAAAAGCCCAGGCATGTTGCTGCAATGCTTGCAAATAATATTCATACCGGATTTTCAGAACAAACTGCATCAGCAATTCTGTTTCTAGCTGTTAATATAAAATGCGCAATAACAACTGAGCTACTACTTAATCGAGATACTTTTTCTGGTGTAGTAAATTATCCAAGACGTAAATATATGCCCTCTATTCAGCTTTTTGGATCAGTACCCGTAACACCTCTTTATGATGCTGGACAAGGAAAAGATAGAAAATTGATTATGTCGCTTTTGAAGCATGGAGCTTCACATAATTTTGAAGTGGCAAGAGGTATAGCTGAAGGATATGTACATATAACGACTGTGTACTCATTACTTCCAAGCAGTTCAAAAGGCGTTATTGATTGGTTTGTTACAGCGTAATATAGCTACCTATTCAACTTCATAGAACAAAAATTAGGCCCACACATAGAGCAATAGTTTGCAGTGCTATCTTCTTGGTTTGGCAATGTTTGCTGACGAAAATGTTTGGCACGCACTGGATCTAGACTTAGTTTGTACTGATCTTCCCATCTAAAGTCATAGCGTGCGTCAGCCATAGCGTTATCCCAAGCTAAAGCCCGAGGGTGGCCTTTGGCTAAATCTGCTGCATGGGCTGCTATTTTATGAGTTATCATACCTTCTTTCACATCATCTCTATCTGGCAAACCTAAATGCTCTTTTGGAGTTACATAACAAAGCATTGCTGTTCCAAATGAACCAATAAGTGCTGCACCAACTGCTGAGGTAATGTGGTCATAACCTGGCGCTATATCTGTAACAAGAGGGCCAAGTGTATAAAAAGGGGCGTTATGGCAATACTTTTCTTGCTTTTCCATATTCTCTTTTATTTTGTGTAATGGCACATGGCCAGGACCTTCGATCATGGTTTGTACGTCGTGGCTCCAAGCTATTTTGGTAAGCTCACCAAGGGTCTCTAGCTCCATGAACTGAGCCTCGTCATTGGCATCTGAAATACATCCGGGCCTCAAACCGTCACCAAGGCTAAAGCTGATATCGTGTTTTTTCATGATTTCACAGATATCCTCGAATTTAGTGTATAGGAAGTTTTCTTGGTCATTAACCTGCATCCATTTGGCCATAATAGAGCCACCTCTAGAAACAATGCCTGTTTTTCTTTTTTTGGCGCTTGGGATTGTGCGTTTTAGGACACCAGAGTGAATTGTGAAATAATCCACGCCTTGTTCGGCTTGCTCGATTAGTGTTTCTTTATATACTTCCCATGTTAGATCCTCGATTTTACCTTCTACCTTTTCAAGGGCTTGGTAAAGAGGCACTGTACCTATTGGGGCTGGTGAGTTTCTGATGATCCATTCTCTGGTTTCGTGAATATCGTTACCAGTAGATAGATCCATAACTGTATCTGCACCCCAGCGTATTGCCCAGACCATCTTTTCCACCTCTTCTTCTATACCCGAAGAAAGGGCTGAGTTGCCAATATTAGCATTGATTTTTACATAGAAATTTCTGCCAATAATCATTGGTTCAATTTCTGGATGATTAATATTTGCAGGGATAATTGCATGACCTTTTGCTATTTCTGACCTTACAAATTCTGATTCAACACCTTCTCGAAAAGCTACATATTCCATTTCTTGGGTTATTACCCCATTTTTTGCATAATGCATTTGAGAGACATTACCAGACCTATCTTTTACCCATGATTCTCTTAGTTTAGGCAAACCCTTTTCTAAGTTGATTTCTGTTTTTTTGTCTGTATAAGGACCTGATGTGTCATAAAGCTCTATTGAAGTATCATTATCTAAATCTATTTTCCTAAATGGAACTGGGTAGCCGTTTTTGGTAGCTTTATATATTTTTTTGGAGCCAGGGATTGGGTTAGTGCTTATTTTTAGTTTTGAGTCTTTTGTTATTGTCATAATAGGGTATGGATTATAGTTTATTAATATATTTATTTAAAGAGGAATTTTGTTTTCTCAAATCTTCATTCTTAACATAGTTGGGGCTGTTGGTTTTTTTACCCGCAGCACCACCACTACGCTCATAACGACATTAAGAGCTATCAACAATATTTTTTTCTATTGTAAATCAACCTAAAATTGACAATATTTCACTATGAAGAAAACTGTTACTTGAAACTATGTTTGATTTATAGATATCTAGCTTTCCATCTGGATTAGTGATGGCGCCACCTGCTTCTTTAAGAATAACGGCTAGCGGTGCTATATCCCAGGGCTTGATGCCAAAATCCATAGCAAATTCACCCGCGCCCATAGCCACTAGCATATGCTGGTAATAGTCACCCACACCGCGCTGTCTAGCAGTTTTGGATAGTAGCGTAAAGAATTCTTGTGGAACCATATCAGCTTCGTTACCGTATAGACTGCCATGAAAGGCCTGAGCTTTTGTTAGGTCTGAAATAGTAGAAACTTTGATAGGATTATTGTTATAAAAAGCGCCCTGCCCTTTTGTAGCTTGCCAACGATCTTTTTTGGCTGGGGCTGAAATAACACCGTCTATAACCTCGCCATTTTCTTCGATTGCTAAAAGCGTTGCAAAAAAGGGAATGCCCCTAACAAAGTTGCGAGTACCGTCTATAGGATCGATAATTAGTTTTAGTGGCGTATTTTCTGGACAAATACCAAACTCTTCGCCATAGACCTCCATTTCTTTATTAAAGATAGCCACCATATCACGTATTTTTTTTTCGATTTCTTGATCTGCTTGGGTTACTGGTGAAAGGTCACTTTTTTGATTAACTTTGGTAGCTACGTTTTGGTAATAGTGCATTGCTATATCATCTGCAATATCTGCGCAATTAATTAAAAATTCTTTGTTATTCATAAAACCAATTATAACTTATTAAGTAGAAACCAGGGAAACACTTCAAAATTTGATCGATTGCCCATATAATGAGCACGCAACAAATTTAAAACTTTGCCGAAGTGGCGGAAGTGGTAGACGCGTCGGTCTCAAAAACCGATGGGCTTATGCTCGTGCCGGTTCAAGTCCGGCCTTCGGTACCAAAATTTTTATAAAAAATGGCTATCTTCACAATAATCATTAGCGATAAAAAAAATACTGGTAAAAATGAACAAGGGTTTCCTTTAGTTGGATTTTTAAGTATTTATTTTAAGCCTACCCAAATTAATATATTACATGTTTCTGACCTACAAAACACAAGCCATATAACAACAAAATATTTGTTTATAATCATCCCAACAAGCTTAAAACCGACTCAATTAAAGAACATTAGCTATGAAAAAGTTTTTTTAGCTGATTATGGTGATGGAACAGAACCCTGCTGGTACTACACAGATATAAATGAAGTCTTAAAAATAACAAATACATATTTTAAAACAAGCCGAATCAAAAAAAATAAATATGATCTTGATATTAAGCTTTTACCTTTAAAATTGAGACCTATATCTGTTAAAAGGTACGGTATTTTGCCACCAAAAACCCTAGAAAAACGAAAGTTTGATATCAATTTTATAGGTGCTCCCACATATCTTGAAAAACAAAATAAAAAATATAACCAACGAATTGAATGGTTAAGAGAAGTATCTAGTAAATACAAGTTTTATGGAGGGCTAATTAACTCTGCGGCTTTCCCTAAAGAACGACTAGAAAAAGAGTTTGGCAATATGAATAACATATATTTTAACCGGAAATATCCGTTAAGCCATTTCGCATTTTTCCAGACTCTCCATAACAGTAAAATAGCTTTAGTACCTACTGGACATAGTCGCTGGACATACCGACATTATGAAGCTATTTGTTGTCGATGCGCCCTTATTTCTAATGATATTAAGGGTACAGACCTATTGATTCCTTTACCAACAGAAAATATGCCAATAGTTTCTGACCATGAGCCAATATCATCATATATTGATAATATCTTAGAAAACCCCCATATAAATAATAAAATAGTAGAAAAAAACTTTGCTTTTATTAACCAATACCTAAAAAATGGCTACTACTGTAAAAGCCGTAAAAAAACCATAGAAAAATTCCTTGATCAACTTTAAATAAAATTAAGAGCATAACTCTTCAAAATTTAATAAATTACCCATATAATTAGCACGCGACAATTTAAACAGCATACAAAAGTGTCGAAAATGGAAGATTAAATGATCTCAAAAAACCTATAATCGATTAAAGAACAAACTTTGGCACAAAAGAGATTTTAAAAAAAATTAGCCTATGAAACTATATTTACGCATACTACGATATATTCTGCCCTACATCCCTGGCGTTTTATTATCTATATTGATTGCCATTGTTTATGGTGCTGCAAACTATTTTTTCTTGCCATTAATAAATGATATTTTTGATGAGCTTTCACATAAAAACCTGACTAATTTTAATAACCACATGATAAATGCGTTAGCACTATACGTAGTTTTCCTTATATCAAAATTTAGTCAGTTTTACTTAGCATCCTATATTAGCAACAGCATCTCAATTGATATACAGCTTGATCTATATAAAAAGATCCAATCATTCTCTGCTGACTATTACTCTAAATGGAAGCTGGGAGATATTTTAACCAGATTATTTTCTGATACTGAAAGAAGTAAAGATGCTATAAGGATAAGTTTTTCAGATATTATTCCGCATACACTAGCTCTTATAGCTATTATTAGCCGGATGTTTTATACCAGCTGGCAGTTCACGCTTTTCTTTTTGACAGCTATCCCCGTAGTAGTTGGTGTTTTGATGGCTGCTGCATCAAAGTTTAAAAGGGTAACAAATCAAGTTCAAAAGAAAACAGCTGATATTACACATATAGCGCAAGAAAAACTATCTAACCTAAAAATTGTACAGGCCTACACAATGGAAGAAAGGGAAGTAGCTCGATTTAGAAATGCGAAATTAACTAATTTTAAAGCCATGATGAAAAGCGTAAGAATATCTTGTCTGCTCGACCCCACAGTTACATTCATCCAGTTTTTTGCATTAACTCTTATTGGTTGGTTTGGTGGTTTTGCAGTTGCAAAAGGCATGCTTACAGGCCCACAAATTGCAGAGTTCTTTATGGGTGGGTTCCTATTAATTGACCCAATTCTTTCATTATCAAAGGTATACATGACACTGCAACAATCCATGGTTTCAACAAAACGTTTTTACCAAATTTTTGATGTGCCAGTAACCATCAAAAATTGTGAACACCCTATAAAACCTGAAAAAATTGAAGGGGCAGTATCTTTTAAGAATGTTTGCTTCTCATACTCGGATAGTAAAGCTAAGGTCTTAAAAAACATTAACCTAGAGGTTGATACTGGAGAAGTTATAGCGTTTGTCGGCCTATCAGGGGTAGGTAAAACCACACTAGTCAACCTAATACCTCGCTTTCATGACCCATCAGAAGGAGCTGTATTTATTGATGGAATACCTTTAAAAGATTTAGATATTCTATCTATACGTTCTCAAATAGCTATTGTGCCTCAAGAAGACATAATGTTTCGAGGCAACTTATTTGAAAATATCCGTTATGGATCGCCAAATGCCACAGAAAAAGAAGCCATTGAAGCTGCAAAACAAGCACATGCTTGGGAGTTTATTGAACCAATAACAGGCAACATGATGTCAAAAGTAGAAGATCGAGGTCAAAACTTTTCAGGAGGTCAAAAACAAAGGCTTTCAATTGCCAGGGCTATATTAAGGAACCCCAAGATCCTTATTTTAGATGAAGCCACCTCTGCTCTAGATTCTGAGTCTGAAAAACTTGTACAAGATGCCCTAAAAAATCTAATGAAGAACAGAACAACCTTTGTAATTGCACACAGGTTATCCACTATTATTCATGCTGATAAGATTGTGGTTATGGAAGATGGGCAGATAAAAGAGATGGGTAAACACTCAGAGCTTCTGGCCAATGATGGTTTGTATTGCAAACTTTACCAAATGCAGTTTGATAGCAAAAATAAAAGCTAACCTAGGAATTTGATTTGATTTCAGTAGTTATAACATCATATAACGGTTATGAGCTATTAAAAAAATATTTACCTGACAACTATACGATTTTTAAGGAATCAGGAATAAATGATGTAATTGTAATTGATGATGCAAGCACAGATAAAAGCACAGAATATATAAAAAATAATTTCCCAGAAATAAACTTAATTACAAATAAAAAAAATCTAGGATTTTCTAAAACAAGTAATAAGGCTGCAAAAGAAGCTAAAAACCCTATAATTCTATTTTTAAATAATGACATTAAAGTCAATAAAATAGATACCAACGTTATACTAAAATATTTTGAAAATACGAATTTATTTTCTCTTACCCCAGCTATTTATCGTAGCCAAAATGAGGACGTACTTAAAGAATCAACTAATGAGTCTATAACCACTGGTTATTTTAAAGGTGGTTGGTTTTCTTCAGAAAATATTTCTGTTAATAACGACAATGAAACTTATGAAGGCCAGCCTTTACTTTGGGCCTGTGGTGGAGGATCTTTTATAAACAAAAAAAAATTTGAAGCACTTGGTGGGTTTGATAGCCTATATCACCCATTTTATGTTGAAGATTTGGATCTATCTTACAGAGCTTGGAAAACTGGATGGGAATGCTTATATACAAAACAAATCAAATTTCAACATCAGCATCAGTCAACCATAGCCAAAATTACTACAAAAAAGAAAATAGAAGCGATTCATCTTAGAAATAAATATTTATTTACTTGGAAAAATATAAAAAGCTTCAAATTATTTTCCTCCCACTTCTTAACAGTGCTTATTAAATTAATGACTATCCAAGTAAAAGATATAAGTGCTATTTCAAGAGCCTTGTTAAGGGTAAATAAAATTTTAAGTTATCGGATTAAAGCTTCGGATAAAATTTCAGATAAAGAAATATTAAATATCTTCAAAGAAAAACAAGTTATTAATAAGCCAAAAAAAATATTAATAGCAAGGTCTGATATGCTTGGCGATACTATTTTGGCCACATCTGTTATCAAGCCTTTGAAAAGTCGTTTCCCAAAAAGCAAAATATATTTCTTGCTTAGAAAAGAGTATTTCCCATTATTTAAAGACATGCCAGAAATTGATGGTTTAATTGAAGATCCATTACCTTACTCTTTTAGTATAACAAATCTATCAAATTTATATGATCTTAGCTTAAAATTAAAAAAATATGATTTTGACATATTTATAGGACTTTGGGAGAAGCGAAGGTATGCATTACTTGCGAAAATAAGCAGCATATCTACCAGGGTTGGCCATAACACAAACTTTATTAATAAGCTTTTATATACCAAAACTGTAAATAGTGATTTTAGAAATTTTAAAACCCATCAAGTTGAATGGAATTTAAAAGTATTAAGAACATTACAAATAATTAGTTCTAATAAAAGTTTGTATTTAGTTTCACAAAAAAAAGAAGAGCTCACTCTAAAACAAAAATACTCAATATTAATAAACAGATATGTTTGTATTTCGATTGATGCAAAACTTATTCAAAAAAGGCTTCTTGAAAAGGACTACACAACTATTATTGATATGTTGTTAGAAACAAATATTCCTATTGTATTAGTTGGTAAAGAAGGTCATTTGGCTGATATTAATAAACTAAAAAACATTGAATCTCCTTTACTTTTAGATTTATCAAACAAATTAAATCTAAAAGAAACAATGGCAATTATTAATAGCGCAGAGGTTTTTCTTGGGTCAGACTCTGGATTAATTCATATGGCAGCTGCATATAAAACCAAAACTGTAGTTTATTTTATTAATAGAGCTCAACACATCTTAAGGTGGGCACCTTGGAAAACAACTAATATAGTAATAAGAGCCAAACATAAATGCAGTGAAACTTGCGACTCATTACGATGCAGAAAAACTGATTGTCGAGCAGCCATATCAGCAGAAGAAATTATAAGTTCTGTGAAAAAGCTATACAGCCAAAAAACTGTTACCAATAAATATGAAGATCCTAAAATAGGATATAACATCCTTTATGTTGGGAAATTTGATAAAGAATATGAGAGCCTTACTAAAAATGGAGGTAACTGCTTTATAACCACCCATAAAACTAAAATCAAAGAATTAATAAAATTAATTAGAAATAATAATATCAATCAAATTATTACTAATAAAAGAAGCTTAAAGCTAAAAGTAGCAAGAATTGTTGCATCTAACTATATCCACTATTATCCGGAAATAAAGATTATTTAGTTTTATTTTTGTAAGTCTGAAAACTTATTTTTTAGATAAAGAGCTGTCCTTTGAAGAAACGGCAGCGTCGCTCTTTTCGCACATATGCTAATAGACTTTTTTATGTCTTTATTTAAAATCAGTTCTTCTACAGTATCTATAATATATTTTGCTGAGTACCCTTTGTTTGAAAACCAATAATCACTATACTGCTCTAGGGTCATCTCCTTTGACCTATATTCAACCTTATGCCCAAATTTAAGGACTGATATCACAGAGTCTTTCAGATCTTTTTTAAAACTTTTTTTTACAAAGTCATAAGGAATAGACGGCATACGCGGAGGATTAGTGTCTGGAACAACCCAGTCTTTTACTGCAATACTTGGAACATTAAGTAACATAGCCTCCACCATCACCCCAGACTCCTCAGAAACCAAGATATCAGAAAGAGCTATAGCATCCATAATATTTGTGTTCCAATCTAAAAAAAACACATTATCGAAATTGCCTTCATGAAGACTTCTCATTTTTTTAATATTTTCTCTAATCTGCGGGTAATTTTCTGGCCAATGGGCCTGTTTAATTAAGAGGTTACAATCTAAATCTTTCAATGCTATAACAAAGTCGTCTTGTTTGTTATTATTTTCCCATGAAGGCGCATATAAGATCGTTTTTTCGTATTTAAAACCCAGCTCTTTTCTAAGATTCTTGATACGACCCTGCTCTTCCTTGCGAAAAACATAGTCTGATTTTGGCCAACCAGATTTATATATTCCATATCGGGGAGACCGTCTTAAATTATCTTCTTTATCTTCTTCATATAAGTCTGCCCAAAACTGGCCAGGTAAAAAACCAATATCAAACTTTGGCCAAGGCTCATATTTCCAAAAACTTGGCCAAACTATATGCTTTTGACCTAAGTCATGTAACATTACACAAGATAGTTTTGCCTGAACAGGATAAAACTGGTGTGAACAATAAAACCCTATTTGAGATTTCTCCCAAAAATCTTTAGTAAACCTAGTTTCATAGCCCCTTTTCCCTGCCTCTTCTGAAATTTCCTTAAGAGTTAGAGCTTCGATATTATCTGAATGGTAAAAAGTAATTTTATTTAGTTTTCTCATAATAATTTTAATAAAAAAGTTTAACATATTATTTTAGTTTGGCGAAATAAGTTTAAGGCCTTTATAATGGATGCTTATGAAAAACTTTTTAGCAAATGAAATACTATTTAATGAAGAGAAGAATTTTTGGCAACTCAAAGAACAAGAATTTTTTAACTACTCTGATGGAGATAATGAAGAGAACTATATATTAGAGACAGTGAAAAACAGTACAGAACAAAGCTATTTAAACAGTAGAATTAAAGATTGGCCATCAGATTATCATTTAACTGAGAAAAGGAAACACTTACTAGAAATTTTTGATTTTAATGAAGAGGCTACTGTATTAGAGGTTGGTTGTGGGTGTGGTGCTATAAGTGCGTATATAGGTAATAAGTTCAAATCCCTATCCTGTGTTGAAGGCAGCCCTAGAAGAGCAGAAATAACAGCCTTGAGAACCAAGAAATTCAAAAATGTTCAGGTGATTACAGCTCCTTTTCAAAAACTAAAATTTACTAAAAAATTTGATATTATTTTTTGTATTGGAGTATTAGAGTATTCCCCGCTATTTGTAAAAGAAGACAACCCATTTAAAGCTATGGTTGATAATTTTAGCAATCTACTAACAGAAAATGGCACATTAGTAATAGCCATTGAAAATAAGCTAGGCCTAAAATACTTTTCTGGTGCTAATGAGGATCATGCTGGCAGGCCTTATGAGGGAATTGAAGGCTATCCAAAACAAGGCCATAAATTCACAACTTTTGGTAAATCGGAGCTTAGCAAACTTTTAAATGACAGCTCTTTCAAAAGTTTAGAGTACTTCTTACCTTTTCCTGACTATAAACTACCAGATCTTGTTATCTCAGAAAATATTATTAAAAGATATGAAAATATAAACTTTGGTGAAATCGTAGCTCAATTTCAAAGCTCTAGTGATTACTTTCATGAAAAAACTTGTTTTGATAAGAGCCTTGCCTGGCTAGAAGTGGGTAATAACCACTTAATCCCAGAACTCGCAAATTCTTTTTTAGTTGTTGCTAGTAAATCAAATGAACAAAAAAACGTTAACTCAAAAACAGATATTATGTTTTGGAGCTCTAATAAAAGAAAACCTGGCTATAAAACCATCGCCTATAGTCAAATAAATAATGACAAAATCAAAATTATTAAAGAACATATAGATAATAGTATTGAAGACTCCTACCTAAAACTTCGTCTAAATGAAACCGAGTGGGTAAATGGGTATTCTATAGCAACAAGTTGGCATAAAAATATATATAAAATCTCTTTTGATTGTTTTGCAAGCCAGGTTCTAAACTGGCAAAAACTACTGGGGTTACCACCTGTTTTTAATAACAATGAAAATGTACCAGGCAATATGATTGATGTTATGCCTTGGAATATTATTGATGAAAATGGCTCTTTAAAAGTTATTGATCAAGAGTGGGTATTAAAAGATGATATTCCAGCATCATATATATTAATCAGGGGTTTATTTCATTTTTTTAATAGATATAATATTTCTTTTAAAGAAATTTTTGATGGTAAGTTCTACAATCTTAAAAATTTGATAACAGCCATTCTTAAAAAGAATATTATCAACTTTAGTAAAAAAGAAATAAATCAGTTTATTAAACTAGAGGCAGATTTTCACAGCAAAGTTTTTAATAAAAATAAAAGGGATTTAGCTAAAAACATAAGAAGCTCTCTAAATACAAAAAAAGGTTATTATAAATCTTTTTTTTAAAAAGTAATAATTAATTTGGATGCTTATATTTTTGAGTTATAGCTGCCCCAGGAAAAAACCGCTTCAATATTTTAGAAACCCAAGGCTTAAAAACACAAATTTCTTCCATTGCAGAAAATTTTAGTGGTAATGGTGAATCTATACAAAAATAGTGGATAATTTGGGAGGGAAGACGACGGTAAAGTGCATAACAGCCTTTTTGTGGAACCTTCCAATTTGAGCCATAAAGCTCTGCCAAATACCCTTCAACAGGGCAAGGCGCTCTCAAGCTTAGTTCTTGGAAATCAATTATTGCCTTGTTTTTATCAGAAAAGAAGCTTGCTGGAAGATATGCATCACCACATTTCCAAGTTTTTCCTAATAATAAGTAGAATGGGTTTAGCGTTTTCTCTATGAACCAGATATCTAAATCGTATCTACATTGCGGGTGCATAATTTTAATTTTGTCATGGGTTATTTCTTCTATATATAAACCATGATCTTCAATATTTTGGCAAAAAATGGCAAAACTTTTCTTATCTTTATAACTTATTCCCAAATCTATATCATAGTCATATTCTATTAGCTTTTGTTCTCTATACAACCCTAAACAAGTGCCATAAATAACATAGAAAGGAACTTCTGTTTTTTTTAGAGCTTTTGTTATAATTATTAATAGCTCTTCACCAGAAATTTCATCTTTTTTGGGTGGTATTATTACACTTAAATTAAAGTATTTTTTAAGATTTAGGCCTCTAAAAATCATAAACCAAATTGTAAGTTACCTGTTATTTATTTGACAAGGTCTTTGCATATATGTTTATGCACGTTATTATTTAGGTGTTGGTAAAAAAAATTATTAACTAAACCAGATAAGAAACAGGACTTTAAATAATGCAACTAGAAACAAGAACCCGCTGGGTATACAGCATGATAGATGATAAGAGTATCGACTCTTTTGCAAGGCAGCTTAATATTGATCCCTTACTAGCTAAAATATTAATGATACACAATATAGGCCAGGGACAGGTACAAAAAATCCAAGAATTTATTTCACCATCAATTGACCTTATTACTGATATCCATAACTTATCAACTGATGAAAACATGAATAACGCGCTTATGCGTATTCAAAAAGCATTGGCACTAAATGAAAAAATACTTGTACAAGGCGATGCAGATGCAGATGGAATAACTGCCACTACCGTAATGGTTGCTGGCTTATGTGCTCTTGGGCTTGATGTTAGTTATGATTTTCCAATTAGACCAAAAGAAGGTCATGGCTTACAACCACGAATTATTGATAAAGCCAAAATAAATGATATTGCGGTTATAATCACAACTGATTGTGGCTCTAAAGATATTGTGGCTACAAACTATGCTAATCAACAAGGTATTGATGTAATAATAACTGACCATCACAGAGCTGGAAATGAACTACCACCAGCAATAGCAATTATTAATCCATTTTTAGTACAAGAAGAAACACTGGCTCAAGGTCTCGCAGGAGCTGGCGTTGCTTTTAAATTAGTTCTTTCTATTTATGAGAGGCTTGGCGAAACAATGCCTCAAGACCTTTTTGATTATCTACTTGCAATAACTGCTCTCGGCACAATTTCAGATAGAATGTCACTTTTGAATGTCGCCAATAGAGTTATCGTTAATAAAGGTATTGAAGCCTTAAATGATACAGACATGGAAGGTTTAAAAGCTCTAAAGCTAATAAGCTCTAACTATAATGACACTGTATGCCCAAGAGAAATCTCAAGAACAATTACACCTCGTTTAAATGCACCTGGCAGGATTGGTGATCCTGAAGAAGGTATTCCTGACTCTAATATTGTTGTAGATCTATTACTTTTAGGAACAGGAAAAAAGAATGCTAAACGAGCGTCCAAACTAATACAGACATTTTCAGATGTAGTAGAAATGGAACAAGAACTTAAACATAACTCTAGAGGATTTCAAGATGCCTCTATTGTTGAAGATATTAATGAAAAAAGAAAATATATAACAACTAAAATAGAAGATGAAATAGAGGGTTTGATTAAACAACAAGTAAATGATCAAGATCTACTAATAATTGTACAAGGTAAAAACTGGAACCCGGGTGTAATTGGTATTGATACAGATAGGCTCCGTGATCGATTTTTGAGGCCTGCAATGATCATGACCGCGTTTGAAAATAACCCATATATTAAAGGATCTATTAGAAGTATCCCTACTATTAATATGTATAAAGTAATAGAGAACGTAAGCAATAAATTTGAAACGCAATTTAATAAGTCACTATTCAAGGTTGAGGTTCAAACAGCTAATGGGGTTAGAGTTGTAAATGCTTTTGGTGGTCATGCTCAAGCTTGCGGATTTACTCTTCATAAAGAAGATGTTCCAGCTTTTATTAAACTAGCAAGAGAAGAAGTGGGACTCCTAGCTCCTAACTCTTTCAACTACTCATATAGTATTGTTAGCATGTTAAATCATGATGATTTGAATATGAGTCTAATAAAAAAACTAGATCTATTAGCACCTTTTGGACAAACCTTTGAATACCCAATTTTTTATCTTAAAAACTGTGAAATAAGTAAGGTTCGTGCTTTTGGCAATAAATATCAAGAAAATCGCACACCACACATAGAGTTTAATGTACTAAAAAGTAGCAAGATCTCAAATCCTCTAAGAGCTGTAGGATTTAGCCTTTATGAAAAGTACTTAGCACTTGTAAATAATAATATAGGATCTAAATACCATATAATTTTCACTATCGAGCGACAACCATCATCTAAACGCAGAAGAAAATCAAAAAACTCTTTTCGTTTAAATGTTCTTGATATTAAAATTAGCGAATAAAAAACCCGTTATTTATTTTGTTTTTTAGGGCAACTTGCAGGACAGCTTGGCGTTTGGCATGCGGCTTTATTATTATCTGTAGCATAAAAACCATTGCCTTTAAAACTCATTCCCACATTATTACCAATAACTTTGCTCAAAGAGCCTTTACATTCTGGGCATTCAGTTAATGGATCATCCATCATTCGTTGCTCTATTTCAAAGTTATGGTTACAAGCTTCACATTTATATTCATATACTGGCATTTGATTAACCTTACAATTATTTTTTTTCGGTTTGAAATTGTAGCAGCTTTTTTATAAGTGAATCAATACTATCTAGTGACTCACCAAAGCTTTTCCATTTATTGTTCTTGGCGAAGCCTTTAAACTCCGAATACTCTTTAATTAGCTTTTCGATGACCGTGTCCATGGTTTCCGCACTTTTATTCACCACCTTGTCAAATAAGCCACTGCTGTTAGGCATATTCCTGGTCTCTCCATTGTCAGGAAACACCTTATTAATTGCATTATCAAGATTATCAGCCATTACAACACTATCTTTATATGCAAAAATAACTCTTTTAAGTTCTGGCAATTTACTTTGCGTTGCTTGTAAATAGATCGGCTCAACATAGATAAGTGTATCCGCAATAGGAATAACCATTAAGTTACCTCTAATAACTTTTGATCCCATCTGCCCCCATAAAGTCAGTTTCTGAGATATTTCTGTATCTTGATCAACTCTAGATTCTATTTGCATTGGACCATAAATAGTGCTTTTTTTAGGGAACTTAAATACTTTCAACTTCCCATATTCGTTTGGATCACATTTAGCTGCAAGCCAGGAAATCATATTATTTTTCTTTGTTGGTGTAAAAGGCAACATTATAATAAAAGACTCTTCTTTATCACCAGGAAGCTGAGTAACCATATAGTATGGCTGCATAAGCTTTTCTGAATCCTCATATTTTTCAGAAGGAACACTCCAAAGGTCTTCTCTACTATAAAAAACTCTAGGATCTGTCATGTGATATGTTCTATACATATTTGCTTGCACATTAAACAAGCCTTTTGGATAGCGGATATGCGCTTTTAGATCTGAGGGCATATCTTCAAAGTCTTTAAATATCCCCTTATAAACTTTGGCATAAGTCGCAATCATAGGTTCATTTCTATCTACAATATAAAAATTAATAGTACCATCATACGCATCCATTGTGATTTTTACAGAATTTCTTAAATAGTTTAGACCTTGAAAAGGTTCGGAATAAGGGAACTTATTAGAAAAGGTATACGCATCTAACATCCATACCAAACGACCAGATGCTGATATAACCATATACGCATCATCATCAAAAACTAAAAAAGGAGCTATTGCCTTGGCTACATCTTTTACATTTCGGTTATATAGCAGCTTACTATCTGAAGTTAGCCGTGTATTAATAAGTATTTTTAGGTCAGAAAATTTAAGAGCATAAACAAATCTCTTGGCAAAAGAATCTAAAAGAATACCACCCTTACCCATATATCTTGTGTATTCGTTAGAATCACCTCTTGGGTAATTAAATTCCAGCTCTTTTGAATTAACAATAATATAATGGCTCGTTTTTTCACCAAAATATATTTCAGGATTACTAACATCTAAACCAACATTTGATTCTGGCGGTAAGTTTTTTAAATAGAAATATGGCAACCCTTCAGGCGTCACCTGATTTACTGGTGATACGCATAAACCATAACCATGGGTATACACCAAGTGTTTATTGGTCCAAGTTTGTGCCCTTGGCGCAAGTTGTGTTATGTCCAGCTCACGTGGGGCTAACATTACCTGCCTTAAATTTCCATCAATTGTATATCTATCTACATCAACATTAACAAATTCATAATACAACCTAATTTCCTGGAGCTGTCTAAAAGTCTGTTTTAATGGACCCTGATTCCAGAGTCTTACATTGCTCATTACTGCAGGTCTATTTACTATATCCTGATAAGTTAAGTTATTAGAAACTGCGTATTCTTCTTCTTCAATATTATCTAACCCATAAGCAATTCTTGTATATTTAATATTATTTTTTATAAACTTTGTTTCTTTTTGAATTTCATTTGGGGCTACAACATAGTTTTGGATAATTCCTGGATAAACTTTTCCTAGAATAACAGCTGTTATAATAATCACACCCAAAAAGTAGACAGGAACCTTAAAACCTCTTCTAAAACCTATAACAAATATTATACCTGCCTCAATTAACCAAAGTAATATCATTGCTTTATATGCAATGCTTTGGGCATAAACATCAGTATAACCAGCGCCAAAAACAATACCTCTTGAAGAATAAAGTAAACCAACCAAACTAAACCAGAATTTACATGATATTGATAGCGCTAAAATAGCTATTAGGGCAAAGAGGTGTGTCTTGATTCTGATATTCTTTAAGCCTTTTATAAGTTGCTCTGGAAAAATACCTTTAGAAAAATAAACACCAAACGATAAAACAAGTGAAAATAAGCAAAGCGTAAAAAACCAACCTTGAATATGCGATAAAAACGGCATTGAAAAAATATAAAAAGATATATCTAGATTATATATTGGATCTGCCAAATTAAAGCTTGTTTTATTAAAAAACATATAAAAATCTTGCCACCAAGCTTTGGCAGTCAAACCCATCATTAATGAAATAATAGCAACCCCAACACTAATGATTAGCTTATAAGACCTGGCATTTACAACTGTTTTAGATTGACCAAAAAAGTTATTGATCAACTGTTTCACTATCTGTTCTAACATACCTTCTGTCTTAAATTCAGGGATATCATTTTTTGACTTATCACTTTTAGATAGCTTGCGAGCAAGCCATATATTAACTGAAAGCCAACAAAAAGCTATTAGAAAAAAAAGAGCAAACGCAAAAAATTTAGACCTAAAAATAAACCACCAAACATGGTCATATTTAAATGACTCAAACCATAAAACCTCTGGATACAAGCCTATAACTGCATAAAACACAAAAAACAGAAAAGCTGTGGTTAATGGAAATAAAATATATTTTATATTTTTGATCATTTAATACCCCTTTTAGTAAATTTTTGAATTCTTGAATTGAAAGAAATAAATGGTAGCGGCGACTGGATTTGAACCAGTGACAACACGGGTATGAGCCGTGTGCTCTAACCAGCTGAGCTACGCCGCCATAAATTTATGCCCAATATTCTAGCAGGCAATGGTTTAAGCGTCTACTTTAAGCTGCTTTTGTTCTAGCTTCGTCAGCTCTTTGAAACAACCCTCTTTCAAGACACCAAGTTTCACTGGTCCAATAGCCAACCTTTTTAGGCCTTTCACCTTATAGCCAAAGAACTCGAAAGTTCTTCTTACTATCCGGTTTCTCCCTTCACTTAGTGTTACTTCTAGCATATTGTCGTCCATCAGTATTGCTTTACTATAAGAAACTGGGCCATCTTCAAGAATTAGACCATTTGTTAAGCGCTGAAAATGTCTTTTGGTAATAGGTTTATCAAGGGTCACTCGATATTCTTTTGAGATACTATAACTTGGATGTTGAACTCTATTTGAAAAGTTGCCATCATTCGTAAAAAGTAACAACCCTTTTGTATTTCTGTCCAATCGCCCAACAGCAAATATTTGTTCTGGGACGCCTGCCATAAAGGCTTTTATTGTTCTTCTGTTTCTGGGATCATCAAAGCTACAAATAACATTTGATGGTTTGTTAAATTTATAATAGTAAAAGTTTTTCTTATAGCGTATTGCTTTTCTATCGATTACAACCTTCTCATTACCAGGTTTGAACTCATAATTCATATCTTCAATAATATTGCTACCCACCTTAACAGCGCCCTCTTTTATCATTTGAGCTGCCATACGTCGATTTATACTTGTTTGAGATACTATAAATTGTATTAATTTCATTCTTTTATTAATGCCTTTCCTTTTCCTGAAACTATCATTTTTCTTATTGGAATTTCAGCAGAAAATCTTGTACCTGACAAGTTTATACCATCCGAGTCTATATTTACTTCTTCCTTACCAATAAACTTTTGCAGGTCTGCAAACCACCAAAGTTTACTTGCTTTCAGCTTAATAACTTTAGAACTATCTTCCAAAACAAAGTTAGCTGACGCATCTTTAAAATACATGTCTGTTTCATTGATATTTAAACTAGCTGTTAGAGACTGCAATTGGATAACTGATTCTAAGTTTTTAAATAAATCCAAATTTACATTTTCAAGTAGTGCTTGATCACTTTTTTTATCGATTTGAGCCTTTTCAGAATGCATCTCCCATACAGGTTCGCCATTGTATAGTTGGGTAATAACCACATCTTCAAAAACAAAATCGGGTGCTTCTTTTTTATGATGCTGAATAACGCGAGGCTTCTTTAAGGCTAGCATAACAATAGAAATAAACAATAATAAAATGACTATATTAACTACAACCATTTTATTTTGTTTGATTTTATTAATCATAATCAGGACGCACAATAGCTTCTTCAGATACTAAGCGACCAACGACACAAGCTTCCATAAAAGCTTTAAAAACGTCGCCTTTTCTACGGTATGCCTCTGCTAATAGAAAATGTATACCCGGGGCATTTGGCTCTATTTTCAGGGCTCGATTACACCATTTTATACATTCATCAGTGTTTTTTCGCTCACCTTCAATAAGTGCAATAAATCCCATTGCCCAGACTTGTTCAGGGTCAATCTCAAGAACCTTTTTAAATTCTGCTATAGCAACATCTTTTCTTTTAAGAAAAAAATAGCCAAATGCCAACTTGAATTTATGCTTCCAAACTTTTGGCTCTTTTTCAGATAATGCGCTGTATTTTTTTACAACAATTTCAGAATATGGTTTGGGCACCTCTTTTAGCATACCCCACCCTTTTCTTATTCGGCCTGTATAAGCATATGACATTGCTAATTCAAACTTTGCTTCATCTGAAGATGGGTTCTTTTTATAGATATCTCTTTTAACTTTTGTTTCTGCTAATAACTCTGCTGAAATATCATAAACTTTAGCAAAAACTGGTAAAGATATAGATATAGCAAATATTATTGTTAAGAAATATGTTGTTTTTTTTACAGCCATAATCAATTACCTTTTTAAATAAATATCATTATTGATATCTATTATTAATATTTTTAGATAAGCGCCAGCCTGTTCTTTTTTTAGTGTCAATAAATACCAAATTATTTTAGGCACAACATCCATCAACAACAATATACGATAAAGCGTATAAATTAACCATCCGTAATGCTTATAACAAAGGTATAATCCGCCTCTATACCCTTCAATTATTGATCCTGCTTTTCTGGTCTTGGTCGCTTCGCCACCAAAATGAATAAGTGCTGCTTGTGGTAAATAGATTAATTCTTTACCAAACTTTCTTATGCGAAGACACAAATCTATATCTTCATTATAAAAAAAGAAATTCTCATCTAAACCCTTCAAGTCATCTAGTATTTTTTTGGTAGTAAAAAAAGCAGCCCCTGAAATAAAGCGCATTTTTTTAGCACTCTGCGAGCGAAATTTACCCTTACCAAGGGTACTGCCTGGTGCTTGTAAGGTTGAGTCTTTATTTAATAATTTTGGCGCAACTGCACCAGTATCTGGATTATCAATATAATACTGCATTAATGTTTCTAAGGTTTTAAGTTCTAGTAAAGTATCGTTATTTAAAAGGAAAACATACTCGCCCCTGGCTTTTGCTAGACCCTGATTATTTGCTTTTGAGAAACCATTGTTTGTCTTGTTTTCTATTAGAGTAATATCATCTAAGTAACTCTTTAAAATATCTTTTGAAGTATCATAGGAATTATTATCTACAACTATTATTTCATACTCAAAATTAACATTGCTTTTCTTGATAGAATCTATGCAACTGCCTATATAGGCTGCCCCATTATAATTAACAATAATAATACTAAGCTTAATAAGCTTTTTATCACTTAGCCTTTTTTTATTAATTGTGGTCATGGGCTAGCTATTTGAAGCTATTTACTATAATAGCTTTCAGGTTCAAGAAAAGAATATGTTTCATGGATAGGATTTACTAATAATCCATTGGCTCTGTTCTGGGTATTAAGAACTTTTTGAGCCAATTCATCTTTTAAATTATCTTTTGATCCATTATTAGCTATTACAAGCTCCCAAATCAATGATTTAGATATTGATTTTAGTTTAATCCCAACTTTTTGAGCTATTTTTTTTATTAACTGTTCTTCATTAATAATGTAAGGAGTATCAACCTTAACCAAAATATTTTGTTCACCAGCTCTAAGTACTGGCTGTGGCACCTTTTCTATATAATGAGCTTCTTTATTCGGGTTTGAAATATAGTATGAAGACGAGATAATATACTCTACTTTTTGTATAGCTGCTTCTGTTGTTGCTGTGTCCAGCTCAAGCTCCCACAAGCCATAGCGCTTTATTCGCTTCATTTTTTTATAGCCTAGTAAATTAGTTATTGCTTCATAACTAGACATGCAGTGTAAATCTGTATTTTTTAAATAAGTAAATAATTTTATTTTCATTTTAGATGATCATATAATGCTATGAATAATTTATCCCAAGGGCCTGGCTGTTCTACCAAACCTTCTTTAAAAGCACTGCTTTTTTTATCAGCCCATTCATTCTGAATCCAGAATGGTACTTGTTTTAAAAACGCAGCTCTTTCAGGATGAGGCATAATGCCCATAACATTCCCTTTCTTATTACACATACCAGCAATACTTGCGGTACTGCCATTTGGAGTTTTTTCTATTGCTAGAGTATTCCCATCTTTAGAACAATACTCAAACAAAGTAAGTTCATCTAGATTCTTTTTGACTTCATCATTCAACATAAACCTACCTTCTGCATGGTTTACAGGAATTGGAATCACATCTGTTTCATCAAAGTATTTGGTAAAAACACTCCCTTTTGGGTTAATAGGTTTAACATAAATCCAATCGCAAATAAAGCCGTATGGTTTATTGTTTCTTGTATTATGAGTTAAGGCGACCTCCACTTTATGTTCTTGACCCAAGCCTGGTATCAAGCCGATTTCTGCTAGTATCTGACACCCATTACAAATACCAAAGAGTGGCTTACCACTATCAGCAGCTTCTACTAACAGACCCATAACAGGTAGTTTTGCAGATATAGCACCCGCTCGAACTCGATCCTGAAATGAAAAACCGCCAGGAATTATATAACAATCAAAACTTTTAAACTTTTCTGGAGTTACATTCCAACGAATTATTTCTGTATCAAAGCCATAAAAATTGGCTGCACGCTCTGTTTCATATTCACAGTTGCTTCCTGGCAACTGAATTATAGCTAATTTTGGTTTCATTTACTTCACCTTCTCTTATCTAAAAAAGTCTCTTTCTGCATTAATTGCAGCTATCATACCATCTGCTACTGCTGTAGGGATTTGTCGAATCTGTTTTGACCTGATATCACCAACTGCATATACACCTCGAATATTGGTACGCATATATTCGTCTGTAATTATATATCCATCCTCATCAACACGTATATTGATATTAAATGGTATATCAGAAGGTATACGTCCAATATACACAAAAACACCTTTAACATTCAACCATGTATGTTGATCATTTCTAGTATTTTGCACTTTTATTTTTTCTATTTTCTTTAGACCAAAGGCCTCAATTACTCGTGAATCCCATATTGTTTCTATGTTGGGATTACTTAATATTCTTTCTTTTAGAGACCTAACAGCTTTTATATCATTGGTCTTATGAATCAAATATACTTTTTTCACAAACCCTGAAAGATAATCAGCCGCATAACAAGCACAGTTACCGCCACCAATAACAGCAACCTCTTCATCTTTATAGTAATCAACATCACATTTTGCATAATAAGAAATACCCCTCCCAATAAATTTCTTCTCAAACTCTGTATTAAATTTTTTAGGCTCTAACCCTGTCGCAATAATAACTGCTGTCGCTCTATACTCATTTCCCAATTCAGTTCTAATCAGTTTACCTTGATCTTGCATTTGGATAATATTTTCGACCTTTTCACAAGTATAGCTTATATTATAGCTATTCATGTGAGTCTCCATTTTACTTGCTAAGGTTTCACCTAAAATACCATTAAAACCCAAATAGTTATCTACCATATAAGCCGAAGTTGTTTCACCGCCAGGTAATGCGCGTTCTACAACTAAAATCTTGAGTTTTGCTCGAGCAGCACAAATTGCAGCTGACATTCCACCAGGACCTGCGCCAATGATTATTAAATCAAAATGCTCACCTGACTTTGGTTCACTTTCGCTCTTTTCAACTAGTGTTTGCTCGTGCATTAATAATACTCCTAGTTCTTTTGTAAGCTCTCTTCAGCCAAGATTACCCGGGCAGAGCCTTTTGTAATAATTTTATTAGTTTCTAAATCTATGATTATTATTTCGCCCATAAGCTTATCTTTATTTCGCTGGGCAGATGGTTTTCCCAAAAGTGTTATTTTTTGTTTTCTAAGATCATACAATGCTTTTTCTGATATGCCATTAATGCCTTCAAGACTAAATCTTACGTTGCCTATAGCCTCAATCAAATCCTTATTATTGTCAGCATGAACTTTGTCGCAATAAACACTCATATTATCTTTGGTAATTTTAATATTATCAAACATGCTAATTTTGCTCTTGGCTTTGTCATACGTGGCACGGTCGCCCTTTATTTTAACTTCTTTTTGTATAACAGTAACAGAACCTGAAGCAGTTACAATATTATTTTTGCCATCTAGTTCAAATATATCCGCATTTATTTGGATATTGTTAATTGCTTTTGCAAAAGCAATTGAGCCAAATAAAATTATTATGAATACTGATAAAGTAAAATAACCCTTGTTTTTTATAGAAAAAAGCACCTCGATATTATCATATAAAACATACTATTGTGCAATAGGAGTTGGCCTTATATGGGCAATTTATTAAGTAGCTATTATTTTATTCCTACACGTTGCCCATATACCCTTTATGTTATATATTCTTTTAGCAATATGAAATGGCAAGAACCTAAAAAAAAATCTCAAGAATTATTATATTTACCTGTACTACAAAAACAGCCTGAAATTGATTTTGATAATATAAAAACAGCAGATTCTAACACCTCTGTAAATGTCGATCATGAATTTATAAATATCTGGCAAAATGGGCCAAAAGATGATTCTGATAAGGAATTAGCAAAATGCTTAAGCATTGTTGGGAAAGCTTTTTGTGATCTTATCCGGGCAGGCCAAGGTAAAACAGCGGTATCCACCAAATCTTCACCAACAGACCTTGTCACAGAAGTTGATATGGGAATTGAAATGCTATTTCGAATGTGGCTTAAAAAGTTCTGCCCCACTCATAAAGTTATTGGTGAGGAGAGCGTCAAAGATTTTATCAATCCTCAGGACACAGCCTGGTATATCGATCCTGTTGATGGCACTACAAACTTTGTTAATGGTTCACAAAATGTATCACTTCATATGGGCTGCCTCTGTAATGGCAAGCCAAAAGCTAGCTTTGTTGGGCTACCTTTTTTGGGTCAATATTATTATGGCCATGACAAAGTATTAAACAAAAAAAATGAACCCGCATTTATATTAGACAACATTACAAAAAAAATTTCAGAACCACTTGTGATTGGCACTGAATTTATTGTCTCAAAGCTTGACCATAAAACAAATTTTGACCTAATAACAAAAAAACTTGATGCAAAAAAATACCAGGTAAAATCTATTGGCTTTAATATGATGCAAATTTTAAATGGACAAATAAATGTTTTTTATAAAGAAAGTGCAAAATTTTGGGATGTTGTTGCACCTGCAGCACTTATCTATATGGCAGCAAAAGATTTTTTTGATATTGAGATTTACTATACAAAAAATGGCGCCACAAAAACAAAAGATAATACTATTTGCGAATCACTATTTTCTAACTCCACTAATTTTATTGAGCATTTAAATAATCGTCATAAAACTAATTGCCGGATAGGTCATATACTCATCACACCTAAATCAAGGCTTGAAATTAAAAAAGCTATTTTAGATATAATAATTAAAGGCCAATAATGGAACACCATATACCAGTATTACTTACTGAAACCTTAGAAACGCTAAATATAGAGCCAAATGATATTGTCCTTGATGGCACAATGGGATTTGGAGGACATGGATCTGAAATTGTTAATAAACTTGCAACTGGTAAATATATTGGGCTAGATAGAGATCCAAAAGCAATAAAACACTGCAAAGAATTATTTAAAGAAAATAAAAATGTGCATATAATCCAACAGGATTATGCTAATTTTCCAGATGTTTTAGAAAAGCTTAAGTTTAATAAAGTCTCTAAAATCTTGCTGGATATTGGTATTTCTTCTTATCAACTTGATAGCGCTAAACGCGGCTTTAGTTTCCAAAAAGAAGAACCACTGGATATGAGAATGGACCCCAAATCAGAACTAACAGCAGAGAAAATTCTAAACCAATACTCTGAAGAACTGCTAACCAAAGTTATTTTTGAATATGGAGAAATCAGAAATTATCATAAATTTATTGCAAATGTTATAAATATGAGAACAGAAACCCCAATGCTCACAACTTTTGATTTGGTAAATATGATTAAAAAAAGTTTTTATTTTAGAAATAAACGATCTATCTATATCAGAACCTGCGCTCAAGTATTTCAAGCTTTAAGGATAGAAGTTAACCAAGAGTTAAATCAGCTAAAAGGATTTCTAGAGCATTTAGAAAGTCGCCTCGAAATTGGGGCTAGAGTTGCCATCATTACCTTTCACTCTTTAGAAGACAGAATAGTTAAACAATATTTTAAGGGAAAAAAATACACCTTTAAACCTATAGAAAAAAAAGTAATAAAAGCTAAACAAGAAGAAATAAGAATTAATAGCAGGGCAAAAAGTGCTAAACTTCGCTGTGTAGAACTTATTGGTTAATATTCTTTATCAGGTCTAGATACTTATCAGCTATTATATTTAAATTATATTTATCCTCTATAGCTTTTTTGGCATTATCGCCCCAAACTTTTGCCTGGTCACTATCTTTTGATAAAGCTAATACCAGACTAGCCAAGCTAACTGCGTCACCCGGTCTTATTACCTCGCCAAAATCATTTTCTTTTATTATCTGAGCTATCTCGCTTCTTTCAGACATAATGCCAAATATTGGCAATCCAGCAGCCATTAAGCCAAATGTTTTAGAAGGCACAGACAACCCTTCCTGTCCTTCATTTAAACTTACTAAGCCTACATCACCAGCAGCTAGCAGCAAGCCCAAGCAGTCTCTATCAACATATGTATGTAGCTGACAGTTTCTAAGCCTGTACTCTTCAATATAATTTCTAATATATTCTTTTTTATGCCCTTCACCAACAAAAACAAACTCAATTTCGGTATGACTTTTTAGAATTTTTGCTGCTTCTATAATAGTTTCTAGATCATGAAACCAACCCATATTCCCAGAATAAAGAACCACAAACTTATCTTGAAGACCCCATTCATGAATGAAAACATTATTTTTATACTCTGTTTTCGACTCCTGAATCAACCGATCATTACTCCAGACTGTAATTATCTCTATCTTCTCTTTTTGTTTTTTAGTTAATCGAGGCTCAATTACTGCTTGCATACACCTACCTAAAACAATGATTTTTTTTGCGAAAATAAATGTAATCTTATTAGTCAAATGCCACAACCAAGTTAAAGAGCTATTTTTACCTAGCAGCCCCAAAACTACTGCCGTATCAGGATAAACATCAAATATTAAATATAAATAAGGTCGCCTCTTAAGAATTCTCATAATAGCTGCGCTAATAGCAAGAAAGGGTGGATTAGTTAAAACTAAAATCGGATCTTTCTTGCTACTCTTCAAAAGAAACAATAATGTAGAAACAGAATATGTTATTTGATTTATTATTCGACCAAATAAATTCATCTTTGGAAACTGTGTCCCCCAAACTCTATGTATTTTAATTTCCATATAATTTGTGAACTTGCTATATTTCCCACCTAAAATAGTTGGTGGTCCACAAACAACCTCCACCTCCACACCTTTTCTTGCTAAAACTTCACAAAGCTCCGTCAATGTTAATCCTGTGGAAATTAGCTCTGGATAAAAACGCTGGCAAAGAATAGTAAGTTTTTGGGGTTTCATAGTTATTAATTATACATTAAGGGGGTGATGCAAAAAACCAGCTTATTCCTTTAATTTTATGAAGCAAACTCGTAAAGGGAGCATACTTTTGTATGTGGCCGGATCGATTTGCGTAGTATCGGAAAAATTAAGCTGATTTTTGGTGGGCAGTATTGGAATTGAACCAACGACCTCTTGCATGTCAAGCAAGCGCTCTAGCCAACTGAGCTAACCGCCCGTAAACACATATATTACCAAACACTTTTTTTTTATGCTAATATTGATTTTACTATGACACTAAATAATCAATCAGATATATCTAGGGGTATAATTGTTTTATCACTTCAAGCAGCCTTTTATGTATTAGTTTTGCCATTTGTTTTTTTATTTATTGGTGACTATATTGATACACAGTATTTTTTATTAATCAGCTATCCATCCTGGATAAAGCTATCAATCGCTATTATCTGTACACCAATTGGCATGGTTTTTTTGCCTTGGGCAATCTTTTCATTATATAAGATTGAAGAGAGAGCGGCCGCTTCTAGCCCTATTAATCCTACATTTATGGTAATAGGCGCTTATAAGCTTTGCCGTAACCCTATAACTTTTGGTGCTTTATTTTATTTTGTTGGTTTAGGAGCTTTGCTTGGTTCTCTTACAACCATTATTGTTTCATTATTAAGCACCCTTATTTTTGGTTGTTTATATGCAAAGATGCTAACTGAAAAAAGTTTTGAAAGAAAATTTAAAAGCGCCTATAGAAGTTATAAAGAAACCACTCCTTTTTTGATCCCAAAATTAAAAAAATAACTTTATACTTATTTATCTCTTAATATATTTTAATGGGTTTATAGGAATACCATTTTCTCTAATTTCAAAATGCAAATGCGGGCCAGTTGAATAGCCAGTACTCCCAACCAAACCAATGGTATCTCCCTTTTTTACGAACTGACCTTCTTTTGCAAAAATTCTGGACATATGAGCATAAATAGTTGATACCCGCTTCCCATCTGTAGTACGACGACCATGATCTATAATTATTATTTTTCCATAGCCTTTATATTGCTTTTTTCGGCCAGAAACAATAATCAAACCAGAATCTGATGCTTTAATTTTATAACCTCTTGGAGCTGCAATATCCACGCCTGTATGCTTAATATAACGCTTAAAAATAGGGTGTTTTCGATAACCAAACTTTGAAGATATCCAACCTATAACAGGCTTTATAAACGTCCCTGTCCCAAAAAAAGCATTATTTCCCTTGCTCAGTTTTTGGATCAATTGAGTTATTTCACCTGAAGATTTTTCCAGTCTTTTATTCTGCTCTTTTATTTTTTTAATACTACTACTAAGTTTAGTTAAGTAACGTTTTTTAGAACGCTTTTTTCTTTGTAATACCTGCTCACTCTTTTTTATTTCTAGCCTCAAAGCCCAACGGTTTTCTTGTTGTTTTTTCAGATTAGCCTTTTCTTTTTGGAGGTTATTATGTTCATCTCTAATTTCTTTAATTAGTTTGATATCCGATTTTATTATTCTCTCAAAATAATAAAGAACATCTATTACTGCAAAGGTTTCATCTGGAGTGAAAACAACATCTATTAAACTCCAATTCTTGTTCTTGTATATCTCGACCAGCCTCTTTTTTAAAAGATTCTTTTTTTGTTGGTATTTTTGTTCTAATCTAGCAATATTACCCTGATTCTCTTTAATCTTTTTTTTTGTTCTTGATAATTTTTGCTTTGCTTGCCTGAGCTGCAAATCGGTTCGTCGAAGCTCTCTATTAAGACGTATAAATTCGCGCTCTGCCTTCTTTTTTTGTAGCTGTTTTTTTCTAATTGCACCTTTATTCTTTTTTATATTTGATGAAATATTTGATAATTTTTTCTTGGCAAGACCAATTGGTTTATTGTCAGCCATTAAAGAGCCTGATAAAACAAATGTGAATATAATAAATAGAAATAAAAATCTTTTGTTCATAATCTTTTAATCTTTTTCAATAACCTGTCTCTTTATTGCAGCTGCTAAATCGACCCCAATTCCAAGCGCTTTTGCAATTCCTATTGTATCTGCCTGAACTAGATTATCAAGGTTTTTATATGTTTTGTATATTTTATTAATTCTTTTTGGGCCAATACCATCAACTTTTGATAACAAGCTATCCTCTATTCTAGATTTTCGCTTTATTCTTTGAAAACTCACAGCAAATCTATGGGACTCATCTCTTACTCTTTGTAAGAGCAGCCGCACAGGGTCTGACTCTTTAAGCTTTATTGGGCTACTTATTCCAGGCTGAAAAAGCTCTTCTTCTTTTTTTGCAAGCGAAACCAAATCTATTTCAGATTCAACTCCTAAGCTTTTCATTGCTTTTTTTGCAAAATTCAACTGCCCCTTTCCACCATCTATTAAGAGCAAATCTGGCAACTCTTTTTTAGATCCAATAATATTACTTAGATATCTATAAACAATTTCAGCTATTGCAGCTGGGTCATTGCTCTTTCCAGCAACACTTTTAATATTAAATCTCTTATATCCAACCTTATTCGGTTTTGCATTTACAAAACTCACGGCTGAACCAACAATATCTGTACCTTGAAGATGAGAAATATCAAAACCAACTATTTTAGTTGGATAATTTTTAAGTGCTAGTGTGGTTTTCACCAAATCAATAACAGCTGTATCTTTTATTTCTTTAACATCGCTATTTCTATGCAGACACAACATAGATACCTGCGCATTTTTTTCAGCATTTTCTAATAGTTCTTTTTTTTGTCCTCGTATAGGAATAGATATCGTTGCCCTTTTAGTTTTTATAGATAACAGTTCTTCAAAACACTGTTTATAATTTTCTCGGCATATTATCTCATCAGGAAAATACTCATTATCTTGAAAATGTTTTAGCATAGACTCCATAAAGAACCCCTCTTTAATAAGAGTATCTCCCCTTTTAAGATAGTACCCATTTTGACTTAATAACTTACCTTCAATTATTGACTGAACTAGAACGTAACAGTATTCATCATTTTCCACTTCTGCCCACACTTGAATATTTTTATGGCTATCTATTACAACCGTTTGCTTTTCTGTTAAGGTCTCTATTTTTTGGATTTGATCTCTCATTTGAGCTGCCTTTTCATATTGCTTAGTATTTGAATATTGCTTCATTTTTCTTGCAAAAGATTTTTGCAGACCCCTATTTTTACCTGCAAGCAAAGCTTTTAAATCTTTAACAAAAGCTAGATATGTTTCTCGTATATTTTTATTAACACAAGGTGCTAAACACTTATCAATATCACAATAAATACATTTTTTCTGGATAATTTTTAAGTCAATTATTTTTTTACAACGCCTAAGTGGAAAAAGATCATTAAGGAACTGTATATATTTTCTTGTAGACCCCAAACTAGTATATGGGCCAAAACAAGCAGCTTGGTTATTAGGTTTTTGTCTATCTATTTTAACTCTTGGAAAAGGTTCTGAAGTAACAATTATATATGGGAAATTCTTATCATCTTTTAAATCAATATTATATTTCGGCTGATGTTTTTTAACCAACTGCTTTTCAAGCAATAAAGCTTCTTGCTCTGTTTTGGTTACAATTGTTTTAATATCTGAAATTTTTGAAACAAGGTATGTGGTTTTAAGATCTAAATCACTCTTTTTAAAAAAATAACTAGCAATCCTTTTTTTAAGATTTCTTGCTTTACCAATATATAGAATAAGCTCATTCTTATCTAGCATCATATAAATGCCAGGATTGCTAGGTATTGTTTTTTTTAAAGACTCTAAACACTGCCTCATATTATTGGCAGTTACAAGCTAAGACTGTTCTTCTTGTTCAACTGGCGCTGATACTGCTGCGCTTGCCTGAGCTTCTGCTTCTGGGTTGATAACAAGCTTTATATTAAAAGCTGCTTCAGAATGAATTACAACCTCAATATCAAATTTACCAGCTTCTTTTATATGATCTGGCATATTTAGATGTTTCTTTTGTATTTCTATTTCGCTTTCTTTCAAAATAAACCCACAGATATCTGCAGGTGTAACAGAACCATAAAGTTTACCGTCTTCTGTTGCTTTTAAATTAACTGAAAACTCTTTTCCTTCTAATACTTTTTTGATTGCGTTTGCATCAGTTTTTACTTTTGCAAGTCTTTTTATTTCTTTTTGTTTTATAGCTTCAAACCTATGGAGGTTATCCTTATTAACAAACATCGCAATCGCTTTTGGAATTAGGTAGTTTCTAGCATAACCTAGTTTAACTTTTTTTCTTTGACCTAATTTTCCAAAACCCTTTTCATCTTTAATTATTATAACTTCAACACTAGTACTCATAATGTAATTACTCCTTAATCTATTAATCTACACAATGAGGTATCAAGCAAATTACTCTAGCTCTTTTTATTGCTTGAGCTAGCATTCTTTGATGTTTTGCACATACCCCGGAATTTCTTCTTGGATAGATTTTACCTCTATCTGTAATAAATCTTCTAAACTTTTCAAGATCTTTATAATCTAATACATCCCATTTATTAGCACAGAAAGTACAAACCTTTCTTCTTTTAACTCTTCGTTTTATATATACATTTTTTTGCATAACCATATTTTCTCCTTCCGGTTCTATTAATTAACTAGCAACTGTTTCTACGGGCTGCCCATTTTCAACGCCTTTTTTATCTAGCATTTGCACATTATCTGCAATAATTTCAGCAGACTCTCTTTGCTCGCCATCTTTTTCATAGAATTCAACCTGCAAACGTCCTTCAACTGCAACAAGTTTACCTTTATTTAGGTACTCGCCACAAATCTCTGCTAATCTACGCCAACAAACTATCCGAATAAAATCGGTTGAGCTTTCCTGTCCGTCTTTTTTTCTAAACCTATCTATTGCGATTGTAAATCTTGTTACTGTTATTCCAGATAAGGTTACCCTTGTTTCCGGGTCTCTTGTTAATCTTCCAATTAAAAATGCTTTATTATACAAGATTCATCCTCCTTAAAATGGGATATCTTCTGGAACTTCTGCAACCTCTTGAGTTTGGGCTTCAGGCTCACTAACTGCTACGTCTTTAATCTTCTTATCTTCAGCGCCAAAATCAAAACTACTTGTATCTATCTGATCCAAAGGCTTCTCTTCTAATGACTCTATAGGGCTAAAGTCCGTATTTGCATCTAAGACCTCTGCGCTTTGCGAATTAAGGTTTGTACTACTTGCAACGGCATTTAATACCTGAATCTCTCTTGCATCTACCTCTGTCACCCATTTCCTTTTACCTTCTTGGTCATCATAACTTCTAACATTTATACGGCCTTCAACAAGTAATAATGAATCTTTAGAAAAGGCTGGTGGATTATCTGCGATTGGGCTCCATGCAACAATGTTAATCAAGTCTGATTTCTTTGTTACAACAGCACCTCTGCTTGGTCGTTCAACATCAAGACAAAACTTGAGAAGCGGTGAACCATTAGTGGTTACCTTCTGATCTGGATCATAAGCAACTCTCCCAACTAAAATAATTTTATTTTGGCTAGACAACTTTATTCTCCGTCAGTTTTTTCTTCTGTTTCTTTTGGTTCAATTGAATCTACTGTCACTATAAGGTGTCTTAAAATATCTTCATTTACAGCAAATTTTGCTTGGATATTTTCCAATGTTTTCGGTGTTGCCAAAAACTTTGATTCAACATAAAAACCTTGGTTAAATTTTTTGATTGGTGTAGCTAAATCTCTTACGCCTTGTGGTTCAATATAATCTATTTTACCTTCTTCACCATTAACCATTTCCTCAAATTTTCCACAGTTTTCCTTATAAACTTCTTCTGAAAGATGAGGTTTGATGATATATAGTATTTCGTATTCCTTTTGTATTATATTAGTTGTCATTACAACTCCTTAACTTTTTTATATTTATTTTTGATTTTTTATTATAACAAGTTTACGCCCTTATTTAATAAGGAGCGATATTATATCACAGGCTTAATTTGTTGGGCAATACACGTTTATTCCATATAATGTTATACTGTGGCTATGATTGAAGAAGGCAGGTTTATATCACCAGAAAAAATAGTTGAAGATAGCAAAGAAAGCACCGAAGGTAGCTTGCGCCCAAAAATTTTAGATGAATTTATTGGCCAAGAGAAAATCAAAAATAATCTAAAAATATTTATTGAAGCAGCTAGAAAAAGAGAAGAAAGCATAGAGCATATTCTGCTTTATGGACCACCAGGGCTGGGCAAAACGACACTCGCTAGTATTATTTCTCATGAAATGCAGGTAAATATCAAAATAACCTCTGGCCCGGCAATTGAAAGGCCGGGTGATTTGGCTGCTATTTTAACTAATTTGGAAGCTGGTGATATTTTATTTATAGATGAAATACACCGTCTAAATAGAGCTGTAGAGGAAGTTCTTTATCCAGCTATGGAAGATTTTAAGCTGGATATCATGATTGGAAAAGGTCCTTCTGCAAGATCTGTTAGACTGGATTTACCAAACTTCACTTTAATTGGGGCTACTACTAGGGTTGGACTACTCACAGCACCACTTCGTGATAGGTTTGGGATTTTAGAACGCTTACAGTTTTATAAGCCAGAAGAGTTGGTAATCATAGTCCAAAGAGCCGCAAAGATACTGGGAATAAATGTTGAATACAAACAAGCAATAGAGATCGCAAGAAGGTCTAGAGGAACACCACGGATTGCTAATAGACTACTGAAGCGCGTTAGAGATTGGGCTCAGGTTAAGTCAAATAATATTATGACATTTGAAGTTATTGCCGAGTCTTTAACAGGAATGGGAATAGATAATATCGGCCTTGATGAAATTGACAGAAAATATCTGCTAACAATTATAAAAAAGTTTTGCGGAGGCCCTGTTGGCGTTGAAACAATCGCTGCCAGTATTGCAGAAGAATCTGATACAATTGAAGATGTTTATGAGCCATATCTTTTACAGTTAGGTTTTATTGAAAGAACACCTAGGGGCAGAGTAGCTACAAATTCTGCTTACCAACATTTAAACCTTAAGCAGGGCGTTATAAAAAACAACCAAATCAACCTTTTTCAGGAGCAAACTTTATGAAAAACAGAAAAGCAACAATAAAAAGAAAAACAAAAGAAACAGACATAAACCTCACTTGGAATTTAGATGGCAAAGGAACCAATAAAATTAACACTGGCATTCCTTTTTTTGACCATATGCTTCAGCTTTTTAGCGCACACGGTCTTTTTGATTTAGATCTAAAAGTTAAAGGCGATATTGAAGTAGATTTCCACCACACAGTTGAAGATGTTGGTATCTGTATGGGTCAAGCATATAGAGAAGCTATTGATAATGCAAAAGGCATTACTAGGTTCGCTAGCTGCATTATTCCTATGGATGAAACACTTTGCCAAATTGCTATTGATGTTAGTGGCAGACCTTATTTTGAATGGAATAGAGATTCTGTTGAATCAAAAAACGGGGTTTTTAATGGTGAACTGGCGGAAGCTTTTTTCAGCGCTTTTGTTGATAATGCAAGAATTACGCTTCATATAGATTTACTAAGAGGTAAAAATCTTCATCATATGCTAGAGGCGTGTTTTAAGGCTTTTGGGATATGTTTAGATCAAGCAACTATGTTTGATGATCGCAAAAAAGGGGCAATACCTTCTACGAAGGGTATTTTGCTTTAAAATTCTAAATATGGGGTGATAGCTAATAATGAAAAAAACTGAAAAACAAACAGTTATATTAGAAAGTGATTCTATTTCAGAAAATATAACAAATATTGTTAAATCTATTCATAAAAAACACAACAACTTTAAGAACCTCGTTTTTGCAGGTATTTTAAGCGCAGGATATCCTCTTGCAAATAGAATTGCTAAGCAAATTAAAAAAGAATATAATGCAGAAATTCCTGTTGGCAAACTTGATGTTGCTCTATACCGTGATGATCTTCTATCAAGAGGGAAATTTGTAACAATTAGAGAATCAGACATCCCTTTCGACCTTAATGGAAAAACATTGGTCATTGTTGATGATGTTCTTTATAATGGACGTACTATTCGAGCAGCATTAAATGCTATGCTAGATTTCGGAAGGCCAGCAAGTATTGAGCTTGCTGTTTTAGTTGATAGGGGTCATAGAGAGCTTCCGATATTTGCAAATCATATTGGCAGTGAAATTAAAACTAATAAATTAGATCATATAACTATTAAGTTATATGAAATTGATGGTGAAGATAGTGTTATTCTAGAATGATGGTGAAGATAGTGTTATTCTAGAAAAGACAAACGCTTAAACTCACAAAAAAATATATAATAGATAAGGACTGAAATGCCACCTAAAAAAATTAAAAAAGAAAAAAAATTTAAGAAACCCAATGATTGGCGAAATTGGGTTTGGTATGCCTTGCTTGGACTAATGATAGCCTCTGTGGTTGCCACATCTTTTACAAACCCCAAAAGCGCTACTGTTAAAAACTTTAGTTCTTTCATGACCGCTGTTGAACAAGGCAATGTTACCAACGTAACTATACGATCAAATGAAAATTTAATTGAATGGTCTGATAAAAACGAAGAAACCTTCAAAAGTTTTTTTGTTGCTTATCCAGAATTTATTTCAGAGTTACGAGATAAGGGTGTAAATATAAATGTTAATCCTTCAGATTCTGGTTGGGTTTGGAGTGTTTTTATCCAAGCTTTATTACCATTCATATTAATTGCCTTGCTTTGGTTTTTTATTTTTAGACAAGCACAAGGGGCTAACAGTCAAGCAATGTCTTTTGGAAAGTCCAAAGCTAATCCTTGGAAAAAAGATGAGAATGGCACAAACACCAAATTCAAAGATGTTGCTGGCATTAACGAAGCTGTAGAAGAGGTTAAAGAGATTGTAGACTTTCTTAAACAACCAAAAAAATATCAAGCTATTGGAGCAAAAATACCAAAAGGCGTTTTGCTAATGGGGCCCCCAGGAACAGGTAAAACATTACTTGCAAAAGCTATTGCAGGCGAAGCTGATGTCCCTTTTTTGAGCATATCTGGATCTGACTTTGTTGAGATGTTTGTTGGTGTAGGTGCATCAAGAGTCAGAGATTTGTTTAAACAAGCAAAAAAAACTCAACCTAGCATAATCTTTATTGATGAAATGGATGCCGTTGGAAGACATAGGGGTGCTGGCTTGGGTGGTGGCCATGATGAAAGAGAACAGACATTAAATCAGCTTTTAGTAGAGATGGATGGTTTTGATGATAAACAAACAGTCATTATTATCGCAGCTACTAATAGACCTGATATTTTAGACCCGGCACTTCTAAGGCCAGGACGTTTTGATAGACAGGTAGTAGTTGATAAACCTGATGTAAAAGGTAGAGAACAAATACTAGAAATCCATAGTAAAGGCAAAAAAATCGTTAAAAATATCAATTTGGAAACAATTGCCAAAAGAACACCTGGCTACACCGGAGCTGATCTAGCCAACCTACTTAATGAGGCTGCACTGTTAGCTGCTCGCGCAAATAAAAAACAAGTCTCCATGATAGAGCTTGAAGAAGCTACTGATAGGATAATGGCTGGCCCAGAACGTAAATCAAGGGTCATTTCTGATAAAGAAAAACAAATCATTGCTCATCATGAAGTTGGGCATGCATTAGTTGCGTTTTTTTGTGAGGGAGCAGACCCTGTCCATAAAATCAGTATTTTACCCAGAGGAATGGCACTTGGATACACGTTACAACTACCGATAGAAGATAAACACCTTATTTCTAGAGAAGAAATTTTAGATAGAATTAAAATACTTTTAGGTGGTCGCATTGCAGAAGAAATGATTTTCAACTCTATTACATCTGGGGCTTCAAATGATATTGAAAAAGCAACATCTCTTGCAAGAAATTTTGTTTGTAAGTTTGGAATGAGTACAAAGTTGGGAACAATAAAGTATGGCAAATCACAAAACCATGTATTTTTAGGTAAAGATTATTCTGATCATTCACAAGATTATGCAGAAGAAACAGCTAGTGAGATTGATAAAGAAATAAAAAGAATAATTAGTGACGCTTATAACGAAGCAAAAGACATATTAACTAAAAATAAAAAGAAATTGGTTGATATATCTAAAGTTCTGATGCAAGAAGAAGTTCTTGAATCAGAAGCCTTTATAAGGCTTGCTAAGCCAAAAAAAGCTCGCAAAGTATCTTTAGATTAAGATACAAGACCGGGGCGTGGCGCAGCCTGGTAGCGCACTAGTATGGGGTACTAGTGGTCGCTGGTTCAAATCCAGTCGCCCCGACCAGAAACCTTATGAGCTTATAAGAATGGAAACAAGGTTTAAGACTAAGGAATGATAATATGAGTTTTGGGAATGATAATAATAAATATTTCTCTTTTATGTTGGTTCCGCCAAGCGGAAGCAAAACATTTTCTATTCGTATTCCTATTTGGTTATTAAAAATATTTTTAGGTAGCTTTGTTTTACTTATCATCAGTATTGGAACTGTGTTGTTTTACACAACCAAATCCAGTATTGAGCTAGTACAGTATAAACAAATGAAAACAGAAACACTAGCGCAAAGAAAACTAAATGCTGAATTCAAATCACAATTAAATATCTTGAAAGACGAGGTAGAATCCCTAATGGAAAAAGAAGCCGAGCTTGAAGGCATGATCGGTGATAAAAAATCTAAATACCGTATAAAAAAAAGGAAGTTGAAAAAACTCTCAAAAATTAAAGCTTTTAAAAAAGAATATTCTCAATTAGTTAAAAAAGACTCTTTAGAAGAACTTAAGCTTTTTTTAGAAGCACACCTGACCTCTGTTAAAAAATCAATAACGAAACATGCTCAAAAAATTCAACATAACAAACAAAGGTTTGCTTATACTCCTTCTATATGGCCTGTATACGGCCGTATTAGGTCTAAGTTTGGATGGCGAATCCATCCACTTACAGGCAAAAGAAGATTTCATAAAGGGATAGATATTCCATGCTGGTCTGGAGCTCCTATTAAATCATCTGCTGATGGTGTTATTAAGTATGCTGGTTGGTCTGGCACCTTTGGCCGAGTTGTTATTATTGATCATAGCTTTGGCTACAGAACAATCTATGCCCATGCGTCTCAGTTGCTTGTAAGAAAAGGGGAATATATTAAAAAAGGACAAATTATTGCACAGGTAGGGACATCAGGACTATCCACAGGGTCACACGTTCACTATGAAATTAGGCGTTGGGATAAGGCTGTTAATCCAAAAACATACCTAGACCTAGATATGTTTACAGCAAGTACAAGAATATGGTAATTATATGACTACAATTATGGAAAATAAAAAATTTCGCAATGAATTAGTAAATACAATAGTTGGTGAAGAAGCCTCTATAAAAGGTGATATAGAGACTCAACGCTCCATTCGAGTTGAAGGTACTATTGAAGGTACTATTCATTCAAAAGGTGAAGTATATATTGGCGAGAAAAGTAAAGTTAATGCCAATGTGTATGGTCAAAGAATAATAATTGCAGGTGAAGTTAATGGCAATGTAGAAGCTGTTGGCGGGCTTCATATCTGCAAAACTGGCAAAGTATATGGCGATATTACTGGTGATCAATTAACTATTGAAGAAGGCGCTATTTATCGTGGAAAAGTTAATATGGACATCATATCTTCAAAAAATGCTTACGAAGGAAACATTAAGCTAGCCATAAATAAATAATGGCTACTGGAACCCTTTTTGTTTGCGCAACCCCTATTGGTAACCTTAAGGACTGTTCTTTTCGGCTGTTAGAAACTCTTAAAAAGGTAAACTGCATTGCAGCAGAAGATCCAAAAAAAACCAAAGTATTATTAGCTCATTTCGAAATAAAAGCAAAGCTAATAGGACTACAAAAATATAATGAAGCAGAACGTGTAAATAGCCTGGCAAACATGCTATCACAAGGTAAAGATGTAGCCTTGGTAAGTGATGCCGGAACACCAAATATAGCTGACCCAGGAGCTCATATTATAAGTCAGTTAATTGAAAAGGGACATTCTGTTATTCCTATACCAGGACCTTCGGCTGTAACTGCACTACTTTCTGTTTCTGGAATACTTGCAAATAAATTTTGTTTCATGGGGTTCTTTCCAAAAAAGAACTTAGAGGCAAAAAAACTAATAGAACAAAGCCTTGCTCTTGATTTACCAATTGTGTTTTTTGAAACAGCAAAAAGACTTATTAAATCTATAAACTGGATTAATGATAATTATCATGTGCACAAAATAGCTATTGGCAAAGAAATAACTAAAAAATTTGAAACTTACATATCTGGCTCTTGCGATAAAATATTAGAAGATTTGAAAAATCACAATATAAAAGGTGAATGGTGCTTTACTGTTTGGCTTTCTAAACAGCAGGATCAAAATGATATAATCGAAACAAAAATCAAACAGCTTATTGAGTTTGGCCTAACAAATAAACAGGTTGTTGAGGTAGTAAGGCTTATGGGATTCCCTAAAAACAAAGCATATAGAATAGTTGGGCTTTTAAAAAAATAGGGCTTTAGTTAATCAGGGATAACTGCAAAACACCTCTAATAGTCTTTTTGCTTTATTAATGAAATTGTTTCAATATCTTTATTAAGGCCTGCTATATATATCGGTGTTGAACCTTCATTATCTTCTATATTTAGATCAGCGTCATAACGTAATAGAAGCCTGGTAGCTCTATGAAATTTCTTTTCAACACTTAAATGTAAAGCAGTTTTCCCTTTAGGGTTTTTATAATTTGGGTTAGCGCCATTTTCTAGCAAGCACTCAATAATATTTAGGTGGTTATACTCCACTGCAATTAAAAGCGCATTTTTTTGTTTGTTATCAATAGCATTAATATTTGCACCTTTTTTCAGAAGAGCGCAAACAACTTGATAATGGCCACTCTGTGCTGAACTTTGCAAGGGGGTCTGTCCATGCTCATCAGGGGTTTCTATCTCTGCATTATTTTCTAATAGTATGTTCACAACATCAACCTGACCATTTAAAGCCGCTATTAATAAAGGTGTTTCTAAGAAATTATTTTTAGCTTCGATATTTGCCTCATTTTCTAAAAGAAACCTAACTGCATTTAAGCTTCCAGAACGAGCTGCAATATGTAATGATGTTTCATCCCTTGCTAAAACATCCACACCAACACCTTGCTCAACAAACACTTTTAGAGCCTCAACACTATCTGTAGCTGCAGCCATATGCATAGGCATTTCTTGGTGACTATCTAATGCTTGGCAGTCTGCACCAGATTTTATTAGAAACTCCACAATATCTTTTTGGTTGCTTTTTGCTGCTATATGTAAAAATGTTTGGCTACTTGAGTTTGCAAGGTTAACATTCTTTTCTAGGCCTTGTAAGAGTTTGAATATTTCTATATTACCCGAGCTTATTGCAGAATGTATTGGCCTTTGACCAAAAACATCTTCTATTGAAATTGGGGCATTATTTTTTATTAAAAATTCCACTATATCTTTATTGCCATTGTTTGCAGCTATATGCAATGGTGTTTTGCCGTTTATAGTTGTAGAACTAACACTAGCACCTTTTTGCAATAAAAAAGATAATGCATCTAATTGATTAAACTCTGCTGCTATATGTAGTGGCGTTTTTTCATCTATATCGCCACGATCTAAATCTGCGCCATATTCTACTAATAACTTTATTTTTTGTTGGTTACCTAGTCGTGCTGCAATTTGCAATGATGTTCTTTGTTTTTTACCAACAGCCTTATTTATCTCGTATGATTTAATACGTGTATAAAGAGTTTGCTCATTACCTACCAACTCGGCTACTGCCGCATTAAAATGCAAATAAGTCCACTCACTGCATTTTGTTGCCAGCACAACCTCCGCACCCTTATCTAATAAATACACAACTATTTCTTGCCAATCGTTTTTTGCAGCCAAGCCTAGTGGTGTTTCTTTTTTATTATTGGTTCTATCAATATTCTTCTTTATATCTATATTCTTTATTAAGAGCTTAACAGCCTCTAAATTACCTTTTTCAGATGCTATATGTAAAGGCGTGTTTCCTCTTTTATCTTCCATATCCTGAATAATTCCTGACTGCCCCATTAATATCATCAACAAAGAAGATGTTCCCATATGGGCTGCAAGATGCATAACTGAACAACCATTTTTATCACGAGCATTAACGTTAACACCGTCAGCTATTAATTGTTTTATTTTAGCCAAATCTTTACTCTGTACTGCAAAATGCAAAGGTTTCCAACCAAGCTCATCCAACATATCAGCGGCCTTTTTTGCTAAAAGCAAAGCTGCGTCTATACGACCTTCCTGGGCTTTCTGGTAAAGGTTATTGATGTCACTAATTTCCTCGATATCTTGAGTTTGATTAACTAGCTCATCTAGTAATTTATTTGTATTTTTCATTAAAAGTTAAGTATCCTCTTATTTTATTATTTCAAAAAATCTTCTGTTTTCAAATAGTACCTTGAATACTGACATTTGTAATGCCATACTAACCTTTAATATTATGAAAGTAAAAATATTTGATTATAATATAGATGTCATAGACTATAGTACTGTTCTTGAGAATTTAAGAACACTTCTTCGTGAGAATACCTTTGGTTCATTAATAACCTTAAACCCTGAAACTATTATTAGTGCCAGAAATAATAAACGTCTTAAATCTATTATTAATAAAGCAAGTATTATTGTTGCTGATGGAATTGGACTGGTATGGGCTATAAAAAAAATCCATAAAATCAACATTAATCGTATTACAGGGATTGATTTAACCACAAAGCTTTTTGGATGTAGTTCCTTCTCTTTTTATTTTGTTGGTAGTAAAGAAGAAATAATTAATAAAGCCGTCAAAAACATTGAAAACACATTTAGAAAAGTTGATATTAAAGGTTATAGCAATGGGTACTTTTCTACTGATGAAGAAACTATATTGATTAATAAAATACAATCAAGTAAAGCAGATATCATACTAGTTGGTTTAGGATCACCAAAACAAGAGCTATTTATTCAGAAACTAAGTACTAAGCTAGATCATGGCATTGGCATAGGTATTGGTGGTTGTTTTGATGTTTATTCCAAAGAAAAAAAAAGGGCTCCTCTTTGGCTACAAAAACTAGGACTTGAATGGATTTATAGAGGCCTTAAAGAACCTTCAAGAATTATAAAGAGATGGCAATTTATACCTATATATATAAAACTATGTTTTAAAGAAATTATTAAAAATAGGTAGTTGAAGCTATTACAAAAAACCAGTTATTTAAACTGTTTTTTTCTGAGAATAGTAGTAAATTAGTACCCCATGAACAACCATAACCAGACATAATATCTGACCTGCTGTAAGAAAACTCACAATATAGCCAAGCTGTATATCTGGCTCTCTAAAAAACTCTAAAAAGAACCTAAATAAACCATAAAAAATCAAATACAGTGCAAACAAGCCCCCGTGTTTCAACTTAATAAATCTCATGATTAAATATAAAACAACAAACAAAACTAACCCTTCAAAAAAAGCCTCATATAACTGGGATGGGTGCCTTGCAACTCTGTCTTGTGGAAAAATCATTGCCCAGGGAACATTAGTAACTCTGCCCACAAGCTCTGCATTAATAAAATTGGTAATCCTGCCCAAACCAATGCCTATTGTTGAGCCTACACCTATAAGATCCATAACTCCCAGAAAGTTTTTTTTATGTCTTTTGCAATATATTGCGGTTGAAAAAACGACACCTAAAGCACCACCATGATAGGACATACCTCCATGCCAAAAAGCAATTATCTCTGGTAAATTATTAAGGTAATAAAAAATATCATAAAAAATGATGTAGCCTACGCGGCCACCAATCATAACCCCAATAATTATATAGGTAATAAAATCGTAGACCTCATCTTTTGTGAATCCCAAGTTGCTTTTTAAATATTTTGCTATAAGCTTAAATCCCAATAGGATGCCTAATATATAAGCAAGGCCATACCACCGCACTTCTAATGATCCTAATTTAAATATATATGGATTAATTTCTGGATATCTAATCATTTCTTTTGTTATTTCTTTTATTTTTATGCACAACTGTAATATCTTGATATAATATAATAAACACTCGGCAGTTGCAAAATGCCAAGAAATTTTTAAAATAGGAAAAAAGCATGACAAGTATTATTCGAGACCATAAACACCTTGCAAAACGCAAATTATTAATTGGCAATATCAACGACAGCACTATAGATGGCACTAATATAAATTTAGAACCAGTTATTAGACTACGACCTTTTTTAAATTTATTACGTGGTTCAGCAAAAACAAATAATACAATAATACTTGAACGCATAACCACTAATGAACAGATAAAAATAATTGGGAAATCAGATTCACCTGACAAAATAAAGGAAATAGAAATAGTCGAAAACGCCCCTATTCAAGACCAAACACCAATACAAACAGATCTTGAGCCAGAAGTGAGTGAGCCAGAAATTAAGCAAGTCCCAACAGTACCTGTAATTACACCAGATCAGATTGAGGCTGAAAAGAATAAAATACGAAAAGAAGCCGAACAAGAAATTGCAAAATATAAAGAACAAAAAAAAGCTGAAATTGATAATGATAAGACCAAAGTACTTGAGCAAGCAAAACAAGAAGGCTTTGAAGCTGGCATAAAAAAAGGGGAATCCCAATTAAATCAAAAGGTTAAGGAATTATTTACAGCAATCAATCAAATAGAACATGAACGCAAAGAAACATTATCTACAGACAAACAAGATATTTTAGAACTTGCGGTTACTATTGCTGAACGCATCATTGAAAGTGAAATTTCACAGCGTGATGATGTATTAATGAATGTTATTGATGATGCTATTTCAAGGATAACTGATAAAGATAAGGTTATTATCAGAGTCAATCCATCAGAGGCAAAACTTGTTAAAGCTAATCGTAATCATATTTTAGACTTAATGAGTGATATTAAAAGTCTGGAAGTTCAAGAAGACTACAAGGTTGAACGCGGTGGTTGTATTATTGAAACTAATCTTGGTTATATTGATGCTACTGTCACTGCAAAACTAGATAGCATTAAACAAGCACTGTTTAAGGTTTATGAGGAAGAATTAGAAGAACAAGGCAGAACTTTACCTAAAAAAAGACATTCTCTATCAATAGAATCTAGCCCCATTTTAACAACACAAAAAAGCTCAAGCAATTCTAACTTACCTGATATAGCTGTTAACAGCGCACCACTTTCAACCACCACAGATTCATACTCAAAAACCATAAACCAAACTACCACTGTAGATGATGACCTAGACTCTTTTAGCTTTGATGATGATGATTTTGGCTTAGATGAAGACAGTTTTTAGGTTTTTTAAAAATGGATTCACAAACAAAAAACACTTCAAATGCAGGAAAAAAAGAAAATATCAATAGTGATTTAAATAGGTATAAAAGAGCAATAAACGATACAACCCTAATAAAAGTTGTTGGTAAAGTTGTGAAAGTCATTGGACTGGTTATTGAAGCTAAAGTTCAGGGCGTGTCTATAGGTGAACTTTGCTATATAGAGGTTGATGCCGAAACAGACAACTATATACGCGCAGAAGTGGTAGGTTTTAAAGAAACTATCGTGCTATTAATGCCACTTGGTAGTATTGGGGGCATTAAACCTGGCAGTAAAATTTATGCCACAGGAAGCCCAATACAAGTTAAAGTTGGTCCTAAACTTTTAGGGCGTATACTTAATGGCTTGGGTGAGCCTATGGATAAACTCGGGGAAATTGAATATGAAGATGTGTATGACGTTGATCGTGACCCACCCGACCCTGTTATGAGACCTCGAATAACTGAAGTTATGAAAACAGGCGTTAAAGCTATTGATGGATTACTTACGCTGGGAAAAGGACAACGGATTGGAATATTTGCTGGCTCTGGTGTTGGTAAAAGCACATTAATGGGAATGTTGGCTAGAAACTGTATTGCCGAAGTTAATGTTATTAGCTTGGTTGGGGAGCGTGGCCGAGAAGTAAAAGACTTTATTGAAGAATCTTTGGGTGAAGAAGGGCTTAAAAAATCTGTTGTAATCTGTGCTACATCTGATAATCCACCTGTAATTAGGCTTAAAGGTGCACTTGTAGGAACAGCCATAGCAGAATACTTTAGAGACCAGGGAAAAGATGTGCTTTTTATGATGGATTCTGTAACAAGGTTTTCAATGGCACAACGTGAAATTGGTTTAGCAACAGGTGAACCACCAACAACCAAAGGATACACCCCCTCTGTTTTCGCAATGCTCCCAAGACTAATGGAACGAGCTGGCACCTCTGAAAAAGGATCAATTACAGCAATATACACCGTACTAGTTGATGGTGGTGATATGGATGAACCAATAGCTGATGCAGCTAGGGGAATACTTGATGGACACATGATATTACAAAGAGAACTAGCTGCAAAAAATCACTACCCTTGTATTGGTATTGGGCATAGTGTTAGTCGTTTAATGTCTGCTGTTGCATCTGAAGAACACAAAAAAGCTGGTGGTCAGCTAAGAGAAGTTTTAGCAAAATATGAAGAAGCTGAAGACTTAATAAACATTGGGGCTTATGTAAAAGGCAGCAACCCTAAAATTGATTATGCTGTTGATAAAATTGATGCTGTCAATTCATTTTTAAAGCAAGGAACATCTGAAAACATCCCTTTTGAAGAGTCTGTTAGAATTTTAAATGGAATGTTTTAGAGTTCTTAAATAACAAAAATGGCAAAGCCACAGAAAAGCTCTAAATTTAAATATCGACTTGAAACTCTTCTTAAAGTAAGAAATATCCGCGAAAAACAAGCAAAGGACAAATTTAGTGCTGCTCAAAAGAAACTTGATGAAGAAAAACAAAAAGAAGACCAGATAAAAAACTTTCAAAACCAAAAATACTCTGAACTTAGAGAGATAATGACAGGTGGAACAAGGGGAGATATGACAGACATGCATCAAGTCATGGCTAGAAAAGCACATTTAGAGGTAGTTGCAGAACAAGTCATTGAACAGGAAAAGCAACGTGAAGATGCAGAAGAAAAAAAAGAAGATGAACGAAAAAACGTTGTAAAAGCTGTTAAGAGCAAACGCATCATAGAAATAGACAAAGACAAACGAAAAGGTGAATGGCGCAAACTAATGAATAAGGAAGAAGCTAAGTTCCTTGATGAAATATCATCTATTGCCTTTGTAAAAAAAAGGCGTGACCGTTTAGAGGAAGAAGGCTCTCTAGATTAATACTCCTAAAATCTCACCCCTAGCTCCGACCTAGGGATTACTATTCAGGCTCCAAATATGCTATACTCTTATTAAGAAATCCAATATAAAAATGTAATTTAGGAAGGTACCACACAAATGAATCTAACAAACATAAAGTCAATAAAAATATTTATATATTTAATTTTGCTCTCTTCACTTTGTACACCAATACTTGCTGGTGTTAATTATCAATTAGAAGATTTTGAGAAAAAAGCACTACAAGCAAATGTAAAATTAATTAAACTTGATGGAAAAGACTATTTAAAGGGGAGCCTTAGCCCAAATCTAAATTTAGGACCTATTGAGGTTGGATTTGATCTTAATCTTTACGGATCCTTAAGTGATACAAGTGAAAGGCCAGATGAGCTTCAACCTCTTTTTGTATTAAGAAGGGTTGCTTATGATCATAATAAACAGCATGGCTTTGAATGGGGTCGACTTAGAAATATAACTCTTGGTTATGGACTTCTTGTTGATGACTATGATTCTGGCAGTGCAGGAACAAGCGAATTTACAACAAAAAAAGCTGGCTTTTTGGGCTACACAACACACCATCCATTAAGAGCTGATGTTATGTACACAGCAACAGATGTCAAAGCTTTAAGACTTTCTTACTCTTTTGATAATTCCCCAATTTTGGGGAGTCCTATTGTTATTGGGTCTACCTATATCTCAGATAGTGACGGGGTTAATGAAAACTATCTTGATAAATCTATATCCAGGCCAGCAGTAAATGGCTTAGCCTTTGATGCGGCACTACCTATTGCTGGTGATTTTCTTACTTTTTATACAGAATATGCACAATTAATGGATCCAGATAATACACCATCAGGTAGAGGCGGATCCGCTGGTCTTAGAGGTTCTTTTTTTGATCAAACAAACTATAGATTAGAGTATAGAAGATTAGGCTCTAGTTTTGCCCCAGGGTATTTCAATGGTACATATGAAGGCACAAACTTTGATGCGTCAGAACTTCCTTCAAAACCTATTAATGGGTACTTAGCATCTCTTTCTACTGAATTACTGAATGGCAATTACAGAGGTGGTGTAGTTTTTGAATCGTATGAAGATCGAAACCCTATACTAACAGCAGCTATAGGTTGGAGTGCTCTTGGAAATACTGTTGGTGTCATAAATTATAGAGTTCCTTTTGATGGAAAAAGCAATAAAGTTGTTAATGCGGATATCTTATATAAAACTGGAAGCTGGTATGATCTTGAGTTTCATATGAAAAGAACGTATCTATCTTCAAATACTTTTATGGAATCATGGTCTTTTGGGACAAGGGTAAATGTTGGTGGCTTATTTCCTAACATCCCATTAATAATGAACTAATGAATAAGAATATTAAATTATTTATTTTCATCATAACCGGAGCTTTAGTACTGCTTATGATTAATAGCAGTACTTTATACGCTAAATCTGATGACCCCTTTGCCAAAGAATTAAAAAAAGATGACTCCTCAAAAAAGAAGGTATTAACAGAAGAAGATATATACGACCTTAAACGTGAAATAAATTCATTAATAAAACGCAAACAATTTGAAACAGCTTTAGAAAAAATGGAAGATATTCCAATCAAAGCCTTAACAAAAAACGAAAAGAAAACTAAGCAGTTTTTGCTATTTTTCAAAACCATTGATCAAGAAATAGAAGAAGCCGGATCGATGTTTGGCAGCGATGAAGAACTTGATGAATACACAAAAAGAACTATTAAACGATTATACCGTGAAGCACAAACTGCCTATATGCAATCTAAAAACAATATCACCAAAGACCTCTTAAAGCATATTCTTTTCTTACACAGACAAAATGCTAAGTCAAAAAAATTCATGGAAAATGCTTACGATTTAAAAGTTGGCTCATATAAAGTAGAGAATGTTGAAGAAAAATATTGGCGAGAAATAGATACTTATTTTTATGGTGGGAACTACTCAAAAGCTATTGAATCTGCAAATATCCTTACTTTTTTTGACAGAGAAAACCCAACCATATATCAGAAAATGGGATCTGCTCACTATATGATGGCCAACAGAAAAAAGGCTGTTGAATCATGGAAAACTGCTCTTTTTCTTAAAGGTGGAAAAGATGCCACTCTTGAAAAATATATCTCTGAAACTAATAAACTAATATTGGAAGATGAAGCAAAAGCTCGTTCTCGTGCTGAAGAAAGAAAAAAGAGAACAGCCGCTGAAGAATCTGTTCAAGGTGAAATGAAATTAATGGGAGTTTTCAACACACAGCAAAAAGCTTATAACTTTGCTGGGGATTTAAAGAAGCAAGGTAAAAAAGTGGTAGTTGAAGAGATGGATAATGGTAAGTTTTCTGTGAAAATTCCTAAAGATAAAAAACAAAAGAAATAAGGGGTGTATAATTTATGCTTAATATAAAAAAAATAGTAATTTCGTCATTGTTATTAGTTATCGGTTTTTCAGCCACATCAATTGCCTATACTGATAAAGTTGCAATTGAAAAAAATTATTCTGAAAAAGTTCAAAATGCTTTAGATGCTATCTATGGCAAAGATGTATTTTTCGTAATTGCGGATATTACACTTACAGCCCCTAAATATAAAGTTCAATACACTGAAGAATCCAAAGCAAAAAGAAACAAGCAAAAAAGCAGTTCTAATAAAATGCAATTAATGCCTGGTTACCCTGTAATTAGAAATTTAGCACCTGCTGATATGAAAACGCTGCCTTTTGACTCTGTAACCAACTATATACCACCTAAAATAAAAAAAGTTGTGGTTGATCTTTATGTGAATAAATCTTACTCAAAAAGCAGATCAAGAAAAGCTGTAAAACTAGTAACGAAACTCCTTTCTTTAAATACAAAACGTGGTGATAAAGTAAACTTAAAACAAGAAAAGTTTTATAGAAAACCCATCCCAAAACAAACAATTGAAATTACTGGCTCTGAACAACAATTATTAACCTATCAAAACTTGTACTATCTAATAACACTAGTATTATTTCTAGTATTTTTAGCGATATATATAGTAATGCAACTAAAAAGCATTAAGGCTCAAGGTAAAAAAGGTGGCAAAAGCTCAGGGGGAGGGGGTAACACAAACGTTAATGTTAACCCTAATGTTGAGTTAAAAGGCAGTGGTGGTGGCGGTCCAAGCGGAGATCTAAAGCTATCAACTGCACCACCAATAAAACAATATTTTGATTTTATTCATGAGGGCAATATTCACAAACTTTTATATATACTAAAAAAAGAGAACTTGCCAATCACACAAATTGCTATGCTTGTTTCTTTTCTTGCTCCAAAACCAGCAGCCTATCTTTTAACAGAACTTGATAGCAAAACTCAGGCTGCAATTGCTGTTAATATCTTACAACAAAAAATGGCAGATAGAGTTGCAATTGAAAAGTTTGAAACACAGATTCAAGCATGGCTTGAGTGTCTAAGTGGTGGCCCTGAATCTTTTAGAGAAACTTTTGAAAACATATCTAGTGATAACAAAAAGAATATCCTTAAAATACTAAGAGGCACGGATCCACAAGGTTTCCAAAAAGTACGGAAGAACGTACTTATTTTTGATGATTTACGTTTCTTAGATGATGAAGAAATCAAAACACTTCTATCTGAAACCAGTGTGGAAGTGTTAGCAATAGCCTTAGCATCGGTTGATCAAGAAACATACAGTAAAATTGATAAAAACCTCATGAAAAGTGCAAAAGATATGATTGAACAGTTCTTAGAATTAAAAGGAAAAAGCTTAACTAAAAAAGATATCGAGCTTTCTCAAGCAAAAGTTCTTGCTATAGCATCAAGTCTTGAGGCTGAAGGTAAAATCACTTTAAGGAGTAAAATCAAGTCTTAGTATTTATTAATAAATAATGTGAGGGATAAACTATGGATATTAATCTTTTATTTGGAATAATTGTTGGAGCTATTGCTTTTTTGGTTGGGGTACCTGTATTAAGGACGGAGTATATTACATATGTAGATCCAAACTCTTTTATATTGGTTTTTTGTGGAACAATTGCATCTACGTTATTGAGTACATCCTTTCAAGAGTTTAAAGGAATATTAACTGTTCTTAAGCAGCTAATTATTAAACCAAAGAAGCTTGAGCCACTTGATGCTGTCACAAAACTGGTTAAAGTCTCGGAAGCTGCTCAAAGGGTCAGTAAACAAGCTCTTGTCGAAGAAGGAAAAGATGTTGGCGATGGCTTTCTGGAGCGTGGTCTAAGCTTAGTTGCAGCCGGCCTTGATAGAGACTTTGTTCAAAGAACCTTAGAAACTGATATTATTGAAATTCAAAGACGACATGGAAGTATGTGCACTATGGTTAGAACCATGGGCACATTTGCACCAATGTTTGGTATGACTGGAACTGTTATGGGAGTTACTCAGGTTCTACAAAATGTAACAGATATCGATACAATTGTATCTGGTATGTCTTTGGCTCTTTTAACTACATTATATGGGCTAATTATTTCAGCTTTGATTTTCATACCAGCCGCAAATAAACTTAAAAATATTAGCGCTCGTGAAATACTTACTAAACAAATTATTATGGAAGGTATTTTAGCCATAATTGATAAAGAAATCCCATTAAAAGTTGAAAAATATTTACAAGCATTTTTAGCAACTAAAGAAAAAATAAAGAAAAAGGCCAAAAGTGACGACAAGAAATAAACTAGCGCCTCCTCCAGAGGCAGAAGCTGATGACGGTGAAATAAATACCGTTTATGGTGATATGATCACTTTTGTTGCAATGCTTTTTATATTGTTATTCACCCTCTCTTATAACGAACAAAAAGATGAAACCTTCTTTACTCAAATGCGCTTAACTTTTGGAGCAAAAAAAATTGAACAAACTAAATTAATTACCTCTGAAGAACTATTTGTAAGCAAACTACAAGGTTATATTGAAAAGGAAAAACTTGAAGAACAGGCAAGAGTGTTAGTTGATGAACATAAGATCAAACTGATCTTGAACCCACCAGCTCTATACAACTCTGGAAGTGCAGTAATAAAACCTGCAGGAAAAAAACTTTTATCTGAAATAGGGCAGATTTTTTCTTCTGTAAGAAATCCAATAATAATAGAAGGTCATTCAGATAATATTCCTTTTAAAGATAATAGAGGTAAATACGAGTCTAACTGGGATCTGTCGTTTCATAGAGCTTATTCTGTAGTTAAATATTGGGTTAAAAGATTTGATTTTTCACCAGTCCAGCTATCCTGTCTTGGTTATGGTGAGTTTCACCCACTTGTACCAAATGACTCACCAGAAAACAGATCTCGCAATAGACGAATTGAAATAAATATAATTCGCGTTACTGAAGCAGCCTCTTTAGTTCCTTAAATATTTAATTTTTATATAAACAGGTAGGCTATAACTAGCTACCTGTTTATTATGTTTATGAGAAAATTGGTGAGTTTAAGAACTCTTCGTTATTTTTTGTTTGACGCATAAGTTTTATCAACTCTTCAATTGCACTTTCCGAATCAATGTTTTTTCTTAAAAGATATACTTTCTTTAAACTTGCTTCATCAATTAACAACTCTTCTTTTCTAGTACTAGAATTTAGTATATCAATACTTGGGAAAATTCTTCTATTAGCAAGCCTTCGATCTAGATGAAGCTCCATATTGCCTGTACCTTTAAATTCTTCGTAAATTATGTCATCCATTCTAGAGCCTGTATCAACAAGTGCCGTTGCAATAATAGTTAAACTTCCGCCTTGTTCGATATTTCTTGCCCCACCAAAAAATCTTTTTGGTTTGTGAAGAGAGCTCGGGTCTAGACCACCAGAAAGAGTTCTACCAGATGGTGGAACAACCAAGTTATAAGCTCTTGCAAGACGAGTAATACTATCAAGCAAAATAACAACATCCTTATCACACTCTACTAATCTTTTTGCGCTTTCCAGCACTAATTCTGATATTTTCACATGTTGCTCTGGCGGCTCATCAAAAGTTGAGTAGATAACCTCCCCTTTTACACAACGATCCATATCAGTAACTTCTTCTGGTCTTTCATCAATAAGCAGTACTTTTATAAAAACTTCTGGATGATTAATAGCAATACTATTTGCTATTTCCTTTAAAATTGTTGTTTTACCAGCTTTTGGTGGTGATACAATTAATGCGCGCTGTCCCTTACCTATTGGTGCTAACATATCAATTAATCGCATTGAGATTGCTTTTGAATCAGTTTCAAGAACTAATTTATCATCTGGATATACTGGTACAAGATTTGAGAACAACGTCCTCTCTTTTACAACTTCAGGGCCATCCCAGTTAATAGCCTCAACCCTTAATAAGGAGAAATATCTCTCACCATCTTTAGGTGGTCTTACCTGACCTGATACTATATCTCCTGTTGAAATGCCAAATCTTCTTATTTGGGTCTGTGAAACATAAATATCTTCAGAACTTGGCAAGTAATTATGCGTTCTTAAAAAGCCATAACCTTCTGGCAAGATATCCAAAACACCTCTTGCAAAAATTAGGCCATTTTGTTCTGTCTTAGCCTTTAATATTTTAAAAACTAAATCGTTTTTGTGTAGTTTCTTGTAATCAGGTACTTTCAGTTTTTCTGCTAAGCTGTAAAGATCTTTGATTGTTCCACGCTGCATTTCAACAATGTCGAGTTTATCATCATTTTGAAACAATGCTTTTTTTTCTTCTGCTGTTTGTGATTTTCTTTTTTCCATCCTTTATATATCTCCTTTATTGTAGATGAATTTATTAATTTGGGAATCTTTTTTTAATTATTGGATTTAATTAATAATTTACGTAGCGCCCTTTTTTTAATTAAATGGGGATTTTAAAATAAAAATATCACTAAAAATTAAACCTGGCAATACTTTTTTTAGCTTTAGCACTGATAAATTATCAGTGCTAAAGCTACATTATACCTAAATTAAATACCACAGAAGAAGGCTAATGCCATCCATAGAATAGCTGCCAGGCTAGCTGCAAAAGCCGCCTGCCCTAACTGTGTTTTTACGTGATCCATAAGGTCACAGCCTGAACACATAGCACTTAGAACTGTTGTATCTGATATTGGGGAGCATTGGTCTCCGAAAATACTTCCGTTAAGAACCGTTGCAAAACAAATATGCATAAATAATACAGGGTGAGTAAGACCTGCTCCTGTTGCAACAGCCCATGCTAAGGGCATGGCAAGCGGAAAAGCTACTGCATAAGTTCCCCAGCTAGTTCCTGTTGAGAAAGAAATTAACATCGTCATTAGCTGTAAAACAAGTGGCAATAACCAGTAAGGAATTTTGGTTCCTAATAACTCAACCAAGTAAATACCAGCACCTGTGCTTTGAGTTAAGCCTCCAAGAGTAACTGCTAATAAAAGTATTAACGCACCAAGTATTACACCTTTAAAACCATCATTTAAACCCTCAATGACAGCTCTTAATTTCATACCCCTAATCATTGCCAATGCCATTGCAACAACAACTGCTATACCAAAAGCCCACCTTACTTGAGGCGCACCCAGAACAATAAAAGTACCAATAGCTATACCTATCAAAACACCAAGCGGAATAAAGAAGTCCATCACATGAGGTGTGTAACCCTCTGGAACATGACTTGCTTGCAATTCTTTTGCACTTAATGGCTCTGCATCTGGCGCATCAAGTTGACCTGTTTCACGAGCCCTTTTCATAGCTTTTTTCATATAGCCGTTTATATACGGCATCTTTTCTATACTAAGTAAAAATGTAAATAGCACAGCAAATATACCGTAAAAACAAAGTGGAATACTTTTAAAGAAGAATAATAATCGAGCTTGTTCTGTTGCAAGCCATGAAACACCTGCGACATATATAAAAGCTTGAACATAAGCCGGCCAAGCATTAAATGCAAGAATCGTTGCAATTGCCGAAGCATTAGAGTCTACAATGTAGGATAACTCTTCATGACTAACTCGCTCCTTATCAGCGATTGGTTTTACTGTTGTACCTACAAGCACAGTACTAATAGTTCCACCCTGAAAGAAAATGGTTCCAAGCCCCCATGCAACCAACTTTGCTGTTCTAGGCCCCCTAACTATATACTTGGTCATTAGCTCGCCAAAAGCTTGTGCAGCACCAGTTCTTGACCAAATACCCATTAAGCCGCCCAAAAACCACAAGTATAATATCAACACCCCCGCAGCACTTTTACTCATCATACTTGGAAGTAGCACCTCTTCTGATAGATCATACATACCTAATAGAAATGCACCTGTAACAATACCACCTGTAAGCGCCGCCACAGGCTCTTTTGTCATCCAACAAAGCAAAATTGCAACTAACGCAGGTAATAATGACCATAATTGCCAATGTTTTTTAGCTGCTAACTTATAGAAAACCTTTGTCTGCTGGCCATTTATATCAACATATTCATATGCATATTGTTCCAATTCTTTTGGCGCACTTTTATTTTCATTTATCTTTATGAAAACTTCTTTTGTAATCGTTGCTTCACTTAAATTGACTATCTCATTTTGATCAATATATTTTGGATTACCTTTATGAGTAAAATACAAACCTTTTGCATCTTGCCTTACGTCTATAGCTATTTTTTCAGCACTCCAGGTTGGCGCAACATTTTTACCAACATATACTGAAAAGAATATAGCTAAAAAGAAAACCCAAGCAGCCGGACTCTTAATTATTCTTTTAAAGGCAGTTCCCATTGTGTTTTTTGCTGATGACATTAATTTCTTCTCCTTATTATAAAATCAAAAAGCGAAAGACAGCTATCACTTCACTCGCTTGTTTTTTCTTGAAAATATTAATTAAAATATATCATATATTCATATATATATATAGTCGTTTTTGTTTGACGCTACAGTCTGCTTTTGCTATATTGGCAAAATGTCAAAAAACCTATCAAACACACACCTTTTAATACTTCTTTTTTTTGTGTTAATTAATATCTTAGAAGCTAATACTGATTTGCCAATTAACAACAAAAGAATCACTGTTCCAAGCTGCTATTTTAAAAATACTAACTTAGCAAAAGACTTGTCATTAATAGATAATCAAAATCCAGTTCAAGACAAACAGCCAAATAAATCTTTTATTTTCAAAGCAACGAACTCTAATAAAGACCTTGACCTTACAGACAGTTCATCTGAAAACAAACCAACTGCTAATAATGAATATCTTAGTGAACTTGATTTGATCAAAAAAGATGTTTCAGAACAAAAATATACAGCAGCTATATTTGCAATAAATATTTTGGGTGAACGCTTACGAGAACAGCAAAAAAAAGAAATTGAGTCCTACGTACCAAATGAGTTTCAAGACTTTAAAGTATGGGATCAAAATATTAAGCTAGGCGATTTTATTTCACAAAATGATAATTTCGGAGTTTTGTTTTCAAGAAGATATAAAAATAGCAATGACCATATTATTGATATAAACATTGTTTTTTCTGACCCATCTATTAAAGAGTATTTAAACATCATCAAAAAACCAGACTTGGTAGATAATATATTAGAAAACACTAAGGTTATAAAAGTTAATAACAAATATGATGCTCTAGAAAAATATTCTGCTGAAGAAAAATACTATGAGCGCAACATTGTAGTTAATAGAGAACTTCTACTAAATATAGTTGCAAATGGCATTGAAAACACTGAAGTTATTGATACCTTTACATCTTTAATAAAGATCGAGGAATTATCTAATAAACTAACCCTATAGCAGCTTGATTTTTGATTATTAACATGATAAATTCACGAGCTATTAATTAGTATCAAATAGGGTTGAAATTAGCTTCATGCTCCTGTAGCTCAGTAGGTAGAGCACATCCATGGTAAGGATGGGGTCATCGGTTCAAATCCGTTCGGGAGCTCCAAATAAAACATTTTTAATTAATAAGGAGAAAGATAAAAATGGCAAAAGAAAAATTCGAAAGAACAAAACCGCATTTAAACATAGGTACAATAGGACACGTTGACCATGGAAAGACAACATTAACAGCGGCAATAACAAAGACATTAGCATCAATAGGAAATGCAG
>Ga0233447_1000279_pt1 | contig 62294 bp, 59 predicted proteins | sample SI_124_October20_3_FD_183014 | JGI IMG/M metagenome (GOLD analysis project Ga0233447, IMG submission 183014) | Seawater microbial communities from Saanich Inlet, British Columbia, Canada - SI_124_October2016_135_MG | ecosystem: Environmental > Aquatic > Marine > Inlet | place: Canada: British...
CGGAGCAGCTTTTCCAACCCACGTAAAAATGAAGACGCCCACTGATTGCTCTATTCATACCGTACTGGTAAATGGCTGCGAGTGTGAACCCTTTCTAACTACTGATCACCGGCTTATGTTAGAAAGAATAGATCATTTATTACATGGCATTCGCATCAGCATGAAGTGTGTTGATGCACCTAAAGCTATTATCGGCATTGAAGATAATAAAATGGATGTTTTACATGCCATTGAGCCATTTTTACCAGACGATAACAGCATTAGCATTAAAGCCATTGCCACCAAGTACCCTCAAGGTGCGCAAAAAATGTTGGCCTATTCTTTACTAGGGATTGAAATCCCGTCTGGAAGTCGCTCATCAGAAGCGGGTTTAGCCATTTTTAATGTGGCTACTTTAGCCAAGGTTGGTGCATTATTACCCAAAGGCCAAGGGTTTATTGAACGCATCATCACTATTACTGGCGATAATTTAGAAAACCCGGGGAATTATCTAGCACCGATTGGCACACCTTTACGTTATATTTTAGATCATGCTGGATTTAAAGGCGACGAAGCAGGATTGATCATAGGTGGCCCGATGATGGGCACGCCAGTGCGTTCATTGGATGTACCTATTACTAAAGGCACTGGCGGCGTACTGGTACTTGATGAGCGCGCCACTAAACGGGATGATATTTTACCTTGCATAAAGTGCTCGCAATGCCTAAGCGCCTGCCCTATCAATTTAAACCCTTCTGAGCTGGGATTATTAGCAGCCAAGCGACAATATGATGTGATGGAAGAAAAATATCATCTGAATGACTGCTTTGAATGTGGTTGCTGCAGTTATGTTTGTCCGTCTAATATCCCGCTAGTGCAATATTTTAGAATTGCAAAAACACTAAATCGTGAAAGGCACAGACAAGATGGCTAAACATGACTTGAAAATTGATATACGCACATCGCCGTATATCCGCAAAGCTCCCACTGTTGCGCAAATCATGCGCAATGTTGTGTATGCCCTGCTCCCTCTGGTAATTTATTCTGTATATCATTTTGGTATCAGTGCCTTGGCCTTGATACTGGTAACCACACTATCCTGCATTCTGACAGAGCATTTTTTCTGCACGATGTCAGGTAAAAAATCCACCATTCTGGATGCCAGTGCGGTAATCAGCGGTCTGTTGCTGGCCATGACTCTGCCGCCTGGGTTCCCCTTATGGATGGGGGCTGTTGCCGGTTTCACTGCAATTGCCATGGGCAAAACCTTGTTTGGCGGACTGGGCTTTAATATCTTTAACCCTGCGCTGGTGGGGCGTGCATTTGTCCAGGCAGCATTTCCAGTCTCCATTACTACCTGGACGCCTGCTCTAGCGGTAGACCGTTTCAGCGAGTTTATTCCATCGACACTCGCCTTGCCTTTTATGCACCCCTTACCAACAGCCGAATGGTCTGCCAGGGTTGCTATCGATGGATTTACAGGTGCTACGCCCTTGGCTTTAATGAAGTTTCAGGGAATAATGACTAATTCCTATGACTTGTTTATGGGGAATATCGCAGGCTCCACCGGTGAAACCTCCACGCTGTTAATATTAGTCTGTGGCACTTATTTAATATTTAAAAAAATGCTCGACTGGCGTATTCCTGCGGCAGTTATATTCGGTACGGCGGTATCAGCCGAGCTTTTTTATTTACTAGATCCGCTTAAATACCCCACGCCTGCTTTTATGCTGCTTTCGGGTGGCTTAATGTTTGCCGCCATGTTTATGGCCAGCGATATGGTTGCCTCACCTGTGACTCCTTTGGCGATCTTCATATTTGGCTGTTTAGTAGGGTTTCTCACGGTTATTATTCGTTTATTTGGCGGTCTGACCGAAGCCGTAATGTATGCAATATTATTCGGCAATGCTGCGACGCCTATTATTGAAACCTACACCCAGCCACGCATTTATGGTGCACGCAAGAAAAACCAGGATAAATCATGAGCACTCCAGAAAACCAAGTTCCTGAATTACCCTCAAGCACCAAGCTCATTATGACCTTGGCAACAGTTGCCATGATTTCCGGCTTATTAGTGGTCATGGTCTATGAATTTACCAAGCCCATTATTGCCGAGAACCAGCGACTGGCGACAGAGCGTGCTATTTTTAAGGTTTTACCCCTGGCAAAGAAGCGATTAACCTATGTTGTCGACCAGGATAAGTTAGTGCTAGCCGATGATAAAACCGTAGGTGAGCTAATTTATGCAGGTTATGATAAACACAACAATCTGGTGGGTGTTGCTATTAATGCAGCAGCGCAAGGTTATCAGGATATTGTTAAAATACTCTATGGCTACAATCAAGATAACAGTTGCATCATAGGCTTTGATGTATTAAAAAGCACCGAAACACCTGGCTTTGGCACCAAAATCACCACGGATGAGGGGTTTTTAGCTAATTTTAAATGTTTAGATGCACAGCTTAATGTGCCACAATCCGCATTAGCAAACGCAATTACAACAGTGCGGCACGGTACCAAAAAACACGCCTGGCAAATTGATGCTATTTCAGGGTCGACCATTACATCTAATGCAGTCGGGCGTATGTTAAATAAGAGCGCGCAAAAGCTGCTTCCGGTGGTTGTTAAGAATTTAAACCTGTTGAAGCAAGGACAGCAATAAAAACGTATCCCAGCCTACGCCATGACTCAAAGCGTGGAAACAAGATCAAAATGAGGTAAAAATGACTCAAGCTAACAAAAAAGAAACACCCTTAACTCTGGATGTCTTTACCGCAGGTATCTGGAAAGAAAATCCGGTATTCGTCATGATGCTCGGCCTCTGCCCGGTGCTGGCCGTGACTAATTCTGTCCTGAATTCACTAGCAATGGGCATTGCGAGTATATTTGTATTAGTTTGCTCTAATGCCTTAGTTTCTGCATTGCGCAACTTTATTCCCAAGCAGGTACGCATCACGACTTATATTATTATCATCGCCACCTTTGTGACTCTGGTTGATTATATTATTCAGGCTGTAAGCCTGGATTTATATAATCGACTCGGTGCATTTATTCAATTGATTGTAGTCAATTGCTTAATTTTAGGTCGCGCCGAAGCCTATGCTTCAAAGAACTCGTTTACCAAATCAGTGGTTAGTGCGCTAGGTATGGGGCTAGGCTTTACCCTGGCACTTGTTATGCTGGGTGGAGTCAGAGAATTATTAGGTGCCGGCCAGTTATTGGGCTATCAGGTGTTTAGCACTCAGTTTGAGCCCTGGGTAGTGATGATCTTACCGCCCGGCGGGTTTATCGTCTTAGGCTGCTGGTTATTACTGATTAATTATCTGGAGCAACGTAAAACAAGTAAATTAATTTTACGAGATAAAGCCGCTTCGCACGACCAATTGCCATCAGAAAGTTTTAGTTAACTTTCGAAAAACACGGGCCATAAAGTGAGCCTACTCATAAAAGCTATCGATTAAGGATCAAGCGGCAGTCTTAATAGTTCTTCCAAAAAATCGGAATTAGGCACCTTAAGCTCTACGCTCGCCTGGTTAGAAGCAATAAGTTTTAGCTGTAGTTTCGCTAGAAACTTACCAGAGACGACTTAAACGACAAGTACCGATGAAAATCGTTTGTCAGGATCCACGCCGTATCGTGGCTGCAAGATATTAATATGAAACCAACTGAACTTTTATCCATCATCATTCCTTTTCATAATGAACAGGAAGTAATCAGCGAATGCCAGCGACGCATATCTGCAGCCGTTGCAGCAATTGATATGCAGATTGAAATACTTTACGTAAATGACGGCAGTAAAGATGACAGCTTAGATATTCTTATTGCTCTGATGCAACAAGATAAACGTATTAAAATCATTGATCTCAGTCGTAATTTTGGCAAAGAAACGGCCATGACAGCAGGGCTAGATGTGGCAAAAGGCGATGCTGTGGTTATTATTGATGCTGACTTACAAGACCCGCCTGAGCTGATTACTGAAATGGTAAAAATCTGGCGTACTGGCTTTGATGTTGTGTATGCCAAGCGTACCAAACGCAAAGGTGAAAGCCTTATTAAAAAAGCAACAGCACGGTTATTTTATAAGCTGATTAATAAAATCAGTGACCATGAAATCCCGGAAAATGTTGGTGATTTCCGCCTAATGAGTCGCCAGGCCGTAGATGCGCTAAACCAAGTACGCGAGCGTAAGCGCTTTATGAAAGGCTTATTTGCATGGATAGGTTTTCCACAGACAGCTATAGAATATAGCAGAGATCCTCGTCTAGCAGGAAAAACTAACTGGAACTACCGGAAACTCACCAAGTTTGCCATAGAGGGCATTTCATCATTTACTCAGGAACCCTTACGCCTCGCTACTTATATGGGTTTTCTTACTGCGTTTGGCGCCTTTGCATTAGGACTCTTTTATATTATTAAAACTCTGATGTTTGGTGACGCGATACAAGGCTTCCCAACCCTGATTACCGTGATTTTATTTTTCTCCGGCGTGCAGTTATTATCTATCGGCATTCTAGGTGAATATATCGGGCATATGTTTATCGAATCCAAACAGCGTCCGCTTTATTTTATTAAAAAAACCTATTCGGCCAAGGCAGATGACTAAAGCCTTCAGCAATATATCCCTGGCGATTATTGGTATCGCAATTTTAACGCGCCTATTTGGTATTATTGAATATCCCCTGCACGACCCAACTGAAGCGCGTTACGCAGAAATCCCCCGGTTAATTATAGAAACTGGCAACTGGATTATGCCGCCCTTTGATTATGATGTACCCTTCTGGGGAAAGCCTCCGCTGACATTTTGGCTTACAGCAATCTCCTTTAAGCTGTTTGGTTACTCTGAATTTGCAGCGCGTTTGCCCGTATTTTTATTAGCCGGACTCGTGTTATGGCTAAGTTACTGCTTTGCCAAGGTAATACTCGGCGCCAAAAAAGCCGCCTTTAGTAGTACCGTATTAATCAGCACCGCACTGTTCTTTATTGCCAGTGGAGCAGTGATGACTGATATGGCCTTGTGCCTATGTATCAGCTTATCCATGATTAGCTTCTGGCATGCCCTAAATAACCCGGATGAACAGCAAGCCAGAAAATGGAGCTATTTATTCTTTGCTGGCCTGGGTTTTGGCTTATTAGTCAAAGGGCCTATTGTTGGGGTGCTAGTTTTATTACCTCTTTTTGCCTGGGTTATATTAGAAAAACAATGGTTAGCCACCTGGCTGAAAGTGCCCTGGTTCAAAGGCTCGGCACTGATGCTATTAATCTCTGTACCCTGGTATATCATCGCGGAAATTAATAGCCCAGGGTTTATCAATTACTTTTTAGTGGGTGAGCATTTTATGCGCTTTGTCGATGCTGGTTGGCATGGTGATTTATATGGTGTCGCGCATAAACACCCGCATGGAAAAATCTGGCTGTTATGGTTGTTTGCCAGCTTTCCGTGGTCGTTTATATTTCTAGGCAGTGTCTTAAGCTGGCCGTTAAGAAAGAATAAGACTATCACCTTAAAAAATGCCTGTCAGGGTAGTATGCATAGCTATCTTTTTTTATGGGCTATCGCACCCATGGTTTTTTTTACCATGTCTGGTAATATCCTGTATACCTACGTCTTGCCGGGATTACCTGCTTTTGCCATGATGGTTGCAGAAATGATTTCCCTACGCTTTGATACAAACGCTAGCCTGCAAAGTAAATGGCTGTATGCCGGGCTAATTATTCCGATTGCGGGTCTAGTCTTTATGGCGCTGGTATGGACGGCGCCTAATAAATTAAACTTTGAAAAGAATCAGAAATATTTAGTCGAAATTTATCAAAATACCCGGCAGTCAGAAAAAAGCCAGCTTTCCTACGCCGGTGAGCGCTTATTTTCGATCAATTTTCACACTCAGGGTCAGGCTAAGCGCATCACTTTAGCGGTAAGTTCTATCAATGCACTCAGCAATAATTCAATTGAAGATTATTTAATTATAGAAAAAGATCATCTGAATAGGCTTCCGGCTGAACACTTCAAAAACTTTGAAATAGTTGAAGAGTATCGGAAACATGCTTTGTTAAAAGAGAAATAAACGACCATGAACACCCACGGTTTTTTTAAGACCTTTATACGCTATACGATTTCAGGTGGGCTCGCCACTTCGGTTCAGTTCATTGTGCTAATTTTACTCATTGAATATCACATCACAACACCTTTACAAGCGAGCATGCTAGGTGCTGGATGTGGATTTTTAGTCAATTACAATATTCAGTTTCACTGGACATTTAAGGTCAACGGCCCACATAAGGTTTTTTTCACTCGATATTTAATAGTCAGTGCTACTATGTTTGGTCTTAATGCAGCAATTTTCTGGTTAAGCACTATCCCGGAAATATTAGCCTTCCTAAAAAGCATTCCCTATCCTGAACAAATTCCACTTGCCAAACCAAAAAATATTGCCTATTGGTATGCACAAATCATTGCTAGCACTGTCGTTTTTTTATGTAATTTTCTAACCAACCGCTATTACACTTTTAAACCCAGAAAACAATCTATACCCGCACCATCATGAAGTGCATAGATAAATATGCGAAATTTAGATTTACCCACGCTCAAAAGTAAACCTGATGTGGTTACACTAACCTGGATACAATCCTTATGATTATTCGTCTGCTTTTATAGCTAAATCTACTGCTTATAAGCCTCGCTTAGTTATGCTGATATTCCTCACCCAGAGTCGCATTCAGCAACAACCGTCGACAGCACTATATTTGTTACTGATGTTGATAGCGCAAACCAGAGTTTTGTTGCCAATCTCTATGTTGAATACCACTGGTACGCCCACGCCTGATAGGTATCGATAGATTCAGAACAGTTATGATTGATAAAGCCTAGCACCCCAGAATACAGATCGTCAATCAACATCATATTTTCAAAACCTTTCCAGAATTTTGAAGTCTCAACTGATGGCCTCGTCACATATCGCCAACGTTACTGGGGCAACTTCTCTCACCTGATGAACCTGTTCTCATATAACAAACTGACAGCCGTTGATTACAAAATAAAATAGCGCACAACTCAATGTAAGGGCAAAAAACCTGCCTCAAAAACCCATGACAAAACGGACTTATATTATATAGGACAAAGGGTTAAGACGATTGAACAGAAATTATACTCAGTGTATTCTCATTGAGTTTCAAAGTGAAACAGCCTCTCTTTCCGCCCTCTCACAAAAGATACCTTCAAGAGTCAGCATCTGTCCATTTGTGTTAATTAACGGTAGAATATTTCTATTAATATAAAGCTCCATTCTCCAATCGTAACAGGGATAACAGGCTGCATATTTAAAAATTGCACCACCATTAGGCGCGCCGAAGTCGGTAGTAAATCTTATCGGTTAGCGATGCATTGCACCGATCGGGTTTTGTGCAGCATCACTTAAATCCCCAATCCCCACCACCCAGTGATTTTGCCTGCGTTTTTCCACTACCATCTGTTTACTGCTCGTCTGCAAGACACGTCACGCTTAATAGAATACGGGTATTAGAAACTTTTCATCAAGTGAAAAAATTGCCAACTTTAAGTGTAGTCATTACCGTTGAAAACTTATGTTTATTTTCTGCATTATCCCTTACTATCAAAGCATCAATCTCTTTACCCCGGACCGCACAGCTTCTATTGTCGCTTAACCTATATTCCTAATTGAATAAATATTCAAAACCATTACGCTAAAAAAACCTGTACAATTACCTTTATTGTCTTGACAAGTTAGTTAATCATGAACCCAGAATCACTCAGTTATATATTTCTCAGCGCATTTCTTATCAACAATTTCGTGCTCGCCATGTTCTTAGGGCTATGTCCTTTCGTTGGTGTCTCGGCTAAACGTGATACCGCTTTTAATATGAGCCTGGCAACTACTTTTGTTATGTTTGTTAGCTCTACCAGTGCTTATGGTATCAATCTGGTGCTAACGGCTTTCGATCTGGAGTTTTTACGTCTGATTAGTTATATCGCATTAATTGCTTCGTCAGTGCAATTAGTAGAAATGGTATTAAAGAAATTTAGCCCAGCCTTATTTAGAGCCCTTGGGATCTTCCTGCCCTTAATTACCACTAATTGTGCGATTTTAGGCGTAGCTCTGTTTCAGACCTCTCGTGAGTATGACTTTTTGCAATCGGTATCTTTCAGCCTCGGAGCCGGAGCAGGGTTTGGCCTGGCTATCGTCTTAATGGCAGGACTACGCGAGAAACTGGAATTATCTAATTTACCCAACATCACCCAGGCAGCTGCTTTAAGCATGATGCTGGCGGGGATCTTATCCCTGACTTTTATGGGCTTTGCCGGCCTTGGCGGAGCAACGGCATAAGGCAAAAAACTGTAGCGCGGACTACAGTCCGCTAAACCTAGAAAAATCAATTGAACACGGAAAGTTCTAGGTTCATATACAAGACTGAACCAAAACAGGAGAAACCTATGTTAAATTTTATTATCGCAATGGCTGTTATATTCGGGCTAATGCTCGCCTGGATTTATATCCAGCAAATAGCCAGAGAATATGCTGCCAAACACCCCGAATTTGGCGCCATGAAAGAAGAGGGCTTAGGTTGCGGTAAAAACTGCGGATGTAAAGGCGGTGTGTGCGAGAAATAAGTCCTGCTAAGCTTAAACTAATACCTGCTAGACTTTAGAATCGCTCACTTAATTAAGCGGATTCAGCATACCTCCCCACGCTGCTTTAAAAGATGCGTGTAAATCGTGGTCGCTCCAGAATACTTGTATCGTGAGTATTACTAAAAGTAATTAACCCATACCAAAGCTTGTTTTTGTTGATTAAAAAATCCCTCAGAGCTATTACAACAGCATCATTTAAATAAGCACCCTGTAAGGAATTGTCCACAAATTTTTTCATTTTAATTACACAGCCCCCCTCCCACCCCTAAATTTCGGAGACAGCTGGCTATATTGCTGAATATCTTCCTCTATTTAAATTTGGAGTTAATCAGTATCAGACCGCTGCACCAATGTCATTGGAGCAGCTTTTTTCTGCCATGAGTTTGTTTTTAGATAATTACTTTAAGCGTGAGTCTGTTTTAACATCATCTGATCTAATACTGTGAAATAAGCTTGCTAAGCAGCAATAATCGAGTAGGCGACCCTGGGAGCTGTGATTACTATATAGATTAAACGCAGAAGCCATTCTGTCCGTATTTCTTCTTGTTAGCTAATGGCTTCTGCTTCCAGCTTGGCAAAGTATCTATAATTAACATGACTATCGAGCTTAGACTGGAAATTCTACGGCAAAGTTAACTCGACAATTTCCTAGTAAAGCCCGCGTTTAAAAAACTTTATCCACTTTATGGTGATAAAGAATGAATTAAAGAGCTGGAAAAAAGCCGCTTACAAAGTATTCAACGTTTGGTTTGGGTCGCGCCGCTGAGTATAGGGATACCGAAACGGGTATGCATGTCATCCGTATGAGCCGCTATGTAAAATTACTCGGGCTTTCTGATGGCATGTCTAAAGAAGAAACTGAACTGTTACTTAATACAGCACTTATGCATGAGATAGGTAAAATGGATACCAGATAGAATCCTGTAAAAACCGCAAAAATTAGATGCCGCTGAGTGGGTGATTATGAAATCACATACGCAAATGGATGCCGAAATATTAGGCAGTGATAGCTCCGCATTACTCAACTTAGCACGTATCGTTGCAATTGTGGATACTTTTAATACTCTTACAATGACCAGACCATATAAACACGCATGGCTGGTAGCGGATGCTATTAATCTGCTAAAAAAGGAAGCAGGGTCACATTTCGAACCCGAACTGGTGAAATAAAAGAGCAATACACAGCTCTATAAACACTCAAAAAGCAGATATAAAAAAGGCCCACTGCTAAAAGCAGTGAGCCTAGTATTGATTTAGTAACTTATCTCAAATTACCATATACAATATATACTTTAGAAGTTATGGTACTGTGCTTCTACGTCTTTGAAACGTTGAACGGCTTCTTCCATCAACGCTATCGCTTTTTCAGTTTGACCTTTCTTGTATGCTCCACGAGCTTTAGCAACTCTATTAAGCGCTCTATCACGCTGCGCTAAAACAACTGAGCTTTGAATTGTTTTCGCAGTTTGTTTAGTCTTTTTTATTAACGCCATAACAGTTTCTTTATCAGCACTACTTTTCATGGCGGCTAATGCTTCTTCAGATGCTGTAACCGTGTCTGTAAGTGACTGCACAACTTCAGCCTGAGTCTGGTTTTCTGTTTTACCAGCCGCCATTGCAGAAGGAGCTACAGCAAGCATTGCAAAGCTAACAAAAAACGCCATTACTAATTTTTTCAATAAATCCATCGTAGATTTCACCTTATATAAATGATTATTATAGTGTTAATGCATAATTAAAGCGTACGCACATTACCTATAATACCATAAATAAAGACCAGTAATATTTTAAATATTAATCACTTAAAATATTATGGTTATTATTTATAGCTAATTATTGTCGAATATCCTATCAAAATAAACTAATCTAGATATAACTATTCTCTTTATTCAGGGATCAACCCTTCACCAACAGTGACTATTTTAAGGGCATTTGTACCACCTTCCTGCCCAGTTAGGTCACCTTTAGTAATAATAAAGGTATCGCCTTTTACGGCATAATTGAATTTTTTTAACAGTGCAATAATATCCCTATTTAGTTGCACATGATCTTGATTTTTATACTCATAAAAAATAGGGATAACACCACGAAACAAAGTCACTCTACCCAAAGTTGCTTCACGACTACTAAATGCAAAGATAGGCAAACCTGATCTGATACGTGACATCCACAAAGGAGTTGCACCCGATTCTGTCAGCGAGACCAACCCTTGCACATCAGAATGATTAGCCATGTACATTGCTGCCAAGGCAATCGCCTCATCCTTACGCTTGAAGTATGTGTCAACCCTATGTTTAGAGGTTTTAGCGGCTCTCTGTTTATCCGTTTCCATACAGACACGCACCATGGCTTCGACTGCCTGTACTGGATACTTACCCGCTGCAGTTTCTGCTGAAAGCATAATGGCATCAGTACCATCGAGTACAGCATTCGCGACATCAAAGACTTCTGCACGCGTTGGAATAGGACTCTCAATCATTGACTCCATCATCTGCGTAGCAGTAATGACCGCTCTATCTAGCTCTCGTGAACGACTAATAAGAATTTTCTGCGCTGCTGGTAAATTAGCATCACCAATTTCTACACCTAAATCTCCACGTGCAACCATAATGACATCAGAAGCAAGAATAATCTCATCCATGACATCTTTTTGCATAGCTTCAGCTCGCTCCACCTTGGCAACAATCCCAGGGTAGCAGTCGACATCGGCCAATAGTTTACGCGCTAAATTCAAGTCATCCGCACAACGCGGAAAAGAAACAGCAACAAAATCTGCCTGAATTTTACCAATGGTTAAAATATCTTCCTTATCTTTAGCCGTTAATGCTGCGGCTGATAAACCACCGCCCAACAGATTTATGCCTTTATTATTGGATAAATACCCACCGACAACAACGGTGCAGTTAATACGCCCATTAACGACATCAACAACATCCAATACAACTCGCCCATCATCAAGTAATAAGCGGCTTCCTTGCTGCACTTCACGCGCTAATGTTTCGTAAGTAATACCAACATGGGTATTATCGCCCGCATTTTCAGATAGATTAATATCTAAGGCAAAGCCTTGCCCTTCATCTAGCCAGACTTTATCATCAGAAAAACGAGCGATACGAATTTTTGGTCCTTGCAAATCAGCAAGAATACCTATACGGCGCCCTGTTTTTTTCGATATTTCACGCACATTGTTCGCACGATCTATATGATCTTGAGCACTACCATGAGAAAAATTCAGGCGTACTGCATCAACCCCGGCATAAAACAGTTTTTCTAATACCCCAGGCTTATCTGTTGCAGGTCCAAGGGTTGCTAATATTTTCGTTCTTCTAATGTCAGGCATATATGGGAGGGGGGTAAGGGTTATTAAGTTAACTAAACAATGTAGTAATTCAATTACAGAAAAGGTCGAATAATGTCAGGTCTTATAAAATCTGCGCTGTTACTCTAAATTAACTGTAGTTGTCCGAGAGACGAAGCGAACCAAAGTCTGCCCTGTACCCGTTACCAGCATATAAAGTGTTTATTTTGCGTTCATTAAGGCACAAGTAGTATCTAACATGCGGTTTGAAAAGCCCCATTCGTTATCATACCAGGCAAGCACTTTAACTAATGTGCCATTAACCACTTTAGTCAAACTGGCTTCATAAGTTGATGATGCTGGATCATGATTAAAGTCCATTGATACTAGAGGCTTAGTATTAATATTCAATACGCCTTTTAATGTGCTTTCTGATGCCGCTACCAATAACCGATCAATTTCTTCTTTAGTGGTGGCTCTGGAAGCAACAAAGGTTAAATCAACGACTGATACATTAATAGTTGGTACGCGCATGGCAAAGCCATCCAGTTTTCCAGCCATTTCAGGTAGCACAAGACCAACTGCAGCTGCCGCACCTGTTTTAGTTGGGATCATAGATTGAGTAGCAGAACGCGCACGACGTAAATCGGGATGATACACATCGGTTAGTACTTGGTCATTCGTATATGAATGAATAGTCGTCATTAAACCACTTTCGATGCCGATACCATCAATCAGCGGCTTAACTAATGGCGCAAGACAGTTTGTAGTACAAGAAGCATTAGAAATAACCGTATCAGATGCCTTTAAAACATCATGGTTCACACCATAAACAATCGTTGCATCAACATCATTTCCACCGGGCGCAGAAATAATGACTTTCTTTGCACCTGCTGCCAAATGCGCTGACGCTTTTTCTTTATTCGCAAAAAAACCAGTACACTCATGTACTACATCAATACCTAACTGAGCCCACGGAAGTTTTGCTGGATCTCTTTCCGCCAAGACTCTGATTTTATCGCCATTAATAACAATATAATCGCCTTCCACACTAACTTCAAAAGGAAATTTTCCATGCACAGTGTCGTATTGAGTTAAATGTGCATTGGTTTCTGCATCGCCTAAATCATTGATTGCAACAATTTCAACTTCACCTGTACGGTTTGTTTCATATACAGCTCGCACAACATTACGACCAATCCGGCCATAACCATTAATTGCAACTTTAATCGCCATCCAGTTTCTCCTAAAGATAAATATAACAAGGCTTATCCATACAGTAATTAGCATGGAAATTTTTTAATTATACTAAATATCAGCCTCTTCCGCCATTCAATTCAATCTAACGCGCATAATAAAGAAAAATACCGACTCAAGTCCATGCACAGGCTATATAAAATTAGGATTTTTATTATAGTCAGGGTGAAAATAGGCTTCAGCAAACTTCAAATATATTACGACAACTAATAGCACCCACCTATACCCCCCCCCAAGGCTCCGTAACAAGCTCATTCAACTTATTGCTATGTTATAATTGCAGAAACTTCAGACTCTTGCTTCTGCTACGCAAACCCTAAAGTACGCTGGGAAAGCTTTACTTGCCGATACCAATAGCGAACGACCCTCTAACTTTATTAATAATTACATGAATCCATGCCTGTATCATTAAACACGCTAGAAACCATCATCCGCGAAGCCGGAGATATCGCCTTAAATCAATTTAATGATTTACAGAACCTGGAAGTTTCGCAAAAAAGCCCGCGTGATTTTGTGACTGCAGCCGATATTGCAGTAGAAAAATTCCTTAAACAGGCACTTACCGGGCAATTTCCTGAATATGGCTTTTGGGGAGAAGAAAGCGGACAAAGCGAAAATCAAGCTCAACGCTGGATTGTTGACCCTATCGATGGCACTCACTCTTTTGCCAAGGGGCAATACTTCTGGTCTATCAGTGTCGCGCTGGAAATTGATGGTGAGCTTATTTTCGGCGCAGTTTACGCGCCAGCACTCAATGATTATTACTGCGCTAAAAAAGATCAGGGTGCATTTAAAAATGGTCAGAAAATCGGCGTGTCTAATGAAACTGATCTAGGCAACTCCATGATTGCTACGGGGTTTGCCTGCTTACGCTCATATCTGGAAGAAAATAACCTGGATCGTTTCTGCCGCATTGCCCAAAAGACAACAGGACAACGCCGTTTTGGCTCTGCCGCCATGGACTTGTGTTTGGTCGCTGATGGTCAGGTTGATGCTTTCTGGGAACAGGAATTAAACCTGTATGATATTGCGGCAGGTGCGCTAATAGTTCTGGAAGCAGGTGGAACGGTGACGGATTTTAAAGGCAACAAGGGTGTCTTTCCTAAACAAATCCTGGCCAGTAACGGCACAATTCTAGAGGAGCTATTACTATTAATGTAGTGCGCTAGAAAAAAGCACAACAGTAAAATTGAGATTTCTGGGCTTTATTGATTACGCCCCATACACATCCGAAGATTCCTGGTATTGCCAATCAGGCAAAGTGGGAATTGAGTGTCCAGGGCTAATCAACAGATCAATGACTTAACGGCCGCGACGCCCTGCTTTAGCAGTCTCGAACCCAACTCGCAAGGGCTTACCATTAAAATCTTTACCGTCTAAGCCGCTTATTGCTGCACGAGCCTCATGACCTTCCATTTCGATAAAGCCAAAACCTTTACACTGACCGGAAAAAACATCCGTGATAAGCTTAAGAGATCGCACCTTTCCGAATTCAGAAAACAAAGCTTCAAGCTCTGGTTCACTTGTGCTGGCAGGCAAATTTCCAATAAATAGTTTTTTCAATTCTGTTTTCCCTTTAGGAGTATTTAAAGTGGCCAGGCATAACAAGCCACAAAAAAAGAACCCCGCCTGAGCGGGGTCTTTGCTGCTCTAAAGCGCGATGCTTTAGGCAGCCGTAACACTCGTAGCCTGAGGGCCTTTTGGACCATCTTCTACTTCATAATTAACTGGTTGGCCTTCATTTAATGTTTTAAAGCCATCACCTTGAATAGCACTGAAATGTACGAATACATCATCACCGCCTCCATCCTGAGAAATAAAACCAAAACCTTTAGCCTCGTTGAACCACTTTACAGTACCTGTAGCCATGTAAATTACACCTGAATTAAATTAAACAAATAGGGAATTGCGTACAGTTAGTGAAACGGAAAATCAGAAGGGGTAACACGGAGGGAACATCCATTACTGCCAATTACAAAAATCTGTAGCTGTGCGTACTATATGAGAATTCCAAGCATTTTACCAGAAATAATTTATAATTTAGACAGATATATGCTTAATCTGAAACCCTCACACCGACCAGAGCATTAATACCATAAGCATCTAAAGCTTTGTAAGCCAGAAATATCAGACCATGAAAGGCTTATGCCAGAGATCATTCACAAATAATTAAAACTTAACTGCTGACAGTCTTTATAATAAATAAAAATGCACTCTACCCTGAATTTTTCGCCTACTTATGAGCCACACTTCAGTTGAAGGCGTAAATCGCCAGCAATTAATTCAACAACTACAAGATTTTCTGCCCGCTGATGCTATCTTATCGCAGCCAGAAGATCTTAGACCTTACGAATGTGACGCGCTCTCCGCTTACCGACAAATGCCTTTAATTGTTGTCTTGCCTGATACAACCGAGCAAATACAAGGCATATTACGCCTCTGTCATAAAATAAACCTGCCCGTCGTCGCCAGAGGGGCTGGAACAGGACTGTCTGGCGGCGCATTACCTAATGAGAATGGGCTGTTACTTTCGCTTGCAAAATTAAATAGCATCATTGCTATAAATAGCGAATTACGCACGGCTAGAGTTCAGCCTGGCGTACGAAATCTGGCTATTTCACAAGCGGTGGCTCAATTTGGTTTATTTTATGCACCTGACCCCTCTTCACAAATTGCCTGCACTATCGGCGGTAATGTCGCGGAAAATTCTGGCGGCGTACATTGCTTAAAATATGGCTTAACGGTACATAATATTCAGCAAATAAAAATCATAAGCATAGCAGGCGACCTAATTACTATAGGCAGTACTGGGCTAGACTGCCCTGGTTATGATTTACTCGCCTTAATGACCGGCTCCGAAGGCATGCTAGGAGTTATTGTCGAAGTGACCGTTAAACTTCTCCCCAAGCCAGAATGCGTGCAAACCTTATTAGCTGCATTTGATGATATCAGCAAAGCAGGAACAGCCGTTGCCGATATCATTTCCGCAGGCATTATTCCTGCTGGCCTGGAAATGATGGATAAATTGGCTATTCAAGCCGCAGAAGACTTTGTCCATGCCGGTTATCCAGTCGATGCCGCCGCTATTTTATTATGCGAACTAGACGGCAGCGAAATAGAAGTTGCCACGCATACTGACGCAGTACGCGAACTCTTAAATAACAGTGGCGCCACTGAAGTTCGCACCGCAAAAGATGCACAACAAGGCCTCACTTTCTGGAAAGGTCGCAAGGCTGCGTTCCCTGCCGTCGGCCGTATCTCTCCCGATTATTACTGCATGGATGGCACCATCCCCCGGAAAAACCTGGCTCGAGTTTTACAGACGATGGCAGAAATGTCGCAACAAAATGGCCTTGCCATAGCCAATGTTTTTCATGCGGGCGATGGCAATTTACATCCCTTAATACTTTATGACGCCAATATTCCCGGCGAGCTGAAACGTGCCGAAGAATTTGGCGCTCAAATCCTAGAGTTGTGTATTGCTGTAGGTGGCACCATAACCGGCGAACATGGCGTCGGCATGGAGAAATTAAACCAGATGTGCGTGCAATTTGAGACAATCGAGCTAGCTCAGTTTCATGCAATAAAGGCAGCATTCGACCCCAAAGCCTTGTTAAATCCAGGCAAAGCAGTGCCTAGTTTACACCGCTGCGCCGAATTTGGTGCCATGCATGTACATCAGGGCAAGCTCTCTCACCCGGAACTGGAACGCTTTTAATGTCCGTTATAGATAACGATATCAGCCAGCAATTGCAAGCCAAAATCCTGCAAACTATCTCTATGGGTAATAGTTTAACCATTAAAGCAGGTGGGTCAAAAGATTTTTATGGCCGCAAAGTCAGTGCAGATAGTGTATTAAGTCTTGCACAACACCAGGGGATTATCAGTTACGAACCCACAGAACTAGTAATAAAAGCGCGCGCAGGCACGCCGTTAAAAGACATTCAACAAGCGCTGGCAGAAAACCGGCAAATGCTGGCATTTGAACCGCCTGTCTATAATGAGAAAACAACGTTAGGCGGCACCTTAGCAGGTAACTTTTCCGGTCCACGCCGGCCCTATACGGGCGCTGCCCGGGATTATGTATTAGGCACAACCATAATTAATGGCAAGGCTGAATTATTATCATTCGGCGGTGAAGTCATGAAAAACGTTGCCGGCTATGATGTCTCCCGCTTAATGACTGGCGCCCTAGGTACCTTAGGTGTCATCATGGACGCATCGATCAAGGTCGTGCCTATGCCAGAAGCTGAGATCACCTTGGTGCAATCTATTACTATTGCTGAAGCCCTGGCAAAACTACATCAGTGGTCTGGGCTTCCCCTGCCCATTAGCGCCAGTTGTTTTTATCAGAATAGGCTTTATATTCGCCTATCCGGTATAGAAAAAGCGATTAATAATGCTGGCCAGCTTATAGGTGGTGAGCAGTTAAATAATGCGCATGAATTCTGGCGATCAATATGCAATCAAACCCACCCTTTTTTTCAAAGTCAGCATGCTTTATGGCGTTTTTCATTAGCATCTAACACGCCTGTTTTATCTCTGACAGGAGATATGCTATATGAATGGGGTGGTGCTTTGCGCTGGCTTAAAAGCGACTTATCATCGCAAGAAATTCGCTGCAATGACCTACTATTAAATGGTCACACAACACTGTATTCTAGTAACGCTCAACGTGACGCTGTCTTCCAGGCATTACCCGCCCCTTTATTAGCCCTACACCGTCGCTTAAAACAGGCGTTCGACCCGCACGGTATTTTTAATATCGGCCGTATGTATGCTGAATTTTAAAGCCCTCAGATAAGATTGCCTTAGCTAACCTCATTTTATGAGTTCTTTGTTTCATATTAGGATTTCCATAACAAACCTTTGGGTAACTTAATTTATTTTACCCACTCGAAATTTAGAAGAGCCATTTTATGCAAACCCAAACAACAAAAAATTTTTTAAACACAGCAACTGGAAAGGAAGCAGATAATATTATCCGCTCCTGTGTGCACTGCGGATTCTGTAACGCGACCTGCCCCACCTATCAATTATTAGGTGATGAACGAGATAGCCCGAGAGGCCGTATCTATTTAATAAAACAGATACTTGAAGGTCAGGCGGTTAGCAACAAAACTCAGACCCATCTGGACCGCTGTCTTAGTTGCCGAGCCTGTGAAACTAGCTGCCCTTCAGGAGTGCAGTATGGCCGTCTAGTCGACATAGGCCGTCAATTGATGAATGACCAGGCTACTCGCCCGGCATTATCTCGACTCATGCGTTATACACTACGCAAGTTGCTCCCCTTTCCACAGCGATTTGCGCTGTTAGTAAAAACCGGGCAGTTATTTAAGCCTTTACTTCCCTGCAAATTAAAACAACATATTCCTGACAAGCAAGTAAGCAGACCACTGCCTGATTATAGCCTGACAAAACCAACTCCAGTACCGAAAATGCTGATCTTCCAAGGTTGCGTGCAGTCTGTAGCTACTCCTAATACTAATAGCGCCACTGCGAATATTTTACATAAACTCGGCATAGAGCTTATTACACCTGCCCAAGCAGGTTGCTGCGGCGCTGTAAGCCAACATTTATCCGCAGAGCTGGAAGCACTGGATTTTATGCGCCGTAATATTGATGCCTGGTGGCCTTATATCGAGCAAGGCGTATCGGCTATTGTTATTACTGCCAGCGGCTGTGGCGCTATAATCAAAGAATATGGCTATTTGCTAAAACAGGATGCCCACTATGCCGATAAAGCTAGAAAAGTCAGTGAACTCGCTAAAGATATCAGTGAAATTCTAGCGGCAGAAGAATTACCCCTAACCCGCATTAAACCATCTTTGCGCAATATTGCATTCCAAAGCCCCTGCACTTTGCAACACGCCCAGAAACTCGATGGCATGGTCGAGTCTATCCTTACTCGCTGTGGCTTTAATCTTAGCCCAGTTGATGATGCACACTTATGCTGTGGCTCTGCCGGTACCTATTCGATATTACAGCCTGAACTAGCACAAAAACTATTAACTAATAAGCTCGGCGCACTGCAGAAACATCAGCCTGAACTAATAGTTAGCGCTAATATAGGCTGTCAATTACACTTGCAGAGACAGGCCAGCGTTCCGGTTAAACACTGGATAGAGCTTGTGGATGAAAGTTTTATTTAAATAAGTATACAATGCCACTTGTGCTTCACCATGAAAAACAGGCAGTACCTGAAGATATTATTGATGTATTATGAACTTCGATTACCCTTATGCAATAAACAGTTTTTTCTCTTTCCTTCATTATCTTCATGGTGAAACACAAGTTATCCGATGTGGATAAATAATAAATATTATGTTTAAATTTTTACCCGGCATTATCTTGGTACAACTAGTCACTGGCGCTCTGGTAGTGATGGCACTTAATTGGTCACAGGATTTTCAACTGGTTATTGTGATTGGCATAATCGCATTTTTTAGTGCTATTCTGACAGCATTCTGGTTTTCATCCATTGCGCGTAATATTTTCCATGACCAGCAAACAGCACTACGCAAACAACACGCACAGGACAGGGAAAGCTTCCTAAGAGAAGCAGGCGAAGAAAAGGCCAGTGCCATAAAAGAAAAATCACAAATGCAGGATATGCATGCCCGTGAGCGCGAGAGAATACTATTAGATACCGAACGGGAGAAAAGTAATATTATGGTTGCAAGTTATGAGAAAATCAAACAAGAAACCCGCAAAGCCCATGCCAAAGCAAATTTCAAGGTAGGCGCTGCATTTGCTACCGCTGTCGGCGCAGGTGGCATTATGATCTTCAGCCAACTAGTGACCGTCGGTGTTATGTTCCTGGTCGCGTCAGGCAGCGGCTTAAGTGGCTATATCCTACGCGCCAAGCAGGAGCGATTAACACGCAATAAACAAATACTGATTAAAGATCAGCGTTTGCTAATAGAGAGGACCGAAAAATAAATTTTGGGATTCAGGCTTCTAGTTTGGCTGCGGAATATCCTCACCATTTTGTCACATACCATCAATATGAAACTCAATTGCCTCTCGCATCTGTTCTTCACCCTCCTCAATCGTTACTCCTGTTGCAGCACATCCCGGAAGATCAGAAACAAAAGCCGAGAAATTTGATTAGGTCTTTTCAATAACAACGGTATATTTCATATTATATTTACCTCCAACCTGCTTGCTTATAAATGCTATTCAATGTTCTGGGAGCTAATTCATCGCCAGGCTTGCCAGGGGCTATAACTTGCCCAGTTTAAATTGACGGAGGGTTCCACGAGTGGCCTGGTAAAAACCACCCATCACTTTGTAGCTTACGAAGCATTTCATAAACCCCGAATTCATATTCAAACTATGCTCTAACCAAATCTAAGAACCCGTGTATTTTTCTAGAATATCATAATAATTTACAACATAATTGCTATGGTGTTTTTAATACTTAAAAACGACTGTTATTCCGAATATTTTTAGAAAAAATCATTTGCATACTCAATAGAATCTATTCAAATGGCTCAGAATTTACCACTTTAATAAGCTGTCCTTTTTTAAGGACAGCGCCTAATTGCAGATTATTGGCTATTGCACAACTTTCTTCATCCCAGTCACTACCCACCCTTTTCAATAATGCAGGCAAGTTTTCCCCTGCTCTGGCCGAGAAAATACGCAATCTTTGCTGCTGAATTTTAGTCTTTTGTTTTGCCGTTAACTGATGAAAACTTGAGATTGTTTTATTAATAGCATCTCGATACTTTACGCCTGAATTTTTAATCATTGAAGTCAATCGAAATATTTGATTATCATAGGCAATCCAGCTAACCGTTGACTCTTGTTTATAACTATTCACACTGGCTTGGCTAGCAGGAAGTCCACCGATTCTCAGTTTAGTCACCGTCTTATTTTCCAGCTTCGCTTCATTGAGAAATTTATGGGCCGCTTCAACCGGGTCGTCTCCCTCACTCTGGAGTTGCAATAATATCAGTGCATTTTCTTGTTTTGATACAGCAGCAACATATTGTGACTGGTTAGTCGTTTTCCAATCTTCGGGAAATATAAGGCCAAAATCCATTGTCGGATCTAGAAACTCCTGCTCGAGAAAGACGCCTTGTCTGGCATCAATCCCGACGATTAAGCCATTCAGTTTATCTAGAAAATCCTGGTGTTTTTTTGCCTGGGCGCTAACTGGTAGAGTTGAGCTATTTTCTGCATTTAACTCACCGGCTCTTATTGCTGTGGCTTTAACACGATGAGGAGTGAACGGGTGGGTCGCCAGAAAAGAAATACCGTTTTCTTCCCCCTGCCTGATCATTTCGCGATCCAAAGTACTTAGAAAACGGGTGATTCCTTCAGGGTTCCAGCCCGCTTTAATCGCCAATTTCTGCCCTATGGCATCAGCATCATTTTCCTGTTCTCGGCTATAGGGAGCAAGAATTACAGAGTTAAGCACCGTTCCCGTGCCAGACACGGCGTTGGCAAGAGAGGAACTGACGATCCCAACGGCCGCAGAAGTAACACCCGTCACCAAACCTATCGGCGCGGCGCGGGTTAAACGTTGTACAGAATGACGCGCAGCAACATGTCCAATTTCATGACCAATGACACCAGCCAGCTCATCTTCCGAATTAACCAATACCAGCAGGCCGCGACTGACATAAACATACCCGCCAGGCAGTGCAAACGCATTGGGCACGTCCATATCAACAACCTGAAATTGATAAGTCACGTCCCGGTATGGCGAGTACTTCGCCAGGCGCTGACCAATCGATTGTATGTAACTAACTAGATTGGGATCATCCACCAGGCCCATTTTCTCTTCTACTTGTTTGGCATTTTCTGCCCCAAGTTCCTTTTCACCTTCAATCGACATAAAGACTACTTCACGATTGCCCGTCACAGGGTTAACTGCACAGCCATAAATCAAAATAGCTGGAACTATTAAAATAATTTTTTTCAGTATTAGGATGGTCATCTGCATGTTTTTTTCAAAATCCTATTATCAGTCTGTGCTGCCTAATTGATTTTGCGTCAGGAACGGGGCACGGAATAAGCTCGGCAATTGGCATAAGATTTTTATTCGTATTCAAGAGGCGTTGAAAAAAGTATATAGCAACCTACTCAACTGTTTCGACAACGCAGAAGACAGATAAAAAGACCCGTTAGTTTTCGAACTTATTTCATACATGGTTGATATAAAACCTTGGATTCAACTACTTTTTAACGATCACCTGCACTCGACGGGTAATACCACAAAGCAAGGTATAAGGAATCGTATCTGCATAGCCTGCAATTTCCTCTACTGGCAATCCAGCACCCCATAACAACACCTGATCTCCTGTCTTGATGCCTGTATGTCCCGTTAAATCAACAGTGATCATATCCATAGACACGCGACCTACCAGAGGCACTCGTTGCTTATTAATTAATACTGGCGTGCCTGGTTTTGCATAACGTGGATAACCATCACCATAACCTATGGATATCACACCAAGCAGAATATCTTTAGTCGCCACCCAGCTACCGCCATATCCAACTGCCTCGCCCTTTTTAACTTGTTTAATCACAATAATCCGCGAATAGAAGTTCATTACCACTAAGAGTTCAAGTTGCCTTGCGCTCTGATTTAATAGTGGCGATGCACCGTATAGTATCAAACCAGGTCTCACCCAGTCCTGGTGCGTCGCTGGCCAGGCGATAATTGCTGCTGAATTGGCGCTACTTCTAAGGCCGCCACAGCCTTTGGTCGTTGCGTTAAATAGTTGTAATTGCCGCGTCGTTTTATCATCCTGCAGATCATCCGCATTGGCAAAATGAGTCATAAAGTTGATTTCAGCTTGAACATTCCTGCATTGCAGTAATCGTTGTAGCACATCAGAAAACTGCTCAGGCCGAAAGCCCAGGCGGTTCATTCCAGTATCTATTTTGATCCACACAGGTAAGCCAGCGGGTAATTTTTCAGTCTCTAGCAAATCAACCTGCTGCTCGCTGTGTATAACTGTTTCCAGTTGATTATGTTGCATTAACAGCAGCTCATCAGGCCCGGAAAATCCCTGTAATACTAGAATTCTTCCTTGTATATTCGCCGCTCGTAAGCACAGCGCTTCATCAATACGTGCCACCGCGAAAGCGTCAACCTGTGCCGCCAGATTGCTGGCTACCAGCTCCAAACCATGGCCATAAGCATTTGCTTTGATTACTGCGATGATCTTTGATTTCGGAGCTAACTCTTTTACTCGACCTACATTGTGACGCAAGGCATTGATATCTAGTTCAACATATGCGGCTGCCGGTATCACTCATAATCTCCATCGGTATAAGGATCATGAGCGTAATTTTCAAAGCGCGTGTATTTACCCAAAAAGGTTAAGCGTACCGTACCAATCGGTCCATTCCGTTGTTTACCAATAATCAATTCCGCCATGCCTTTATCCGGGCTATCTTCGTTATACACTTCATCCCGGTAAACGAACATAATGACATCGGCATCCTGCTCAATACTTCCAGATTCACGTAAATCAGACATAACAGGACGCTTATTAGGCCGCTGCTCCAGATTACGATTTAACTGGGATAAGGCAACCACTGGTACATTCATTTCCTTGGCCAATGTTTTTAAGCCACGCGATATATCCGAAATCTGCGCAACCCGGCTTTCGCCACTCGAGGGCGACTGCATCAATTGTAAATAGTCCAGTACGATTAAGCCTAGCTGCCCATGATCACGGGTCAAGCGCCTTGCTCGTGAGCGTACTTCATTTGGCGTCAAGGCAGCAGTGTCATCAATAAACAGCTTGGTTTCGGCTAATAAGTTAATGGCTGAAGTAAGGCGCGGCCATTCATCATCATCGAGCTTACCAGTTCTTACTTTATGCTGATCGATGCGCCCTAGTGATGACATCATACGCATTGCCAGTGAATCTCCCGGCATCTCCATGCTAAAGACAGCAACCGGCAAACCACTTCCTACCGCAACATTTTCTGCCATATTCATGGCTATCGTGGTTTTACCCATCGAGGGTCGTCCGGCAACAATAATTAAATCACCCGCTTGCAGACCCGATGTCATTTCATCCAGATCGGTAAAACCTGTTCCGGCTCCAGTAATATTTCCTTCTTGTTCAAACAGGGTTTCTATTTTTTCAACCGCCGTACCCAGCAAATCCTTGATCGGTATAAATCCCGACTGCCCTTTTTGACGCTGCTCGGCAATTTCAAAAACGTTCTTTTCTGCCCCTTCCAGTAAATCGCTAGTCGACCGACCCTCAGGGTTAAAGGCGGATTCAGATATATCTGTCCCCACATGAATTAACTGCCTTAATACCGAGCGATCGCGCACAATATTGGCATAAGCAACGATATTTGCTGCGCTTGGCGTATCTTTTGCCAACACACTTAAATAAGCCAGACCACCCGCATCTTCAAGTTCGTTAATTTTTCCCAGCGATTCAGAAATCGTGACCACATCAAACGGAATTTGTTTTTCGGCCAGATCCGAAATAGTCTGAAAAATAAGGCGGTGATCTTTGCGATAAAAATCAACCTCACTGACTTTATCGGCTACCGTATCCCAGCGTTCATTGTCCAGCATTAAGCCCCCCAATACAGATTGCTCAGCCTGAATGGAATGTGGAGGTACTTTTAAAGAATCTACTGCTCTGTCGCGGCTTCTAAATTCAGTGTCTACCATAAATGCGTCTCTTATAAGAGCTTGTTTTAGGAGGATACAGGCGAGTCATACAGCTAATGCAAAACTAAAATATCGCTTTCTGTATCTACTTCAATTCGAAATAATAAAAATTACTAACCTTGCATCTAAGTAGCTAGCGGTGAAATAGACTTATTAATCTCTTCTCCTTGCTTTTGAATGGCCATTTTCAAATCATACGCTGATTGCAAATTTATCCAAGACTGGGCATCGTTGCCAAAGTACCGCGCAAGGCGTAATGCAGTGTCTGGTGTGATAGCCCTGCGTTCCAGTACAATATCATTAATACGTGATGCAGGAACATGTAACGCTTTCGCGAGTGCATTGGGGGTCAATTCCAAAGAGACTAGATAATCTTCTTTTAGAATTTCTCCTGGGTGGATAGGGCGCATATTATTTTTTGGCATAAGTCACCTTAGTAGTAATCAACTATTTCAACGTCATAAGCATGAGAATCTTTCCAGGTAAAAAAAACCCGGTATCAACGGTTGATGTGAATACTAAACTGCCCTTTTCTGTTACCCGCTAACTTTTCTAAACAGTTTCCTGGTGGACTGCCCAAGAAATCAATCGTGTCGGCAAAATCCAATTACTGAAATTTGCGTTCTGCAATTTTCCTAAATGCCCTGAACACGCGTAAGCGCTGACCACCAAATAGCGACTCAGTATCCGAATCAGCAAATGATTTTTTTATGAGATCAGTATAAATACTTACCGCTTAGCGGTAAAGTTATTTATATACTAATGTTCAGTCTATGTGCTGATGTTAGTTAGGTCGCCCTCGGAAATTCCCATAAAAAAAGGGCTGTAATTAAATAATTACAGCCCTTTTTTGCTGATCGATTGATACGCCGTTTATTATCAACAAGTCGATAATAAACGGTGCATACCGATAAACGATTAACGCTTTGAGTACTGAGGACGCTTTCTCGCTTTGTGTAAACCGACTTTCTTACGTTCTACGCAACGTGAATCGCGAGTAACAAACCCTGCTTTTCTTAACTCAGGACGCAATGTTTCATCGTACACCATTAAAGCACGCGTAATGCCGTGACGGATAGCTCCAGCCTGCCCAGAAGGGCCGCTGCCTTTAACCGTAACATTGATATCAAATTTATCAGCTAATTCTACTAATTCTAGCGGCGAACGAGCAACCATTTCATCAGTTTTACGACCAAAATAAACGTCAATTGCTTTATCGTTAACTGTAATTTGTCCAGAACCTGATTTTGCATAAACACGTGCAATTGCACTTTTGCGTCGTCCTGTTCCGTAATATTGAGTTTCTGCCATGATTTTAACCTGTTAGTTGCCTAAAGTTCTAAAACTTTAGGTTGTTGAGCTTGATGACCATGTTCAGGGCCCGCATACACTTTTAACTTTTTAAACATTGCACGACCCAGAGGGTTTCTTGGCAACATTCCCTGAACTGCTTTATTGATAATACGATCAGGAAAAGTTTGTCTTAATTTACCTAAACTAACACTTTTCAAGTTACCAATGTAACCTGTGTGGTGGTAGTACATTTTGTCTTTTTCTTTATTACCTGTCACGCCAATTTTCTCGGCATTAATGACGATAATATAATCACCTGTGTCTACATGAGATGTATATTCTGGCTTATGCTTACCGCGAAGGCGTCGTGCAATTTCGGTAGCCAGACGTCCAAGCGTCTTTCCCTCTGCATCGACCACATACCAATCGCGCTTCACTTCAGCTGGTTTTGCGCTAAATGTTTTCATATTCGTATCTTTTATTAAGATTTTAAGTTAGCCGTGCATTATATTAAATTTAAACTTTTCTTTCAAGTTCTTATAACACTTAAGAATAAAAAACCACTTAAATCTACGCTCTTTGATATTTACTAAAAGACAGAGGCTTAATAATACACGCAGGTTTCATAGGGAATAAAAGACATAGGTGATCCGGAGCTAATATGGTAACAAGCGCACTGATAAAGCAACTCAGTGACTTTTCAGTCATTATTGCGCATTAAAGCAGCTCGAATAGTAGGCGGGGTTATCCGCGCGATTCTTTCATTAAAAATAATGTACTCCCAATCTCTCCTTTTTTTAGCAGATTACTGTCTTTCCTCAAGTGCTTCGGTGTACTTTTTATCAGAGACGGGTGAATCAATTCTGATTCTTGAATTTTAGAAAGCTCTTCAACCATGTTTAATAAGTTCAACCCATTTCTGTCAGGGACACCTGACTTTTGAGTAAGCATTTAGAATAACGGCTATTTAGTTACAGGGGGGGGATTGCTTGAGCTGAAATGGCTAAAATTAATAAAATATGATGAAAATTAAAACACACTAGGTTAAAAAAAATCTAGCCGTTATCTTTGTAGTTTTTGGAGGAATTATAAAAAAAGTTATACCATTAACCATCCACAACTAAAGTCAAAATAGGGTTAACAACGAGCAAAAGATTCAAACAGGCAAAATAAATTTAAAGTTGAGCACTTTAGCAGCTGTCCATACCTTTTACCATATCTAATGCCAGTGCTTCAGCAACTTTAATACCATCTACGGCAGCAGACAATATGCCTCCTGCATATCCCGCTCCCTCACCTGCCGGATAAAGACCACGGGTATTGATGCTTTGCAGTAAATCACGATCTCGCTTTAAGCGTATGGGTGATGAAGTGCGCGTCTCTACTGCTGTTAAGATAGCATCATGCATGGCAAATCCACGAATTTTTTTATCAAATACCGGGATAGCTTCACGAATTGCAGAAATCGCATAGTCGGGTAGACTCTGACTTAAATTGCCTAATTTTACACCCGGTTTATAAGAGGGCTGAACACTGCCGAGTTCATTGCTAGGCTTATTCGCCATAAAATCACCCACTAATTGCGCGGGAGCATCATAGCTTCCTCCCCCTAAAACAAAAGCCTGTTTTTCTAATCGATCTTGTAACTCCAGCCCTGCCAGAGGATATCCCGGATAATCCTGCTCGGGATCAATGCCAACCACAATCGCGCTATTGGCATTACGCTCATTACGCGAATATTGGCTCATACCATTAGTCACTATATGCCCTGCTTCCGAAGTCGCGGCAACCACTGTACCGCCGGGACACATACAGAAGCTATAGACTGAGCGACCATTTTTACAGTGATGTACTAGTTTATAGTCTGCGGCACCGAGTAATTGATTGCCTGCATAATCACCAAAGCGGCATTGGTCAATTAATGACTGTGGGTGCTCTATTCTAAAACCTATAGAAAAGGGCTTCGCCTCAATATAGACACCTTTTTCATACAGCATTTTAAAGGTATCTCGTGCACTATGCCCGATTGCAAAGACTATATGCTGACTGCTGATGCTTTGCCCATTCGCTAAAATCACGCCTTGTACACGCTGGCTTTCAATTAATAGTTCATCAACACGTTGCTCAAAGCGAATTTCACCACCTAAAGACTCTATGGTTTGGCGCATTTTCTCGACCATCCTGACCAGCTTAAACGTACCAATATGGGGCTTGCTCAGATATAGAATTTCCTCTGGCGCTCCAGCAGCAACAAATTCTTCCAAGACTTTACGTCCATGATGTTGTGGATCTTTTATCTGCGTATACAGCTTGCCATCAGAAAACGTCCCCGCCCCACCTTCACCAAACTGCACATTTGATTCGCTGTTCAGCTTTCTTTTACGCCAGAGGCCAAAGGTATCTACCGTGCGCTCACGCACTTCTTTACCCCGTTCCAGAATAATCGGCTTAAAGCCCATCTGTGCCAATATCAATCCGGCAAACAAACCACAAGGCCCCAAGCCGATAACCAAGGGTCGCTCAGAAATATTTTCAGGCGCCTGCGCCACAAACTGATAGCGATCATCAGGCCTGGCTTTAACTTGCGTATCCTCAGAAAATTGCTCTAATAGCTGCGTATTTTTACTGGTATCGACATCAAGACTGTAAATAAAAAAGATATTTTTCTTGTGGCGTGCATCATAGCTACGCTTATAAACCGTGTAGCTCAGCAATTCACTGTCGTTAATCTCCAGCTTTGTAATAATAGCCGAGCGTAGTTCAGAGCCAGTCTGTTCTAGAGGGAGTTTGATATTGACTAAACGTAACATGAAGATATTTCCTAAGCGACTTTTACTTTTCTATGTAATTTATGTTGAGCTTGTAATTTCAGATGAATATTCCCAGAACTAAGTTCAAAGCCATTACGCCAGCAAAGAGCTCCCATTTCCAGATAAAACTGCTTAAAAAATGCATCATCTTGTAACATTGCGCTTAATTCAGCTTTCCTTTCAGTTAAACACAACAAATCATAATCTCCCCAGCTGCCATCAAAAAAGTGCAACTGAATGACTTTATCGCGTTGGTATTCTGCTCGAGTGATTTTAATCATTACCTGCCCCAGGAGTTCTCGGCAATGGCTCTAATGCGATTGCACGCTGAAAATCATCCAGCAACTCACTTTGGTGTGCCTGCATCCACTCCTAAACTATTTTATGTGCTTTTCCTGGTAACGAGACAACCAGAATATCACCACTATCTATCACTATTAACACCTCATGGCCTTGGTATTCAACATGGATATGAGGTGATTTATGGTCGTCGTGGTACATACGCACGTATATACCAAAAAATATGAAATAATTGGCACTACTAATCCTGAATTCGATAAGGTTCTAGCCGTATGAATTCCACTCGTCTACCTAACATTTGTATCTGGCCGTTATAGCGTTCGGCACCCGTCGAGGAAAATTCAAACTGATAGCCGCGGGCGATATGTATCTTGCCTCTACTATCGCGCTTCAAGGAAAGCTTATTAAAAGCGATGTAGCCATCCAGCATTTGCAATTCCATCTTTTGGCAATGTCGTATTGTTGCTGCCAGAGCAATTTCTTTTATTTTCTGGGTACTTTGCCAGTATAAAAATCCCGCCGTAAACAACAGGATCATAAGTATATCGGTCCACATATTTATATTTCCAGTTCACCTTCTATAGCCAATGCCTGTAACTCCTCTAATGCCGGCATTGCATCCAGGGACTGGAGATTAAAATAATCTAAAAACTGTCTGGTCGTGCCATACAGAGCTGGCCTGCCGGGAACTTCTTTATGCGCCAAGACCTTAACCCATTCTCTTTCCAGTAACGTACGGATCATCTGCGAGCTAACACTGACACCGCGTATCTCTTCTATATCACCCCGGGTAACAGGTTGCTGGTAGGCAATAATCGCAATAGTTTCTAATAATGCTCTGGAATATTTGGGTGGTTTTTCGGCAAATAACCGCGCTACCCAAGGAGCCATATCCATTTTTACCTGAAAGCGATAGCCACTGGCAACCTGATGCAAGCCAATTGCCTGTTGCCGGTAGTCATCACATAAGGCATCAATTGCTTTTTGAATTTCCTGCTTTTCAGGCGCTTCCAGCTCTGGAAAGACCGCGTGCAATTGCTTGACTGTCATCGGCTGTTCGGCAGCAAATAAAAGCGCTTCAATAATGCGCTTAACTTTAGTATTCGCATCAACCGGAGCAGGCGGGTTAATACTCGACTGCTCGGGGATAATCTCTTGCTCTTCTTGCAAATTAGATAGCTCAGGCGCTGGAAGATCTTCGTCTTCATGCAATCTCGCCGCGGCAGAAACGACCTTAAGCTCTGGTAATTTTGATTGTTCAGTCACTGCTTTAAGCTCTGTCTGCAAACGCGACCGCTCAGAAGCTGCATTGATTTCTTGTAATTTCGATTGCTCAGAGACTGTATCCAGCTCTGCTTGCAAAGCAGCGACTTTGGCAACTAGCTCAGTCATTTTCTCTTTCTGTTCGGTTTGCCTAAGCTTTTCTTTTTTCACGGCAAGCTCTATTGACTTCGGCTTGGGCGGGGTCCTGGGTTTTTGCTTAGGCTCTGCCTGAAGATCGGCTGGTAACTCGAGTTCGGTCAAAACCTGCTGTTTAATGATATCAGGCGGTATTTGCTGATTTAGCTCGGACTCTGAGTTCTCCGAAGGGTTCTGCCTGGAGAATTTCGATAAGTTCTCCTTTGCTGAGTTCAAGAATGGCAAGAAACGTGACAACAACCCCTGCTTTTCCTTCTTGCTGGGTAAAGAGTCGTGTAAAAAGGAAGCTACTCGTATCTTCGAGTCTTCCCATAATGAGGGCCATTCTTTCACGGACAGATAAAGGTTCTTTAGTTATTATATGATGACTTAATTGATCAACACGCTTCAATACACTTTGTAAGGCGAGCACAATATCTTGCAATTGAACTTCAGGCTGACATTTATGGACATTCACTGTCGAGGTATCTACTGTAGCAATAAAAATATCCCGCTCCATGCGCGGTATTTCCTCTAAATCTTCTGCCGCTTTTTTAATACGCTCATATTCCTGTAAACGACGCACTAAAACCGCTCGCGGATCCTCTTCTTCCTCTTCAGGATTCACTTGCCTGGGTAATAGCATACGTGATTTTATCTCTGCAAGCAAAGCCGCCATCAGCAAATATTCAGCCGCTAGTTCCAGTTGGAAATTACTCATCACATCAATATAGCGCATATATTGTTTACTAATCTGAGCGATGGGTATATTTACAATATCCAGATTTTGCTTTCTAATTAGATATAGTAACAGGTCTAAAGGTCCTTCAAAGGCTTCTAAAAAAACTTTAAGCGCTTCCGGGGGAATATATAAATCTTCGGGTAATTGCAGAATCGGCTTACCCGAAACAATGGCAATAGCTGCTTCATTATCCAAAGCGGCTTCCATATTCAACTTATTGCAATCCGGCTAAAGTAAAAAACAGGCCTTTAGCAATACTTAATGGGTAGCCTAAAATAACGTCCAGGCTATTGGTCATTAATAACAGTGCCAACAGATAAAAGCCATATTGTTCAAATTGATTGTAATAATACCCCCAGCGACCCGGTAAGGCCCAGGATAAAATACGACTGCCATCTAAAGGTGGAATAGGCAATAAATTCAGCAAACCCAAAACCAAGTTAATCATTATTCCAGCAATGCCCATGTAAATCATAGGAATTGAGACTTCACTGCTATTAATTAACACACCCAGTCTGGCAAACAAGGCCCACCCTGTGGCCATAATCATATTGGCCATAGGGCCTGCTAAGGCAACAATAGCCATATCATGCTTTGGATTACGCAAATTTCTGACATTAACTGGAACAGGTTTTGCCCAACCAAAAACAAAGCCGGTAAAGGCTAGCATTAAGCCTGGCACTAGAATAGTCCCAATAGGGTCGATATGTTTAAGCGGATTTAAAGTTAAACGTCCCAGCATCCAGGCGGTATTATCGCCATAATATTTGGCGACCCTGCCGTGCGCCACTTCATGCACAGTAATAGCAAAGATAACCGGGATCACCCAGACTACAATTTTCTGTATTAATGTTAATTCTTCCATATTGCAGACTTATTTATCTTGTTAGGGACGCGCGCGGAATAAGTTGAGCATCTGGCGCAGGATTTTTATTCGTATTCAAGGCGTAGAAAATGGAGCATAGCTTGCTACGTAACTGTTTCTGCAACACAAAAAACGAATAAAAAGACAAGTCAGTTGCTCAACTTATTTCGAGCACGCTTCTTAGTGGCTAGAAAACTGGTTTTTTACTACTGATAGCGATACCCGACTCTTCTTTCATGTTTACACTGAATTATACACAGGCACCAAGGCTTTGTTTATTATTTTACTACTCTCACGTTTATCATTTAATCATGAGCGTTTCCTTTAAAACATCTGCTGGCAAGGAAACATCCATAAAAACAGCCCTCTAAAGCCCACCAAGAAGCTTTTCTTCATATTTTACAAATTAGGCTGCCAATAATAAAAAGGGTGCTGCCTTAAAAACATGAAAATTAAATAAAAAAAGACTTGCTATTGTAAAGAAAATTTTCGAGATTTTACGTTTTTACCCTAAAAATGGAAAATCAGCATGACAACCAATAACCTCTCCTTCAATAATTACCTGCTGACTCATTGCAATAAAAGCATGGAAAGAGCATTGGCAGCAGAACGCTATCCTATCTGGCAACGTTCATGTCCTGAAATGAGTGATATCGACTTTATTCGTCTCGGATTAATGCGCGGTATTAGTGCCGTTGACAGTGGTCGTCACTTTATACAAACAACGCAAGAGCTTCACGATGAACTTCTACCTCACTCGACGTACTTTAAATCATTGAAGTCTTCAAGACGCACCCGTATGCTTGAAGCCATCGAACGCCAAAGCTATAACCTTCACTGTGAGCATTTAGCCCGCTCAGGCATTGATTATCTTAAGTCATTTCCTGAACTTGATGACTATACGGTAGAAGCCGCTGACGGACATTTTATTGATCACGCCTGCCATACTCCAAAAGGGGGTAATGGAAAAGTCTACGCCGCCGGATTTATTTACGCCATGAACCTCAAAAATGGGTTACTAAGACCGCTTTGTTGCATTACCAATGGAACAAAGCGGCACCATGAGATTCCTATTTTACGCAATTATATTGACCATCAAAATAGTCAGTGTCGCCCGCTAGAAAAAAACCTTTATGTGTATGATAAAGCGGTCACAGACTTTCCTTGGTGGGCAAAGCAGATAGGCCATCAAAATTACATGATCTCTGTTTTAAAAGACAATTCAGCGGCCACATGGATTGAATCCATTGACTTTGATACCCGTAACCCTATTAACATTGGCATTGAAGACTACAGCATTTATGAAAACCAGGGGGTTAGGTTTAATGTTATCCATTACCGTGACCCCGAAACCCAAAAACGATACCGCTTTGTATCGACATTACCGGAATCGATAAACCCAGGGACTATTGCTATCCTGTATTACAAGCGTTGGACGATTGAAAAAGCCTACAATAACAGCAAGAGTAACCTGAAAGAGAAAAAAGCCTGGTCTTCTTCGATGAAGTCACTCAATAATCAAATGCGTCTCACCACCATGACGTATAATTTAATGCGCGTGTGTGAAGAAATTTCAAAAATACAAGCCCCCGAGTTGATTCATCCTTCGGATAAAAAATATAACAAAGCGCTTGAGAAAAGACAGAAAAGAGCCCAGAAAAAAGGCGGTTTTGTTAATCCATTGTTGTTTCTGAAAAGAATCGTTCGTATTAGCTCGTGTACCATTCGAGCCGTTCAAAACGCAATAATCACTAGAAAGCCTCTGGCCGACCTTATGTGCGTCCTCATGGCTCGATTAGTTCCTGGGTAGGGTTAATACGGAAACACCCATGAAATTTCATAGAACCCAGGGAATAAAAAAACTTTAGCTTTTTTCTAATAAAGCTAAAGTTATTGCACTCCTGCCTACACAACCTGTCCGGCACACCATCCTGAAGCCCACGCCCATTGAAAATTATAGCCCCCTAACCAACCTGTAATATCCAGCGCTTCTCCCACAAAATAAAGCGCTGGCACTTGATTTGCTTCAAGGGTTTTAGACGAAATAGCATGACAATCTACTCCGCCCAGAGTTACTTCTGCGGTTCGATAGCCCTCTGTACCATTAGGTTTAATTGTCCAGTGATTAAATTGCTGCGCAATTTGCTGAATTTGTTTATGTGAGAGGTCTAGCACAGACAGCTCGAGCATCTCCTCTTGCAGAAAGGTTGATACCAGACGCTTTGCTAATCTGTGTGCTAAATAGTTTTTTAGCTTCAGCTTAATCTTCTCTTGTTGCGCCTGCAATAATTGCTGCTGCAAATCAAGATCGGGCAATAGGTTGATAACTAACTCTTCACCCTCCTGCCAATAAGAGGACATTTGCAAGGCGACAGGACCACTTAACCCGCGATGGGTAAACAATAGGTTTTCAGTAAAACTTTGGCAGGCATTGCTGATAGTCGCCACCAGCGCGAGACCTGACAACACTGCAAATTTTTCTTTATCTTCTACGTGTAAAGTAAATGGCACTAGGCCTGCACGTGTCGGCTGTACTTTGATATCAAATTGCTCTGCTATCTTATAAGCGAATGGAGTGGCTCCCATTTTTGGAATAGATAAACCGCCCGTTGCTATAACCAGCGATTGAGTGTGAATTTCCTGGGCTTTAGTTTTAACCATAAATCCTAATTCTGCATGCTTCTTAATGCTTTGAATATCTGCCTTTAACTGAATATCAACCCCGACTTTATCACATTCACTTAGTAACATATTTAAAATATCTCGGGCACTCTCATTACAAAATAACTGCCCATGCTCACGCTCATGATAGGGAATATTTTGTGCATGAATCATTTCCAGAAAATCCCATTGCGTAAACCGGCTGAGAGCTGATTTACAGAAGTGAGCATTTTCAGAGATAAAGTTTTCCGCTTCGACCGTGTAATTGGTAAAGTTGCATCGCCCGCCTCCGGACATCAGAATTTTCTTGCCGGGCTTATTCGTAGCTTCCAGGACTAACACGCGTCGCTGCCGTTTGCCTGCTTCTATAGCACACATCAACCCTGATGCGCCCGCACCAATAATAATTACATCAACTTCAAGCATATTCAACACTAATACAACATAAATTAGAAGCGGGGTCTTGAGCCCGCATAAGTTCATGCGGGCTCAAGACCCCGCTTCCTGATCGTTACTACCCCACCTGTTTAATGCTCTGAAGCTATGTGCATCAAGGCTGCTTTAGACTCAGCATCAATGAGCCGCCGGCATTAACCAGGCGCAGTTGATTCGCCCGAATTTGATAGTGCGTCACTTGTGTTAGGGCCTGCAATATCTGTTGCTCCTGAGTCATTAAATCTTTTTCAGGACAAAGCTTACGCGTACTGCTTACCGGACCTATTGTTAATTCACTAGCATTGATTTGATAACTAGCAGTTAATGCATTACAACCGCTATCTCCCTGTAACTTGCCATCCTTAAATTGCAAGTTCGCTTTGCCCGTATGCGCATTATTGATTACGCCAGTGCCATTATTGATACCCGTTACCTGCCACGCTGTTTGTTCTAATGTTAAAGGAGGCAGGTTCTGAAATATTAACCTTACTTGTCTACGTGCATCTAATAATTGCAATTTACTTTCTTGCAGCAGAAAGAAATTAATATCAGCCAGGTTTTTTAAATATTGATACTCTTGCGCCGCTATCTTCTCGGGGCAAACCATCATTGTTAAGCCCGGCTGAGAAATTTGCACACCTTCCCCGCCCATTAACTGATAGCTACCGAAGTAACGGTTACAGCCGGTACTACCGCCTACCCGCCCCTCTGCAAATTCAATGCTCGCCGGGTTATCTAACAATGCAGGCTGCATCCCTTGCTCGGTTAAATAGCTACGCAATTGCCATTGATCAGCCGATAATGGGTTTTGCATTGCCTCTCCTCCCTGCATGCCTTTGTCTGTCGTTGCACTTATTGAGCGCATATTAGGAGGCTCTATTAATTGCTCTGCCACCGTGTTATTAGTCGGTGTAGTCGTACTGCAGCCTTGTAATAATATTAGACTTAATAATATCTTTTTTTTCATAACTGTTCTTCTTTTGTGTTAAATACTGATTTTGTTGTCTTTTGCTCTATTTCTAACGAGGTATTACTGCGCTATTAATGCGACCTAAAATCTCCCCTAGTCTAATAAACCTGTCCTATAAAAAGGCATTTTTCCATCTTCAATCGTATTTATTACCAGTGACCGATGCGCATAAGCTTCCGCACCCAGTACCCTTCATATCGTGTCTATCAAGTTTATGCTTTTGCCAATTTGGCATTGGAATTACTAATAGCAGTAGAATCCCAGAGACTCTCAACGAGCAGAAATTTTTCAGATAGCCCCAACCTGCCGACTTCATCTTTTATTTGTTCTGGTCTCATTTGATCGCCCTATTGTTGCTACTTAAAATCTATTTTTCTCATTTTTTAACAAAACGATTGCGTCACTGACTCACAAAAAATTGGCCGATTTTATTAAACCATTACAGTCAATCCAAAGAAACTTAAATATACCCTCCATATCAGAGAGTTTTATTTTGCAAAAAACGGCGCAATAGATCCAGTGAATAAATCGCTGCCTGATTTTGTTTGCGCGCTTTAGATCCCACAATTGAACGCTGACTATGTACTACGCCAGCGGGAGTCAGTAACAAGCTAAAGAGTATAATACTTAACTCTTTTTGTTGGAATTGCTCGGCATTACCTGCATACAACTGCACCAGGACTAAATCAGTCCCATCTTGTTGCTGTCTATTTTGCGCTATGCCTAAGGCAATATCTTTATATTCAGCAATAGGTTGGTTTTCAGTTTGCTGCTGTAATGACTGTTTATAAACGGAGCTTATCAACCAAGACTGGGCAATGCATTTTGCAGCCATTAAGCCTTGGGAAGCTGTTTCCTGTATCGATAAGTTATATTTTTGCTGCTGCATTAACTTACTGATCACCTCAACAAGATCCCCCTGATGCCTATCCAGACCATCTATAGCAAAGATATAATCACCAATATTTTCGGCAAGCTGATTAACAGTCTTTCTAACTAGTTCTTGTTCAGCATCAGCCAGGAAAATTAGTTTGGTCTGCACTTCATCAACAGCTGCACGAAAGCTTAGCTGCACGCTATCAGGTAATGCCGTAGTATTGAGTTTTTCCTGTAAATCCGCTTCACCAATGCCGACTGAGCGCAAAGTAATCAACTGCCCCGGCTGTACGGAAAAACGCTGCGTCAACTGTTTAGCAATGTGTGCATCGAACATATGTTTCATTTCGTAGGGCACACCAGGCACAAAGACAAACCAACAGCGATTATGTTGCACTGAAAAGCCCGGCGCCGAACCCCACTCATTATCGATACGCAATGCACCTTGCGGGAAAAAAGCCTGTTTGCGATTGCTATCAACCATTTCACGTTTGCGATAGCTAAAATATTGAGTGATTTGTTCTAGCGCTACAGCATCTAGTTGCAGAGGTTTAGAGAAGGATTCAGCCACTGCCTGGGCGGTCAGGTCATCGATGGTTGGCCCCAGGCCGCCTGTACAAATACATAAATCAGCACGTAAGGAAATGTCCTGGAGCAGATTTTTTAAATCTGTTAAATTATCGCCAACTGCGCTATGCCTCTTAACGACAAAGCCCATTTGTACCAGTTTTTGCGATAGCCAGGCCGCATTAGTATCGACGGTCTGGCCACTGACGATTTCTTCACCTTGAGAAAATATTTCTGCTATTGTTTGCATCAATACTCGCCAGTTTAACTCAGCCTACGCAGGCTCTAGCTTAATAGACAGCATATTATCCAGTGCAATTTTGGCATTTTTTGCTTCATGCTCGGCAACGGTAATGCGATTGACCACATGACCGGCAACTAGATTTTCCAGTATCCAGGCCAGATGTTGTGGATCGGTCCGGAACATGGTTGAACACATGCTTAACACCGGTGACATAAAGTGTACATTTTTACCCTCACCCTTACATTCATCATGTAAGCGATTAACCAGGTTCAATTCGGTTGCCACTAACCAGCGGGTATTTGGCTCGGCTTCGCGGATAATTTTTAAAATGACCTCGGTAGAACCAATATAATCAGCTTTTTGACACACTTCAAAGCAGGCTTCTGGGTGGGCAATGACGTTTGTTTCAGGGTAGCGCTCTAAAAATGCATCGATCTGTTCCGGTTGAAAAACCTGATGTACAGAACAGTAACCACCCCAGAGAATCATTTTTGCCTTGCGGATTTGCTCTTCTGTCAAGCCACCAAGCGGCTTGGAAAAATCCCAGACGACCATTTCATCCAGCGGGATATCCATATTAAAAGCAGTATTTCGGCCTAGGTGCTGATCGGGAAAAAACAGTATTTTTTCCCGCTGGGCAAAACTCCATTCAAGAATTTTCTGAGCATTGGATGAAGTACAGACGATACCCTGATGTTCGCCACAAAAGGCTTTTAAATCTGCGGCTGAATTAATATAAGTCACCGGTGTGACTTCATTTTCAACATCAATCACCTGCGCCAGTTCATCCCAGCAGCGCTGCACATTGACCTTATTCGCCATGTCAGCCATAGAGCAGCCTGCGGCTAAATCTGGCAATATAGATATTTGCTCTGGGCGTGACAAAATATCAGCCACTTCTGCCATAAAATGCACACCGCAAAAAACGATATATTCTGCATCGGATTCAGCAGCTTCTCTAGAAAGCTTTAACGAATCACCCGAAATATCGGCATGTTGAAATACTTCATCACGTTGATAATGATGCCCTAAGACAATACAGCGATTACCTAGCGTTGCTTTGGCTTGCTGTATTTTTATGGCACATTCTTCATCGGAAAGTAGTGCGTAATTCTGAATGGGTAATGCAGTCATAAGTCAGGTTAGATTTTATTATCCTAGAAACAACAGCTTAAAAAAATGTCGGGTTACGTTAATTAAGCTTCCTCTTTAACAACAGGCTTATACAATTTAATATGCAATTCTTTTAATTGCGCTGCATTAACCATTGTCGGTGCATTGACTAAAGGACAAGCTGCCGATTGGGTTTTAGGAAAGGCGATCACTTCACGAATTGAACTTGAGCCGGTCATTAACATAACTAAACGATCCAGACCGAAAGCCATACCACCATGCGGAGGACAGCCATATTTTAAGGCTTCCAGTAAGAAGCCAAACTTATCATTTGCTTCCTGTTCAGCAATACCCAGAATATCTAAAACAGTGGACTGCATGCCTGTCTTATTAATACGAATTGAACCACCACCGACTTCAGTACCATTGAGCACCAAATCATAGGCGCGTGATAAAGCGGCACCCGGATCAGCTTTTAATTCTTCCTCTGAACAGCTAGGCGCAGTAAAAGGGTGATGAATAGCATTCCAGCGATTCGCTTTTTCATCCCATTCAAACATAGGAAAATCAACAACCCAGAGCGGCTTCCAGTCACCTTCTAGCATGTCTAAATCTAGGCCAATTTTAACTCGTAAAGCACCGATTGCTTCGTTAACAATATTGGTTTTATCTGCCCCAAAGAAAATCAGGTCACCTGTCTGTGCGCCACTTTTCTCCAGCACTGCTTCCCATACTTCAGCCGGGGCAAATTTAACAATTGGTGATTGCAGACCTTCTAGTCCGCCATCACGATCATTGACTTTAATATATGCCAGACCTCGAGCGCCATAAATACTCACATACTTAGTGTAAACATCAATGTCTTTACGGCTGAGTTTAGCCCCGCCTGGAATACGCAAGGCAACTACGCGTCCTTTAGGGTCATTTGCTGGGCCGGAGAAAACTTTAAACTCAACGCCTTTCATTTGCTCGGCAATATCTACCAATTCCAATGGAATACGCAAGTCAGGCTTATCAGAGCCAAAGCGGGACATCGCTTCTGCATACGTCATACGCGGGAATGGCTTGCCTAGGTCAACATCAATCACTTCTTTGAATAAATTACGCATCATATTTTCCATGATCGTCATAATTTTATCTTCATCCATAAACGATGTTTCTATATCCAGCTGGGTAAATTCAGGCTGTCTGTCCGCACGTAAATCTTCATCACGGAAGCATCGTACCACCTGATAATAGCGGTCCATACCGGCCATCATCAACAATTGTTTATATAATTGCGGTGATTGCGGCAAAGCGAAAAATGAATGCTGATGGGTACGGCTGGGCACTATGTAATCACGCGCACCTTCAGGCGTTGCCTTAGTCAAGATAGGCGTTTCCATTTCGAAGAATTCCTCGGCATCCAGAAAATTACGCAAGTTACGCGTGACATCACGGCGTACTTTCATTTTCTCTAGCATCGCCGTTTTACGTAAGTCGATATAACGATAGCGTAAGCGCATTTCTTCGTTGACTTCTATCTCGCTTTCAATCGGGAACGGTGGCGTTTCTGACTCGTTCAAAACCTCTATATTGCTGGCCAGAACTTCAACTTCGCCAGTTGCCATATTAGAGTTAATCGTGCCCTCGAGACGATCCCTGACGACGCCCTCTACACGCAATACATATTCGCTACGCACGCTTTCGGCAATCGCAAAGGCTTCTGTCGTTTCAGGATTAAACACCACCTGAACCAATCCTTCGCGATCTCTTAAATCAATAAAAATAACCCCGCCATGATCACGTCTTTTATGTACCCAGCCGCACAGCGCAACTGATTCACCTAAGTTATCTTTGTTTAATTCTCCGCACTTATGGGTACGCATAACTCTTTTCTCTATTTATTATATGTTTATTGGGCTTGTCGATGCGACTTAAGCGTACCGACAACTATTATTTTTAGCTGGATATCTATGCCATTATCCAGTTTTACTAGATTTGGCAGCGGGCGCAGATTTTTCACCGGCAACATTTTTCTTATTACCGCTCTTAAAATCTGTTTCGTACCAGCCACTACCTTTTAACCTAAAGCCTGCCGCCGAAATTTTTTTCTTTAATTCTGGTTCATTACAGCTAGGGCATCTTACCAGCGGCTCTGCACTCATTTTTTGTAGGGCTTCATGCTCATTTCCACAGGATTGGCACTGATATTCATAAATTGGCATTTGCTACTCCGCTAAAGAGGGAAATAAGTAAAAATATGGAGACTCATTTGCTTTTTTTCAATAAGCAAATCAAAATTAACCGAGTATTTTAATAATAAGCTGCTATACAAGCAAGAAGCAGCGAACACATCATCCTAAAAAAATCAATTGAGCATGGAATTATAGTGCACGGTATTGCTTTCAAAGTGCTTTAAAAAATCTTAGCTTCACCCATAGGTTAAGCGGGTGTTTTTTTAAGTACTATATAATCAATATCTTGCGCTAGAAACTATGAGCAACTGATCTTTCTAGGATCATACAAAAGACTTTCTTTAAGGCGACTCCTAATGCAACAACTAACTCTGACTCAACCTGATGACTGGCATTTGCATGTACGCACCGGCGACATACTAAAAACAGTGATCAATCATACCGCCAGGCAATTTGCACGCGCCATCATCATGCCCAACCTACAGCCACCGGTGACTAATGTTGCTCAGGCTTTAAGTTACCAACAGGAGATTCAACAGGCAACTTCCAGCGAATATAAATTTACTCCATTGATGGTGTTGTATCTAACCAATACCACCACTGTTGAAGATGTCCGCCAGGCGAGTCTGTCACCTGCCGTACATGCGTTTAAACTCTATCCCGCTGGTGCAACGACCAATTCTGATCAGGGTGTGACTGATCTAAATGCTATTTTTCCGGTACTTACGGCAATGGAAGAGCTCAATGTGCCGTTGCTGATCCATGGCGAAGTCACTGCTCCGGAAATAGATATTTTTGATCGGGAGCGCGTGTTTATTGAGCAAAAGCTCAGTGTTATTCACCAGAATTTCCCTGCTCTCCGTATCGTACTAGAACATGTCACCACCAGTGACGCTGTGCAGTTTGTGCAACAAGCCTCGGACAATATTGCCGCAACTATTACGCCTCAGCACCTGTTATACAATCGCAATGCCATGTTAGTCGGCGGCATCAAGCCACACTATTATTGCCTGCCGATACTTAAACGGGAAGCCCATCGAGAGTCTTTAGTTAAAGCCGCTACTAGTGGCAGTCCAAAATTCTTTTTAGGTACCGATAGCGCACCGCACTTTACCCATCTTAAAGAAAACAGCTGTGGTTGTGCCGGATGTTATTCTGCCTATGCGGCGATTGAGCTCTATACTGAAGCATTTGATGCCGCGGGAGCATTAGACAAGCTGGAAGGTTTTGCCAGTTTTTATGGTGCTGATTTTTATCAGCTCCCGCGAAACACCCGGCAAATCACTTTAGAAAAAACAGACTGGCAAGTACCTGTCGATTATCCTATTGCAGATAAATCTCGATTAACACCGCTTAAAGCGGGCGAAACATTGCACTGGAAATTGCAGGCACCGATAGCATAATCCAGCACATCCCATATTTTTCAATATGAAGAACATGAATGAATGCTTATTAGCATTAAGTGATGCGTGTATATAGATAGCCTAGGCAATCTGGAAGCAGGGGCTTTAGCCCCCGCTTCCAGAATTTATTCCAGCTCTAGATATAAATCTTCGCCCAGGTCTTCGCCATCCATGCCTTCAACATCTAGTGATTGTGCTGCGCCATCGCTAATTAAGTAGTCTCTACGCTGCATATAGGCAGAGCGGAAAAAGATATAGCGGTCTACTGCTGCTTCTGAAGCAACGGCTTCTGCTCCTAAGAAGTCTGCTCTAACATCGATAATTTCTACCGTGCGCAAACCAACCGAAAGCCCCGTAGACAGAGCGGTACTTCCAAAAAACAAGGTATATGTCAAAGGATGTAAAGCTGTATCACCTATATATCCACCCACTCCTCGTACAGAGCTAGGTCCCAGCAGCGGAATCACAACATAAGGCCCTCTGGCCACTCCCCATACGGCCAGAGTTTGCGCGAAGTCTTCTTCATGCTTGGGTAAATTAATCATGGTTGCGACATCAATAAACCCCCCAATACCAACGGTGCTATTGACCAGAAACCTCGCTGTATCCATACCTCCCTGTTTGGGTTTTGCCTGTAAAAAACCATTAACACTGACACTGATGTCTTTTAAATTAGAAAAGAAGTTACTGATACCAGTATCTACAAACTTAGGCGTTATCCATTGGTAGCCCTTGGCAACTGGCTTTAAAACAGCTTTATCGATTTGGTCATTGTATGACAAAATAACCCTATTCATTCCTTCCCAGGGATCTGCAGGGTCCGGATGAGGGACTGTCGCACAGGCCTGTAATATTGACAGAAGAATTCCGCCGAGAACCAGATGATATTTACTTTTTTTATTTATCATTACTTATCTAAATTCTAGCTAAAAGTTTATACATACAAAAACTTCGCGTAACATAGCATATTTTTTACCTGAAAATTTAATATTTAGCACCATGGAATCAGTTGAGCATCCATTAAATGAGCGATTTAGAGGTTATCTACCTGTGATTGTTGATATAGAAACAGCAGGATTTGATGCTAACAAGAATCCACTGCTAGAAATCGCCGCTGTAATTGTGGAATATGATAGCAATCAACAACTGCACATTACCGAAAGTCATGCCGCCCATATTATCCCGTTTGAAAGCTCGATTTTAGATCAATCTGCTTTAAAATTCACCGGTATAGACCCTTACCACCCTTTTCGCCTGGCTGTCAGCGAAAAAGACGCATTGGGCAAATTATTTAACCCGATTAAGCTCGCTGTAAAGCGCAATGAGTGCACACGCGCCATTTTAGTCGGGCATAATCCAAATTTTGATATAAACTTTTTAAATGCCGCCCTTAAGCGCACAAAAATAAAACGTAGCCCTTTTCACCCCTTTAGCACGTTTGACACCGCTACCCTGGGTGGCTTAATGTATAAGCAGACAGTGCTGGCAAAAATTGGCAAAGAAGCGGGGATGGAATGGGATAATGTGCAGGCGCATTCAGCATTGTATGATGCCAAGCAAACAGCTGAAATATTTTGCAAAATTGTTAATCGCTGGAAGCAACTGGAAGAGCTGGACTCGGAAATATAGGTTTCAGACTGCCTGCTGTTGAAATCAGAGACTCAATGATTGCGACTTATATTTTCTGATTTTGTAATTCTTTTACTAATGTGACTGGCACCCATCACAGCAAGAACTACGAAAGCACCGGGCGTTATAATTGCCGCAGCGACTGAGGCAGAAAGTTTTAATTTCCGCTGTCGAATACTGGCAACACGATCCGCCCTTTTGTTATCAACCGGATAACGAATCGCACCACATGAATGGCAGAGCGGGTATTGTTTAAGCTCTGCAGCACCACAAAATGAACAATCTGGCATATAAAGCACCCTGATTTTTTTATTATTGTTGAGTAATAATAGCAGATAAATGAATATGAGTTTACCTAGAACATACTATTTGATTTATTCTCCGATTGTAGCTGAACAATTAGCCAGTGTTATTGCGCACCCGTTACTTGTTGAGCAAGAGATTGAGCTGCGCAAAGTAAAGCTGGCTGATTTATCTGCACTGCACATAGATCAGGAGTTGCAACATGCATTGCTATGGGTAGAGCAAAAAGATTACCCGCAGGTCTTGTTATTTGCCCAGAAAAATCAAATGTCTCTGGGATTTTTACCCATAAAAGGAGACCCTCTTTGCCATTTTTTTAAAGCCCTGGCTTTACCTCAAGATCTTGATGCCTGCCTGCGATTAGCCTTATCTCAAGAGCCGATAATAATCGACACCATCGTTTGTAATGGTGAAATTATCACCAATGGCGTCAACCTGGAAAATCAGACTAAAATGACCGAATTTATCGGTGATAGTCATGAATTGACAACTATTGGCAAACTAAAGTTTCAATTCAAACGTTTTCTGCATGCCTTCTCGCTCACACCCCACCCCGTCACGCTGATTACTGCAAAAGGTAAAACCATCTCTACAGCGATTACCGGCATGGTATTACTGGATTTTCATAGAAATGGCGCGCTGACGAATCTATTTTTAGAGTCTATATCGTTAAAAGATAAACGGCTCTCGGTTGCCTTATTTGCGCCTCAGTCTATTCTGTCGTACTTACAGTTATCATCATCTTTACTGGTCACCGCGCAGAAAAAAAACCTGCCTCAGCAAATAGGTTATATACGCACAGCCTCGTTAACCATTACATCTCCAGTCGATACCCATTACCTGATTAACAACCAACCATTAACGACACGTGAATTAAAGCTAGAAATATTAAACGCTGGCATCAAGGTCAATACGGGGGATAAATTCAAAGAACGGCAACACTTTAGCGATGACAAAGAAAATGTCATCTGTGAGCAATTACCACAACAGGAAAGTAGAGTTAAATATATCAGCGGCACGCTACCTTTGTTTAGCCACGCGCTGGAGTCTGATTTTAAAGATCTATTCCTGGCCTTAAAAGAAAATGCCAGGATAAATAATACGTATATACTGCTGATGGTATTAAGTGCGATGTTAGCTACTCTGGGCTTATTTCTCAATAGCCCGTCCATTGTTATAGGCGCAATGGTACTAGCCCCTTTAATGGCTCCTATTATTTCCTTATCCATGGGATTATTGCGCTCGGATGCTGATTTAAGTAAGCGTTCACTCACCACCTTATTCGCCGGTATGTTTATTGCTTTATCCCTATCGGCACTAGTGGCTTATATACTACCATTCCAGGAAAATACCCATGAAATAGCAGCTCGTTTGCACCCCTCTACTTTAGATTTACTAGTCGCTATACTTTCAGGAGTTGCGGGGGCTTTTGCCAATGCCCGGGAGAGTATTGCTAAAAGTCTGCCAGGCGTAGCAATTGCGGTTGCACTGGTTCCTCCACTCTGTGTTTCGGGCATAGGCATAGGCTGGCTGAATTTCGAGGTGTTTTATGGTGCCATGCTGTTATTTCTAACCAACTTGACTGGGATTATTCTGGCTGCGGGATTAACTTTTATGGCCATTGGATATGCGCCATTTTCGCGCGCCAAAAAAGGCATCGCATTATCTGCTTTTATGGTCGCAGTTATTTCAGTGCCACTAGTTTTATCTTTTGCTAATATGCAGCAAATAGAGGCTGTAAAAAAACAGCTGCTCAGCCAGGATTACACTATAGGAGGACAAAACCAGCAACTAAGCAATATTAAAGTGCGCTTGGTTCGCCCTCTAAAAATCAGCGCTGACCTGATCAGCACGCATATGCCAAATCCTCAGGAATTAGCCACCTTAGAAAAGCAACTTTCCGAGCAATTAGGCCAGGCTGTCACTATCGACCTTTCAGTACGCCTGGTGACAAAAAATTATTTTAGTCAAACTGGAAACTTTCTAGAACCCAGAAAATAAAAGGGGTTATCCCTCTCTAGTTAAGTTAACTGGCTAATTTATGACGATAAATAGTCGCCGAAATCACAGCTATAGGGGGTATCACTATATTTAACACGGGCACCATCAAAGCAAATAACACCATACCACCAAAACTTAAAGTGCCAATCCGTGCCATTTTAAGTAGCTGCCTTTGTTCAGCAAAGAGCGCACCTTCATTTTCTAAGGTATAGGCAAAATACTCCATGCTTATTCCCCATGCACCAAACACCCCCCATAAAACCGGTGCAATCAAGTTCACTCCAGGGATGATTGAAATAATCACAATAGGAATAGCGCGACTTATTAAATAGACTATGCGTTTTAATTCTGAGCCTAACACGGAAAATACAGCTTGCTCTTGAATCTCCCCTGCCTGATCATTCAGGATATGCTGCGTTTTAGCTGCCAAACCGCCATAAAAAGGCGATGCGATTAAATTAGCCATTAAGGTGAAAGTAAAAAAACCAGCCACAAAAAAGCCGATAAAAAACAAGGGGTATATTAACCAGTCTAACCACTGCAACCAGGCAGGTATAAATTGAGCTATTAACACACCAACATAGTGATAACCCAGATACAGCATACTGGAAAACAATATTAAATTTACTGCAATGGGTATCAATACATATTTTCTTAATTTCTTATGCCCCAGTAAAGGCACACCTTGCGCTAGACTTTGAACGGCTAGCAAAGGGTTAGCCCCTGCTTTTTTATTAAATACTATATTCATTTCTTAGCTCTCTAACACCTTGTTCAAATGGATTAAACACCACACCGCACTCGGTAACTATAACACTGATTAATTCTGCTGGAGTGACGTCAAATACTGGATTCCATGCATTGATCAGTCCATCTTCCTGAACATAACAATCCGGTAAAAACTCACTGGCAGCACGCTGTTCTATTTCTATCTGACTACCGTTATCCATCGTAAAATCTATAGTTGATACAGGTGCAACAACCATCACTTTTACGCCATGATGCTTTGCCAGAACTGCGAGCGAATAGGTACCAATCTTATTGGCGACATCGCCATTGGCGGCAATACGGTCCGCGCCGACTATAATCCAGTCAATTTTACCGCTTTGCATCAGCATCGCGGCGGCAGAGTCAGCAATCAATGTTGTCGGGATATTATCTGCAGCCAGCTCCCACACGGTTAAACGCGCCCCTTGTAGCCAGGGCCGTGTTTCTCCCGCATAGACTGCGCGCTTTTGCCGCTGTTGTGCGCTACGAATAACTCCCAAAGCAGTACCATAGCCCCCTGTCGCCAGGGCCCCGGCATTACAATGCGTTAATAAGCCCTGAGCATCACCGAGAATATCTGCGCCCATCTCACCCATTTTTTGATTAGCCGCAATATCCTGCTGGTGAATTTCTACCGCTTTGTGAATCATTGCATTCACAGGAGAATCCGATACAACTGCCAATGCTTCCCGCATAACAGCAAGCGCCCAGAATAAGTTGACTGCTGTCGGTCGGGATGCTGCCAGTATTTCCATATCTGCATATACTCTTTGCTGCCATGCTGTATTATCTAACTTAAAATGCTGTTGCACCGATAATGCCACCGCATACGCGGCTGCTATACCTATCGCTGGCGCACCACGCACGCGCATAGTTTTAATAGCCTCCGCAACCTCGGGAGCGGTATTAAAAATATCGTAATGCACCTGTTCCGGTAATAGACGCTGGTCTAATACTGATAATTGCCGATCCTGCCAGCGCAATGCATGGACATTGAGTTTATTTGGGGGACTACTCATTAACACGTATACTCTTTAAGTTATTGTAAATTAACTCGACCCACTTACTTTACTATGCAAGTTGACACCCTTATTAAGGCTCGCTGGATTATACCTGTAGAACCTCACAAAGTAATACTAGAACATCATGCTTTAGTGATTCATGAAGGCAATATACTGGATATATTGCCACAACAACAGGCGCAGGAAAAATACCAGGCACTGCAAACCGAAACTCTGGATACTCATGCCCTTATTCCTGGTTTTATCAATGCTCACACCCACGTTGCTATGAGCTTGTTTAGAGGTATTGCTGATGATTTTCCATTGATGGACTGGCTGGAAAAACATATCTGGCCATTAGAAAAAAAATGGGCAAACGCAGAGTTTGTGCGTGATGGTACCGACCTTGCCATAGCTGAAATGCTGCGTGGTGGCACGACCTGTTTTAATGATATGTACTTTTTTCCTGAAGTCACCGCTCATCAAGCTATCCAGCATGGGATACGCGCCAACATCGGGCTTATCATGATTGATTTCCCGACGGCCTGGGCAGATGGGCCTGAACAATATATCGAAAAAGGCCTGGCACTGCATGATAAACTGCGTCACGAACCCTTAATACGCACACCTTTTGCCCCCCATGCACCGTACACTGTTGCTGATGAACCTTTGCGCCAGATCAGCACTCTCGCAGCCGAACTGAATCTGCCGATTCATATGCATGTGCATGAAACGCTGCATGAAGTCAGCCAGGGTCAACGCCCTCTAAAACGCCTGCATGATTTAGGCATAATCAACCCTGCTTTTATTGCCGTGCATATGACTCAATTAAGCACCGGCGAAATCAATAAATTTGCCCAGTCGGGTGCGCATATTGTGCATTGCCCTGAATCCAATCTAAAACTGGCTAGCGGCTTCTGCCCAGTACAAAAATGTCTGGACGCAGGGATTAATGTCGCTCTGGGCACAGATGGCGCAGCGAGTAATAACGACCTGGATATGCTTGGAGAAATGCGTACCGCAGCATTATTAGCCAAAGGGGTGGCTCAGGATGCCAGTGCCGTTAATGCAGCAACTGCGCTACGCATGGCGACTTTAAACGGTGCCAAAGCGCTGGGTATTGATGATGTCACCGGTTCTTTAACGATAGGTAAGGCAGCGGATATCTGCGCCATCGACCTGTCTGATATAGAAACCCAACCACTCTATAATGCGACGACTCAAATTGTCTATTCAGCCTCACGTAACCAGGTCAGTGATGTTTGGGTAGCAGGTAAGCGCTGCTTAAAAAACAGACAGCTAACAACATTAAACTTAGCGGATTTAAAAAGCAAAATAGCAGAGTGGCAACAGAAGCTTTCAGCACCGTTAGAATAAAACCAGGACACTTTTCAATCATTGCTAATATAATTTTCGCTGCTAACTAAGATTAAGAACAAGATTTATGCTTAGAAACTCTATCATTTGCTTATTATTCATACTGCCAAATATTGCGTTTTCAAGCAGTGCTCGCTGCAGCGACATACCCTTATCTAACTTTCTTATGCATGAAGATAATGTCATAGTCAGTTTTACAGTAACCGACTGTCAATTGTCACAACAGGCAGGCACCCACTTTATTAAGATAGAGATCACAACAGCGTTTTATTCAACAAAACTTAACAACAGCCGCTTAAAGATAGAAACCTAAAATGGTTTGGGGCCTGCACTCAGCGTATTTAGCAAAAATGTTGAGTGGCTGACTGTGTTGGCAAAATATAACAACACTTATATTCCCCCTATATCTGCCCGCTATTGTCGCTAAAAAGCCATGTAATACGTTTAAACAACTTTCAAATAACTGGGCGTTAGCCGTAAAATTAAACGTCATACACCTCATTGTAAGGACAAAAAATTGACTTGGAAAACCCATGATAAAATAGATTACCTTAAGTAAGCTTATAGGTTTCAGTCAGTTAAACAAAGCTAACATTCAGGTTGCCATAGATAATTTGCATAGTGGGACAGTTTCTCTATCTAATCCTGAACCTAAAAATATATTTCCTAAACCCTGCAAGCCCTTATTTTAATCTTATCTTTTTTTACTGTCCTTATGCGCCAGTGCCGATGATTCAGTTTTTTAAAGCCTTCTTAGTGCAATTTAAAATTGTTCGCGATGTCCGCTAATAGCAAAACATATTAGGTTAAATTTTTGTCATTTTACCGAGTACTGTTCCATCAGTTTATTTTGCACACGAAAAACATCATCTTCAGGTACACACTGCACATAACTACCATCACTTTGCATAAGCCAGGCCTGGGAATTATCTTGTAAATAACAGTCCAGATCATCTAAAATTCGCTGTTTTAAGCGTTTACTTTCAATAGGAAAACCAACCTCTACCCGCCTAAACATATTACGGCTCATTAAGTCCGCACTGGATGCATAAACCTCTTGATTTCCGCCATTTTCAAACATATACACCCGGGTATGTTCTAGGTAACGACCAATGATCGAACGTACTTCAATATTATCGGAAACACCTTTGATACCTGGCTTTAATGAGCAGACCCCGCGCACAATCAGCTTCACTTCAACACCTGCCTGGGATGCTCTATAGAGTGCTTGCATCGCTTTGCTTTCGACCACTGAATTGACTTTGAAAACAATTTTCGCGGCTTCGCCTTTTTTGGCAAAATCAATTTCCCGCTCAATTTTAGCAATCAGTCTCTTATGCAAGGTAAATGGCGATTGCAGTAATTTATTTAGCTTGGTGACTTTGCCTAGGCTGGTTAACTGGACAAATATCTTTCTTACATCTTCGCCAATTTCTTTGCTCGAGGAAAACAAGCCATAATCTGTATAGAACTGCGCCGTCTTCGGGTGATAGTTTCCTGTCCCTAAATGCACATAGTCCTTAAATTTCTTGCCTTCTTTGCGTACTACCAAGCACATTTTGGCATGTGTCTTGAAACCTACAACGCCATACACGACATTCACCGCCGCATCTTGCAATTTTTCCGCCAGGGTAATATTGGCTTTTTCATCAAAGCGAGCACGTAGTTCAATCACCACAGTCACTTCTTTCCCACCTCTTGCCGCTTTCAGCAAGGCGTTAATAATCGGCGAGTCGGAGCTGGTTCGGTACAAGGTCTGCTTAATCGCCAATACATCTGGGTCTACCGCCGCCTGACGTATAAATTCTACCACCGGAGAAAAAGACTCATAGGGGGGATGGAGCAATATATCCTGCTTTTTAATGGCCTCAAAGTAATTCTTATTCCTTGCCAGTTGTGCGGGTATCGAAGCTTTATAAGGTGTAAACTTTAAATCCGGACGCTCAACCAGCTCATAAATCTCTTGTACTCGACTCAGGTTCACCGGCCCATCTACTAAAAAAACCTGATCATCAGTAATACCAAAGCGCGCAGCTAAAAAGTTGACCGTGTCATCAACACACTTACCATCAATTTCCAGACGCACTTCGTCGCCATAGTTACGCATCGCTAATTCGCCTTCTACCGCGTTCAGTAAATCATCAATTGCATCATCATCAACATACAGATCACTATTGCGAGTAACTCGGAACTGGTGGCAATACTTGACCGTCATGCCATTAAATAGCTCATCAATAAAGGCATGAATAATCGAGGATAAAAATACAAAATCATGCTCACCGCCCCCTGTTTCCTCACTAGGTAAGGGAATAATTCTCGGTAAAGCTCTGGGCGCCTGTAAAATAGCACGGCCACTATTCCGGCCAAAGGCATCTTTGCCGGTTAAGGAAATAATAAAGTTTAAACTCTTATTTAATATGCGTGGAAATGGGTGCGCTGAATCCAGGCCAACGGGTGTTAATATGGGCTGCAACTCTTCATGAAAAAACTTCTTCAGCCATTGTCTTTGTTTATCAGTCCAATCATCCCGGCGAATAAAGCGAATATCTTGCTCCGCCAATTGAGGAATCATCAAGTCATGTAGAACCCGATATTGCTCACTGACTAATTCATGCGCTTTAACACTTATCGCTTGCAATTGTTCGTGTGCATTCAAACCATCGCACGCCGTTACATGGGGATCTATTTCTGCGATCTGAATGACGCTGGCAACCCTGACTTCATAAAATTCATCCAGATTAGAGCATGATATACATAAGTAATTTAAGCGTTCTAATAATGGAATATTCTCATCTTTTGCCTGCGCCAGCACACGATCATTAAACTCTAACAGACTAAGTTCTCTGTTGTAATATAAAGATGGCTCACTTAAATCAATATCCTCTAGCTCTTGTTTATTTTCAGCCATCGTTTTATTTACTCTTTTCTATTATCCTGGGAAATCGGTTATTTCTAGTTTCTAGGAATATTTAAGTTTAGTCTAATCCGCTCTGGGTATAAATCCTCGATTTCCTTGTAACCCGCCGGTATGAAGAGCAATTATTTTTTGCCCTGGCTTAAAATACCCTTTTCTTATTAAGTCATAAATTCCATACAGCATTTTACCAGTATACACAGGCTCTAATTTAATACTATGTGTGCACTCAAACTGGTGTATAAAAGATAGCAAGTCGGGGTTTATTTTTGCAAAACCACCAAAGTGGTATTGTAAATGAATAAACCAATCCGAATCATGAGAGTCTCTGGATTTCAAAAAGTTCTCCACCTCATCAATTAAAAAGCCAGCCCCCTTTAAAGCAGAAAAACCAAGCACGCGCCTGTTTTCATCAGCGGCTCCGATAAGCCCTGCCATAGTGGTTGCGGTCCCGCAGGGCACACACAACACATCATAGTCTAGCTCAATTTCATCAACTACCTCAGCAACGCCCTGTAATGCTAGATCTAAAGCACCTCCTTCAGGTAACCAATACTCTCCGTGCTGTATGTCAGGTAAGTCGTTATGTTGTTTGTAGGTTCGAAGCTGACGATATTCACTACGCGAGACAAACTCTAAGTCCATCCCCCATTCCTGCATATCTTTTAAGCTTGGACTCAATACTTTGGGCCGTTCACCTCTGATTTTTCCTAGCGTTTTTATACCCAGATTGTTTCCGACATACGCCAGGGCATGTAAATGATTAGAATAAGCGCCACCCATGGAAATAATCTTCTGGGTATTTAAAGCTAAGGCGTGCTGCAGAATATATTGTAATTTACGCCATTTATTGCCCGAAATAACCGGGTGTAATAAATCATCGCGTTTTAGCCAAAGTTCTATCCCCTGCTCTTTTATAAATGGCTCTTCAATTTTTACTAATACTGACACAGCCATTTGTTGATTTAGTTCAATAAGCTGTTGAATCATTTTCCCCTTACTTACGTTAACCTAAAGAATAAGGTATCTGGAAACACACATCATCCATCCGTGCTGGTCTTTTTGTTTATCATAAGCACTGTAGAAATAGTTCCGTAGCCAGGCATGCGACTTTTACTACAGCACTGATGACAAACAAAAACCCTGCCCAAATATTGGATGGTTATTTAGTTCCAGGTGCCTAAAAGATATTAACATAGATAGAGCCAAGCTTGCTTAAGCACTGTATAAGAACCCTATCTCAGGCAAAAAAAAGCCCCCCCCTATACCTAATTGATATGGGGGAGCAAAATAAAGAGCACTTAGGACCTTCTTCGCGAGGAAGCATGTAAATTTTAAATCTAAATCATATTTATGCTTAAATCCAGCACTTGAATAAAGTCTATACATTGGTTAACGAGGGCCTTGCTGCAATATTACTTAAAACAGTTGCACTGGCAAACAATACCGTTGATATAATAAACTGACCTGAGATAAAGCCCCAAAGTCCGGCAATAAACAAAGTCGCTGTAGTTATGCCTTTATTAAGATTGGTCATGTAAATATCCTGTAAAATAAGCTCTGAAAAGTGCTATACATTTCACCTTTCATTTGCTAGCTATTTTACATGTGCTAAACAAAACAACAATACACCAGTTTTTGAACTAATTATTTTCAATATAGAAACAAAAGAAGCCCGCTATGTTAGAAGAAGAACTCAGCCTCACCCTGGAAGAAAAAACGACAGATGCCTACGAAAAACTTATCGACAATATGCCTTCGATAGGTATTATCAGTCGCAAGAAAAGGATTAAAGGCTATATAGAAATCACCGAAATTGCACAATACATGATTACTAGTGAAGAAATTACAGATGAAAGCGCATTCTATATTTTCTCTATTATGATGCGCAAATGCTCTAATTTTAACAAAGCCACGATAATGACCGCGCTTAGTCTAGAATCCATAGGGGAAGCCGTATTTTCACCGATAGGTTTAAAATTTATCATAGAAGTACGCCGCACGCTAAACTTACCTACTACGCAGCATAGCAATGATGAAGCTACAGTCATTGAGGAAAAATTGATTAATGATGGCGAAGACCAGCCTAATCTCCCGCCTGACACACAGCAACGGGATTAAAACTGGACTTCTCAATACAGCTCATAGATACTTAACTAATTACCGTGCACGAAATAATTTAAGCAACTGATTTGCCTCTTTATCCGTCTTCTGTGCTGCAGAAACAGTTACATAGCTAGCTATGCTGCTGTTTCTACGCCCCTGTATCAAGAACTGGGCAGGCTTTGAATGCGAATAACCCCTGCGCCAGATGCTCAACTTATTCCGTACGCGTTCCTAACCATACTTATAACACTCACTGGAGAAACAAAAATGGGATTTATGCAAGGCAAGCGCGTATTAATTGTTGGCTTAGCCAGCAATCGTTCAATTGCTTGGGGTATTGCGAAGGCAATGTACCGTGAGGGCGCTGAACTCGCCTTTACTTTTCAAAATGAAAAACTACAAGGCCGCGTCGAGAAAATGGCGGCAGAATGCGATTCTAATATTACCATTGAGTGCGATGTCAGCAGTGACGAGCAAATCGACAAGGTATTTACTGAATTAGGCAAGCAGTGGGATGGCCTGGATTGTATCGTACACTCCGTTGCCTTTGCACCAAGAGAAGCGCTAGACGGTGATTTTGTTGCCGCAACAACACGCGAAAACTTCAGAATTGCCCACGATATTAGCTCTTACAGCTTTACCGCTTTAGCCAGTGCAGGGCGAGAAATGATGGCGGGCCGAAATGGCTCATTACTAACGCTTAGCTATCTAGGCGCTGAACGTGCAATTCCGAACTATAATGTGATGGGGGTTGCCAAAGCGAGCCTGGAAGCAAACGTCCGCTATATGGCGGTTGCATTAGGTGCTGAAGGAATACGGGTGAATGCTGTGTCTGCAGGACCTATTAAAACATTAGCGTCGGCTGGCATTAACAACTTCAAGTCAATGCTAAGCAAAGCAGCTGACACTGCACCATTAAAGAAAAACGTGACTATCGATGAAGTCGGCAATGTCGCTGCTTTTCTTTGCTCTGATCTAGCTTCTGGTGTGACTGGCGAGATCACTTATGTAGACTGTGGTTACAATATTGCAGGGATTGCCGCTTCCTGAAAACTCATGTAGAGCGGGCTTCAATCCGCTACTTTGAATCGCAAATAGCGGACTAAACAAAGTCCGCTCTACACGTGTTTTATGTATTCTGCACTACAATATTAGGGAATTTACTACTATAATCCTTACTTTTCAGCGCTAATTTAGCAGCCATCTTGCGCGCAATTTCTTTGTAAATTTCAGTCGGTCTGCCATCTGGGTCAGAAACAACGGTTGGCCTGCCAGAATCGGCGAATTCGCGTATGTGTATATCTAAAGGCAGAGATCCTAATAATTCAATATTATTTTTCTCAGCCATTGCCATTCCTCCCCCCGAGCCAAAAATAGCTTCCTCATGACCACATTCGCTACAAATATGCATACTCATATTTTCTACAATGCCTAATACAGGCACATTCACTTTTTCAAACATACCCAAGCCACGCTGAGCATCGATCAAGGCAATATCCTGAGGAGTAGTCACGATTACAGCGCCGCTGACCGGAATTTGCTGTGACAGTGTTAACTGGATATCGCCTGTGCCCGGTGGTAAATCAACAATCAGATAATCTACATCTGACCAGTTTGTATCATTTAATAACTGCTGTAGGGCGTTAGTTACCATAGGTCCCCGCCATATCATCGGCTGATCAGGCTCGATTAAATAACCTATGGAGATCGTCTGAATACCATAGGATACTTTAGGCATCATGGTCTTATTATCCGGGCTATCAGGATAGCCCGATAAACCGAGCATGGTCGGAATACTGGGTCCATAAATATCAGCATCTAGAATTCCTACACTGGCTCCTTCTGCTGCTAAGGCTAAGGCCAGATTAACCGAAGTAGTTGACTTACCTACCCCCCCTTTCCCCGAAGCTACAGCGATAATATTTTTGATATTATTAATCGGTTTGAGTGAGTTTTGTACACCATGAGCAACGATATTAACGCTAATATGAACGTCAACAGAACTGACACCCTCCAGCGCTTTTATCTGTTCGGTAATTTGTTGCTTGAAGCCAGCAATAAAACTTTTTGCCGGATAGCCTAATTCAATATCAACTTGCACACGTCCATCTTGCACAGTTATTGACTTTACTGACTGCGCACTGACTAAATCGGTTGCTAAATTAGGGTCTATAATATTTTTTAAGAGGTTTTCTATATCTGCTTTTTCAATCATCGACATTTTAGCTACTCCATAGCAGCAGTGTTAAAATAAGTTAATATCCAAGTATTTTACTTGGTTATTGCCTAACTTTCTAGTTTCCTATTCAAAACCAGATTTCTGGTCAGAATAATATAGTATTTTGTGCCATAATAGTGAGTTATTTTAGCCGCCCATCCCAAGCAGACTTTAATCTTTATGTCAGATCGTAAAATTCTCATTACCAGCGCACTGCCTTATGCTAATGGCCCTATCCATCTTGGCCATTTAGTTGAATATATACAAACTGACATTTGGTCTCGCTTTCAAAAACAACGCGGTAACCAATGCTATTATGTTTGTGCCGATGATACACATGGCACGCCTATTATGCTAAAAGCTGACCGTGAGGGAATTAAACCTGAAGATTTAATTGCCCAGGTAGGCCAGGAACATTTGTCTGACTTTAACGAGTTCAACATACAATTTGATAATTACCACAGCACGCATTCGGCAGAAAATAAACATTTTTCCAGCTTGATATATGAGCGCCTGCGTGACGAGGGTCATATTACTTCACGTAGCATCACCCAAGCATACGACCCGGTGAAGGAGATGTTTTTACCGGACCGGTTTATTAAAGGCGATTGCCCGAAATGTGATGCCAAAGAACAATATGGTGATAACTGTGAGGTGTGCGGAGCGACTTACTCCCACACAGAATTAAAAAATGCAATCTCTGCTGTTTCAGGCGAAAAACCGATAGAAAAAGACTCAGTACACTACTTTTTCAAGCTTGCTGATTTTAATGACATGTTACAAACATGGACTACGACTGAAGGCCATTTACAAACACAAGTCAGCAATAAGCTTGCCGAGTGGCTGGAAGATGGATTGAAGGAATGGGATATTTCCCGCGATGCGCCTTATTTTGGATTCGAAATACCAGACGCACCCGGCAAATATTTTTATGTCTGGCTGGATGCTCCCATTGGCTATATGGCAAGTTTTAAAAACTTCTGCACCAAACAAAACCTGGACTTCGATGAGTTCTGGGCAAAAGATAGCAACACCGAGCTATATCATTTTATCGGCAAAGACATCATCTATTTTCATGCCTTATTCTGGCCAGCTATGCTTAACGGTGCAGGCTTTAGAACCCCGAGTGCGATCTTTGCTCATGGTTTCTTAACTGTTAATGGCGAAAAAATGTCTAAGTCACGCGGGACTTTTATTAAAGCCCGGACTTATTTAGACCACTTAAACCCTGAATATCTGCGTTACTATTTTGCGGCTAAGCTGAATGCTGGTGTCGACGATATTGACTTGAACTTTGAGGATTTTAGCCAACGGGTCAATTCTGATTTAGTAGGTAAGGTTGTTAATATTGCCAGCCGTTGTAGCGGCTTTATTAAAAAACGCTTTGACGGTCAATTATCTGCTCATTGCTCGGAGCCTGAATTATTCCAGCAATTTATAGTAGCAAATGAGGAAATAGCTGCTTTATATGAAGCTCGTGAATATGGTAAAGCGATGCGGGAAATCATGGCACTAGCAGATAAGGCCAATCAATATATTGATGAGAAAAAGCCCTGGCTGATCGCTAAAGAAGAGGGTAAAGATCAAGAGCTGCACGATATTTGCTCCATGGGTATTAACCTGTTTCGCTTACTAATTGCTTACTTAAAACCTGTACTTCCCCAGTTGGCCTTAGAAAGTGAAGATTTCTTAAATATTCCTGAGCAAGTTTGGCCAAGTGCGAGCGAACCTTTAACCAACCATATTATTAAGCCCTTTAAAGCATTAATGACGCGTGTTGATGAGACTAAAGTTGCCGCTATTGTAGAAGAGTCTAAAGAAAACCTGGCAAAAATTAGCGAACTCGCTGTAAAAAAGTTTGAGCCTATCAGTGATGAAATCGAATTTGATGATTTTGCAAAAATTGATTTCCGCATCGCTAAAATCATTAAAGCCGAGCACGTTAAAGGTGCTGATAAATTATTACAGTTAACTGTCGATATAGGCGATGAAACTCGTAATGTATTTGCTGGAATAAAGTCAGCTTATAACCCCGAAGATTTACAAGGCAAATTAACCGTTGTTGTCGCTAACTTAAAACCCCGAAAGATGAAGTTTGGCATATCTGAAGGTATGGTGCTGGCGGCAGGACCTGGTGGCAAGGATTTATGGGTATTGCACCCTGATGATGGAGCCGTTGCCGGGATGCAGGTTAAATAATTCCCCAGAATAAAAGTGTAACTTGACAAGACTCAATACCAACAAGGCCTGTCGGGTTACTTCAGCTCAATCTCACTTGACAACCTAACCCAGCCTCACATTTATTTTAAGCAAAAAAAAGGCCTACAAAGTAGGCCTTTTTCTTAACAAGCGTAATAAATATTAAGCTTCTATTTCAGCAAGACGACCTGCTAATAACTCTTCTAAAACGACCAATGCTTTTTCGAAGCCCTGAATACCTTCAGTCAGTTTTTCAGTTGCCATAGGGTTTGCAGCATGCATTCTATCAAATGTTGCTTTATCAACATTGATTTCAGTTATATCCATACCTTGCGCTTTAGCAGCATCTAATTTAACTGGCAAGTTACCTTCAGTAGATTGTAATTCATCTAATAATCCTGGAGAGATTGTTAGTAAATCACAGCCTGCTAATTCAGTAATTTCACCAATATTACGAAAGCTTGCACCCATTACTTCAGTTGTAAAACCGAATTTTTTGTAATAGTTGAAAATTTCAGTCACAGAAACAACGCCTGGATCTTCAGCTGGCTGGTATGAATCACGACCACTATCTTTTTTGTACCAGTCAAGAATACGTCCGACAAAAGGAGAGATCAAAGTAATGCCATTTTCAGCACATGCGATTGCTTGATGTAAACCAAATACCAACGTTAAATTAGTATGGATACCTTCTTCTTCAAGTACTTTAGCAGCCTGAATTCCTTCCCATGTTGCAGCAACTTTAATCAGGATACGCTTACGGTCAACACCAGCAGTTTCATACTGTGCGATTAAATCACGACCTTTAGCAATCGTAGCATCAGTATCATAAGATAAACGCGCATCAACTTCAGTAGAAACACGACCAGGTACGATTTCTAGAATTTTTAACCCGAAAGATACAGCTAAACGGTCAAATGCTAATCCTGCTACTTCTTTTGTAGAAGCAGACGCACCTAATGTAGTACGTGCTGCGGTTAATGTGTCATCAACAATAGCCTGATATTGTGGCATTTGCGCTGCAGCGGTAATCAATGAAGGATTAGTCGTTGCATCACGCGGTGTAAATTTTTCAATTGCACCGATATCACCGGTGTCAGAAACAGCAACAGTTACTGCTTTAAGTTGGTCTAAATAATTAGCCATTGTAAGGTACCTTTATAGATTGTATTTAAATAAAATAAGTTATCACCCTTTACTGTGATAACTAATATTGATTAGATTGGAAAATCTGGGCATTTACGAAATCTATTGCGATTACATCCCGGATAACATACTCTTGATGAATGTTGTATTGTTTAAATAATGTAACTACTCAGCGTTTTTATATAAAAATAAAATGGCTGGAGGAGAGTAGGACGGGCAAAACGCAGCATACCAATTACAATTGTTTAGATGGGCACGTAAATTTTTCCCATCCTACTTAAATATCAAAGTATTACGATATTAAAATACGCTGAGTAGTTACAAAAAAATAAGCTAAACAACAGCGGCCAAAACACTAAGCCGGAGAAGATAAATCTGCTTTGCTTAATTGCACTGTAAATTAAGCAAAGCAGACTTGAATATATGACATCGCTTTGTATTGTAATTATTACTTTCGGCTTATGGGCTAAAAGTAATAATTACAAAGCGAATTTATCCCGTAAGAACTACACGATAAATTGTTTAGGCAACTAGCTGTTTTTCTGCAACGGCTTGTTTAGCAATATACTTTGCAACGCTACTGGTCAAAATTGTAGGCCTGCTTTCTAAGTATTTAGTCACACTTGATGGTGGAATAATAACAACTTCAGGCTTATTTTTATCGGCTAGAGATTTATTAATCACATATCTATCAACACTGCTTACTTGAGCATCTGCACGGTTAAATAAATATCGTGCAACACCTGTTAAAACAGGCTTATTCTCAACCACAGTTGATAAATATTTAGCTACGCCGGTAAGAGCCACCTTTGCTTCTTGAGCATCTCTTATGACTTGTTCCTGATGCTCAACATATCTGGCCACACCACTTAATTCTTCATTTTCTGCACTCATCAAGCTCTCCTCTATTTTTCTTAGTTCTATTGCTTCATTGATACGGGCATTTATCACGTCCTTCTCAGCACTAGTTAACTCTATCGAGTTAGCATTGTGAGTACTGATATACTCAGCAACACCACTTACTTTTTTTGTGTAACTACCTTGCCCAACAGGCTTATCGCCTTGAGTTTGTATATACTTAGCTACACCTGTTAAACCCTCATCTGAAGATGAGGATATTTCATCACGATAGATATTTTGACTAGTTTGTTTACTGGAAAAAATACCAGATAAAAATCCCATTCAATTACCCTCGCTTTTGGTTACGCATATATTTTTCTACACCCGTTACATTTTCAGAAGCTGCTTTTTTTGCGGCTACAACTCTTCTTGCAACATACTTTGCAACACCCGACTTAGGTGCAGTCTGGTTTGCTTCTAAATATTTATCAACACTAGAAAGTTTAGGTACTTTATTCTGTAGGTATTTAGCTACGCCACTTACACCATCAGCATTACGAAAACCTCCAGAATTTGTCTGTCTTCTAACGCCAGCAGTCTTTTTAGGCTTAGCAGACCCATTAGCTTGTTTACTATAAAGAAAACCTGCAACGCCTAAAACAACGATAGCAAACAATGGATTCATTGATGAATCTTCACCACTCGCAGTTTCTGCACTACTTTCTGTTACTGCTGCAGTAGCAGTCGATTTTCTTGTAGAAGCCGATTTATTAGCTCCTGATCCAGTCTTATGTTTGTAATCTTCATCGATATACAATACTTCTGGCTGAAAAGTCGCTGCAGGATAACTTGCATCTGGCTTTGCTTTGTTACTGCTCGAAGAGCTTGCAGAACTAGATGATCCTGAACTTTGATGCTGATAGCTTTCATCGTGATAAACAATTTTGGGTTGAAAATCAGACGCGGGGTATATAGTCTCTGCTGTCACGAAAGGACTAGCTAATAACAAGGCAGCAAATATGCCTTTTTGTACATTATTTTTTTTCACGCAATTCACCTATAGGTAGTAAGAATCGAATAAGCCACAGACTGAGT
>Ga0233447_1000289_pt1 | contig 61440 bp, 60 predicted proteins | sample SI_124_October20_3_FD_183014 | JGI IMG/M metagenome (GOLD analysis project Ga0233447, IMG submission 183014) | Seawater microbial communities from Saanich Inlet, British Columbia, Canada - SI_124_October2016_135_MG | ecosystem: Environmental > Aquatic > Marine > Inlet | place: Canada: British...
ATTCCTCCGTATTTTTAGTAGAATTAAGAGGATAGCCTATCTTAAATATTAAAAACACGTCTATGACGTGTTTTTTTGTGCCTGTTTTATTCTTGGGTTATTTTATTTTTACCGGACACCAGTGATTAATTTTATATTTTAAGCTTATCACTAATTATGATTATGCTCATTAAATTATAATAACAATTAAGCCTCTTTGTTATAATATTAAATACTATACCCAAACCAAAATAGAAACTAGAACTCAACTTTTCATTTTGGTTTAGGTATACACACGCAGTAATTAAAGGTAAAACAAATGTACGTATACATAATAGAATGTGAAGACAGCAGTTTTTATACTGGCATTGCTAAAGACCTAAAAAAAAGACTTGTGAATCATGGCAATGGCTCTCGATACACGCGTGCAAAAAAGCCAGTAAAGTTGGTATATGTTGAGCTACCTGAAAATGCGTATAAAAGGGAACCTCAAATAAAAAAACTGTCTCGCAAGAAAAAAGAAGCTTTAATAAATAGTGATTTTAATATCGTAGAACAATTTATAGATCTTGAAGTTAGCTAAATTTGATTGAGCATATTAAGAGTAGCTTCAATCGCAGCCTTTAACTGATCAGAATCCACGCCTTTGGTGTTGAAAGTTTTCCCATTATGTTCCCAAGTTATTATAGTCTCTACCAAGGCATCTGCTTTACCGCCTGGAGGAATGCTTACTGAATAGTCGGTAAGTAGTGGCAGTTCTTTGCCTTGTTTTTTATAAATTAATTTTACAGCTCTAAAAAAAGCATCGTATTGACCATCACCAAAAGACTCGTTTTCATATTCAATGCCTTCAATCTCTAGCTTTACATTGGCTGTTGGAGGCGCGTCATTTTTTAGTGCCACACTAAACTCTATAAGTTTTGCTTTTTGTTCTACTGGCGCGCCAAGCACATATGAGACAATATATCTTAGGTCTGATAACATTATCTTTTCTTTTTTATCGCCAAGCTTAACAACACGAGCTAGTACTTTATTTTGGGCTTCTTCATCGATATCAATGCCTAATAACTCAAGATTTTTTTGGATGCTGGCTTTACCTGATGTTTTACCTAGCGCATAATTTCTTTGGCCACCAAAACGTTCTGGTAAGAGCCTATTAAAATATAAATTACCTTTTTTATCGCCGTCTGCATGTACGCCACACGTTTGAGTAAAAACATGTTCTCCAACCACGGGTCTGTTTGATGCAACTCTAATGCCAGACATTGATTCTACGAGCCTTGCGATACTATTTAGGTTGGCCTCTTCAACACCTGTGATACATCCAGTATGATCGTTTATTACAGCAATAACGCTTGATAGAGGACAGTTACCTGCTCGCTCACCCAAACCATTTACTGTTGTGTGAACCCTGGTGATACCGGCCTGTACCGCAGCCAAACAATTTGCAACAGCTAGATCATAATCGTTATGGGCATGGAAATCGAACTCTAAATCAGCATACTTTTCAACTATTTCTTTACAATACCTATAAGTCTCTTCAGGCGTCCAAATACCCAAAGTGTCTGGTAACATTACCCTAGCTTGGTTTTTTATATTATCTAATAAATAATAAACATATTCTTGAGAGTTTATTAAGCCATTAGATATATCTTCTAAATAGATATTTGCTGACATGCCTTTTTTAATGGCATAACTAATGTTTTTATTGATATCTAGAACATGCTCTTCTGGTGTTTTTTTTAGCTGCTTTGTTAGATGATGATAAGAACCTTTGCAAAGCAGATTAACAACTTTACAGCCAACCTCATCAATCCAATCAATAGACTTATTATTATCATTAAAACCTAAAACCTCTACCTTACTTAACAAACCCTTTTTTTTAGCCCAATCACAAATATCTTTAACAGCCTTAAACTCGCCTTTTGAGACCCTAGCAGATGCTACTTCTATGGCATCAACCTTAACCTCCATCAATAAAGATTTTGCAATTGCTAGTTTTTCTTCACGGCTAAAAGCTACGCCTGAAGTTTGCTCGCCATCTCTTAGTGTAGTATCCATTATTTGGATTTTTTGTTTTTTCATAGGTTTAAAAAATTAGCACGATAGGTTTTTTTGTTCAAGATACGCCCTCTTTTTTACCATAATGATTATCCTTAAATATTGCCATAAGAACTGGCAATATTTAAAGATAATCAAAAAGGCTAGTTTTAAGCTTTGCCAGTAAAATCAAAGCTTAGTTTTTTTTGGAAGTTAGTAATTTGGGAAAATATTTCTTTAAGAATTTTTTGTTCTACCTTTGTTAATGTTTTTGGTGTTATATAATTATCTAGTTCTTTACCTTCCTTAATTAAATCTGCTTGATGTTTTAACTTTACGTTTATTAAATAGTTAAAAGCATAGCAAATCTCTTGGTAATCCTTTTCGTTTATAGCCTCTAAGTTATTTAATGCTGCCAATCGATCTATTGTATTTGTTGAAGACACACCATTATTAAGCGCGTATATTCTTACAAAATCACTTATTGGGGTCATAGCTTTTTTGATACTAAATGATTCTTTATGTTCTTCTGCAGACTCCACAACTATGTTCCCAAAAAAACCAATCGGTGGTTTGTAGTGCAGACAGTTTTTGGTTAAATGATTATAGAAAGAAGCCTTGTCTTTTAAGATGCTATTTAGATAGCTTCTAAGATCATTTGCTAGCTCTTCTTTGCCATAGATATAACGAAAATCAAAGAAGATATTAACCTCCATTAGCTCGTCAGGACCAGCCTCTGTTACCCATTTCTTGAAATAGTCTTTCCAGGTTGCTAATGGCTGACACCATTTTTGGTTTTTTGCCATTACTTCGCCATTACAAAATGGGTATCCAGCTTTATCTAGCCAACCACACACCATATGGGCAAGTGCTAGAAAATATTCTCTTACTTCATTTTGCTTTTTTTCATCAATATCTTCAAATATTATTGCATTGTCTTGATCTGTCTTAAGAGTTTGTTCGTTTCTACCTTGGCTGCCAAGTGCTATAAAAGCAAACCTGGTTGGTGGTGTCCCAAGTTTATTAATAGCAAAATCTATAAACTTTGAACTTGAAAAGTCTGTGATTGAAGTGACAAGCTCTGCGATGCTGTTGGGATCAGCACCAACATTTATCAACGCTTTTATCCAGCTATGTAGCCTGGTCTTGATATTAAATATCTCTTCTGGTGCCACAGCTGTTTGGATTCTATGGATAAGCTTACTTGCCGAATACCTTTTATTCTGTAGCAAAGCTGTTTGGAGCTCTGATATTAAACGCTCTTTGTCTTGGTCTAAAAACTTCTGCTCTGTAATATCTTCCACAATACCGTCACAGTACTTAGGGCTGCCATTTTCATCTTTTACAAGAACAGCATAAACAGATATAACCCTTGAGCCGCCCAGCTTGTTTTTTAGTAATACTAACTCATTTTTGGCTTCTCCTTTATTTAGTAGTTTTTTTAGAAATGCTTTTCTTTCTTGGGCACTATGAAACAGTATCATTGTATTAGTTTTGAAAAGCTCTTCTTTTGAGTTAAACCCAAACATTTTAATAGCCACAGGATTAGCTTCAAGAAACTCACCCTTTTTATCAAGAGTTGTTCTGAAAACCCCTATATTAATATTGTTAGTTAAAATTTCGTACTTAGCCTTTGTTTCACCCAACTCGCGTTCTTTTGCTGCCAACAAGGCAAGCTCTGCGGCTCGTCTCTTTTGCTCGATTTTATGGCTTTGCTTGGTAACATAAGCAAGAATCAGCACAATCAATGTAATAATTGCCAAAGATATCTTTATTAGTTTTGAGGTTAGCTTTTGTATTTCTTGTTTTACATCTTCAATATAGACACCTGTACCCAAAACCCAATCCCAAGGCTCAAAATACTGAACATATGACAATTTGGGCACAATTTTGGTAGCATCATCTTTCCATTGCCAGAAATAATCCACATAGCCCGCACCTTGGTTTTTAGCTACAGAAACAAACTCCATAAACATCTGCTTGCCTTGTCTATCTACAAAATTTGATACATTTTGATTATTAAGTTCTGGATTATATGGATGCATTATCATTTTAGGCTGGGTATCTGTTATCCAAAAATAGTCTTTACCTTCTGGTCCATAACGCAAACCTTTTATGAAGGCTACGGCCTGTTCTTTTGCTACTTTTTTAGTTATTGCTCCATCTCTTACAGCCTGCTCGGATATCATTAATATACTAGCTGCAGACTCTGTTAGCTCTTTGATTTTTTCTCTTTTATGGTTAATGCTATTTTCTGCAAATTTGGGAATAAAAACAAAATAGATAGTGCTAATAAATAGCGCGATAGTTAAAAATATAGGGATAATAATTTTAACAAAAAAAAGAATTTCACTTTTTTTATTTAGCTTAATACTATCCAAAGCTTAATCGCCCCTTTATTATTTTTTGCGGTCTGGTGGAAATAGGGTTTTTATTATCGAGCGTTTTTTCATTGGCTCACCTTTTAATACTCTTAGATTGTTTTCTGCAATAAAGTTTTCTGGCCAAAATTCTACTGCTTTTTGATAGCAGTTAATAGCTGTTTGGGTCTGGCCTAAGTACCGACATATAACACCATAGTTTGTATAGCTAACAGATAGACGCCTTGGTGTTTCTTTTTGTGCTAATAACATATCTTTTATTCTTTTGTTTATAATCTTTTCTAGCTGGTTTTGTTTAATATCTAAATTGCTAGCTAAATACCCGGTTTTTACATAGTCTGTCATTTCAGACTCTTCAAGGCTATCAAAACGCTCTAACCAAGCCTCATAAATCTTTATGCTTTTAAGTGTGTATTTTTGGGCAAGCTCCAAGTTATTTTTTCTCTTTTGGATTTCTAAGTCATCTATTTTCAGGTCGCCTGTAGCAAGAATTGCCTCTTCTACCTGTAACAAGTAAATTGCTGCTTTATCGTTATTTATAACACCAAGCTCATAAGAGCCATCATAACTTGGGATTTTTTTATATGTATCTTCAATTTGATCTAAAACAATTGATGCTTTGAGATAATTTTGCTCATCTATCAACTTATTACTAGTCTTTAATAGCTTTTTTGCGCTAAGAACTCTAGGGTCTTCTGCTTTGTTTATAGAGTCATAATATAAAAAAGCCATTAGTAGCCCGATTAGAGTAATTATAATCATGGCTATTATTAACTTTTTTGTTTTTTTTGAGATTTTCAACATATATGTTTTTTTCTTTTTCATCTCCCACCTAATTTAGATGGGAGATGAAAATAGATTCTATTAACCGCCGTGTACTTGAGTGGCTAAGAATTTTTTTATGTCTTCTGGGGTAGGCTCAGTAAATAGTGAAACAACAATATTTACTAAGATAGCAACAGGAGCACCAATCCATGCAAAATACCAAGGGTTAACCCAATAGTTCACAAACTCATATCCTGGCAACATAACACCAAACTTGCTTGCCACAAAGTAAGTGATTGAGAAAAGTGAAATAGCAACACCTGTCCAAAGACCTGCAGTAGCACCCTGCCTATTAGAACCGCTCCACCAAATTCCAAGTAAGAATAATGGGAAGATAGTACAGCCAGCTAAAGAGAAAGCAACTGCTACAAGCTGAGCAATTAGCGCTAACTTAAGCATAGCAACAAGAGCAACACCAACCGCCATTAGAATAGTTCCTAAACGTGCCATTCTCATTTGAGTTTGTGCAGACGCTTGTGGGTTTATAACCTTAAAGTAAAGGTCATGCGAGAACGCAGAAGCACCAGCAACAAGTAAACCAGAAACTGTTGAGAAAGCTGCAGAAATAGCGCCTGCTGCTAAGAATCCAACTATTAATGGATGAAGACTCCCTAGCTGTGCTGTATAAACAACAATCGCATCTTTAGCTAAAGAACCAACAGCTGGCGATGAAGATAATATCTTGCCAAATGCAGAATAAACTGGAGCACTCCAATAAAGTAAACAAATAAAGAATAAGCCCCATACTACTGACCATCTTGCATCACTAGTTTTAGGTACAACATAGAAACGTTGGATAACGTGTGGTAAACCAGCAGTACCTACCATAAGAGCAAAACAAGTTGCCATCCATTGGAAGAATGTTTTACCTGTTGCAGCATCCCAAGGCATTGCGAACTCTGGTGTAGCAATAATTGCATAGTTATGCCCAAAAGAGTTTAGAAAACCCGAATTTGAAACACCCGCAACAACATCTGAAACAACTTTACCATAACCTATTTGTGGTAATAACCAGAAATAGTCAAATTTAAAAGTCATTATGAAAAGCGGGATCATAAATGAGATTATTATAATCACATATTGGATCTGCATGTTTTTTGTTACACCTAACATACCAGAAATAAGTGTGTAGGTAAGAACAACAGAAGCACCAATAAGAACAGCCCACACATAGTTGATACCAAGTATCCACTTAAACATCAGACCAATACCACCAAACTGACCTACGCAATAACAAAAAGAAATAAAAATAGCTACAACCGCAGCTACTGCTCTTAGAGTCATTGAATAGAATCTGTCACCAATAAAATCTGGCGCTGTGTATTTACCAAAGCGTCTAATCTGTGCTGCCATTAGTACAAGAAGTAAAACATAACCACCTGTCCAACCAACAACATATGATAGACCATGATAGCCAGAGCCATACATAATAGCTGCCATGCCAAGAAAAGAAGCCGCGCTCATCCAGTTTGACGCAATTGCCATACCAGAACCAACACGAGAAATCTTTCTGCCTGCAGCCCAATAATCCTGAGTGTCTTTTGCTTGGTTAAATAAACCAACACCAATAAAAACACAAAGAATACAAATTAAAATTATTGCAGGACCAACTTTAAAGCCACCTTCTAGTTTTACACCACTTGCCGCATAAACTGATGATGCTGAAAATGCTAGAAGCATAGCTGAAAAGAATAGTTTATTTAAAATGCTTTTAATCATATTTATTCTCCTTCTAGCCTTCGTCTGTTTCGATGCCGTATTTTTTATTAACACGTTCGATAATAATGCAATAAGACCAACATAACACAACAAAAAGAATCAGCAAAAATACCGATGTGTAGAAATAGTGGAATGGAAAACCAAGAAACTTGGTGTCTGTAAGTACTGATTGATTATGTATTAAGTATTTCTTCATTAATGCTGGAATTTCTTTAAGTTCTGCCTGAGTTAACACTGCTTTATCAGCAGGAACCAAAGTATAAGGAATTGCTTTTGCAACCAAATCATCTTTTTTCAAACCAAGCATTGCTGCTAAATAAGAGGTGTCGATATCCTTATTGTTTTCAAGTTCTTTTGTTAAAGCGACATAAGCAGGTCTTGCCTCTTGAGGAACAAGGTTATATGTAAGTAAAGTTGTAAATTTTCTTAAGCTTTCGTTACTTCTAGCTTTTATAGATTTACCACTTACAGATAAAAGAACTTTTACAAGCTCTCTTGTTTCACCAACAGTTACCCTACCTTTTTGAATCTTGCCCCAACTTTGTTCAAAAGTTATATATCCTTTTTCTGGGGTCGGTGTTTCACTAAATCTTAAAAGAAATTGAAAACCAAAAACAGCAACAGCCCATATAGCAATCATTGTAAGAATAATGATTGAATTTATTTTTGTATACGGGGTTTTTGGCTTAAATATATTTATATTATAATTGGAACTAGCCATTTCCTCTCCTTTGTTAGCTTTTTTTTAATAGCAATTTTATTTTTATTAACAACTTAAGTATCTTTATTTTCCATTTATTACGCCTGGAAACAGGCCATAAATGATCCTCCTTTCCGTGAAATCTTTGTGTTAACCCCAGATTTTCGTTTACAGAGTGCTTCAGGATTGTAACATTAAAATTATCATCTAAAACCGCACAACCGTTATATGCAACATCCAGACCGAAAAACTGCGTGTTTTGTTCCTTAGCTACGTACCACTTATGATGATGAGCAAATATCCAAAGTTTTGGTTTTATTTTATCCAAAACCTCCCTACTACGAGGGAAACCTGGCTCACCACAATACTCGAAACCAATTGTACCAGGAACGCCTATACCTTCTGGGCAATCATGACTTATTATTATATCAATGTCTTGGCTATTATGGTATAGACACTTTTCGATGTTTTCACCTGTTATTACCGCACCAGGCGGAGTGTTAATGGGGTCCATGTAAGCTGACCCGCCCAAGCACAAAAACCGATAGCCATCTATCTTATTAACACTAGCTCGTGGGAGATGGGTAAAATATTTTGTATACTTTTTTATCAAAGTGTCAAAATGCCAGAAATCTTCGTGGTTTCCATCAATAAAATATAATGGTCTTTTAAAACACTGTTCTTTTGTGCCATTAAAATATTTTTGAAGCTCTTTTTGATAGATGCCAAAATCACCAAGCTGAATGACGCTGGTAATTTTTGAGCCTGTTTGTTGTTCGGCATGATCTATTTGATCGTTTATTGATGGGTACTGACAATGGCTATCGCCTATTATTAATATCATGGTTTGAGAGCTCTATTATAAAACATTCTCGTTAATGCGAGAATAATGTTTTATAATAAAGCTATGATTTTTAATAAATATATATTTTGTAAACTTGCTGCTGCTCGATTTCCAAGCATATATCCAGATTTATCAAGGGATCCAATATCTGCCTATGATAGCTTGCCAAATGTTGTTAAATTTTTTGATTCACCACCAGCTCCTTCAGCCCCCCCTCTTGATGAGGAGGTCATGTATCCCACCTATCAGTTTGTAAGTAGCGGGGCTGCAGCAATCTCTTTATCAAGATTAGCTGAGGCAGATCAATTTTATGCTACAAAAAGGTATGAAACTGCCTATAATATGTATTCAGATTTAGCCAGAGATATCCCTGCAGAGCCTCTTATTCATTTTGGCGCAGGTCTCTCTGCTATTGAAATGATGAAATCAAGCAGAACAGATGCTGAAAGAGTTTTCTGGACAAATAGTACTGTAACATATCTTAACCAAGCTATTGCGGCTTTTGATGCAAAGGATTTTTTAGACTTTGCACAAAGACGAAAAAAAGTTGAAGTGCTTACAACCCTTGCTGTTTTTCATGTTGAAACTGAAAGAATATCGCCATCAGTTGAAAGATTTGTTACTGCTGATCCCTATGAAACTGTAGTATTTCCTGAAGGTGTAATGGCTGTTCCTGTCCCAGCACCTACAAGAACCGTTATTCCTGTTTTATTTATCGCAAATGAATTACTTGGTAAAGCATTTGATGAGGCTGACACTTTGGTAAATTCTTTAAGGGCTTATACAGCAGAAAGTGATGTCCGCACAACTCAGTTTGAAGCAAACCAAGAAATGATTGTCGCTGCGATTGGTAGACTTGGCAAGGCCTTATCAAGTACAAAACACACCTCATCAATAGCTGCCAAGCTTTTTGCAGAGCGAGTTTTATTTTCTCAGTTAGGTAATTTTCATGTTTTAGGTAGCTCTATTTCCGAAACTACCCCTGGCATAAGCGTTCATCAAGAAAAAGCTTTAGCTGCTTTCAAAAAATTTCAAGCTGCTGACAAAAAACACCCTAGCCCTGAAGTGGCACTTAACATTGCCTTTTTAGAAGCTCAACTTGAGCACAGCAACAAAGACATTAGGCATGCTTTTGAAAAGGCAGCAGAAATAATTAGCTATCTACCAGATGGAGACTTAGAAAAAACAAGACTAATAGATGCAGCAAGCCGAGGCATAAGAAGACACCCCCCACAAAATGATCACAGCTGCGTAATAATGTAAAGCTAGGTCAGCCTTTTCCTAAGCTTTTTTATATTTTCAAATAATCTTTGAAGTTTTGTTGTATCGTTATTGTTAATCAACTTTTCAATATATTCCAAATTTCTTTTTGTTACCATTATTGCTTCTAACATATTTTCTTTATTGGCTACAATCACCTCAGCACCCCAATCTGAAGAACAACTAGCAACCCTGGTTGTGTCTCTAAAGCCAGAGCTTATTATTTCTTTTAGGCTGTCTTGGTTTTTATCGGGTATATTTTCAGTAGCGGACACAGTTAAGCAAGCCATGAGATATGGAAAATGTGATGCTATGCAGGTTATTTCATCATGTTTTTTTGGTGATAGTTCGATAACTTTAAAATCTAGGTTTGATATAAAAGCTTTAAAAGTTTCATATTTTGGGTTTTCTTGTGGCACTAAAATATAAGGAGCCTTTTTAAGCAAGTCTTCTTCAGAATTTCTGATGCCTAGTTTTTCATTACCTGCCATTGGATGGCCTGGTATAAATAAATGTTGAGATTTAGTAAGAAAAACCTCATCACAAACATCGCTTTTTATACTACCAATATCTGTAATAGTAAGCTCTTGAGCTAGGTTTACTGAAAGGCTGTTTACATAGCCCGCGATCTTGCTAATAGGAGTGCACACAAAGATTAAGTCCACATCTGCTGGTAGCAGATCTATCTCTGTAGAACCGTTATCGACAATACCCTCTGATACTGCAAAAGAAATAGTGTCTTTTTTGGTAGCAATCGCATATAGCTTAGTTTCTGGGAAATTCTTTCTTATTAGCTTGGCCAAAGAACCACCTATTAATCCTAAACCGATAAAAGCTATGTGTTTATATGGGCTTTTCATGATTTCACTGGCTCCTTAAGATGCTTTGTTTATAGCCTCTTTATCTGGCCTAAGTTTTTTTGCTTCTTTTAGGTAGATATGTTTCATCTGGCTTTGTGTTTTTTCTGTGTTTACATGAATCAAAACTCTGATACATTTTTTGATGCTATTAGGCACTGATATTTCATTGAAGCAAAGAAGTGCTGTGTCTGTAAGACCCAAGTTTCTAGCTGCAAGTGCAGGAAAAGCCTGGTCTATGTCGCTAGTAACTGAAAAGAATATCGAAGCTATGTCGGCTAAAATTAGCTTGTTTTGAGCAAAAATCTCTTCAAGTAATTCTGATGTTTCTTTAAGAATTTCCTCTTTGTTGTTTTCTATTACCGTTGTTGCACCACGTATGCCTCTTATAAACAAATTTAGTCCTCCATAATAAGTTTTATATAAATATAATACTTACTTAAAAGCTAAGCGTCCAATCTCTAATGAAAGGATATGCCCTTCATTTTTAAGTTCTGTTAAGGTTTTTGGATCTGCAAGACTTTTTATCTCTTTTAATGGCGCTATCTGATCTTCTTGCCCATGGAAAATATTTATGTTTTTAATAGTAGTGAGTTTTTTAGCTGTTATTTGTTGTCGCTCTAAGTAATCTAGCGTATCGATTAAGTAATCTAAACTAAATTTATTAATATAATCATCAAGTAAAATGTCTTTGAATTTATTGAATTTATTTTTATCATAAAAACAGTTTTGGTAGAACTTGGTTAAGAAACCTTTTTTTGATCTATTGATAAAGTTTTTTACTGTTTGGATTTCTAGAGCTGAATACTTTTCTCTGATACCAATAACAGTTACTGATCTGAATTTATCTGGATATTTATTTGCAAAGTCTATTGCAATAAAACCACCCAAAGAAAAACCAATCAAAGAAAAGTCTTGCCCTTGGAGCTCCTTTATTTTTTCTTTGAGATCTTTATTTATTTGATTTGGATATATATGATCTATTAAAAGCAAATTTGTTTTAATTCCTTCTGTATTTAATACCCTATAATCTGTGGCCCAACCAGGGATCAGGATTGTGGTTTTAAGGGATTTATTATCTATAAAGTGGAATTTTGTTTTATAGGTCATTATTGTTAAGTTTAAGATCAATAATAGTATTTATTAGCTCTTCAATTACAGAGTCTGGATGGTTATAAGAGAGGGTTAAGCGAATTCTAGACCCACCTTCTGGGACTGTTGGTGGGTTAATAGCTAGTATTCTAAAACCTTTTTCTTGAAGATTTATAGCTACTCTATCAGCCTTTTCTTTTGTGCCCAAAACTATTGGTATTATTTGTGATTGGCTTGGTGTTTCATAGCCATTATTTGCCAGTTTTTCTCTTGCTAACTGGGCTTTGTTAAGTAAATCTTTTCTTCTATTCGGTTCTTTTTGTAAGAGGTTTAAACTTTCTATGTTACTTGCAACTATTGCTGGAGGCAGGGCTGTGGTATAAATAAAACTTCTGCAATAGTTAATAAGGTAGTTTTTGATTTCTGAGCTTGTAGCAAGCCAAGCACCAAAGCTGCCGAGAGCCTTACCAAATGTCCCAAAAATCAGATCCACATTATCAAAAGCTTGTTCCTCCTCAACCAAACCAGCGCCATTTTCACCAAATATTCCTATTGAATGCGCTTCGTCCACCATTAGTAGGCAGTTATGTTTTTGCTTAATAATGCTTAAAGCTTTAACAGGTGCTTTGTCACCATCCATACTAAATACGGCTTCTGTAACTATTAGGGCTTCTTTAAATTTTTGACGATTATTTTTTAAGAGCTTTTCTAGATGTTCTAGGTCGTTATGAGAATAGCGAAATAACTTGGCACCAGAAAGCTTGATACCATCAATGATACTTGCATGGATCAGTTTATCTGCAAATATAACATCCCCCCTACCAAACAAGGTGCTAATGATCCCAAGATTGGCTTGGTAACCAGCGTTGAAAATCAGACCAGCCTTCTTGTTTTGTAGACTTGCTATTTTCTCTTCTAGATAATGAAAAATCGAATAATCTCCACTTAACAACCTGGATGCACCAGAGCCTATGCCATGTTCTTGGATCACACTTATTGCTGCTTTTTTTAGCTCTTGGGCGTCTGTAAAACCTAAATAGTCATTTGAAGAAAAGTCCCAAAGTTCTTTACCAGAACCAACGATAATACTAGCTTTTTTTCTACTTGCTATTGGACGTAAACGCCTGGTTAGTTTTGTTTGATCTAAAAATAAGGGTTTATTCAAAACCGGCTTCTAGTTATTGATATTCCTCAAGAAAGACGGAACATCCAAGTTAATTTCACCAATGTCCTCGACACTATCTTCTTTTGGTTTGGAAAAAAAGCTGGATTTTGGCCGCTCTTTAATTGGTTCTTGTTGTTGTACTTGTTGCTCTGGCATTGATGGAATATTAAATTCATTATTTTCTTTTTGAAAAGACTCTGAAATTGCAGAAGCCTCTTCCTGTTCTGTACCTTGATTTTTACTTGAAAAAGAAAAATGATGACCTTCTAGTGTGCCAAAACTTTCTACTGTAGAAGATACTGTTTCACTTTCTTGAGATATTTGGATTTCTTCATTTATATTAAGAGAGCGGTTTGTGATGTTTGGAATTTCGAAAACTTTTTCTGCTGAATGGGTTTGAGGAGCCTCGTCCCTTATCTGTTGGTTAAGTGGGCTTCTGTTCTCGTTTTTCTTAAAACCTGTTGCAATTACTGTAATAACTATTTCATTTCCTAGGTTTTCATCAACAACCGAGCCAAAAAGAATATTAGCTTCAGGGTCAACAGCATTATAAATAACATCTGCTGCATCATGTACCTCATGCAAGGACATATCTTTACCACCAGTAATGTTTAATATAACACCTGTTGCTCCATGAATTGTTTCTTCTAATAATGGTGAGGCTATTGCTTTTTCAGCTGCTTCTATCGCACGGTTGTCACCAGTAGCTTGGCCAATGCCCATCATGGCAGAGCCAGAATCAAGCATGACTGTTTTAACATCTGCAAAGTCTAAGTTTATTAAACCTGGAACTGTAATCAAATCAGCAATTCCTTGAACGCCTTGTCTTAGTACATCATCTGCAATTTTGAATGCGTCTACCATTGAGGTGTTCTTTTCAACTAATTGCATCAAATTATCATTAGGAATAACAATAAGCGCATCTACTTGAGAGCGTAGATTCTCCAAGCCTTCACCACCCTGTCTAGAACGAATAGGACCCTCAAAACGAAATGGTTTAGTAATAACACCAACTGTAAGCGCACCCAAATTCTTTGCTATTCTGGCAACAACAGGCGCTGCCCCAGTACCAGTACCGCCACCCATGCCAGCAGTAATGAAAACCATGTCCGAGCCTTCTATTGCCATTTCAATATCTTCTTCACTTTCAAGAGCTGCTTGTTCGCCAATAGCAGGTATTGCGCCACCGCCAAGACCCTTGGTTAATTTTGCGCCTATTTGCAATTTATGATCGGCTAAAGAAACATTTAATGATTGAAGATCTGTATTTACTGACCAAAACTCTACGCCCTTAACACCTGCGGCAACCATTCTATTTACTGCATTACAACCAGCGCCACCAACGCCAAAAACTTTAATATTTGCGAATTGTTTTAAACTGTCTGTGATCAATTAAGCACCCCTCAGGATAGATTTTTTTTAAACGCCCCCTAATACTTGTTTGGATTATATCATATTGTGGGTAGGGTCTGAAGAGACGAAAGCCAAAAATCAAAACAATTTTTTTGCCCAGCCACTAACAGCAGCCGCGATCTTATTCTTTGGTTTGCTTTGGTAAGGAATCGCACCTGTCTTGATGCCATAGATTATTAAGCCAACGGCTGAAGCTATACCAATGTCTTCAACTATTGGGGTTACATCTTCCGGAATTCCTTGGCGACAATGGATTTCTAGCTTTTTTTGAAAATAACTTCTGAGGCCTGCAATTTGTGATGAACAGCCAGCTAATACACAGGTATAACTGCTATCAAGTTTTACATCCAGCTCTGTTTTTATTAGCTCCACAAGCTCTGCTATCCTAGCCTCTGCTATTTGGCAGAGCAACAGCTTATCTATCTCTACCTGCTTGCTATTTTGAGGGAGTATTTCTATCTTTTCTTTTGGCATAACATCTTCAAGGTTTACATTAGTGTGAAGTATTTTTATGCGTTCTGCCTCTGGAATCGTTGTTTTAAGACATGTGGCAATGTCTTGCGTTAAAGTTGTACCACCAACTGGAATAAAAAAAGAACGATGTAAAAGGTTATCTCTAAAAATACTTACCTTTGTAAATTGGCCTCCAATATCAACCAAAACCCCGCCTTCTCTTCTTTCTGCGTCTGTTAGCATTATCTGAGAAACCGCTATTGGATCGTAAATTATACCACTTATATGTAGGTCCAGGTTTTTAAGAATATTAGAGATCCCCATTATGGCACTGGTTCGACCAAGAATCATATGGGTTTGCACCTCTAGGTTGCTGCCAAAAACACCAACGGGGTTTTTTACAACTGTGCCATCAACTTTAAAAAATAAGGGGATAACATGCAGTATTTTTTGTTTGGATGTTTTGTAAATATTGCCAGATCTTTTGATGCACTCATTCTTCTCATTCTTACTGATCTGGCCAGTCTCCTCTTTTGATAAAATAAAACCTAGATTATGTGCAAATTCTACACCATATAATGGTAGATTGATAAGCACTCTATCTGGCCTGATACCAGCCTTATGCTCTGCTTTTTGCACTGCTTTCTTGATTGCGTCACAAAGCTCTTCTGCATTTTCTATTCTGCCTTTTTTAAGGCCTGCAGAAATGCTAGTCCCAACACTCACTAAACTAAGCTCACCTGCTTTATTTATTATACAAATAGCTGCGCATATTTTAGTTGAGCCAATATCTAACCCCATTATCAATTCTTTATTAGTATTCATTTTTTGATTATTACCTTACCTAACGCTCTTAAATCTATATATGATATCTTATTTATAACTTCTTTTTTGCTATTAAAAAAAGCTTGTAAATCACTTAATTTTTTTTGCAAGCCGTTAAGATCACCAACCTTAATAGGCAAGGTATCGTCCATGTAAATAGTTAGATTATTTTGCTGGGTATTAATGGATGGATTAGCACCAAAATCTAATTGATAAGCTCCTTTCTGAAGAGAATTCTCTATTGTAGTCACTACTTTTGATACTTTTTTTAGACAGTTTTCATCTATTGTTTTAGCACCAACCACAGACCCTGAAAAACCACGGACAACCATCATATCGTTTAGATTTTCTATTTTAGCATCCACGTCACGACTAAGGATGGTTCCGTCATTCGCAACTAGAATGGTTTTTCCTGCCACAAAAAAAGTAGCCCATGGTTGCTTTTCGTTTACTGTTATATGCATAATCCCTGGTATTTGTAGTTTAATACCCAAACTTAAAATGGTAGGAAATTGAGTTAAAACTTCATTTGATAGATTTTTTGAAATATAGGTCCAAAACATATTTTTATGGTTATATTTTTCAGCAACTTTTTCTAGACTTGCTATAGGCACAAAGTTTTCTTCATAAAATTGAATTTTATTAATTTTATAGTTTGGATGTATTGCCAGATAAACAATAAAAGCAATAAGAACTAAAATTATAATTAATATTATTTTTCTCAACATCTTTTAGCACCTATCATTAGACCTGTATTTTTTAATAAACTCTTATTTTTAGAATATCGTACTTTTTAGCATCATTTCAACTAATTGGTTAAAACTTATACCAGCTTTTTGAGCCTGCGCTGGTAAATCAGATAATTTTGTCATACCTGGTATTGTATTTAACTCTAAAATCTGAGGACCTTTTTGGGGATCGAGAATTATATCTATACGAGAAACACCTTTGCAGTTAAATAAATTATGTGCTTTTTTTGCAAGATCCTGACAAAGCTTTGTATCTTCATCAGAAATTGCTGCTGGAATAACAAAGTTTGTATAGCCGTTTGTGTATTTTGATTCATAGTCGTAGAACTTATTTTTTGGCTCAAGACCTAACACTGGAAAGGCCATTTCACTTTTTGGGCTATCTTGTATTATGCCGACTGATAATTCTTTGCCCGTAATATACTCTTCAACCAAATAATAATCTGCATCACCCATTAGCTTTATTATTTTTTGAGAAAACTGTTCATGATTTTCAAAGATCTCTATACCAACACTAGACCCCTCATCCACTGGCTTGGCAATCACAGGAAATTCCAGGTTTATTTGATTTGATTGATTTTTCGTTACTATCTGATAGTTTGGGGTTGGAATATTGTTATTGATTAAAACTTCTTTGGTAAGGATTTTATTAATAGTAAGAGACGACGTCATAGAACCAGAGCAGGTAAAAGGAATATTGTTGAGCTCTAAAAAACTTTGGATAGTGCCATCTTCGCCATATTTACCATGAAGTGCAATAAATGCGATATCTATATCTGCGGCTAATATATTATCAAAAGCTGGGTCGATCCTTATTGCCTGATAGCCTAGCTCTAATAAAGCCTGATAAATATTTTCGCCAGACATTAAAGACACTTCTCGCTCTTTGGAAAAACCTCCTAAGATCACACCAATCTTGCTTTTTTTTAGATTTATTATCATTTGATTGTTTTCACCTCTAACTCCAAATTAAAACCTGTCTTCTCTCTTACTTTTAATCTAATGAAATCAATAAAACCCAAAACATCGTCAAACCCTGCATCTCCAAGATTAACCATAAAGTTAGCATGTTGCTCGGATATTTTTACGTTTTTATATTCATAACCTTTTAAACCTGATTCCTCTATTAATTTTGCTGCATATGAGCCTTGTGGATTTTTAAAAATACTGCCAAATGTCCTTTGATTAAGTGGTTGTGATCTTAATCTTTTTTCAATATTTGTTGCTATTTCTTTTCTAATTCTAGCTATAGACCCTTTACTTAAGTTTAGCTCTGCCTCAACTATTATCCAACTGTTCGTACTAAATATGCTTTTTCTATAACCAAAACTAAGCTCTTCATTGCTTAACCAATATCTTTCACCTGCCTCTGTAATAACATGTACCCGCTCAACAAGCTTTGATATTTCTTGCCCCCAACAACCAAAGTTCATAGCAATCATTCCGCCAAGCGTTGTTGGCACTCCTGCTGCAAATTCAAGGCCGGAAAGGCTGTGTTCTTGGACAATAGTTAACAGCTTACTTATTGAGAAACCTGCCCCAACCTTTATTTTTGTATTTGATATTTTAAATTGGCTACTATCTGGAGATATTTTGGCAAAAGTCTTTATTTTTGTGTTTGGATTAATAATAAGATTAGAGCCTTGGCCTAAAATATAGTAGCTATCGTTTTTTACGATAAATTCTGCTATTTCATCAATCTTTTGCAAGACAACTAAAACAGGCACAGTTCCTTTATTTTTAAAAGTTGTCAGTTGTGAGATTGGCACATTCTTTTTAATTAAAATACCTACACCTCTTTATTTTTTTAAAGTTTTTATATCAAGTTCTATTTGTTTAACTAATGCACTTACATCAGAGAACTCACAGTCTTCCCTAACCTTTTTATCCAGAAAAACTTTAAGGTTTCTATTGTAAATATTCTTTTGAAATTTGAGGATATGAACCTCTACAGCTAGATTTTTTGTTTTAAAAGTAGGGCGTGTCCCAATATAGATCAGGCTTGCCAACTTCTTTTTATCCAGGATCACATAACCAGAATATACTCCAGAAGTTGGTATTAGTTTATCCTTAGGTGTTGTTATGTTCGCTGTTGGAAACCCGATTTGGCGTCCCCGGCCATCACCTCTGATCACTTTGCCTATAATCAAGTAAGGATGCCCTAGTTTGGAAATTGCTTCGTTAAATTTACCATCTAAAATCATTCTGCGGATAAGCGTGCTTTTTACAACCTGTTCTTTTTGAGATAACAGTTTAATGGTTTCAACATCAATATCATTTACTTGTCCCCATTTTTTTAAAAAACAAACATCCCCAACCTGTTTTTTACCAAACTTAAAATCCTCACCAACAATTATCTTCTTTGGATTAATTATCTCTTTTACTATTTTATCTAAAAACTGTTGGGGATCTAAGCTAGCAATCACATCGTTAAAACGAAGCACTAGTAAATTTTTGTTGAAATATCTTTGTTCTCTTAATGTAGAAAGCATTTTTAATGCCTTATTTTTGCCTAAGAAAATATCGGGATGGGGGTAAAATGTAAGTATACCCGTGGCTTTCTTGGCAATTAGGGCATGACCTAAATGAAAGCCATCAAATATGCCAAGGCCTAGGCTTTTTACTCTTTTCTTTTTTAAGCCAAATATATGAAAACTCATAGCTTTCTAACCTTCGCACTTATAAAATAAATTCTTTTTTATTTGTTCCAAATCTAAAGTATCAAAATCCATCGAATCTGCAACATTATAAACACCTATTTGTTCTCGCACCAACTCTTTTGTATATGCATAGGTTCCAAGCTTATGGCCAATATCTCTGACCAAGCTTCTAATATAAGTTCCCTTAGAACATTTAACCGTAAAATTTATATAGGGAACCATATCTATTTCTATACTATCTAGTTTGAAATCATGAAAGTAAACTTTTTTAGGCTCAATTTCCACTATTTTCCCAGCTCGTGCAAGTTTGTATAAGCGCTCGCCATCAACTTTTTTTGCAGAAAACATAGGTGGTGTTTGAAGTTGCTCGCCTAAAAACTCTTGAAAAATAGCTTCTATCTGTGGCTTCAGGTTTTCTTGGCTAAATTCTGAAAGCTTTGATTGTGAAGTTTCAAAAGTAACTTTACCCTCTGGATCAAGAGTATCTGTCTCTTTTCCTAGTTCCATCTTCACTTTATATATTTTATATAAGTCCTGGAACTTTGATATCTGCTTGGTAAACTGCCGCCCAATAGCAATGATTAATAATCCTGAAGCAAAAGGATCTAATGTACCTGCATGTCCCACCCGGCTTTCTTTTGTTAAAAGCCTTATTTTTGGAATAACCTTGAAAGAAGAAATTCCTGGGGGTTTATTTATTAGAATAAACCCATTATTTATATTTAATTTTCTATCCATTAAACGTATTGAGCTCTTCTGTAAGCTTTGAAATTATTTCTTGCTCGGCTTTTTTAAGGCTTTTTTGCACTCGAATGCCAGATGCGTTTTTATGTCCGCCGCCATTAAAATGGCTAGCAAACGCACTAACATCAAAATCTGTTTTTGATCTTAAACTAATTTTTACTAAATCTTTTTTGAGCTCTGTAAAAACCATAAAGACTTCAATACCTCTTATTTGACGAATAAAATCTATGATGTTTATAGCGCTGGTCGGTAATTGTCTTGGAATAGATGTATAAGCATATCTATGTATTTTATCTACAACCAATCTATCAAGCGCTATTTTCATAAAATCAAAAGTTTCTATAGGCAGCTCCTCATAAATACTTTTAGCTATATGATGCGGATTTGCGCCTTTTTCAACTAAATCAGCAGCTGTTGCAAGGGTTTTAGCGCTTGTGTTATTAAAAAGAAATCTACCTGTATCTGATACTATTGAGGCATATAAACACGTCGCAATATTTGCTGTTAAGTCCCAAGCTAGTTTTTTTGTAATGTTATAAACTATTTCGCCTGTAGATGATGCTGTAGAATCAATGATATTTATTGTGCCAAAATTACTATTATCTGGATGATGATCAATATTTATTATTGTTATGTTTTCTAGGATCTTTATAGTTTCTATTTTTTTTATTCTACTCAAATCTGATGAGTCTAAAGCAATAATAGTATCAAATTTAAAGTTTGTTGGCAGTTTTTTAACCACCTTTTCTGACCCTGGAATAAAATCAAATTCTTCTTTTAGATTATCTGCAGACCAAACGCAGACCTTAACCCCCCTTTTTTCAAGCAACGCCATTACAGCCATTGATGATCCAATAGAATCAATATCTGGATCTCTATGAGAAATAATTAAGACATTTTTAGCGGTTTCAAGATGGGATTTAAGTATTATTATTTCTTTAGTCATTGATCTTTTAAAGCATTAATTTTATTTACTAAATCTACGCCAACTTCTAAAGATTTATCAAAAACAAACTTAATATCTGGTACTGTTCTAAGCCTAAGTATTTTTCCTAGCTCAAACTTAACTAACCCAGTAATTGCCAGAAGTCTCTCGTTTGTTTTAGCTTTTTGTTTTTCTGTGCCTATCTGGCTATAAAACACCTTGGCATAACTAAAGTCTTTAGAAATGGTAACATCTGTAAAACTAATAAAGCCTATACGATCATCTTGGATTTTTTTTTGAAAGATCTCAACTATTTCTCTTTTTATCTGTACTTCTACTTTTCTTTTTCTAGTCATTTTATAGCTTTCTTAGAGAGTAATAATAATATCTAATAATACAGAGCCAAGCCTTACTTATTTTTCTCTCTTATACCATAACAAATGATGATATCTTTCTCTTTAAAGTCATTAAAGTTATCCATAACTATTCCACATTCATAACCTGAAACAGCTTCTTTAACATCTTCTTTAAAACGTTTAAGTGAAGCCACTTTACCTACACAAATTTCATTTTTATCTCTATACACCTTGGCTGTAATATTTCTGGTTATTTTTCCAGAAGTAACAAGACAACCAGCAATACTCCCAACCTTTGAAAAGCTAAATATCTGTCTAACTTCCAGTTGTCCTAGTTCATACTCTTCGTACTCTGGCTTGAAGGATCCTGAAATAACTTTATTTATATCATCCATCATCTCGTAAATAACTCTATACTTTCTAACATCTACACATTCTTCTTCTGCTACTTTTTGTGCTTCATTATTTACTGGCACATTAAACCCAAGAATTATCGCTGAAGATGCTTGTGCTAACATCACATCGTTTTCTATTACAGGACCAGTTGCGGCATGCACAACATTAATTGCCACCTGTTTTTCAGTTAGCTGCTCCATAAAAGCTAGGATTGCTTCTAGCGACCCATTAACATCTGCTTTTACTATAAAGTTTATTTGCCTAAGCTCACCATCTTCTATCTGCTGAGAAAGACGCTCAAAAGTTACTTGCTTTTGCATTACTGTCGTTTTTTTGCTGTTACTTTGATTTTTTTCTGCAATTCGTCTACTACTTTTTTCATTGGCAGTCACTTCAAGAATGGCTCCTGGCTGAGGAACCTCACTAATACCAAGAATTTCGACAGGAGCCCCTGGTTCTACTTTTGTTACCTTTTCACCTTTATGATTTAACAAAGCCCTTACTTTACCTACTGTAGTTTCAATTGCGAAATGGTCACCAACTTTTAAGGTTCCTGATTTAATTAAAACAGTAGCTATTGGTCCTTTTTTTCTTGACAGTCTAGACTCAATAACAACACCCTTTGCTAGACAACCATGATTAGCTTTTAACTCCTGCATATCTGCCATAAGTTTTAGCATTTCTAAAAGCTCTTCAACACCTTCTTTAGTTTTAGCAGATACCGGCATAATAACGGTTGTACCGCCCCAGTCCTCAGCTAATAAATCATGCTGTGATAACTGTTGTTTAACTTGATCTAAATTAGCTTCTGGTTTATCTATTTTATTAGCTGCAACAAGAATAGGGACTCCCGCTGCTTTTGCATGGTTTATAGCTTCAATTGTTTGTGGTTTTATACCTTCATCAGCAGCAACAACCAAAACGGCTATATCTGTTATTTGAGCACCCCTTGCCCTTAATGTTGTAAAAGCAGCATGACCCGGCGTATCTAAAAAGGTTAATTTGCTACCATTAATCTCTACCTGATAGGCGCCTATATGTTGAGTAATTCCACCAGCTTCTTTTTCAACTACATTTGTTTCTCTAATTGCATCTAAAAGCAATGTTTTACCATGATCTACGTGACCCATCACAGCTATTACTGGAGGACGCTCTGTTAAGGATTTAGGGTCAACATCAACCTCATCTGCTTCTATTTTATTTAAACTTCTTTTTAATTTTGTTTCGTCACTTTTATTTTCTTCAGGAGCAAATAATTCAATATTAAAAGACTTTGCAATTTCTTGAGCACAAGCGACATCAATTTCTGAGTTTAGATTTAACAACAGTCCTTTTTTTAATAGCGCCAACATAACCTCTGAAAGCTCAAGTTCTAATATTTGGGCTAACTTATTAACTGTTAATTCTGCATCTTTAAGCTCAATTATTTTTGCTTCTTCAGCCTCTTCGCCGCTGGATTTAGCATTTTTTTTCTCTTTAGCACTTTTTACATATTCATAAACGCCATCTACTTCACGTTTATTTAAACTTGTGTTTACAGATTTAACATTAACACTATTTTGAGACAAAATAACCATTAGTTCGTTGTCTGTCATTCTTAGCTCTTTTGCTAGCTCATAAACTTTCAATCGTTTTTTTCCTTACTCTAAGTTTTCTTTTATTGTTTTAACTTGACTTGGTGTTAAAAGAGCTCTGTTGCTTTTAATTTCCACACCAAAACTACTGGCCTTTTCCATAAGGTCTGCTGTTTTAAGCTTGAGCTCCTTAGCCAGCTCTGATACTTTTTTTTCAACATCTACTTCCGTTTCTTGAAACTCTAATTCATCATCTGCATCTTGCAGCGCCTTGTCTCTTTTGATCTTATCTATTATAGAAACATGAGTTTTGGATGTAATAGAATCTGCTTTTTTAGCATATTCTTCTTCGCTGATAATATCTAATTTCCAACCTGTTAACTTAACTGATAAACGGACATTAACACCGTTCTTACCAATTGCCAAAGAAAGTTGATCTAATGGAACAACAACTATCGCTGTCCTTTCCTCTTGGCTGGTAATAATTACTTGACTTACTTTTGCTGGCTTAAGTGCATTAGAAATAAAGGCTCTTGGGTCTTCATCCCACTCAAGAACATCTATCTTTTCGTTTGAAAGCTCTTTTATCACAGCTTGAATACGGCCACCCATATGTCCTACACAAGTACCAACAGCGCCTATAGCTGCGTTATTAGTTTTTACAGCAACCTTTGCGCGAACACCTGGCTCTCTAGAAATACTCATAATTTCTATAATACCGTCTGGAATTTCTGGGATTTCTAATTCAAAAAGTTTTCTTAGGAAGTTAGGGTGTCCTCTTGAAATCAGTATATGAGCCCCTTTAGCATCCTTGTCTATACTCGCAAGATAAACCCGAATAGTATCTTTTGCATAAAAAGTTTCGCCTTGTATTTGTTCTCGTGGCGTTAACAAGGCCTCTGCTCTACCAAGGTTAATTAGTAGGTTACGTCCCTCAACTCTTTGTACTGTTCCTGTAATTATCTGATCTACCCTATCAATGTAGCTGTTATAAATCGAGGTTTTTTCAGCTTCTCTTATTCTTTGTATTATTACTTGCTTTGCTGTTTGTGCTGCAATTCTACCAAAATCTTCAGGGGTAACATCTGTTTCTATAACATCGTCTAATTTTGCGTCTGATTGAATACCTTTCGCTTCTTTAAGTGTTATTTCCAAGTTCTCATCTTCAACTTTTTTAACTACCGTTCTTTGCAAGAAAATTTTAGCATTGCCAGTATCAACATCTAATTGCCCTATCAGCATTGTTTCTTCAGGAAATTTTTTACGACAAGCAGAAACTAAAGCTTGTTCTATCGCGCTCACCAAAACTTCTCTTGAAATACCTCTTTCAGACTCAATTTGAGCTGCAACTTGATTAAAATTATCAATTAATATCATAACCATTATCCTCGTTATTTAATTTTTTATTCCTATTATTAAAACTAAAAAAGTGGGGTAAGCCCACTTATAACATCGTTTTATAGAGTTGGCAAATATTATCAAATCAGCACTTAAAAGTCAATACTCGGAGGCTTTGAAGGAACTGCTTTTAGGGGCTGTTGTAAAACACAAAAAAACTTTCTTGGCATTTCGCAACAACCCCCTATACAGAACTACTGTAAAATTTAAAGATCAACATCTGTTCCTTTATCAATTTTAAAAGCAATACCAAATAAGCTTTGTTCTAAATTAAGGGCATCTGTAAGATAATTACTATGTTTATAATTTAATGCAAAGTATTCTAGCTCTAGTCTTAAACCAACACTATAGCGCCTAACATTCTGCTCTTTATCAAAAACCAGCCCCCCTAAAACACTGAAGTTGTAACTTAAAAAACCCTCTATATCGGCTTTTTTATTATCAAAGTCAGTAGCAAAGCTTAGTACACCCAGCCCCCAATTAAAACCAGCCTCTAATACACATTTTCTTGGTAAATTTTCAATAAACCCTGTACTATCCCAAGCATAGTCTGAATATATTAGATTCTGAGTATATAAACCAAACCAAATATTTTTTATTGGTCTATGAACAACCCCAAAATCACCAATAAAAGAATCTGCGCTTGAGCTGTCTAACTGGTGTCTCTGGTAATGTAAAGAAACACCCAGACTTGTTTTTGGTGTAAGGCCTGTAGCGATTGATAAAGCTGCATCATGATAGTTATCGCTAAAATAGTCTGTGCTTTGGGGTCTGGTAGAACCTGTTATTACACCAACCCTTGGTATATCAGATGTATAAAAACTGTTATACCCAACACTTAAGCAAACTTTCTTACCAGGAAAAACATAGCCTATATTTAACTGGTTATAGCCAAAAAAGTTTTGACTGCTATCTATTTTAAGCTGATGTTTAGTTGCGCCAAAAATAGTTGCTGGGTTTTGAAAAATAGCGCCAACCTGCCAACCAGGCGTATAGGGATCTATTGAGTCTGCAAATAAAAAACCTTTTTGGGGGTTATATGGCTCTGTTAACGAATAAATAGACCTCGAAACAAACAGGAATATCAATATCAAATAAAAAACACTATTAAATTTTCCAGAAATTGTCTTCATTTATCCATCCAACAAACCCATTTTCTAGTTTTATTTTTATCCACTGCCTTGTTGTTTGTAATATTTGAAACTCTGTTCCTTCATGAATAAAAAAAAGTGTGGAAAGGGTTTGTGAAGGCCCTGATTTCACTTCTACTTTTTTTGATATTATTACTCCGCTTTCAATAAAAAATTCTCTTTGAGTTTTAAAACCAAAAGGCAGCAAATAAATAAAAAATAAAACTACTGTTACAAAAAATATATTTTTTGTAAGTTCGCTTTTTTTCCAAAAGAAATAAACAAGAGTGCTAATATTAAAAATGCTAACCAAGGTAATCATAGCCATAAGAAAGATGTTAAACGAAAATGAATCAATAATAGATACAAACTTTTTTATAAGCGAGCCCTTGGCATTAATTGTTTGATCAACTATCTCAGAACGTGCTTTTTTTAGGTTAGCTTTGATATCTTTATTTTCTGGAGCCAATTTGGCTGATTTTCGGTAAAAACAAATTGCCTTGCCTATATGACCAAGCTTAAAGTAAGCATTGCCTATATTATATATTAAAGATTCATTTTGAGGGTGTTTTTTATAGCTATCCAGATATATTTCCAAAGAACCTATATAATCACCTCTTTGATACAACACTTCTGCAACATCAGGTTTGTTTGTTTTAGCGTCACAAATCACGAACATAAACAACACAATGAAAATTGTGCAAACAAAAATAATCGATTTTAATTTTATCTGTCTCATTATTTGATAACCTCTTCTTTTAGTTCCATTTAGCCAGTTTTTTTATCAATGCTTTTGTATCTTTAATAACTTGACCTAGCTCATCTTCGTTTACACTAGCTGGTGCATAAACAAAAAAAGCTAGTTTTTGTAAGATATCTAAACAAGCGGATGTAGCCTTGGTTTCTAAGCCATGCTTTTCTAATGCGACTTCTATCTCTTCATTGGTTAACCCCATAAAAGCTTCGCCTGTTTTATTTGATAAAAACTCAAGAAAAATATTCTGTAGTGTTGATATTACTTGGTGGTCTTTTTTATATGTGGCACCAACTGAAGATATCTTTTTAACAGCTATTTCCACAGCTTTATTTTTTAAGGTTGTTTTTTTATTGTTTTTAATTAAGTATTTTCTTATTAAGAAAAGTAAATAAAAAATGTATAAAATTATATTAACCACAACAAGCCCTATATAAATTTTAGATTTATATAAGTAACTATGTTCTTTTGTAATGTCCACACCTGTATGTAAATATCTTATTTCGTTTCTTATTACCTCTATATCTGATTTCAAAGTTGGTTGGCTAGCATTGCTGGCTATTGCAGGTTGGGCGCTTGCAATAGAAGAAAAAGGAATAGCTTGTGTGCTTATTAGCTTGTAGCTCTTTTCTTTCTTAGAAAAAAAGTTCATGCTAAACGCTGGGATACTTAATTCGCCAGCAACTTTTGGTATGATTATATATTCAAATGTTCGCTTTGTTGGTAACCGACCATCTGTGTTTTCTTGTTCTTCAATTTTTGATTTATAAATTTTTAGATCAGGGCTTTCTTCAAATACTAGCTCTGATATGCCCTTAACATTGCCTTCCCCTGAAACTGTGATCTTTACTGCAATTGGTGTGTTTTGGTCTACGGTTTTTTTATCTGTTACAGCATCTATATTAAAATCACCAACTAAGCCAGTAAACTTTCCTGGCTTATTGTCTTCTGGAAGTGGCAAGACCTCTATGGTTAAAGGCTTTGATTGCAACACCCTTTTTCTTTCATAAAGACTTACTTGGCAAGCTGCCTTTGCAGAAGAAACTGTAATAACACCAGGCTTTTGAGGATATAAAGCTGCTTTAAAGAGCTTACTTACATGATAGCGTTTATTGCCAATATTTTGATAATAGCCTTGATTATTTGCCGGCAAAGGAACTTTTTCTACCCAAAAATTATTAAACTTTGGTGGTTCGTACACAATATCACCAAATATCTGTAAGCGACTAAATAAATTTAATCTATAAACCACTTGTTCTCCCACATATACTTTTTGGGTATCTATGGTTTGCTCTGTAAAAACATTATTTGTATTTTTAGAAGCTAAGTTTGTAGGTTGTTCTGATGATGCCGTGTTTGTTGCTGGAATACTTTCGTTTGGCTCGCCAGAGCTTGCAACTACCTCAACTGAAATTGAATTTGTATTGTAAGTATTACCTTTAAATTTTATTTGCGCTGGCTCTAATAATATATGACCTTCTTTTATTGGTAGCATAATATATTGCTTAGTTTTAGAACTTGAAACCTTGCCATTTACCCAGGAAAAAGCTGTGGATTCTGAAGAAGAAATAACATTAAATTTATTTCTGAGGTTTGGTAACTTTGGTGATGGAACACTTCCAATATCTTCACCAGAAATAGTTATTTTATATATTAGCTGTTGATTAATCTCTATTTTCTCACTATTTACCGCCGCTGTTACTGTTAAGCTTTCGGCATTAATAATATTTGAGTAAAGTAATAGTGCTAAAACTAATAATAAACCTGATACTTTATTTTTAAAAAACTCTTTTACCAATCTTTTTCAACTCCCTCTAAAGAGATATTATCATTTTTCAGGTGGTTTTGGCGCGCCTCTTTTTCTCTTTGGTCTAATTGGCTTAAAATCTGATTAATATCATTCTCTCTTTGCCTGCGTTCTTCTTCTGCTTTTTCTTGTTCTTCTTCCAGCTGTTTCTGGAGCTCTTCTTGGTCTTGCTCTGGCGGTGGCTCCTTTTGATCTTGTTCCTGCTCTTGTTCCTCTGGCTCGGATTGAGCCTGACGCATTCTTTCTATTGTGAGCTCTAGGTTATGCTTAGCTGCTTTGTCTTCTGGGTTAATATAAAGTGATTGTTGATAAAACTTGATAGCATCTTCTAATTGACCTTGCTGAAAAAAAGTGTTCCCTAAATTGAAATATGCTTTTTGTTTTAAGCCTTCATCTTTAAATATATCAATAGCATTTACGTATTCTTTTACTGCATTATCGTATTCTTTTTGCATATAATACGCATTTGCTAAATTATAATTAACCTTACCTGACTCATCACCACTCTGAAGTAATGTTGAAAATTTTTCGATAGCTTCGCTTGCTTGACCTTTGTTATAAAGCTTAATGCCTTTTTTATTGTTCCTGTAATCGCTAATAGTCGTTGCACTTGCAACTTTTGCTATTAATAGAAAAGCTATAGAAATTACTGTTATTACTTTTTTTAATTTCATGTTTATTTTACAAACGACCCTTCCACTCAGAATTTTCTTTTTTTCGTTCTGATAAACCAAAGTCTAAAAGCAGACATAAAACACCAATAAAAAGAAAAATATGATACTGCTCTTTATGTTTTTTATGGGTTTCTTCCTCAAGATCTTCTCTTTCGCTTGCTGATATTGCCTTATAGATACTGTCTATTACCATACTTTTATTGTCTGATATAAAGAACCTGCCATTTGCAGCCATTGCTACATTAGTTAACATCTCTTTATTTAGTTTGGTTAATACAAGCTTTTTTTGAGAGTCCCTTTTTAAGCTACCTACTTTTTGGCCTTCTTTTTTATATGGGATAGGCTCGCCCTGATTACCACCTATTCCCACTGTAAAAATCCTTATGCCGCTTTGACTTGCTTGCTTTGCAGCTGCAATCGAGTTCCCCTCAAAAGACTCACCATCTGATATTAATATCAAAACTTTATTATTTATTTTCTTCGTACTAAAGGCAAAAATCGCCTTTTTTATTGCTTCACCAATATTTGTGCCAGGCCTTGGTATAAGGTTTGCTTCTATATCACCTAAAAACATTTTTACTGCTGCATAGTCTAGGGTTAATGGACATGTAACATAAGCTGACCCTGAAAAGGCTAAAAGGCCTATTCTATCTCCTTTTAGGTTCTCAACAAGACCTAAGATTTCTCTTTTTGCATGTTCCAGGCGTGTTGGTTTCACATCTTCAGCTTGCATGCTTAAAGATGTGTCTATAGCTATTAGAATATCCTGACCCTTTCTGATTCTTTTTTCAAACTTTGTACCATACTGCGGTCTAATTAATGAGAATATGAAAAAGAAAAGTGCTGTTACTATTAATGCTTTTTTCCAAAAACGCCTAGTTTGGCTTAATGAAGGGATAATTCGTGTCCACATTTTTTTATCAATAAACCTAGTTAATAATTTTTGTCTGCGAATATAACCAGCATAGAACACCCCTATTACTATTGGAATTATTGCAAAAAAGATAGCTCTATCTAAATTTTGATATATCATGGCAAACCCACTAACACTACATTTGTAATTAGAATTTCTGCCAATAATAAAACGAAGCTTAACCCTAAAAACAAACCAAAAAACTCAAAATAGTTATAATATGTTTTATTATTAATCTTTGTTTTTTCTAATATATTTATCTGTTCATAAATATTTTTTAACGCATCTTCGTTTTCCGCTCTAAAGTATAATCCATTAGTTTTTGCCGCGATTTTTTTTAGGGTTTCTTCATCAATGCTATTTTCTATTGTGTGATATATCTTTCCAAAAACAGGGCTATTAAAGGGAATCCTGGCATTACCCTCTTTTCCAACAGCAATTGTATAGATCTTCACACCCATATCCTTTGCTAAATCAGCCGCTACTAATGGCTCTATTTCACCCATATTACTGACACCATCTGTTAGCAAAATCATAACCTTGTTTTTAACCTTGCTATTCTTCAACCTATTAAGCCCCGTTGCTATTGCCATACCTATTGCTGTTGCAGAACCAGCCATTTCTGGCCTTATTTGATCAAGAAAAAGGTTTAGCACTGTATAGTCTAAAGTTAGCGGGCATTGAGTAAACGCTTCATCTCCAAATACAACCAAGCCTATTCTATCGGCCTGACGTTTTTTTATAAATTCTCTTATTGTTGCTTTTGCAACAGTTAACCTGTTATTTGGAGCAAAATCCTCTGCTCGCATACTTCTTGAGACATCGAGTGCTAGCATTATATCTATACCTTCTGTTTGTGTATCTTTAATCACGGTCACACCTTGCGGTCTAGCAAGTGCAATAATTGCCAAGATTAAGACAGTATATCTTAAAATTACGGCTGTTTTTATCAAGACCTGTGCTTTTTTATCTTCAAGCTGCCTTAATTCTGATACATTCGAGTATTTAGTTGTTGAGCGAAAAAAACGATTTTTACGCCAAAAATACAGTGCTACTACAACAATTAGTAATAATAAAAATCCAGGGTTCGCAAATTGCATTTTTATCCGCCCACACCTTTTTGCTCATTATCTTCTGATATTATCGTTTTTATCTTTTCTTGTGGCCTAGTTCTTTCTATTATTTCAAGAGCTCTTGCTTGGGTCTCTTGGTTTTCTTCTTCTTCAGGGTGGTATTTTGCAAATTTTACTAAATCACAAAACTCCATTAACTTTACCAATTTCTTGAAAGTTTGCTCATCCATTTTATTTAAAACGTGATCATACAATTCATGGCTAGTCATCTCCATGATTTTGTTATGGAATATACTCGAAAAATAAGTCTTTATTATTTCTGTTAATCTCAAATAATGTATTTTCTCTTTTTTAAGCGCAACTAGGTTTTCTTGGTTTAGTTTTTCTAGCGATTCAATAGCAATTTCATAGGCTGATTTTATATCAGTAGCTTTCACATGTTTTTTTGCTACTGTTTCTTTTCTATTCTTCTTCCAATACTTATACACAAATATAACTATTCCAAATATAAGAACTAGAATAATGCTTATTATAATATATCTTTTATAATTAATTTTTAGATTCATCATGGGGTTGATATCTTTGAGATATACTTTTGTTTCACTTTCAGGAAAAACACTAACAACAGAAAAATGAATTGCCGGGATAGTTTGTAAATATTCTTTATTATTTTTTTTGAATTTAATATTTTGGGTTGGCACAACAAACTCACCTGTATCATAAACAGAAACATAACAGGTAAAAATATGTGTCTTAATTTGGTTGTCATCCATTACTTTGTTGGTATGTTCCCTATATACAAATGGATACTCATTTAATACAGAAATAGGTAATAACTCTAATTTTGATTTATAAGAGACCTTAACCTGGTATTTAAGAATATCCCCAATAGTTGAGATGTTTGGCGTTATTGAATGACTTGCAGATAAAGCCAGTATTGATAGGTTTAAAGTAAATATTAAACCCATAGCAATTAACCCTATATTTATTAATTTTCTTTTTAAGACTATCATCTTTTTTTTGATCTGTTTTTAAAATATTGCCTAAGTTCACTTAGATACGGCTTGTTAATATTTATTCTTACTGGCGGAGCATTTATTGATCTAAAAAACCTATCTTGCTCTGTCTGCCTTGCAAAAACTATGTTTTGAAAGTTTTCTCTTATTTGATTCGAGCTCATATTGATATATAATTGCTCGCCTGTTTCTTCATCTTCAAGCAGCTGTGTACCAGCCTTTGGCAACTCCAGCTCATGAGAATCCTCAATAATAATTGGGATTAAGTCATGTTTTTTTGCAGCCAATCTAGTAACTTTCTCATAATCTGAATCTAAAAAATCGGAGATCATAAATACAATTGATTTTTTTTTATTCGTTTTTACTAAGTAGTCTAACGCATTTGCAATTGATGTTTTCTTGCTTTCTGGTTTATAGAAAAATATTTCTCTTAATATATGCAAAACATGATCCTTGCCTTTTTTTGGAGAAAGGCTCTTTTCTACTTGATCTGAAAACAAGATAAGGCCAACTTTGTCTTTATTGTTATTGGCAGAAAACCCAAGAATAGCTGCAATCTCTGCTGCAATCTCAGACTTAGCTTTTTCATAGCTCCCAAAATTTCCAGAAGCACTCAAATCCACCATTAAAATCACTGTTAACTCCCGCTCTTCTTCAAACAACTTAATATAAGGCGAGCCCATTTTGGCTGTGACGTTCCAGTCAATTTGCCTAACATCATCACCCATCTGATACTCTCTTACCTCTGAAAAGCTTATACCTCGCCCTTTGAAAACAGAGTGATATTCTCCTGTAAAAGTACTCTCAACTATCATGCGAGTCTTTATTTCAAGATTTCTTATTTTTTTTAGAATCTCTTGTGTATCCATGTGAATTTTGTTTGCTCTTAGCCGTTTATGGCACTTCTATTTCAGAAAAAATTCTTTCAATAATGGCATCCGAGTCTAACTCTTCTGCTTCTGCTTCAAATGATGGGATAACCCTGTGTCTTAACACATCACGGCCAATAGCTTTTATATCTTCTGGTGTAACATAACCACGACCTCTAATAAAAGCATGGGCTTTTCCAGCTTTAATAAGGCATAAGGAGGCTCTTGGTGATGCGCCATAATCTATTAATGATTTTAAGCTTTCTAAATTGTATTTTTCCGGGTTTCTGGTTGCAAAAACAATATCAAGAACATAATCTTTTATTTTCTCATCTACATATATCTTTTGAACTGTTTCGCGCGCTTTTAATATTGATTCTCCATCAATAATTTTACTTGCCTTTGGCATTTCGCTTTGGGTCATTCTGTCTAGAATCTGTTTTTCCTCTTCTTTTGTGGGGTACCCTATCTTAAGCTTCATTAAAAAACGATCTACCTGTGCTTCTGGCAAATTATATGTTCCTTCTTGCTCTATTGGGTTTTGTGTTGCTAAAACTAAAAAAGGCTCTTTTAGTAAATATGTTTTATCCGCTAAGGTTACCTGCTTTTCCTGCATAGCCTCTAATAACGCACTTTGAACCTTGGCCGGGGCTCTATTAATTTCATCAGCTAAAACAAAATTAGCAAAAATTGGCCCTAATTTAGGGATGAATTCTTGCTTAACAGGATTATAGATTAAGGTTCCTATAATATCTGCTGGTAAAAGATCTGGAGTAAACTGAATACGTTTAAACTTAACATCAAATACCTGTGCCAACGTCTTAATAGATAATGTTTTTGCTAAGCCTGGCACGCCCTCAAGTAATAAGTGGCCACCTGTCAGAACTCCTATCAAAAATCTTTCAATAATATAGTTTTGACCTACTATTACTTTTTGAGTTTCCTCTATTGTTTTTCTTATAAAATCCGATTCTTTTTCTACCAAAGCATTTATTTCTTTTAGTTCGAGCTGCATTATTCCCTCCTGATTTTTTTTATTAATTAGTTTTTTATTTCAAAATGGTAGTATATCATATAAGCTTCAAGTTTATATGACATATCTGATTGCTTATTAATAACGCTTTAAGCAAGATAAATTACAAATAAAATACCGAAAACTACTTTTAATAGTCAAGTAAATATTGATTAGCTGTTTTTTACCAGTTACAATCTTGTTTAAGATCATATTAGGAGTTAAACCGTTTGACATTAGAAGTTAGTATTATTGTCGCTATAGATAAAAATAATGGAATTGGCATTAATGGCAAAATGCCATGGCGGCTATCTAGTGATATGAGGTATTTTAAAAAAATCACTACAAAAACGTCAGATCCAAACAAAAGAAATGTAGTTATTATGGGACGTAAAACCTGGGAGTCACTACCCGAAAGATACCGCCCTCTTTCAGATAGAATTAATGCTGTACTTTCAAGAAAGAAAAATATTGATTTACCATCAGACGTGATGAGCTTTAATTGCCTGAATACTGCCTTGTCTCATTTTAATAGCTCAAAAATCATTAACAGCATTAATAAAGTTTTTATTATTGGGGGCGGAGAAATTTATAAAGAAACACTAAGTAACAAACTTGGTAATAAATTATATACCACCAAAATATTTTCGAATTTTAGTTGTGATACTTTTTTTCCAAACTTTGAGAAGGATTTCAGTCTTATTAAAACTTCTGGCATTTTAAAAGAAACTGATTTAGATTTCGCTTTTGAAGTCTATAAGAAAATCAATTAACTAAGGTTGCGTTTTTTGTTGGAGTCGCTGTTATACCACTAACTATTCTTGGGGTAACAGTAATAACTAGCTCTGTTTGAATATCTTCATCACGCTTTCCAGTAAATAGACCACCAAGAAGCGGCAAGTCTCCTAATATCGGAACCTTGTTGCTTGCTTTTGAATCTGAGGAATTAAACAAACCACCAATAACAGCTGTTTCACCATCATTAACCCAAACCGTTGTATTTACTCTTCTTGTTCTTAATATTGGTATATCGTTATTTTTGCCTCTATAACCATTTACATATGAAACCTCTGGGTTTATTTTCAGCTGAATTTCTCTTCTTTCCGGATTTATTTTAGGCTCGATTTTTAAGTTGATGCCAGTTTGGGCATACTTCACAGACTCTGTTAACCGGCCAGACGCATCTGTTTGTATTTCGATATAAGGTATTTTATCTCCAATAAAAATTTCTGCGCTTTCTCCATCAATAACTTTGACTTGTGGTTTAGCTAAAATCTTGGCATCGCCTTCTTCTTGCAAGTTTTGGAGCATTATCCCTGAAATAGACATTGCATATTCAAGCTGACTAGCTGGAACATTTAATGGGGTGCCCTCTTTTAAAGCTAGGCTAGCGCTACTTGGCCAAGTAATACCAGCTCTTCTTAGCGCCTGTGAAGAGACCTCTAAAATTTGTGCAATAAGAATTATTTGCGGTACTTTTTGTTTATCAAGCTGTTTGATTAAGTTCATTAGTTCTATTATTTTTTTTGGTCCAGCATTAATTATTAAATAATTATTTTTTTCATCCATACTAATTGATTCGCCGCTTGATAAATATTCTTTTAATATATCTGTTGTTTGTATAACTGATGCATTATGAAGCTTAACTATGGAGGACTTCATCTGGACAGGGATATTTAAATTACTTGCCGAAGCTACCACAATGGTATTTTCACTAATTCTATATGAAATACCTTGTGTTTTTAGTACATACTCTATTACATTTCTAATTGTTTCATCTTTTAAATTAATACTTACTATTCCTGACAAACTTTCATCAGCTACTATATTTAAACCACTTTTTTTAGCTAGAATTTTTAAAACATCTTTAATATCCGCTGCATCTAAATCTAGTGATATTTTTTTAGATAATCGCTCGTCTATTGTTAGCTTTGTTTTCTTTTTTACTTTTTTTACTTTTGTCGCTTTAAATATTTTAAGTATTTTACTAGTGTTCAACTTGTCTTCACCCAATGCATACAAGTTAAAAACATGTTTTCCAACCTTGGGCAGCTTGAAGCTCTCTCTAAAATTACCATCACTATTTAAAGTAATAACGCGATTGTTAATAAAAAACTCTTTTGCATTAGTTACTTTTCCTTTTATGAAAATACTATTTTTATATGTAACAAAATTATTTTCTGGACTATTTATACTTATTTTGGGAATCCTATTTAATACTGTTTTCACCTTAACCTTTGGGTTGCTTAGTTTTTTTATTGGAATTACTACTTTTTTCTTTGCTTTTTGTTTTGCTACTGGGTCTTCTTTTATCTGCTTTGGCTTTGCTGTTGCTTGTTTTATGCTTTTGGTAATAGGCTTAGCTGCTTTTTTCGTTGCTTTTCTTTTTGCAGCTGGTACTTTCTTTGTTTGCTTTGTAATTGTTGAAACCTTATTTACTATTAATGGTTTTTTTTGCCTTACTTTAGTAACCTCATTATTTTTTTGTTGATATAGAATGTTTCTGCTTAAGTGGTAGTGCGCCCCAGACTTTGAGGTGGCTTGAAAAATAAATTCATTATACCCCCCTGGCCTTGTTAACTCTTGATACAAAAAGAACTCGCCCTTTTCATTTCTGTTAACCACTTTATCATTAACAGTAAGTTGCAAAGCATTAGTTGCCACGCCCTTAAAAGTCACAAACCTTTTGGTAGATACATGGTTTTTATTGGGGTATTCCAAAGTTATGTTTGGGATGGGTGGTTTTTGTTCTTTATAAAAAACTCTTTTTTTATATTCTCTTTTAACTCCATTATTCAATATAGCTTCAATTATGAAATCATTATATATCCCTGGTCTTAAATTTTCTTTTGAATAAAATAGACCTTTCTTCGATACTGGTATGTTTTTATTATTAATTAATAGTTTTTTTACACCAACAACATGCCCTTTAAATAAAACTCTAGGTTTATATGAGCATTGATTATTCTTTGGCAAAGAAAAAAACACATTTTGCTCGTTTAAAGCTGTTTCTTTTGTTGCTTTTTTTTCTATCGGCTGCGCTTTGGTTTTATTATTCACTGCTTTTAATGGCAATTTACCAACTTTATAATATATCTTTTTGATTTTAGCCTTTATTTTTCCGTCTTTTGATTTGGCTATAAATTTAAATATGTGGTCTTCATTCCCATTAATTAAAAACTGCTTTGCCTCAAAACTACCATCTTTATTAATTTGAATGGTTTTTTTGTTTAATAAAAGTTCTTTTGAATTTAAAACCTTTCCTTTAAAAATAACTACAGGACTATGAGAAATTATATTATCGCTTACAGGCAAGCTAAATATAATTGATGGGATTGTTGTTTCAATTTTTGTAGGGGCTTTAGCCTTCTTAAATCTAAAAGCATGGCTTTTAGTCGGGCTTAAACTAAGTATCGTAATTAATAGGAATGCAGCTACTGCTGTGAATTTTATTGTTTTTTTCATAATCTGAGATATTGTCCTACTTCTAGTATAATTTCTTTCAAGTTGGTTTTCAACACAATATGATCTTCTTTTATTGATAACACTTTTTTATTATTAAAAACAGTACCCTCCTGAATTATTTTTTTATGGTTACCAATTTTCAATAATGCATAGGGTCTTAAAGAATCCCAAACAATACCTGATAATTTTATTTTAAACTGCTGATCCATTTTTTCTGTTTTTTTATCTACTATTTTTTTTTCAACTGGCAATAACGCTGAATCAAACTCTACAGGCTCAAAAGGATCTCTTATTGCTTGAATTTGTATGCAAATCGCAAATATCAAAAAAATCCCCACCCCTAATATTTTCTTAAAAGTCTTCATTTGTTTATATATGTTTCTATATTTAATCTACAATTTAGTATAACAGGGTTTATTGTTTTCCTTGATAAAGAAAAAGAAACAACATTAATAACCTTAGAATAGTTTTCTAGCTTTTTTATTAACTCTAAAATACTAAAAAAGTCACCCGTGATGGTTAAATTAATATTAACCTCCTTAACACCCTTGCCTTTATCAGTCTCTTTATTTAGCACCACGTTGCTAACCTCGGTGCCTTTGCTTTCTGCTATCTTTGTTAGCTTGCTAATATAAAAGGCATTAAACTCAGCCGCTTCAAAAACCATCTTTTCTTTTTGAGCTATCTTCTCTTGAAGGTTCTGAAGCTCTTTTTCAACCGTTGCTTTATTTATGGTTTTTGACTTTTTAGTTTGAAATATTTTTTGAAAGTCTATTAGCTTTTGTTTTCTTGCTTTATGCATTTGAATTTTTGGTTGTACCATAATAAAAAAAAGCTGCGCCCAGGTAATAATTATTATGAATATGTATATATACTTTTGATATTTACGTATATAATCTAACTTATCTTCATTTTCTTCAAAAAAACCTCTAATTATTTCTAATATTTTCATAGTTAGTTACTTGGTCACCGATACCCCAAAACTATAAACCACAGAGCCTTCCTTTTTATTTTTTGATGCCGATATGCTTTTTATAGAAATGTTTTTAAATGTTTTTTTTATATGTCTATACAACTTTAGTATTGATAGCTGGGAATATGCGTTACCTGCGATATCTATCTTTTTTGCTGAAACATTTAGACGATTAAATACAATATCTGACTCAAGGCCTGTTGATAACATTTTAAGCAGATTCTCTTTTGATAAGCCTGGTTTTCTAAGTTGGTTATAACTTCTGATTTTTGTCTGAAAGGATTTAAGCTTTTTTTCTCTTAAAAGAGCTGTTCCTGTTTGCAATCTCTTCATTTTTAATCTAGTTCCTGTTATTTGATTATCAATACTTTTGATAGATCCTTGCAGATATATATTTACCATGAAAAAAAACACTATAGAAAGCAAAAACACAACCAAAGCAAATGTAAGCTCTAGTTTGTTAACAATAGGCCCTATATCTTTTTTAACCTTAATTAGACTTAATGTTTTGTTGTATTTCTCAAAATATTTTAAAGCTAATCCTATTGCTGGGAGATATTCCTCAATAGAATCAACCTGCGCTTGTTTATTACTACTTTCCTGCTCGTATGATAAGTTAGTTGGTGAATATTCCTCACAGCTATATTGTGAAAGAACCGCTTTAAATTCTTTAATGATTGGCTTTCCGCTACCTATTCTTGTAAATAGCTTTACTTTGTGAATTTCTTGAGCCTTTGGGTTGCTGTTATAGTAACCAGAAATAAATAGATTTATTTGCTGCGCTATTTTTTCTATATCTACCTCATCTTTATTGAGCTTTGACTTTGATAGCTTTATATTACGAGAAAAAACAATATTATCTTGATCAATAACATTTAAATCAATGGTTTTTTCTTCAAGAACTAAGGTTATTGTTGGTTCATCAAACTCTTGGTTGTTATAAATCATTGCACGAACCATTGCAAGTGGAATTAGATCAATTGCTACTAAATTAAAGCCTGCCAAATCCATAAGGTTTTGAAGCGCATTAACTATAGAACTGTTTACAGCAGCATAAAGCACAGGAACTAGGGTCTGTGATTTCTCTTCTTGAGTTATTTCTTCTAAAAATTCTTGGTGCTGAAAACCAAAGTCAAAGTTATGGTTCTTTTTGAATGGATAAAATGAGGTTATTTTTGATTCTATTTCCTGCCTTGTCGACTCTAACTTGCCAATATGTCTCTTTTCAACATTTTTCACATACTTATCTATATGAATGCCTACAATTATATTATTTGACTCAAAACCCTCTTCTTCTATGGATTTTGTAATTTGCTCTGCTAACATATCTGCGTCAATAATTTCGCTATTATTTACTACTTTTGGGGGTATTGTTACAGACCTTACCTTACTAATAACAAGACCATCACCCGTGCTTACAACTTGGCAAAGATGCATTATATCTTCAGATATTTCTAGTCCTATTGCTGATTTTAAGCGTTTTTCTGCCATAGCTAGTCTATCCCACCAATATTCACAACATGCACCTCATTAGAGAGTGACCTTATTACATTTGCTGAAAGTGTTTTTTTATATTCCATGTTTCCTGTATTGATTTCTGATTGACATGTAATGTTTAGGGTCTCTATCGCCGGGTCACCAACAACTGTTACGGTAATCGTCACTGGATAACTAAAATGGGGCAATGGAGCTGGAGATCCCGGTCTGTTTGATTTATAGTACGTGGATCCAGATGAGTGACTCCATCTCGAATTAAAACCCACACCCACACCCCAGCTCTCTCCGTTTCTAAATTCGGAGATTGCATCCTCAATACCACCCAAAGCGGCATAATATGTCTGAAGGTTCTTTTCTTTTAGAAAAATCATTTTTGTATTCACTTTTATTAAAATCCAGTAAGAAACACAAATCATAGAAATGGCCAAAACAATAAAAGTAGCTAGTATTAAAATAGAGCCATCCTGTTGTTTCACCTTTTTTATGTTCTTACAAAACAGATTATGCATCCCTTTCCTGACCACTATGTGCTTATTTTAGATAACTATTAATATTTTTTATTAATATGTCTTTTGCTTTTTTATTTAAAATTTCTAAGCTTAGATCTTTAACATTTTTTATAGCATCTTCCTTTTCTTTTACTAAAACTATTTTATAGATTCTCAAAAGCTCGTGTTCATAATCTCTATTAACTAAAAAAACAGGGTTTTTAATATCAAATTTTTGGGCTTTATTTTCAGAAAGATTGTATTGAGATTCATGAAAAAACTTCAAATCAAAAAGTTTTGTTAAATCTGATATTGGAGCGATGTCCTCAACTACATAGTTATTATCTTCTAGTTGTTTTAGATACATAATCGTTATAAACGTATCGTATAATGTGATCTCCTTTAAACTAATACTTTTATTTTCTTCTATTAAACTTGCCTCTATAAGCTTAAAATAATACTTATCTTTCGTTGAAAAAAACTTTATTAAGTACAATTTGGGGCCAAGTTCCAATTTTGTTGCTGATATTTCCCAGCTATTATCATTTTTTTTAAAGTTTATATAAGCACGCTTATAGCTTGAGCTCTGTGTTTTAACGCCACTTTTATTATAGGCTGTAGATACATATATTTTTTGCATCTTTTCTTTTGCATTAATTGTTGTATGAGATTCTATTGCTTTATTGTTTGCACTGCTATTTTGATTTTCTTGAAGCCTGTGCTTATTATTTCCTGGGTCTTTGTTATCTTTTTTGCTAACCACAATCGGCTTAAAGTCTAAGGCTAAACAACTCTTCCCCCAAGAAAGCTCATTAAACTTTCCATTTTCTTCAATGCTGACAATCTGGGTATACACATCTTCATCAAGAACTGTAAAATAATTTTTGGTTGTTATATTTGACTTTTCTTTTAATTGAGTTTTCATACTTTGTGTAGGGCTAATGCCAACACTAGCTTTTATTGAAAAGGATTTTGCATCCTCACTTGTTTGAGCAACCTGAGTAACTTTTCCGCAGGCCATAAAAAAAATTAGCACCAATAAAAACATAAAAGATGCCATTGCATTAATTACTTTTTTCATTTTATTCTTCCTTGAATTGTAATACCTTCATATTTAATTATAAGGATAATTCTCTTAAAAAAGAAGTTTTATTATATTTAAGAGTTAAATTTGCTTTTCGACAAATATAAATTTGTTAAAGCTGAATGTGTAAACTACTCAATCCCTAAAGAGCCTTTAACGCCACTCATTAAATCTGCTGCATCTCCCAGTTTATATTGAAACATCGCCGCAAGCCTATCAATAAAGACTGCAGAAATCTGAGACTTGTTGTTATCTATAAACTTGTTTAAGTTCTTATTAATAGCTGATATTGCCTTTTTTTTATTCTTTAAATATTGGTTGCTTTGGTTGTTGGCAGAAGCCTTAGCCCCAACTCTATATAAATCGGGAGTTTCATCATTTGTTATAGCACGCTTGTCATTATTTGGAACCACACCCATATATGGCACTTTTGGATTTTTTACATACTCTTTTTGCTGGTTATCAACCTCCACATCATAAATACTTGGTGTTTCTAAGCCATTATCCCTAGAACTATCTGCTTTAACTTTTCTTTCATGTATAGGCTTAGAGCCGTCGTCTTTTCTTTCTTCAAGACTAGCACTTCGCTCTCTCCCATCTCTTTTTGATTGATCATTGCGAGACTCTGATTTTGCCACGCCTGTCATTCTATCTACCCTTGGAATTCTTTGTTGATCAATACTTGCCATATTATTATTAAAATCATTTTTTACCTGACCTAAATAAGGCCTATTGGGCTGGACACCCTCCTCTACATCCTCACGGGTTTCCTCAAACTTATTGACTATAGGCTCCTCAACAACCTCATCATAATCTTCTGCAATAAGAGCGTCTTTCGTGCTTTGCTCAAAAGATTTTTCAGCACTTATCATTTCAATCTCTAAAGTTGCACCTGTAATCTGATCATCTAAGGCTGGCATTGCGATACTACCGCCAGCCAAATCGACATAACCTTTAACCTCATTTAAGAAATTAATTATTTCTGCTGGGTCATACACTGAATTTATTTCTCTTGTAACAAATTCACCGATTGCTTCTGTAACCTTATCAAGTATGCCCGAACTTGCCTGTATGCCTAAGAAGGATAAATATTTCATTATTAAAGCTAGCTCGCCTAAATCATCAATGCCCACACCATCTTCCAATAGCGCTGATATCATAGCCTCCATATAGGCTTTATCATTAATACTCGACATGTTTTTACTTGATGCCGATGTTTGGCTTACTCTTTTGAACTGGTCTAATAACCCGTCCGGTATCTTTCCTTTCAGCTTGCTGTAAATATCTGCCAAACCTCTTTCGGCATCAACTTTCAGACGTCCTTTTCTGCGTCCTTTTTTACGATCTTTTACATCATCTAAACTTTCTAGGGCAGCTTCTAACATTTCTGGATCTGCTGTTTCCATATGATGCTCAAGCGCCACTGCATCTGTAAATAAAATAGCTGCTTTATTCATATTGGTGGTTGGCGTGGTTGGCTGAACAAAAGAATCTAAATCTGAAATAATATTAAGAACCCTAGACCCTATTGAGGTGTCCATGCTCAAGCTTTGATATGTTGCCATCAAATCTTTAATTATTTGTCTGGCTTGGGATACCTCTCCAGTGCTTGAATGCTGACTTGATTGTGCCATGCCAGCACTATTTACAGAAAAAGCCATGAGCTTTACCACCTTTCTCGTTTTTATATCTTTATATATAATTATCGTGTATTTCTTATAAAAATATGTATGCAAAAAAATTGTTTTATAACAAATTGGCTCAAAAAACATGGCTATATTATTTATTTCAAATGGATTTGGAGAAGATCAAATAGCTTCTAACTTGATCAACTCTTTAAAAAAGAGCTACCCTAGCACACCTATTTATGCTATACCGCTTGTTGGAGAAGGGTCTGAGTATATAAAAAAGGGTATTACCCCATTAATTAAGACCAAGCCACTGCCTAGCGGTGGGTTTATTAGAAGCCCTATTAGTTTATTTAAAGACTTATTTTCTGGAATGCTTCTTCAACACATTAAACATATTTTATTGATTAAAAAATACGCCAAACTATGTACTGCAACTGTTTGTGTTGGTGATGTGTTTTGCTTAACAATTAGCTCTTTTTTTAATAAAACTAAAAAAGTTTTTTTACCAACAGCTAAAAGCAACTTATTTATGAAACATTCAAAAATTGAACTTTTGCTAATTAAAAAACTAGCCAGGCTGGTATTTGCGAGAGACCAAGCTACTACAGACTCCTTAAAAGAAGCTGGTATTAATTCTTTTTATGATGGCAACCCCATGTTTGATGGCTTTAAATTTCCTAATGAAAATTTGCTCTTTTCTAAAAATCAAAAGGTTATTGGGGTTGCCCCAGGATCCAAACAAGAGGCTTATGATAATTTTGCATATGTTCTTAAAGTCATTAACAAGATTATTGAAAAGGATTCTGAAATACACTTTCTTTTAGGAAAAGCAAAGTCTTTAAACATAAATAAGCTCGCAAAAGCCATTCGCCATACTAACTGGCAAATATTAGAACCTGAAAATATTATTATTAACTCGAATAATCCTGAGTTAAAAATTTATATTACTGAAGATTTTTCTTCTGTTATTGCAGAATCTAATGTGCTTATTGGCTTAGCAGGAACTGCAAATGAACAAGCTGTTTATTTTGGTAAACCAGTAATTTGTTTTAAAGGGTTTGGCCCACAATCTACGAAAAAACGATTTCGCGAACAAAAGAAGCTACTTGGAGACTTGTTGTTTTTTATAGATAACCACAGTTTAAATATTATCGCAGATAAAACACTTTTTTTATTGAATAAATTCAATAAAAAACAAACTATCCAACCTCAAACATCTGCTTCTGACTCCATAACCAAACAAATATTAAACCTAATAATAGCTAATTAACTGTTTGGTCTTTTTATTGTTCTTCCGAATACATTGAGGATTCTGTTTTGTTTTGATTTTTAAGACTTGCTAATATTTCTTTGGCTACTGTATGAATATCACCAGCGCCCATTGTAATAATTAAATCTCCTTTTTTTAGGATCGGTAAGATTTGATGGGCTATATCACTTTTTTTCTCAATAAACATAACTCGTGTCTTATTTCGTTCTTGCATTTTATCGACAATTAGTTTTCCGGAAACCCCTTCAATTTTAGGCTCATTTGCAGAGTATATGCCTGTGATAATTGTAATATCTGCTTCATCAAAAGCCTCAGGAAAAACGTCTATTAGGTCTCTGGTTCTGGTGTATCTATGCGGTTGGAAAATACAAATAGTTCTTCTATCAAACCCTTTTTTTGCACCTTCAACTGTTACCTTGATTTCTGTTGGGTGGTGTCCATAATCATCATAAACCTGAATACCCGCAAACTCACCTATTAATTGAAATCGTCGTTTTGTACCTGAAAAATCCATTAGCCCTTTTTTTGTTAAGTCTAAAGATAGTCGCTCTGTAATAGCATAGGTAATCGCTGCCAGCGCGTTATAAACATTATGCAAGCCATGAACACGCATACAGATAGTTCCGTGATCCTCACCGTTAAGTATAATATTGAACTTAACCCCCTCTGGAGAATATGTTATATTTTGAGCCATTATTGGTGATTGTTCTTTTACTGAATAAAAAATGATGTTTTTTTGATCAATATTTTTAGTAAGCATTACTAGTTCTTGATCATCTTTATTAATAATCAAGAGACCATCTTGTGCTATTACAGAGTCTATGAATTTTTGAAAATGCTCTAATAGATTGCTTAGCTCTTTATAATACTCCATATGCTCTGGTTCAATATTGTTTATCAAAGCAATGTTTGGGTTTAGCAACAAAAAAGAGCCATCACTTTCATCTGCCTCTGTAATAAAATATTCATTGTCTCCCAACGCCGCATTTCCGCCGTAATCTTGCAATTCACCACCAACAACATAGGTTGGTGTTTTTTGTTGAAAATCTAAGATTCTAGTTAACATCGCAGTTGTTGTTGTTTTTCCGTGCGTACCTGCAACTGCAACTTTTTTTTTGTGATGGCTCATCAAATAGTTAAGCATTTCTGCTCGTTTATATGTTGGCATATTCTCTTGTAAAGCATAGGCATATTCAACATTGTCTTCTTTGATTGCGCTTGATAACACAATAATATCTGCCTCTCTTAAATTTGATACTTGATGATTAAGAAAAATCGTTGCGCCCATATCACGCAAACGAATAGTTGTAATATTATCTTTTATGTCTGAACCTGTTACACGATGTCCCTTTTCTAATAAAACCTTGGCAATAGCGCTCATGCCACAACCACCAATACCTATCATATGAATTGTTTTGTGTTTTGGAATATCAATTATTGTTGTCATTGTTATTAGCACCTTTTTTGGTTTTTTGAGGATTCATATTTTGCCTATATCTATAAAAGTCTTTGTGAGCAAAATGTCTATCATATGACTTAAAGAAATGATACAATATTCTCTACTTTTATATAAGACAAGGAGTTATAGATGATTGTAATAACTGGTGGTGCTGGGTTTATTGGAAGTGCTTTTGTCTGTAAATGTAATCAAGAAGGCATTACTGATATTTTAATTGTTGATGAGCTAGAAACATCAACTAAATGGAAAAACCTGATTGGATTACAGTTTAGTGATTATCTTCATAAAGAAGACTTTATCGCAGGCATATTGCAAGGGGATTATGACGGGAAAGTTGAAGCCATAGTACATATGGGAGCTTGCTCTGACACCACTGAAAGAAATGTCGATTATTTAATGGAAAATAATTATCGCTACACTAAAATCTTGGCTGAATGGGCAATTGAAAATAAAGCTCGCTTTATTTATGCAAGCAGTGCTGCAACTTATGGAAACGGATCACAAGGTTTTGTTGATGATTACAAATCACTCAACCAACTTAAACCAATAAACGCCTATGGCTACTCAAAACACATTTTTGATCTCTATGCTAAAAAAGAAAATATTCTAGATAAGATTGCAGGCCTAAAGTTTTTTAATGTTTTTGGGCCAAATGAATATCATAAAGAAGATATGCGTAGTGTTGTCTGTAAAGCACATAAACAAATTTTAGAGACTAATGAACTAAAGCTATTTAAGTCATACAAGGAAGACTACCCTGATGGTGGGCAGAAAAGAGACTTTGTGTATGTTAAAGATTGTATTGATATTATGTTTTGGCTGCTAAATAATAAAACTGTTAATGGTCTTTTTAATGTTGGAACTGGCAACGCTAAAACATGGAATGACCTTGGAAATGCCATTTTTAAGGCTATGGACAAAAAACCTAATATTAAATATATAGAAATGCCTGAGTCCATTAGAAATCAGTATCAGTACTTTACTGAAGCTTCTATTACAAAACTAAGAAAAGCTGGTTATGATAAATCAATCACATTACTGGATGATGCAGTAAAAGATTATGTGACAAACTATCTAGTCAATGAGAGCACTCTGTCAGCTTAAGCAAAAAGTTGCTTTGCTTTTTTTCAAATAAAAATGAAAGGTGATTATTTAGAAATGAGTATAATGAAGATTTTAAAACACCCAGACCCAAGATTAAGACTAGCCTCTAGTGCGGTTGTTAATTTTAACAAACAGCTTACCTTGCTTGTTAATGACATGCTAGAAACTATGCGAAAAAAAGCAGGCGTTGGCTTAGCTGCTCCACAAATTGGTGTTTTAGAGCAAATTGTTGTTATTGAATATAAAAATAAACAACAGATATTAATTAACCCAAAAATAATTAGTGGTGAAGGCAGTGACATCATGGAAGAAGCCTGCTTAAGCGTGCCTGAACAGGCTGGCTATGTTGATAGATTTACCCAGTTAACAGTGCAGGCTCAAGATATAAATGGCAAGGTTTTTGAGATAACCGAAACAAACTATTTTGCTCGCATAATTCAACACGAGCTAGATCATTTGAAAGGCGTATTATTTATAGATAAAATTATTCCAGAAGATCAATTAGAAAGGATATAAAATGTTAATTTCAACACTTAAGTCAAAAATATCATATGCAAAACTAACTCAGACAGAGCTTTACTACGAGGGTAGTATTACTATTGATGAAGATATAATGGAAAAAGCCAATTTAAGAGAAAACGAATTAGTACACATTGTTAATCTTAACAATGCCGCTCGTATGGAGACATACGTAATAAGGGGTGCACGGGGATCTAGAATAATTGGGCTTAACGGACCTGCTGCAAGAAATGGTGTTATTGGAGATTACTTACACATCTTGTCATATGCACAAGTTGACCCAGAAAAAGAAACTGTAGAGCCTGTTATTGTTGATTTAAAACAAACTTAACCAACTAATATATGAGCAACTTTTTTAGTATTTTGCATTTATACCAAACACCATCTATCGATTGGGCGTTTATTGTTTTTATTGCAGATATTATTTTAGTGTTTTTAATTGTTTATAAGCTGTTGCTCTGGATAATCCATTCTTATGCTGAAAATCTTGTAAAAGGTCTTTTTTTTATCTTTTCTTTGTATTTTTTTAGTTTGTTTTTTGGGTTTTCCACTTTAAGCTGGTTATTAGGTAAATTTTCAACTGTACTAATTATTCTTATTATTATTATTTTTCAGCCAGAGTTAAGGCGTTTTTTGGAAAGGCTTGGATCAGGCAGTGGTTTTTTTTCACCATTACTAGAAGCTAAAGGACAAGGAACCAGTATTATTAAACAATTACTTAAGTCCATCACCTTTCTTTCTAAAGAAAAACTTGGGGCTTTAATTGTTATTGAAGGCAGTGTAAACCTATCTGAATTTATTGATTCTGGGGTATTAATTCAAGGCGAAATCTCGCATGATCTTTTGACTACTCTTTTTTGGATAAACTCCCCTACCCATGATGGTGCTGTTATTATCAGAAATAATAAAATAGAGGCTGCTGGTTGCTTGCTACCGTTAACTGGAACTGTTATTGCTGATCGAAGACTTGGGACAAGACACAGAGCTGCTCTTGCATTATCTGAAATAACAGATGCTCTTGTTTTTGTTGTATCAGAAGAAACAGGAACTATTTCTTTAGCTGAAAAAGGTAACTTAACTAGATACTTAAATAAAGAAGCCCTTGAAACTAGATTATTTAACCTATATAAAGAAGACTCAACAAAGAAAAAATTTGGTGTAAAAAAGATTATTAATGTATTAAAAAGAAAAAAATTATAAGAGAGGGTTAAGGATGAAAAAAAGAATCCAACCAAATCAGATTATTCAAAAAAAAGCTACTAACACACCCATTACAATGCTTACTGCATATGACTATAGCCAAGCTCTAATTCTTGATGAAATGGGTATTGATATAGTGCTTGTAGGCGACTCTCTTGGCAATGTTTTTGCAGGCCATGAAAACACATTACCTGTGACCATGGAAAACATGATTTATCACACTCAAGCTGTGGCAAGGGGTTCTAAAAATTCTTTAATTTTGGCTGATATGCCTTTTTTAAGTTATCAAATATCTTGTGAGCAAGCGAAAACAAATGCTGGCCGACTCATTCAAGATGGTGGTGCTCAGGCCGTAAAAATAGAAGTAACAAACAGTAGTTTAAACTATATTAAAGACATCATAGATATGGGTATTGCCGTTGTTGGACACATCGGTTTTACCCCCCAATCTGTATATAAACTTGGTGGATACAAAGTACAAGGTAAAACTGAAAAAGAATCAGATATGATTATAAATACTGCAAAAAGACTTGAAGCTCTTGGTTGTTTTGCTATTATTCTAGAAATGGTTCCTGCCAACTTAGCCAAAATAATTTCTGAAATACTAACGATCCCAACAATTGGGATTGGTGCTGGGTCAAGCTGTGATGGACAGGTTTTGGTTACAAATGATTTATTAGGATTCAGTGACAAATTTACTCCAAAATTTGTTAAAAAATATGCAAACCTTAATAAAACAATAAAAAAAGCTATTCGCGAATTTAAAGATGAAGTAGAAAAAAAATCTTTTCCTGGCAAAGAACATAGTTTTTAAGAAATGATTAACATATGAGCATCTATTTATATAACACATTAACAAGAAAAAAAGAGCTTTTTATTCCCTATAAGGCCGGTGAAGCAAACATATATGTTTGTGGCGTTACTGTCTATGACTACTGTCATATAGGACATGCCCGCGCTTATGTTGTATTTGATACTATTAGGCGCTATTTTGAGCATAAAGACTACAAAGTAACTTATATTCAAAACTTTACTGATATTGATGACAAGATTATTGCTCGTGCTAATGACCAAGGAATTGACTATAAAGACCTGACTGCAAAGTTTATAACAGCTTACTCTGAAGATATGCAAAAACTAAACATAACTAAAGCTTCAAAATATCCAAGAGCCACTAACTACATTGATGCTATGCAAGAAATTATTCAAAAGTTAATAGAAAAGGGCTATGCATATACCAATAATGGAGATGTGTATTTTTCTGTAAATGCTTGTAAAGACTATGGCAAACTTTCAAAAAAGGTATTAGATGACTTACTTGTAGGAATTAGGGTTGATGTATCTGAACAGAAAAACAGCCCTCTAGATTTTGTTCTTTGGAAAAAAGCAAAGCCTGGTGAACCTAGTTGGGATAGCCCTTGGGGAAAAGGTCGTCCTGGCTGGCATATAGAATGCTCTGCAATGGTATTTAAAGAATTTGGACATAGCATTGATATCCACGGCGGTGGAGAGGATCTCGTCTTTCCTCATCATGAAAATGAAATCGCTCAATCAGAAAGTTGTTCTGGAAAACCGTTTGCTAAGTACTGGATTCATAATGGGTTTGTAAATATAAAAAATGAAAAAATGTCTAAGTCTAAAAAGAATTTTTTTACACTAAGAGAAGTATTAAAAGACTTTTCAGGTGAAACTATTAGATTCTTTTTACAAAAAATACATTATCGCTCTCCTTTAAACTTTTCTTTTGAAGGTTTACAAGAAGCAGAGCAGGCACTAAAGCGACTACATACAACACTAGAGAATATTGACCAAAAAAATATCTTAGAAGCTACTGATGAGGTCAAATCAGATTTTGAAAATATGGAGAAAAAGTTCTACAAAGCAATGGATGACGACTTTAACTCTGCTGAAGCTATTGGTGTGTTGTTTGAGATTAATAAGTTAATTAATAAAACCGGGTTTGGTAGAAAACTATTAATGAAACTTGGTCAAATTATAGGTTTATTTTTTCAAAACTCATCAGAAGACAATCTACCAGAGGAAGCTCTGTCTTTAATTAAAGCTAGAGTTGAAGCTAAGCAAAATAAAGACTACCTTAAGTCTGATGAAATAAGAAATTTATTAATTAATAAATACAAAATTTTAGTTGAAGATACAAAAGAAGGCCCTCGTTGGAAGAGAGTTTAACTTAATATAGTATTAAATATAAAAATATAAAAAAGACCACAACTAATTCTAAAATAATTAATAAACCTTTAATTAATCGCTTTCTGCTTATTTTATACTTTTTTATATAAAACTCTTTTACGTCTTCTGCCGTGGCTTGATCTATAATACACTCTTCAACCAGCTTAGGAAGTTCTTTAAATAGTTTGCTTAAAAACCTTTTATCCATATTTAATATTATAACTTATGGCTAACTCCTTGACAGTGTCATTACATTATTATTAGGATATGTAGTCCATTTAATAAATATTAGGAGTCCATACAATGGCTGAAGAAAAGAAAACAAAACAAACAAAAGCTGCAACAGAAAAAAAGATAGGTTCTGTAACTGAAAAGAACGGGATTAAGTATTATAAAATCACTTCTAGTTGTGCTTGTGGGGCTGAATTTGATACTGGTTCTACAAAAGATAAGATTCGTGTTGATATTTGCTCTAAATGTCATCCTTTCTTTACTGGTGAACAAAGACTTCTTGATACTGAAGGTAGAGTTGATAAGTTTAGAAAGAAATACAACCTTAAATAAGCTTTTTGGTTATTAACTTTATTTACTTTTCTTTTATTCAAATTTAAAGGAATTCATTTTATATGTTTAAACAGCTTGAAAACATCGTTGAAAGGTTTAATGAGCTAGAACGTAAAATGAGTGACCCTGAAGTTATATCAGATCAGAAAAAATACCAAGCAATTACAAAAAAACATGCCGATCTTAAAGAATGTGTTGAATCTTTTTTAAAATACAAGCAATTACAAACAGAGCTTGATGATGCAAAAGAACTATTAATAGATCCTGAAATGAAAGAAATGGCAGAACAAGAAATTGCTAGCATTGAACCTGCGATAGAAAAAATCCATCAAGAACTAACTGTATTTCTGATCCCAAAAGATCCTAATGACAATAAAAATGCTATTATTGAAATTCGCTCTGGAACAGGTGGTGAAGAAGCTGCTTTGTTTGCAAGTGAGCTTTTTAGAATGTATACCAGATATGCTGAAATGCAAGGCTGGAAAGTTGATGTTCTTTCAAAAAACCTTACTGGGTTAGGTGGTATCAAGGAAATCTCTTTTAATATTATTGGGACTGGGGTATTTAGTCGCTTAAAATTTGAAAGCGGGATACACAGAGTTCAGAGAGTTCCTGAAACAGAAACTTCTGGCAGGGTTCATACATCAGCTGCAACTGTCGCCATTCTACCTGAGGCTGAAGAGGTTGATGTTAATATTGACACCAAAGACCTTAGAATTGATACCTATCGGGCTAGTGGCGCTGGTGGACAGCATGTTAATAAAACTAGCTCTGCTATTAGAATTACCCACGAACCATCTGGGCTTGTTGTTGCTTGCCAAGATGAGCGGTCACAATATCAAAATAAAGATAAAGCTATGATTATATTGAGATCAAGGCTATATGACCTGCAGCTTGAAACCCAACAAAAAGAAACTGCCAGTGCTAGAAAAGGACAAGTTGGGAGTGGTGATAGATCTGAAAAAATAAGAACCTATAACTACCCTCAAAATAGAGTCACTGATCATAGAATCAACCTTACCCTATACTCTTTATCTGATGTTTTAGAAGGTAAAATGGACGAATTAGTAGATAAGTTAATTTCTGCTGATCGTTTAGCTAAAATGCAACAGTGACAACTTTTCATCAGCTTATTTTGTGGGGAATTAAGGAGCTTTCACCAATAACTGATGAGGCTAAAATTGAAATTGAGCATATACTAACAACCTCTTTTAAAATAGATACAACAAAACTCATATTAAATCTTAACTGTAAAATCTCTTCAAATAAAAGCCTTGCACTATTTAAATCTTATATAAAAAAAAGAAAAACAGGTGTTCCTTTAGGGTATGTTTTGGGTAAGTGGCATTTTAGAGAAAATCTATACTATATAAAAAAAGGTGTTTTGATTCCACGCCCAGAAACAGAACTTTTAGTAGAAAAAGCTATTCGAAAAATAGCTGCTCTTTTGAAAGATGGAAAGAAAGTAAATGTTATTGAGGTTGGTTTTGGCTCTGGAATTATTAGTATTGAACTAGCTTTAACTTTTAAGGGTCTTCATCTACATGCTTGGGATATTAGTAAAAAAGCCTTTGAAGTTGCAAATGAAAATGCCTCAAAATTAAGAACTTCAAACATAAGCTTTTATAATTGTGATTTTTTTAAATCATTACCAACTTTGGATAAGTTAATAAATAATAAAGCTGTTAATATTATTATTAGTAACCCCCCATACATTCCAAGTTATGACATTAATAGCTTAGAAAAAAAAGTTAAAGATTTTGAGCCAAAAACCGCGTTAAATGGTGGTAAAAGTGGGCTAGTGTATTATAAAAAACTTTTTAAGTTAATAAATACATATGCTAATTTAAACTTTGCTTTTGAGATTGGTATACAGCAAAAAGAACAGTTGTTAAAACTATTAAAAAATTATAAAACAAAAAATATTGAGTTTGAAAACGATTTAAACAATATTCCGAGGGTATTATGGATAGAGAGCTAGATTATGATGTAATAGTAGTTGGTGGTGGCCCCGCCGGCCTCATGGCAGCTGGTAAAGCTGCTGAGATAGGCTTAAAGTCTCTGCTATTAGAAAAAAACAACCTTGTTGGTAAAAAGCTACATATTACAGGCAAAGGTCGCTGCAACCTCACAAATACCTGCTCTATTAGCGATCTTGTTTCTAGTTTTGGAAAAACTGGTCGTTTTTTGAAAACTTCATTTTATGACTTTTCAAACATAGATTTAATTGATTTTTTTGAGCAATTGGGAGTTCCTACCGTTACAGAGCGTGGAAATCGAGTTTTTCCTCAAAGCCAAAAAGCACAAGATATTGTAAATGCCTTGGTAAACTGGATTAAAAAGAATGGGGTTATTGTTAAGTGTAATTCTGCTGTAACTAAATTAGCTACAAAAAACCAACAAATTATTGGCATTAGAGCTAGCAATAAAACATATACTGCAAAAGCAATTGTTATAGCAACTGGGGGCGCAAGCTACCCTACAACAGGCTCTACTGGCGATGGGTATAGGTTTGCTAAAGAGGTTGGGCATACAATTATTCCAATCCGTCCTGCCCTAGTGCCTTTAGAAACGCATGGATCTGTAGCTCAAAAACTACAAGGCTTAAGTTTAAAAAATGTTTCTGCTTCAGTTTTTGTCGATAATAAAAAACAAGCTTCTTTGTTTGGTGAAATGATATTTACTCACTTTGGTTTGTCTGGCCCTATAATTCTTAGCTTAGGTAGCTATTGTGTGGATGCTCTGAAAAAACAAAAAAAAGTTGAAATATCCATAGATTTAAAGCCAACGCTTAATGATAAAAAACTTGATACTCGCTTAATTAGAGAGTTTGACGCACACGCGAAAAAACAATTCAAATCTGTTCTTAAAGAACTTTTACCATCAAAAATGATCCCTGTTGTTTTTGAACTATTAAAAATTTCTGAGGAAAAGATTACCTCTCAAATATCTGCAGAGGAAAGAAAAAAACTACGATTATTATTAAAAAACTTTAAGTTTGAAATCACTAAATGCCGCCCAATTAGCGAAGCTATTATTACGGCTGGTGGTGTTGATACAAAAGAGATTAACCCCAAAACTATGGAGTCTAGAATTATTTCTGGACTATATTTTGCTGGTGAAGTAATCGATGTTGACGCAGAAACTGGTGGCTTTAATTTACAAGCTGCTTTTTCTACTGGGTTTTTGGCAGCAAATTCATTAAAAAAAGATTAGTTGTTGATATTCAACTATATCTCTATAGCTCTTTTAAGCACTATATCAATATTTAAGAAGTAATCTTCTGAGCTTTGCTCAACAGCTATATCTGGCAAAACAGGCTTTGGCTCTGAATTATCAAAAATAAAAAGACACGTTGTTAAACAAACCCCAAGTCTCAGAGGTGATTTTGCAGAAACCTCCTTAAACCCTCCATAACCAGTTATAAAACCACCCGTTTCAGCCCCTATTATTAACGCACCTACTTGTTTTTTAAGTTGATTTGCTGCCACAACAGCTGATGAAAATGTTTTTCTCCCTATTAAACAACTAACCCTTAAAGGACCTACTTTTCTTCCCTCTTTAATTGCTTTTAATTTTTCAAGAAAATACTTAAATAAGTCAGGGTTACCACCTTCGTTATCTCTTAAGTCTATTATTATTTTTTGAATGTTTGGATTTCTGGCAAAATCAATTACTTCATCGTAGAACTCATTAAATTCTTTTATCCTGTCATATGGAAAATTATTTATATCAATTCTCAAGATAGAACCGCTTCCCAATATAGAATACGAGTTTAGATTAATGCCCCCTTTATCTAACGCGGATCGGAAAACAGTTTTAACATCAAAATGACTACCATCAGAAAATTCTAACCTTAACTGTTCTTTTGAATCTGCGATTTTTAAAGCTTTCAGTAGTCGCACTTGTCTTAAAAGTGCCTCGCTTTTATGTATTGCACCATTTTCTGTTTCGTATGAAATTAGTTCTTTAAGCTTTTCATAAACATCAGTAACAACCACTCTATTTATTGAGATCACTTGCCTTCCAATTAAGTCCTTATGCTCTGCTTCTGCATGTTTTATGAACAAACCATCTTCCAACCAAATAAAATGCACTGGCAAAATATTATTTTCTGAGAACTCTTTATAATCGCAACCCATATGCGCTGTAGCAAGTTTTGCTATAACTTTCATTATTGAAACGACTATCTCATCAAGTTGAGTTTCTAATATTGGTTTTTTTTGATTTAGAGTTTCTAATGAACAAACTAGTAATTCCATTTGTACGCTAAACTCTTCTTTAGAAATTCTTGAAGTCGGTCTATATTTTGGATGTACAGTAAAATCGATTTCTTTAGGAAAGATTTTTGGCTCTTCCTGAAAACCTGGATGTATTTCAAGAACAGCTTCTTTTAACTCTTGTAGAAATTTTATCAATACTTCTGGTTTTATTATTTTGGCATTATCGCTATATGCTATTATTTTTTTCATCATTATCACCCATTGTCCTACAAATGTTATCGATTAGTTCTTTATTGTTGTTGCAAAAAAAGTATTTAAAGATTCTTTTTAAGCTAACATAGGTTTTTTTTTGAGTTTTAGGCGCATTTGTTGATTTTTCATTAGAAACTATTTAGATCCTATTTATATTGTCCTATTTTGGAGTGATTACTATTGGATTATTGTTTAATTTATTTATTATCTAAACACAAAATCATGTGTTTTATGTTCTATAATATTTGCTTGATTTTTATCAATTTTATCTTCTTTTGTGTTACTTATTTATAAATATTAATATTTTTATAGCGTGTATTTCTTGAGGGGCTTGAAATTTTCTAATCACTTGTTCGATAATTAATAAAGGAACTCATTATGTTCAAAATACTTGCTGGAAATATCGATACTGTTGAATTTTGTGTTCCTAAAGAAAGACAAGATGAAATACTTGGTCAATTTGATGATTTAATTGAACAACTGAAAAAAGATTCAAAAGAGACTGATGTTCCAAATTTTTACTATTACCGTTCTGTATTTACTAACATTGTGTATCAACACCGATTATCCTCAGATCATGAAAGGCTTAATAAAACTGAACATCTCTGGATGTTAAAAATAATGCGTGAAAAAATGGGTTATTCTAAAAATCGTTTTGAAAAAGTTTTTCATGGGACTTTTAATTATTTTGAAGAAACACGCCCAACTGTTTGTGATCATGGCTATTCATATTTTTATGCTTCTTCTGACATAGGTTTTGCAGCATATTTTTTATCTCGGAACAGAGGTTCTGACCGCGTTTCTGTTGGTCATTACGAAAAAAAAGGGGTTGTTTTTGAAGAGCGTTATAAAGGAGCTCTTGCTGAATCTTATGGATTAAAAGAAGGTGAGGACAATACATGTTATATGTATGAATTTCCTGGAAAGTATTTTTTATATAATATTGTACACTGCCCAAATGAACTTGTTTCTGAAAAACCAATTAGCGACTTTGTTCGCACTCAAGTAACAAACCCATTAGACTACATTCTTGAACTTGCTGCTAAAAAAGCCCTTACAATAGAATATTTCGATGATACTTTATCTACTGAAGATAGGATCCTCAAAGATCAAGATATATTACGCAATACTATTGGTAGCAATAATGAAGTAAAAATACAATTTGTAAAAGAAAGATTTCCTCATTTGGTTAATCCAGAAACCGGGGATTTTATTAAACCTCTAAAAACGCCTTTACAACTCAAACCTTGAAAATAAACCTATAGATTTGCAAATATCTTTTTTTATACTATATTACCTTTACTATGAATTTCGATTATGACGTAATTATTATTGGTGCTGGGCATGCTGGCTGTGAAGCAGCTTTGGCAAGTTCGCGCCTAGGCTGTAGCACCGTTGTGTTTACGATGAACATTGATACCATCGCGCTAATGGCATGCAACCCAGCCATTGGTGGCCCTGCAAAAGGGCAGATAGTGGGTGAGATCGATGCCCTTGGTGGAGAAATGGGAACCGCCTCAGATGCAACCTTTATTCAGATGAAAGTTTTAAACCGTTCTCGAGGACCAGCTATTCAATGTTTGCGTTCACAAAATGATAAACGCGATTACACACAGTATATGCGTAGAACTTTAGAGCTTCAGGATAATCTTGATTTGAAGCAGGCTACAATAGATGAGCTGCTTTTTGATAATAACAAAATAGTTGGGGTAGTAACTGACCTTGGAAAAATATATAAAGCCAAAACCGTTGTATTAACACCTGGCACATTCCTGAAAGGTAAGGTTCATTTTGGCTTGACCTCATACAGCGCTGGACGAATTGGTGAGTTTAGCTGCGAAAAAATTTCTGATTGTCTTGAAAAACACTTCCGCTTAGGTCGCTTAAAAACTGGCACGCCACCTCGTCTAGATAGCCGAACAATCGACTATACAAAAATGACACTGCAACCAGGTGATAATGAATTTTTACACTTTTCATTTAGAACAGCCCCTGATGATCGTTATAAAAATCAAGTTTCCTGCTATCTGACACGCACAACAACAGAAACCCATAAAGTCATTCTTGATAACCTTGATAGATCGCCTTTATATAACAAAAAAATTGAAGGACTTGGGCCAAGGTACTGCCCCTCTATAGAGGACAAAGTTGTGAGGTTTTCAGATAAAGACTCTCATCAAATATTCATTGAACCTGAAGGAAGAGAAACAAATGAAATTTATGCACAAGGCTTAAACACTTCTTTACCAGAAGATGTTCAAGAAAAACTTTTAAAAACCATGCCTGGCCTTGAGAATGTAGAGGTTATGAAATCTGGTTATGCTATTGAATATGATTTTGTTTTTCCAGATCAATTGCTACCAACATTAGAAACAAAAAAAATTAAAGGCTTATATTTTGCAGGTCAAATTAATGGCACTTCTGGATATGAGGAAGCTGCTGGACAGGGCTTGGTTGCAGGCATTAATGCCGCTTTACATGCACAAAACAAGCCCCCTTTTACTCTTAAAAGAGAAGAGTCCTATATTGGCACATTGATAGATGATTTGATATCAAAAGAAATAAAAGAGCCTTACAGAATGTTTACATCAAGATCTGAGTATAGAATCGTTTTAAGGCAAGACAATGCAATTTTTAGACTAAGTCAAAAAGGATATGATCTTGGACTTTTAAATGAAAAAGATATAGCTATTATTAATCTTAAAAGAGAACAGATTTCTACCTACTTAAACTCATGGAAAAAAACAAATACTAATGACCTTCTAGTAAAGCGATACAAACTCAAACAAAGAACTTCTATATTTAATTTAGCAAAAAGACCTGAAATAAATATTATAGACCTTATTGATGCTGGAATTATATGTGATGAAGAAATCGAGCTTGCAAGCTACGCTATAACAGAAATTAAATACGAAGGTTATATAGCCAGACAACAACTAGAAATAGAAAAAATCCTTAAGTATGAAAACAAACCACTTCCTTTAGATTTTGATTATAAAAAAATTCCTGGTTTAAAAGTTGAAAGCATGGAAAAACTAAACAGCTACAAACCCGGCACTATTTATGATGCGCGAAAAATAGCAGGTATTAACCCTGCTGATATACTTATATTACTTGGATATTTTGAAAGGCTAGGAAAATAACATGTTTCACGTGAAACACCACAACCACATAGAGGCATATATTAAGCTCCTAAAAAAATACAATGAAACAACAAATATTTATTCGAAGAAATCTTATGACAAATTACCATTTCATATTGAAGACTCTGTTAATATTGCCAATATGATTACTGATGACAAACTCACTGTTGTAGATATTGGGTCTGGGTCTGGATTTCCATCCGTTATAACAGCCATTTGCAATAAAAACAACAAAGTATATGCTGTTGAGTCCAAAAGTCGCAAATGTGAGTTTTTACGGCTATGCAAGCACGAACTTGCTCTTGAAAACTACGAAATTATAAATATGGATGTTAATGAGTTTCTAAATAAACAAAAAAAGGGGTTTGCTGATTTTTTTACTGCCAAAGCTTTTGGGCCTATGCAAAAAACTGAAAAGATATTTGTTCAAACAAAAAAACCAGGGGCCAAACTTATTATACCAATAAGCAAACAACAAGAAATAGATGCCCCAACTTTTTTGAGACACCAATTTAAAATACATAAAATAAACGATTTCTTATATTTAATTCTTCAATAGAACAATATTATTGAGTTAGTTTTAGCTTTTTTACAATATCATCTAATTGTTTTTTTGATGAATACTGAATCACTATCTTGCCTTTTTTATGAGTACCACTGAAGCTTACTTTTGTTTCATACCTCTGCGCCAACTCTTGCTCCATACCTTCAAATAATGAAAGCTGTTTTAAGCTTGATTTCTTTGCTTTAGGGGCTTTATTTGATTTTTGAAAAGAAATTTCATCTTCTAATTGCCTTACATTTAAGCTCTTCTCTTTAATTGTATAAAACTTTTCAAGGATTTCGTATTCATCCTCCAAGCTCAATAAACTTCTTGCATGACCCTCCGAAATATCACCATCAACTAAAGCGCTTTGAACAACCTCTGGCAATTTTAATAGCCTAATAGTATTAGTTACGACTGACCTGCTTTTACCAAATACCCCTGCCAGATTTTGATGTGTAAAGCCAAATTCTTCCAATAGACGCGAGTAAGCCAACGCCTCTTCTATTGGATTTAGATCTTCACGCTCCAGGTTTTCTATTAATGCCAACTGTAAAGATTCTTTATCTGAGACATTCTTGATTATTGCTGAAATTGTGCCCATATCTGCTAGCAAACAAGCCCTAAACCTTCTTTCACCAGCTATAAGTTCATAGCCACCACCCTCTTTTCTTCTAACAAGCACTGGCTGCATAAGGCCATACTGCTTTATTGATTCAGATAACTGCCTAATATCATCTTCCTCAAATTTAATTCTTGGTTGATATGGGTTAGCGGTTATTTCCGACATGGGAATATTAATAACTGTTTTTCCCGATGCAAGCGATGTTCTTGGTAACAACGCCTCCAAACCTTTTCCTAATCTTTGCTTATTACCCAACACGTTGACACACCTCCTCTGCTAATCTTTCATACGCTAAAGCCCCACTACAATCAGGGCTATATAATGCTATTGGCATTCCATGACTTGGCGCCTCGGTCAGCCTAATATTCCTGGGAATAATAGTATCAAAAACAAGCTCGTTAAAATACAACCTTGCATTTTCTACCACCTGCCTATTTAAGGCTGTTCTTTTATCATACATTGTCAAGACAATACCACCTATCTCTAGGTGTGGATTATAAACCTCTTTAACTAAAGTCAATGTATTTATTAGACTTGCAATACCTTCAAGTGCAAAATATTCACACTGCACTGGAATCATTACTTTATCTGAGGCAACAAGGGCGTTTATTGTTAATAAAGCCAATGAAGGAGGGCAATCAATAATAATATAATCATAGTATTCTCTTAATGGGTCTATCCTGGCTTTAAGGATTGTTTCACGTGAAACCATACCTACCAACTCGATCTCTGCACCAGCCAAATCTCTAGTGCTAGGAATTGCATGTAGGTTATCGAAAGGCGTGGGGTATAAAACGTTTTTTAGAGGTTCGTTATTTATGATTAAATCATAAACATTTTCTTTAATTTCCTCCGTTTTTAAACCTACTCCAGAACTGGCGTTTGACTGCGCATCAAGATCTATTAATAGAACTTTATTGCCACTTTCGCTTAAATATGAAGCCAAATTTATTGCAGTCGTAGTTTTACCTACGCCACCTTTTTGGTTTGTAATAGAAATAATGGATGCCTTCATAAGGCTGTTAGTATAGCATTCTTTTGTTGTTGTGATGAATAGATAAATACTAATTAAATAGCCTTAAGTATTATATAAAAAAACGTTATCTATTCTGCAACCAAACTTAAATTTGATAATGGCTCCCCTGTGTAAGAAACTCCGTCTTCTGTTCTTGGACAAATTAGCATCAAGGCCGGGGATAACCCTTCCAACATCGCAACTTGATTACCCGCCTCATCCTCTGTTAGTTTTGCTATTACACCCCAATACATTGCGTTATCCACAAAACGAACACTATCACCCAACCTAAACCCTCTTGTTATTCTTGCACCACCAACAGAAATATCAACTACATTTCCTGATAATATTTTTCTCATACAAGTCTCTCCTTATAAAATATACAGTTCATTTATTTATTAACTTTTATTACTTTCAATAGTATATATTTTTCCTATTTTTATAACTAAAATCATACACCATTGGTAGCAAATAAGAAATAAATGAAATTTTTTTCTAAAACACCCGATAATTATATAGACGAGTAAATAAGTTTGTTTTTTCTAAGGGGGAAAAAAATGAATAAAAATCTTACAAAACTTTCAATAATCTTAC